>Ga0302326_10001874_pt1 | contig 52381 bp, 40 predicted proteins | sample Palsa_T0_3_FD_202264 | JGI IMG/M metagenome (GOLD analysis project Ga0302326, IMG submission 202264) | Peat permafrost microbial communities from Stordalen Mire near Abisko, Sweden - Palsa_T0_3 | ecosystem: Environmental > Terrestrial > Soil > Palsa > Peat permafrost | place: Sweden: Abisko...
GCAGCAGCTCACGGACATCAAAAAGAAAATCGAAAACACCGTCGAGTTCAGCTCCTGGAAGGACAACGATCCCAACGGATACGGGCAGATCGACGATTTCAACAATCAGCTCATCATCACCCAGACATCGGAGGTCCATCAGAAAATTCAGGACCTTCTGGCCCAGCTTCGCGAGGCCCAGTCGGTGCAGGTATCCATCGAAGCCCGCTTCCTCACGGTTACGAGGCACTTCCTGGAGAGCATCGGCGTCAATATCGGGTTCACCATCAACGGGCAGAATCCGCAAAACTGGACGCCGATCACGATCACCAACGGCACCTCCGGGTTCACGCAAAAACCCTCCACGGGTATTCCCGGCTCGCTGGGAACCAACCCGCTGCCGGGTCTTTCCATTGGCGATGGCGGATCGCCGGCGGGTTACGGGCTTCTGGACGACTTCACGGTCAGCTTCCTCATCACGGCGGTGGAAGCCTCGTCGCGCCTGAGCGTCGTCCACGCGCCGCGAGTGACCCTGCAAAACGGCCAGGGCGCGACGGTCTATCAGTACACGTATCTCCCGTATGTATCGAGCCTCAACGTTTCGGTGGCGACGGGCGCGGCTATCGCGGCGCCGGTTATTTCCTACGCGCAGGACGGCGTGCAGCTTGTCATCGAACGGGCCCTGGTCAGCGCGGATCACAAATACGTCACGCTCGACATCGACCCGGAACTGGACGCGTTCCTTGGATTTAACGAATTCACGTTCGAAGTCGCGGCGACCGCCACCGCGACCACCACCGGGTCGATCATCGGCATCGGTGGATTCACGGCGCCGACCCTGACCATTCAGGAAGCGACCGAGCAGCGGACCGAAGTCCGGACGCGCGTGACCGTTCCCGACGGCGGAACGCTGATGCTGGGGGGCGTGACGATCGCCGGCGAGGTGAACCTGGAGGCCGGTGTCCCGGGCTTGTCCAAGATACCGTTCCTCAAGCGGTTGACGACCAACGCGTCGGAATCCAACGACGAGCAGATCCTGCTCATTCTCGTTAAGCCGACGATCCTCATCAGCAAGGAAATCGAAGCCAAGAACTTCCCGCTTCTGACCAGCGCCAATAACAAATAAGAGTTTGAGCAAGTGAGGTTCTGATCGAACGGAAGCATCTGCCGATCATCGCCTGCGGAACTCTTCTGGCGGCGCACGCATTGCTCCTCACTTACTCGGCGGCGCGCAATTCTGCGACTTTTGATGAGCCGGCCCATCTCGCCGCCGGTGTGGCGTACTGGCAACACCACGATTTTTCCATTTATGATCTGAGCCCGCCGCTGGTGCGGCTGTGGGCGGCGATTCCCGCGCTGTGGGAGCGCGCCAATTCCCCGTCGACGGCGACTGCCGATTCGTATCCGCTGCTTGAGCGCCACTGGCGCTACGCCGACGCCTTCGTTGCCGCCAACCTCGATCGATTCTCGCACCTGCTGTTTGTCTCGCGGCTGGCGATTGTCGTGATCTCCTGCGTTTCCGGCTGGATTACATTCCGCTGGGCGGGGCGGCTTTATGGCCCGCGCAGCGCCACCGCCGCGTGCGCGATGTACTGCCTGAATCCCAGCGTGCTGGCCAATGGGTCGCTGGTGACGACCGACTCCGGCACGGCTGCGGCAATGCTGGCGTCGTGCTGGCTCTGGTGGCGTTTCTGCAGGTCGCCCTCGTGGTCCAGGTGGCTGCTGGCCTGCATCGCGCTGCTGGCGGCTCATCTGTGCAAGTTCACGGCCGTGCTGCTGTGGCCCATGATGCTGGCGATGGCGCTGCCGTTCATCCCGTGGCGAACGCCGCGATTGCGCTGGCTGCTGCCGGGTGCGTGGCTGCTGCTGGGGGCGGCCATCGTGGTGCTGCTGAACGTCGTTTATGGATTTCACGGCACCGGGCGATCGATCGGATCGTTTGATTTCAATTCCAGTTTCATGCGCCGGATTCAGCATTCGATTCCCGCGGCTGTGCCGTCGCCGCTGCCGACGCGGTTGCTGGAGGGCCTCGATGCCCAGAAGAGCGACACCGAAGCCGGATACCAGGGCTTTCTGTTCGGTTATATCTACCGCGGGGCGCGCTGGTATTACTTTCCAGCGGCGCTGCTGTGCAAACTTCCCATTGCGATGCTGCTTCTGGCGGCCGCGGCGGCTGCGTCCAAACTGGCCATCCGCGGCAGCGCGCCGCCGGCGCGGGGAGCGGGTGAGCGCAGTCTTTTCTTAGGCCTGGTTGTTTTTGCCGTGGGCGTCATGGCGCTGGGCGATCTGAACATCGGGACGCGATATCTTCTGCCGGCTTTTCCACTGGCGATCATTCTGATTTCGCGCATCTGGTCGGTCGATCGGCCGGCCTCGGCGAAAACGCGTTCGCTGATGCCGTACCTGCGCGATGCGCTGCTGGGGGTGCTTGCTGTCGAGACGCTCTGGGTCTGCCCGCGATTTCTCACGTTCGTGAACTTCGCGGTGGGGGGGCCGTCCAACGGCTGGCGGCTGCTCAGCGATTCCGATTACGACTGGGGCCAGGGGCTCATCGACCTGCGCGACTGGATGAACGACCAGAAAATCGACAGCGTGGCGCTGGCGTATTTCGGGTTCGTCGATCCGCGGGTCTATGGAATCCAATATACGCCGCTGACGCATCCCGGGGATGCGCGCTTCGTCGCGGTGAGCAGTTATTTTCTGGACGGGCTGGAGAACCGCATCCTGCTGGCATCGGGCAATCGCGCGTGGATTGGCCTGCCGTATTTCCACGAGCTGCAGACGAAAACGCCGGTAACGGTGGTGGGGCACACAATTTTCATTTATTCGCTGCTGGATATCGACTCGGCTTCGATGCAGCGCGGTGAATCACCGCCGCCCGGGCCGTAGATCAGCCGCCGATTCTGGTCAGCCGATCGCGGCACGAGCAATCGAATGCCAAACCGGCCGTTTTGCAGCGGCTCATCTCCCAGTTCCAGCGATGGAACCTGCGCTTCCTGGTAATTCGCTTCGATCCACGCCAGCAGTTTTTGGCCATAGTCTTTGCCGAAAAATCGCTCTCCGAACTCGCTGGTATCCTTGTGCACGAGAAAAATATAATCCGGCGGTGACGCGAGCATCGCTTGCAGCATCCGGTCTTGGCCGAACAGCAGCAAATCCGGCGGGTTGAAATTTACAAACCGCGCGGGGGCGTTTCGCCGGGACAGGTAATTGATCATGATTCCCTCGGGAAAGCATGCGAGGGTTTTTTCGGGCGGAATCTGCTGGGCGAGCAGGACGGCGTTGTTGACGCAGTTGCCGCGCACGGAGTCGGCCCAGAATTGATCGGCGCCGGTTCCGACGGAAACGGTGAGCCGTCCCATCGCGGTTGCGGAAATTCCCAGATGAATCCAGAGAACGACGATCCATGCGCCGCCGATTCCCGCGACAAACGCAGCGCCATTGCCGCCGCGTCGCGCGATCCATGCGGGAATCCAACCGAAGAGCGACATCACGACCATCATGGTTGCCGGCATTGCGAGCCAGCAGCCATAGTGGGCGATTCTCGCGTAGAGAATAATTTTCCCCATCAGCAGCAGGCTGAAGACGCCGAGAATTGCGGCGAGCATGGCCGTATCGCCGGATTGTTGGCGGAAGAATTGGATGATTGAGACGGCGAGGATAAGTGCGATCGCCGCCGGAAGCGGGCGAAACGCAGAGATCCAATCGACATGCCGCCAATTGAAGCGAACGAAGATCGCGCCGATGAAGAATGCGATCGCCAGGGCCGGGGTGCTTCGGCGGGGTTTTGGCAAAATCGCCCAGGCGGCAAAGCCGGCGACCGGGATCGACCACGCCAGCGTCCACGCGGCGAGAAGCCTGAGGCTTCTGGCAAGGTCATCGGTTCCCATGCTGTGATGGTAGAAATATTGCGATGAAACATTTCCGCTCAGCATCGCGGGCCACATACCCAGCGTTCCGCGAATCGCCAGATCCCACGGCATCGCCAGCCGCAAAAGACAGGCGCTGACCACCGGCGCGAAAGCCGCCGCAAAGAAAAAAATCCCAAGGATTCCCATCTTGTTTAGCCGCCGCACTTGTGCGGCGCGTTTTCCTGCAACAAGAAACCCAAACCCCACCCCCGCCGCCCCCAGCGCCGCCACAAAAAATTCCGCCCGCGTCAGAAAAATCATCCCCAGGAGGAAACCCGCCATCCCCGAGTCGATCCATCGCCCGTCCCGTACCATCCGGTGCAGAAATATCACCAAGATCAGGCATAAAAGCGTCGCATGCGTGTATTCATATTCATACGGCGTCACAAAATTGTAATTCCCCGCGATCGAGACGTGCGCGAATGCGAAGAGCGTCAGAAAACTGATGCTGCAAACGGTCGCGCAGAACCGTCCTGCCATCCGCGCGGTCAGCCAATAGATCGCGATGACGATGCCGATGAGGATCGGAAGGTTGGCCAGTTCAAGTGTTCGCAGGCTGACGCCGAACATTCGAAACGCCAGCGCGTTGAAGTAGACGGAAAGCGGGCCGGTGTAATGGGCGATATCGCGATAGAGCACTTTTCCCCGCGCGAGCTGCCATGGCACGTAGAGCTGCACGCCGAAATCGACCAGCACATCCGTGAGGCGCTGCCATGTCCAGACGAGCAGTGCGATAAAGACGGCGAGAATCAGCGCCGGGCCGGCCCAGCGTCGCTGCCAATGGACGGAAGAAGGGGAACTCATCGAGTGTGAAATATCATACCGATTCGGCGGCCGAAGCGTCCGCCGGGAGCGGGAAGGCCGTTTCATCGGGATTTCGCGATCGCAGTGAAAGCGTCCAGAGCGCCACGACGAAAGCGATGGTCGCTGACACGATAAACGGGCCGGAGATGTGGATGCGGTACGCCACGGCGGCGATGATCGGGCCGATCACCCGCGCGATGCTGCCCAGCCCCTGGTTCAGTCCGAAGACCAATCCCTGCTCGCGCGGATCGCTGTTGTGGGAGATCAGCGCATAAAGCGTCGGCGTCTGCAGACTGCGGCCCACGGCGTTCACGGCGCCGCTTACCATCAGGATCAGCAGCATTGGATAAAATCCGGCAATCGCCAGGCCGGCCATTCCCAGCGCGACAAAAAGGGGCCCGGCGATGGCGAGCCGCCATTCGCCGAATCGCGGCGTGAGCCTACCAATGAATCCCCCCTGCACGGCGGCAATCATCACGCCGATGTACGCATAATAAAGTCCGACCTGCCAATCCTTGAAATGGAAGGTCTGATCGCTGCTGAGGAACAGGGCAATCATGCTTTCCATCATGACGAACGCCGACATGCTGATGAACGCGATGAGCAGAAGCTGCACGAGGAGATTGTGGCGAAGGATGGGTTTGAACCGGCTGGGGTGGAGCCAGCCGCTGGCATCGGTCGGTTTGTGAACGCGGCCCTCTTTCAGGCGGAAGAACGTTTGCAGCATGGCGATGAAGCTCATGATAGCGGCGAAATATCCGGGCAGGGCGGGATGCACCGTAACAAGGAGCGCCCCCAGCGCCGGTCCCATGGCAAATCCGACTCCAAACGCCGCGCCGAGCACACCCATTCCCCTGGCGCGATTTTTCGCGGTGGTGACATCACTGATGTACGCCTGGGCCGTGGAGATATTTCCACCGCTGATGCCGTCGATGAGGCGCGAGCAGTAAATCAGCAGCAGGGCGTAAGTGGTATTTTCCCAGTGCAGATTCATCACCACGCCGAGAAGCAGATATCCCAGCGAGCTGCCAAGCTGCGAAAAGATCAGCACGGGTCGGCGCCCGTAGCGATCGGAAATCGCCCCGAGGATCGGCGATGCCACGAACTGACAAGCCGAGTAAATCGAAAACAGCAGGCCGATGTCCAGGGCCGATGCGTGATACTGCTTGGCATACAGGGGCAGGAGGGGAATGATGATCCCGAAGCCCATCAGGTCGGTAAAGACGATCAGGAAAATGGTGCCCAGCGCCCCCCTAGGCGGTTCGGCGACAGGTTCAGCTTCGGTCATTCACCGGGTTATAGCATCCGACATGAATCGGCGGTACTGCCCGCTTTTGAAATGACGCCGCCCTCTGGACGCTCACTGCTCGAATCAACTGGTGTGTTGCTGGAATTGCGTGGCGATGGGGGATACGACACCTTCGACAAGGCGAGATTTTTTGGCTTGCAGTCTGCAGATCAGGCTCGCGGCGTAGGCGCCCATCACGATTAAGAGCAACGCGCGTGCGCCGATGGCCATGCCCAAATATTCGCAGAAACCTCCCAAAGTTGCCCCGAGCAGGTTCGCGGCGAGCAACCGGGACGCATCCAGCGCCTCGCGGAACGTGGTGGAGAAAATCAGCCCCGCGAAAAAGATCGGCAGCGGAACGCATAGCAGCGACCAAGCCAGCCGGAACGCCCAGGGCCATGCCAGCACCAAATCCCGCGGCATGAAATATAGAAGCGCGACGCTACCCATCAGCGGTAAGTAGTAGACCAGACGCGGAGCGGTGATATGCATGGCCAGGAGGTTGGCTGCGAGCACCATCATCAGAACTCCGCAGACGACGATAAGCGTCACCAGCCAGGTGACGCCAAAATAAAGCGAGCAATCGCCAATGCTTTGCGTCTCCAGGAGCAGAAACCCGAGGCCCAAAAAAAAGAAATGGCCCTCAGCGGCGCCGATGCGGCTTCTTTGGCTGCGCCGGCCGGTCCACTGTGCCAATGAGACGGCCGCGACCGAGAAAATCACCAGTATGAGGATGACAATTGAATAATCCTCCGGGATGGTTCGGCGGGAAAGGTAAAGAAAAGGCCAATCGTCGGTGGGCAGATCGATTGCGGCCGGCAACGTGGTTTCCAGCGCAAAGGAATCGAGGTTTCCGGGTGTTGGTGGATTTGCGCCTCGAGGAACTGCCAGGATATATTGCCACCTCAAGTGATACACAATGGGCGTACGTCCCGTCGCGGCGGTCAGCATGGCCTTGAGTTTGTCCACGATCCAGGGCCGGGCGGCGTAAAATGATACGGACAACAATCCATCCTGCTTCAGCATCGAATAGGCGCGCCGCATGCTTTGAACGGTGTAGATAAAACCATCGAGGCGGATGTTGCTCGACGAGCTGAAAAGCGCCTGCGAATCGACGAAGCCGAAGACAACCATGTCGTAAGGTTTCCCCGCCGCCTGCAAAAACGCCCGACCATCGTCGATCCGCACGTGGACGCGTGGATCGTCATAGACGCCCGACGCGGCAAAACGACGGGCAAGCTGGACGAGCACGGGATCAATTTCGACGGCATCAACTTCCACTGCGCCGGCGCGCAATGCCGCTTCGACGTCCATTCCGCCGCCCGCCCCGACAATGCAAACCCGCTGAGGATGGGGATGCAGCCAATATGGAAGCATATATTGGGGAAAGAGCAGTTGTCGGACATTCTGTGCATCGGGCGAACCGGGGGTATAGCGCTGGGGATCGAGCGTGCCGTGCGGCTGGTAGAAATCCGTGTTGACATGCGCCTGGTAAATCGGTGGATCTTTACGCGTGCGGAGATCGGGAACCGGATCGGCCACCGCCTGGGGGTCCGATCCCTTGTGCATGGTGATGTAATAATACGGCGACCAGGTGGCGGCGGGATCGGAAGTGCTCCAGACCATGAGCAGAGCCAGCGCCCACAGGGGCGCGTTCCACAATGCCATGCGGCCGCCCGTTACGGTCAGCAAAATCACCGCGACGATCAACAATCCCCAGAACGGTGAGAACCGATAGAATGAAAAGATGCCGAAGATCACCGTACCGGCAAGACTTCCGCCGAGGTCCAGCGCATACGCCTGCAGCGGTGGCCGCAAAGTGAAAAGCCGGCCGATCTCCTGTCCGAGAGGAATGAACATGACCGTGTTGGAAATGAAAACTCCCACAATCGCGACATAGTTGAGCAAAAGGGCGGCGGATTGGCCGAAGCGGGCTTCCGATTGGGCGGCCGGAGCAGTCAGCTCGGCGTGAAATTTCGCCATGAGGGAAACCGTCACGGCAACAATGAGCGGAAACCAAACAATCCAGCGCCGCCGGCTCGCGATCATCGCTCCCAGCCCCAGGCCAAGGAACGAGCTGATGAGCATGAGATTTCCGTAATACGCGACGAACCGAACCACCGTCGGCGTCCAACGAATCATCATCAATTCGAGAAACAGGGCGGTGAACGACAGGGCGAACAATCGCAAAGCGGAAGCGTTGCTCGATCGATAAGGCGTATTTGCCATTTCTGAAAGAATGCGAGATCGTCCGCTCTTTGGCTGCCCTCGGCGGCCGATCAACCCATTCTATCGGAGGGGTCACCATTTGGAAAAAGTCGTCTTGCGCACCGAGCCGATCAAGGAGTATAAATTTTCCGTTCGAACGAGGGATAAATCAGAATACATATTTCTTGCGTTTTGCGAGCGCGCGACATACAAAGTTGGCCGTGTCTCCAGAGGTGGAGAAACCTGTCCGTGAGGATGCGGGCTGCCGGCGCGCCAGGTGTATTGTTATTGCCGCAGTTGTGGGGTTGGCCGGCGCTCGCGCGGCCCTGGGGCAGAATTCCAGTAACACTCTTGATGAATCCAGCAACTGGTCGGGTTACGACGCCGTCGCCCCCAGCGGGAGCTTCACCGATGTCGCTGCCACGTGGGTAATTCCATCCGTCGCCGGTTCGCCCGACAGCACCTATTCCTCCTATTGGGTCGGATTCGACGGGGTCAGCGATTCGACTGTCGAGCAATGCGGGGTCTCGGCCCAGGTCAGCGCATCCGGCGCTGCGAGCTATAACGCATGGTACGAATTTGCGCCGGCGGCGGAGGTTGAGGTCAGTCTCGCCGTCCATGCCGGTGACACGATTTATGCGGATGCGACGTATGAAGGCCTGGTAAGCGGCAAATACGATTACGATTTCTACATCGACGATGAAACCACCGGTCTGAGCTTTGATAAGGTGGAAACGACGAAGAAAAACGACAGCCGTTCTTCGGCGGAGTGGATTGCCGAGGCGCCTTCGCTCGGAAACTCCGTTACGGACCTCGCGGATTTTCACAGCGTGACATTCACCGGCGCGGTGGCCACGCTCAACGGCACTCCGGAAGTGATCGGCGCGCTGAACCCCGAAGAAAACGAGATGGTCCAGACCAACGGTGTCGTGGCATTGCCGACTTCAATCGCTTCCACCGACACCGCGTTCAACGTCATTTACGAGCCAACAGCCCTTTTCTGGAATAATACCAACGCCTACGGTCCCAGCGACGGAACGACCTGGGATTTCGCGGGCAATAACAACTGGAACACCGGATCGGTCAACGCGGCGTACACGGATGGGGATGCGGTTACCTTCAACGACAACAACAACGGCAATTATGCGGTGACGATCAACAGCTATTTCATGCACCCGGCATCCGTCACGGTGAACAGCACGGGGAACTACACGATCAGCGGGAGCGGGCACATCAGCGGAACGGGATCGCTCACCAAATCCGGGTCCGGCACGCTGACGCTTTCCACCACGAATGGGTACACCGGCGGCACCAACGTCACGGGCGGGCGGCTGGTCATCGAGCCCACCGGGTCCACCAGTGCGTTGCCGGAGGGTGCGTTGAACATCAGCGGCAGCGGCGTGCTGCAACTTGCGGATAATGTGACGACGGGCACGCAATCGTCCGATGTGCCGGTGACGGCGCCGACCAGCAACGTGATCCTCACTTCGCTGGCGATCAGCGGCTCGGGCACACTGGATATCGGGAACAACCATATCCTCGTGAACTATTCGGGGGTCGATCCGATCTCATCGATTGCCGCCTGGATCGCCGATGGATACAGCGGCGGGTCATGGACGGGCACGGGAATCACCTCCAGCGCGGCGCAGCTCAATTCCGGCAGTTACGGCATTGGTTACGCGGACGCGGCGGATGCGGGAAACCCGGCCGGATTGTCGTCGGGGCAGATCGAAATCATGTACACGCTCCTGGGCGACGCGAACCTGGACGGCAAGGTTGATGGCACCGATTTCACGCTAATGGCGGCGAACTTCAACGACACGGTCACGAACGGATGGGATCAGGGCGATTTCAATTATGACGGGACCGTCAACGGCGCTGATTTCGTTTTACTGGCGAATAATTTCAACCAGTTTGCGAGTCAATCGGCCGTTGCGGCGGACGATCTGGCGGCGGTGGATTCTTTCGCCGCGGCGAATGGGATCAGCCTGACAAGCGTTCCCGAGCCGGTGGGCGGGGCGATGATGTTGATGGTGGCGGGCGGCTTATTTGCAAAGCGGCGGCGCTGCCATAAAGTTTGACGATGGTCATGGACCCGGAAATCGAAACCAAATTGCGCCGGCTGGGCGAGTATCTCGACCGCAAGGGTCTTGAGGGCGTTTTTCTGAATCATCGCGCGAGCTTCGCGTGGATTACGGGCGGGCGCGATAATTATATCGCCGGCAGTTCGCCGAGTGGGGTTGCGGGAATTCTCGCCACGGGCGATTCGCGCATCTGCTTCACCAATACGATTGAAGGGCCGCGATTTGCCGATGAGGAGTTGGCGGGGACGGGAATCCAAGTTGAAACCTATCCCTGGGAGGACGTGCGAGCGGGCCAGCGCAAACTGAAGGAATTGGTTGCCGGCAGAAAATTTGCTGCGGATCCAACCGATGGGGGCGATTTCAACCGAATGGGCGCGGGATTTGTTCCGCTGGAGGGGGATTTTGCCGAGCTGAGATGGTCGCTCACGCCGGATGAAATCCGCCGGTATCGCGAAGGGGGACGCCGAACGAGTGCCGCGATTGAAGCGGCCTGCAAAAACATCCAGCGGAACATGACGGAGCACGAAATCGCCGGGGTGCTCGATGCGGAGGTGCGGTTTCGCGGGCTCTTGCCGGTCGTGACGCTCGTGGCCGCGGATGCGCGCGTCGAGCGGTTCAGGCATCCCATCCCCACGGAAAATCGCGTCTCCCGCTACTGTATGCTGGTCACTTGCGCATCGTTTGGCGGACTCATTTCGAACATGACGCGGTTTGTCAGCTTCGTTCCGCTGACCGATGAGATTCGCAAAAAGCAGCAGGCGGTGTGCAACGTCGATGCGGCTGTGAACCTTTCCAGCCGGCCGGGGAAAACGCTGGGGGATATGTTCAAGATGCTGGTCAAGGCGTATGCCGACAATGGATTTCCCGGCGAATATGCGCTGCATCACCAGGGCGGGACCACCGGCTATGCGGGGCGCGATGTCTTCGCCGAACCCGGGAGCGCGGTCGCCATCGTGGAAAACCAGGCGCTGGCGTGGAATCCCTCGGTCACCGGCGTCAAAAGCGAGGACACGATTCTTTGCAGGCCGTCGGGGATTGAAATGATCACAACGATTTCGCCGGATTGGCCGAAGATCACCGGACGGTTTGGCGATCAATCACTGGACCGGGCCGACATTCTGCGGAGGTGAGCTGGAGGGGTTCGGGTCGATGGACAGCTCTTCGGTGGGCGCATCGTAGTTGAACAGTTCGGCGAATCGGCCCCATCCGACGATGGTGTGGAAGAGTTTTTCGACATCCTCCGTGGTGAGTCGGACGGCAAGCTCCTCTTCGACGATATCCTTGTGCAGCCGGGTGTCCTTCGCCTCCTTCAGCAGCCGCATCACGAAACGGAATGTGCTTAGCGTAAGAAGCTGGGCGCGGAAAAGAGCTTTGCGGCCGTTGATATCGGCATCCAGAAATCTTCGGCCCAGGTCGGTCAGAAACACCTGGTTTTTCGGAGTATCGAGAAAATCCAGCAGCTCGCCTGCCTTGACAACCGCGATCGTGTGGCCGAAATCGTATTCGGTGAGCTGATCGAGCTTGAAGACTTCGATCTGACTGCCGTGATCGCGCACGATTTCCATGAGCCCGAAGATATGACCGACATTGACGCCGGGAATGGGCGCCGGCTCCGGCCACGCGCCTGGGGCCTGGGCAGCGGGCGGTGGACCCTCGGGCGCGTCGGGCAGTTGCTCCTTGGTGATGACATCGTGCAATCGCTGAACCATTTTCTGAAACGGGGGTGATTGGTACTCACGCGGGTGCGGCACATCGTTCTGGATGATGGTGCGGATTCGCCCCGGCCGGGTGCTCATCACCACGATGCGGTCGGCGAGGAAGACCGCCTCCTCAATGTGGTGGGTGATGATCACCACGCTTTTGGGCTGGAACGGCAGCTTGCTCTGCCCGCCAGACCACATCCGGTAAATCTCGCTGCGAAGACTTTCGGCGGTAAAAACATCCAGCGCGCTGCAGGGCTCGTCCATGCAGAGCAGTTCCGGCGCGCGCGCCAGCGCGCGGGCGATGCCGACGCGCTGTTTCATTCCGCCGGAGAGTTCCTTGGGATATGCCTGCTCAAATCCTTCGAGGCCGACCACGTCGATGCAGCGATTGATGCGATCGGTCGCCGTCGCGGGATCGAGGTCCAGGCCGTTGAGCGCCAGGTGGACGTTTTCATTCACGGTGAGCCAGGGGAAGAGCGCGAAATTCTGGAATACCAGGGAAACTCCGGGATGAATTCCCACCAGCGGTTTGCCATGCACCAGAACGGTGCCGCTGGAGGATTTCAGGAGCCCGATCATGATGCGCAGCAGCGTGCTTTTACCCGAGCCGCTGGGCCCCAATATGGCGAGAACCTCCCCGGCGCGAACGGCCAGGGAGATCTTGTCCAGAACCAAAAGCCGGTTGGGGCCGTCGGAACCGCCGTAGACCATCGAGACATCGATTAATTCCGCGATAGGGGAGCCGTTTTCCATGTTCGCCAGGTTCGCATTTGCCCTCGTTGCGCTTCGATCATCACACATTGAGACTATAGCGTTCTTCGGCAATTCGATAAATTCGCTTCCAGAATAACCGGTTGATGAGCACCACGGCCAGTGCCATGACAACGACCGAAGCGGCCAGAACGTCAAAGTGGCCGTTGGCGGTGGCATCGTCGATCATCGAGCCAAGTCCAAAGGCGTAATAGGTGGTCGATTGACCGCCCCTGCCCTGAACGGAAATATACTCCGCGACGATGGTGGCGTTCCACGCTCCACCGGCCGCGGTGATCAGTCCCGTTGCCAGGTAGGGAAAAACCGCGGGAATATAAAGTCGCGCCCACCGCTGCCATGTGCTTAGATGATAGACTCGCCCAGCCTCGCGGAGATCGCTGGGGATCGCCATCGCACCGGCGATGACGTTGAACAGTGTGTACCACTGCGTTCCCAGCAGCATCAGCACAATCGCTCCGAAAGTGAAGGGGAGCCCCATTCTCGCCATCAGCACGCAAAGCATCAGGTAAATCATGGGCGCGGGAAAACTGGCGAGAATCTGAACGATGGGTTGCAGGCGATTGGACCATTTCGGCGACAGGCCGATCAGGATTCCGGCTGGCAATGTCCAGAGCGCTCCGAGGGCGACGGCCGCCGCGGTGCGTCCAAAAGACATGAGCAGCGCCAAAAGCACGGTCGTCCACCCTTTTTGATCCCCATGCTCGTGGATCGGGAGCGTCAGCAGCAGGTTTGCTAACTTCAAGGCTCCCCACGCGCTGAGCCCGAACAGGCCGACGACGATGATCCATTTGATGATCTGCCCAGCCCATCGTGATGCTTCGGCGGCCGCGAGGCTAGGGGGCGACGTGCGCACGGATACTTCGCCGCCGTCGTCGCGACGGCGCTTCAGGCGGTGTTCGATGAAACTCAGGAAGCGCGATCGCCGCAGCAATTGTAAAACCCACGAATGCGGCTTCTCGGCCGAAGAAGTCTCTTCGAGCTTGAACCGTTCGCTCCAGACCACGATTGGCCGCCAGACGATTTGATCGCACAAAACGATCACAAGAACCATCGCAATGACGCCGGCCACCATGGCGGGTACGTTCCAGTCAATCTGGGCCTGGTTCATGTAAGAGCCAAGGCCGGGCAAACGGTAATCCACATTGTTCAATGTGAAAGCTTCATTGACCGTGATAATGAACCACCCGCCGGCCATGGACATCATCGAGTTCCAAACCAATCCGATCATGGAAGCCGGCAATTCGAGATAGCGAAAAATCTGCCAGCCGCTGAGGCGCTGCATGGCTGCCGCTTCGCGCAGAGCGGTGGGGATGGAGCGGACGCTGGCGTAATAGCTGAACGTCATGTTCCAGGCCTGGGCCGTGAAGATCATGACCACGCAGGCAATTTCCAGTCCAAGCCAGTTCGTGGGAAATAAGTGAACGAATAGGAGGACCAGGCCGGGCAGGAAGGACAATACGGGAAGCGATTGAAGCACATCCAGCAGCGGAACCATGAACTTCTCGGCTGTGCGGCTGTGGGCGACCACCGTTCCATAAATCAGCGTGAACACCAACGACAGGCCGTAAGCGAGAAACGCACGGCTGACGCTGAAGAACGCATATTTGGGCAGCGCCCAGAACGAAAGGTCGATGACCACGCCCGAGGGACGCGGCGCTGCAGCATGCCCGAGGATCGAAGCGACGGCGACGATCAGCCCGGCGATGCTGGAAATAACGAGCACGTCGATGCCGACATTGGCGGGCTGCTTGAGCGCCTGGCGGACCTTGTTGGTATACGTCAGTAGAAACGGCATTCAGCGGGGATTCTAAAGATGGGCGCGAAGATTGCGAGCGGGTTGAAACCGCGAGTGCGGCAGGTCAGCCCGGTTCTCGATCCGCGATTAGGAATAAACCTTATGCAATCAATTCAGATTCAATTTGACTGAGTTGATCGGCAATGTTCTTGTCGGCACTGCAATCGCTTTCGACGGTTCGCACGGCGTGCATGACGGTGGTGTGATCGCGGCCGCCGAAGAAGCAGCCGATCTCCGCCAGACTGTGCGGCGTGAACCGCCGCGCCAGGAACATGCACACCTGCCGGGGAAAGGCGATGCTCTTGTGGCGTTTCTTGCTTTGCAGGGCGACCTGGCTGACGCCGTAGTATTTGATGACGGCATCGTAAATCTGCTGGATGGTGATTCGCCGCCGCTCGGTGCCGGTGGAATCGCCCAGGGCGCTCTTGGCCAGGTCTAAGTCGATCTGCCCGTTGTGCAGGAGGCTCATTCCTTGGATCTTGATGATGGCGCCTTCCAATTCGCGGGTGTTGTTTTCCACCTTCGAGGCGATATAGCACATCGCATCGTCGGGAACCGCCAGCCCGCGCATGCGCGCCTTCTTTTGCAGGATTGCCACGCGCGTTTCGTACGATGGCTTTTCGATGCGGGCGACGAGGCCCCAGTTGAAGCGGCTGACCAGGCGGTCTTCGAGTTCGGGAATTTCGCTCGGCGGACAATCGGCGCTGAGGATGATCTGCTTCTGCTGGTGGTAGAGCGTGTTGAATGTGTGGAAAAATTCCTCCTGCGTCCGGTCGTGCTTGCTGAGGAAGTGGATGTCGTCGATCACGAGAAGATCGACATGCCGATATCGAAACCGGAACTGCGGCATTTCGCCGCTCTCAACGGAGGTGATGAACTGGTTCACGAAGCTGTCGCAGGAGAGGTAGAGAATGCGCAGGTCCTTCTGCCGCTCGAGCACGCGCTGGCAGATCGCCTGCAGCAGGTGCGTCTTGCCCAGGCCGACGCCGCCGTGGATGAACAGGGGGTTGTAGGTGGTGCCCGGCCTGTCGGCGACGGCGATGCTGGCGGCGTGGGCGAGCTGATTGCAGGGGCCGGTGACGAACTGCTCGAAGACATAATCGGGGCTCAACGGCAGGGGCTGGTCGCTGTCGTTGAAAAGACCGCCGCGGCCGAGGCTCTCGCAGTGAAACGTCACCGAGACCAGCCGGCCGATCATCTGCTGGGCCGCTATCGTAAAGGGCGTCTGGCACTGGCTCTGGCAGAAATTGAGCTGCGCAACCGTGGGCACGGTGACCTGAATGACGCCCGGTGTGATCAGGCGGGGAACCAGTTGGTCGAACCAGAGGCGGTTAAGGCCGGCGTGCTGGCGGCGCACTTCCTGGAGGATGCGTTGCCAGACGGTAGGGTCAAATACCGGCTCGGGGGCGCGACGGGCTGGCGCCTCGCGCTGGGTAGGCGATTGCGTAAGTATCATGGCGATTCTTCAGCGAAAAATGACTTTAATGTCCCGCGCATCGGCGATGAAGGCTTTTTTCCCCTCGCCGGTGCGTGTCCAAAATATCAACTTAACTGCACAAACAAATCCTTGGCACGCGAACTTTTTTTGACGACATGCGTGACTATCAACTGCACTGGTTCGCATTGCCACTCACACGCACTGATGGGCAACTTAACGTCTTGCCGATGCAAATTTCAAGAGCCTTGATTCGCATATTTTTTGAGAGAGCGCGCGGCGCGATGCGATTTGCACAACCCGTTGGTGCGTGCGGCGTGTTTGTCCCCCATCCGTCTCACTCAAACATTTTTGAAATTTATTTTTTGCGGAAAGAGATTTCAACGGCGCGGATTTTTTCAGCGAGTTCGCGCGGGAATCGGCAGGCCAACCTGGGCCATTACTTTCTTCAGATCGCTCCAGACGGCGGCGCGATTTTCTTCGGTGTAGGCGCGCAAAAGATAGGCGGGATGAAATGTCGGCATCAGCTTGATGCCGCGCCAGTTATGCCAGACACCGCGCAATCTTCCCATCGACAACTTCGATTCCAGCATGTATTTTGAGGCGGGTAGACCAAGCGTCACGATCACCTGCGGGCGGATAATTTCCAATTGCCGCACGAGATATGGCGTGCAGGTATCCACCTCATCGGGCGCGGGCTGGCGATTGCCCGGCGGGCGGCATTTGACGATGTTGGCGATGAAGACATCCTCGCGGCGCAAACCCATGCCGGCGATCATCTTGTTGAGCAGATCACCGGCGCGGCCGACAAACGGGCGGCCCTGAAGGTCTTCGTTTTCGCCGGGGCCTTCCCCGATAAAAAAGATTTTCGCGTCCGGATCGCCCTCGCCAAAAACCGTGTGAGTGCGCGTTTCCGACAGCCGGCAACGCGTACAGCCTTTCACTTCATTCGCATCCATTTTCGTCAATCGGTCGATCTTTTCCTGACGCGAAAGTTTTTCCCCGCCGAGAGGCGGCGCTGTCAGCGGCATGAGCGGCAGAGTCATGGTGGAATCCTGCGCCGGCGGAGCGGTTTGCGCCGGAGCCTGCGCGGGCGGCGGCGATTGCGCAACCAATTGATCCGTGGCGACCGCGTCCAGACCGAATGCGCGTTCGCTCCTGAGCCACAATGACTTGCGGTGCCGCGCGATCTCCTGATCGGACATCGGCTCGATAGTAATTGCTTTGACGGGGAAGACAAACAACGGGCGAGCCGGCGTCAACTTTTCACCAAATCGCGATCCGTCGCCGGCGCTCGTCGTTTTTACGCGGTGCAATAAAACCTCACGGTCGGCTTCATGCCGACCGTGAAAGGTTTCGTTTCCTGCCGATTGTGGCGGCGATGACGCCGCTATGTACTGATTAGACAGATGTGAGTTGATATTCGATCTGGGCCGCTTTGAGCTGCGCCAGTGCGTAGACGGCCGCCTCGCGTTGACAGGCGCCGACGACGGTGCCGTGGCGCTCATCGGCGGCATGTCCGGGGTCGAGCGGTTCGCCGACCGGCGCCCAGGTGGCGCGGTAGCAATTGAAGATCAGATTGTGCTTGATGGAAAGTTCCAATCCCGCGCTGGAGAATTCGCGCTGCACGGCCAATATGGAAGGAAAAGCCCTTCCATCCGGCAGATGCTCGATATCAATTCCTTCCGGCGCAAACCAACCGGATTCCAGAAGACGGTCAACCGCGTATGCCAAATTCATTCGTAGCTCCTTCCAACACGCCCTGAAACTCCCTCCATCCTTCACCCTCGAAAACGGACAAATATCATATCTTGGCGATTTACGGTACGCCAGTGCATTGGGGGTAGGATTTTTTCGGTTATTTGGGCCGAAATCTTGACCAATTTCGGATATAGTCCGTTCCCCATGAATTTGAGGCGGAACCCCGAGAGGGGCGGGCGCACGGCACGGCCGCCGAAGTTTCAGCATCGGGCGGATAGCCACGAGCAGGCCCATTCCCAGCCTTCACTTAGCGAGCAGACCCGCCACCAGGCCCACCCGCTGGCCAGCACCGACCGTCCGCAGCTCGTCACCCGGACCGATGAACTCGCGGAGCTGATCCAGTCGCTCAGATCGGCCGGGTCGTTCGCTTACGACAGCGAATTTATCGGCGAGCTGACGTATTTGCCGCGCCTGTGCCTGATTCAGGCGGCCTCCGCCACGCGCATTGCCCTGATCGATCCGCTGGCCGATCTGGACGTCCGCCCATTCTGGGAGTTGGTTGCCGATCCCTCCATTGAAAAAATTGTCCACGCGGGCTTGCAGGATGTCGAGCCGGTGTTTCGCGCGCTGGGCAAGCCGCCTGCGAATTTGTTCGACACGCAGATCGCCGCGGGGTTCACGGGCGTGGGATATCCACTGTCGCTGTCGAAGCTGGTGATGACGTTCGTGGGAGCCAGGCTGGGGAAGGGATTGACCTTCTCGCATTGGGATCACAGGCCGCTGACCGATCATCAGCTTCGGTATGCGGCCGACGATGTGCGGTATCTTCCGGCGGCGCGGCACGAAATCGGCAAGCGCCTTGGCGACGGCGAGCGGGCGCGGTGGGCGAAGGAAGAATCGGCAGCGCTGGCCGATCCATCGCTGCATGTCTTTGATCCGCAAACGCAGTGGATCAAATTTCGCGGGGCGAGCGCGCTTCCGCCGCTGAATCAGGCGATCCTTCGGCAACTGACTGTCTGGCGCGACGCGGCCGCACAAACTGAGGACGTTCCGCCGCGAACGCTTTTGCGGGATGAGATTCTTCTGGACATGGCGCGCTGGCCCGTTGAGAGCGAGCAGGAGCTGAGCCGCATCAAGGGATTGCCCCGGCCCATCGAGAGCAAATACGGAGCGCAGATCGTCGAGGCCACGAAGCTGGCCAAGGCATCACCGCCGGATCACTGGCCGAATCTCACGGTCAATGAGCCGTCGCCCGAGGAGAAGTTCCGCGCGGATTGCCTGTTCATCGCCGCCCAGGGGCTTGCGGCCGGGCAGGGGATCGACCCCGCGCTGATCACCAGCCGGCAGGAAATCGGGGAGTTTTACCGAATATTCACGAGCGGGAAAATTCCCGAGAACTCGCGCATTCTTCGCGGCTGGCGGCGCCAGGCGGTGGGGCAGTCGTTGCTGGATGTGCTGCATGGAAAGAGCCACATCGCACTTCACTGGAAAGACGGCAAACTTCAGATTTGATAATCTTGTCCCATCTGGCCGAGATATAATACGGATATGCCGATTTACGAATACACCTGCAAGAGCTGTAAGAACCACTTTGAAAAGCTGGTGAAATCCATGAGCGCCCGTGAGCGGATCAATTGCCCGGAGTGCGGGTCTTCGGAGACCGCGAGAAACCTCAGCGTGTTTGCGGTGGCGTCGGAATCATCCAGGCCATCGTCTTCGCCGCCGGGAATGTGCGGAAGGTGCGGGGGGCCGGGGCTTTGTGGGGTGAATTGAGGAAAACGCCGCGTAAACGCGGCCGCTAAACGGGGGAATTATTTTCCCATTTCCGCGCTTCGTTTCGCGGCGGCTTTGATGGCGTCGCGGGTGATTTGATTCCAATCCTTTTGCTCCATCCAACTGATCGCGGCGTGCGTGGTTCCGTTTGGAGTTGTCACGCGCTTGCGATGATCGGCGGGGGAATCACCCGATTCGCTCATCATCTTCGCGGCACCAGCAGCGGTTTCGATTGCCAGAGTTCGCGCGTCTTGGGGCGTCAGGCCCAGTTCGATTCCGGCCTGGATCAGTTGCTCGGTCAGGAAGAAGAAATAGGCCGGCCCCGATCCGCTGACGGCGGTGACGGCGTTGATTTTATCTTCGGGCACTTCGATTACTTTTGCGCTTGATTCGAACAATTTTCTCGCCGCCGCCAGATCATCCTCCGTCGCGTGCGTTCCCGCGGCGATCGCCACCATTCCCCGGCTGACCAGCATCGGCGTGTTGGGCATCGCGCGGATCACGCGCCATCGTTTGCCGCCCGCCAAAGTTTTTTCGATGAATCCGCTGCTGATTCCCGCGGCGATCGAGATGAGCAGCGATTGGTCATCGATGCCCGGCGCAAGATCGCGCAGCACCTGTTCCATCTGAAACGGCTTCACGCACAGCAGCACGATCTTCGCGCCCCGGGCGGCATCGACAGCGGTTTCGGCAGATTTGATGTGAAGCTGAGCCTGAAAATATTCCCGCCGCTGCGGCGAGATATCGACGGCAACGATCTTTTCCGGCTGGATTGTTCCCGCTGAGATGATCCCCCGCGCGATCGCCTCGGCCATGACCCCCGCGCCCACGATCGCCAGTTCAGATGCCATCAATCGTTACCGGTCCACCGGCCCGCCGATCGCTTCCTGCACGGAGCGCGGCGCGGTGACGATCAGATTTCCATTCCACATCGACATGGTTGCAGCCCCGCCGTTATCCTTCCAGACTTCCGGGCGAATGACGGTTTCGATCAGCTTGATCAGGGCATCTTCCTTGTCCTGCGTATTGCCGGTCTGATTGCCGCTTTGGCCGCTTTGAAACGAGGTTGAGCTGCCGCTGCCACCGCTGCCGGTCACCTGGGCGCTGCCGCTGGCGATGTTCTGGATCTGGTAATTAAACGTTTCGTTCGGCTGGAGAAGGTCCTGAACATAATACACGACGGTGATCATCTGCTGATCCGCCGTTTGCCGGGTCGTGATCTCCAGAACGTTTTGATCGATATAGAATGTCAGCAAATCGCCCGGGCCGGCTTCGGAGAGCACCAGCGACAGTACTTTGCCGGCTGAGACATCGTGAAGATTCAGATTGATTTCCGCATCCTTGGAAACGTTGGCGGCCTGCAGCGATTTCCAATCGACATGAATATTCAACCCCGCGACATCGCGCAGGTAATCGAGCGCATCGGAAAACGTCACGTTATCCAGCTTCGCCTGCGGCAAGCGCATCGAAAGCTCGGCCCGCGTGGAACTCACCGCCAAAGCTGAACTGTGTGCAAAGCAGAAAAAACAGATCACCGCGAAGACGCGAAGAGCGCGAAGAAAGAGAGTTGCATTTCTTCCTTCGCGCTCTTCGCGTCTTAGCGGTGACATATTCTTTATGTGTTGGAACTGGTCGTCTGTGAAGTCTGGTCCAGCGGCTTGCCGGTATATGGATCAAATCGCATCGGGGGAGCGGTTGGCTCCTGCACCGGCTTACCGGTGTAGGGATCAAACTTGTATTGGGCTGTTGTCGGGGGCAACGCGGGCTTGGACAGGTTCGCCTGGTTCGGCGTCGCGTTCTGGCCGGACTGAGTGATATCTTCTTCGATCCCAGCCAGTCCCTTCTTGAACTCGATGATTCCCTTGCCGAGACTGCGCCCCACCTCGGGGAGCCGCTTGCCGAACAGCAGCAGGGCCACGACCGCGATCAATAACCATTGCTCGGGGAAGATTCCCAGGACATTCGCCAGTACATGCATGATGGGTCGATCCTCTTTAAACTTCTAACGAACCAAGCCGCATAATATTATACGGTCAATTTGGGCCGAAACTAAAGTCGTCCCATAAATTTCGCTCAATTCGGACGCAAATTCGGCAATTTTTGTGCATTTTGGGCATTTTTTATCTTTGCTCGAGGAGTTCGATCAGCTTTTGCATGTCGGCCGGGAAGGGGGCCGTGAGGGTCATTTCCTTGAGCGTGCCGGGGTGAGTGAAGGTAATTTCCCGCGCGTGGAGGGCCTGGCGCTGCATGGTGAATCCCTCGGCCTCGAAAATCCGCCCGCCGTACATCGTATCGCCGACGATCGGGAACCCGATGGTTGCCATGTGCACCCGCAACTGATGCGTCCGCCCGGTTTTTGGGGAAAGATTCACGAGCGAAAACTTTGCCGGCGGCAGAGGGTGCTTGCGATCATTCGCAAAGGCGCTCGGTTTCAGCGATTGTGAGGCGGCTGTGCCAAACGTCCGTTCGATCTGGTAAATCGTCACGGCTTGCCGGCCCCCGTTTTCGATCTTCCGCACCGCCTGCTTCTCGCGCACGTAGCGGTCGCGTCCGATCGGCATGTCGATTACATCCGAGAGCAATTCCGGCACGCCATGCACGATGGCCACATATTTCTTCTGAATCGTGCGATTCTCAAACTGCCTCGCCAGCCGCCAGTGCGCCTCGTCGCTCTTGGCAACGAGCATGATCCCCGTGGTATTGCGGTCGAGGCGATGGAGAATGCCCGGCCGCCATTCGCCGTTGATGGAACTCCACTTTTGCCCGTAATGCACCAGGCCGTTGACCAGCGTGCCCGTCCATTTTCCCCGGGCGGGGTGGACCATCAGATCGGCCTGCTTGTTCAGGGCCAGAAAATGCTCATCCTCATAAACGATATCCAGCGGAATGGGCTCGGGCACGAGATCATTGACCGGCTCGGGCGGGGCGACCATTTCCACCACATCACCGGCTTTGATCTTGTAACTCGCCTTGGTGGGTTTGCCGTTGACCGTGACCAGATCATCATCGATCAGCCGCTGCACCGCCGCGCGCGAGAGCCAGGTGACGCGGTCGGTGAGAAACTGGTCGATCCGCCTGATCTGCGTTTTGGTGGCTCGGAAATGGAAGCGCAGAACATCCGCGTCTTCGGTGGTTGAGTCGTCGATGTTGGAAATTTCTTCTTCGCTCACAAGATTTCCCCGCGAGCAGGAAGTTGAGCGCAGCGGCGGTTTTCGATCGAGCGACGGGTCAGGGCGCGGTCGCCGGTCCCAGTTTCGCCGCCTGCGTGGCGACGGCGCGAATCGCCGGGGCTGTATATCCGATGGCCACGGGCGCGGACAGTTTTGGAAGCAATTGGAGACGAGCGGTGGCGATCGCCTTGTACGCGGCTTCCGCATCGCTGTCGATAATCGCCTGGTATTGCGCCCGGGCGGCATCCCACTGCGACGCATCGCTTCCACCGTTGAGCACTGCCCGGTTTTCCGCCACCGCCGCCAGGCCGAAGCGCGCGGCGGTCGTGGCGAAATTCAATTTCGGGTAATCGCTCAGCACCTGGGAATATGAATCATACGCGCCGCTGAGGAGTTGGTCGGCGGGTTCGCTGGGCCGCAGCGACGGTTGCGTCGCGGCCCCGGGAAGGGGGGGCGTGCCGGCCATCTGAAAATTCAAATCCCCCTTCATCAGCAGCGCGTTGGCCTTGAGAGATGCCTGACTGTCGGGGGTTTTCTGATACGCATCATCCGCCTGCTGCAATCCGTCGCCAAAATATTCCTCGCGCATCTTCATGTACTGCGAGGCATCATCGCCGGGCACGAAATAGCGAGCCTTCAGCATGTTCAGCTCATCCGTGGCGATGCCCAGGCTCTGCTGCGCCTCGTGGAGGCGCTGCTGGGCGATGTTCACGCGATACCGGACCATCAGGATCGCCAGCGCGATCAGCACCAGCACGAGGGAGATCTGCGACTGATACTTTTTGATCGTCTGAGGCAGCCCCTGGAGGGTCCAGATCAGAGAATTGGCTTTGAGCTCATGCCGCCGCTGGGCTTTCATCGGACGCGGAAGTGTATGCGGGGGAGGGCGGAATGCCAAATGCCCGATGAAAGAAGAAGGTGCGGCCGCTCATCTTGCCGACATTAGAAATACGATGTCCGACTCCAATACCATCCAATCCTCCCCTATCCCTGGTTTTGGGTTGCTGCTGGCGTTGCTATGCCTGATGGCGGCGGGGAAGGTGATTCTGGGGGATACGCTCGATCCCGATTGCTTCTGGCATCTGCGCGTCGGGGGCGAGCTTGCGGGGGGATTCTGGCCGCATCCGCTGATCGACGATCTTTCGTTCGCCTCGATCCGCCAGCCGTGGACGCCATATTCCTGGCTTGCAGAGATCGGCATGAAACGGTTATGGGACGTGGGCGGCTTTCGCGCGGCGATCGCGGTGCAGGCGCTGATGGAATCCGCGTTTATTTTTTTCCTGGGAGCCAGTGCACTGGAGCTTTCGCAGCGAGTCACCGGCCAGCCGCGATATATGGCATCGGCGGTTGCAGCGGCGATGGGTGGCGTTCTTTCCCTGGCGTATCTCAGCTTTCGACCGGTGACCGCGGCGCTGACGATCCTGGCATTCATCGCATTTCTCCTGCTGCGCGACCGCCGGCTCGATCGGCGGTCCCGGCTCGTCTGGCTTGTCCCGCCGCTGACCGCGATCCTGATCAACATCCATTTCTTCGCGATCTTTGCGCCGCTGTGGACCGGCGCGCTCCTGGCCGGCGATATTCTGGAGCGATCTTCCGGCATTCGTCGGGGGATAATTTTATTTGCCCTGACCTCGCTCGGCTGCTGCATGACACCGCTGCTTGGCGGGACGATTCGCGCGGTGCTGGATTACTCAGCCCATGATCCGATGGTGCAAGCCGGGGCTGTCGCGGAGTTCAGGCCGTTTTATCTCGGGGTGATGGGGAATATCTCGGCGGTCTTCCTGATGATACTTATTGCGTGCGTCATCTACCGCATGGTTCGCCCGCCACGGTTTCCGCTGGGCGAAACGATCTGGCTCGCAGGGAGCACGCTTCTTCTTTTTCGCATGGGGAGAATGGCGCCGATCTTCGCGATCATTGCAGTCCCGGCATTCGCGGCGGTGGTTCCAAGTCTTTCGGATCGCATCCTCACCCGACGGCCGATCATTGTAGCGCTTGGGGTCGTTGTTGCCCTTTGCGCGGTGCCGATTCTGCGGGCGTTTCCCCGCGGCGATCAGTCTCTCTCGGCATGGCTCAACCGCAATGGACCGGATGCGCCGAACTATCCGTGCAAGGCGGCCGATTTCGTGGATACAAATATTTCCGGCCAAACTCGGCATCTGCTGTGCGATTTCACCTGGGGTGGATTTCTGGAATGGCGGCTGGGGCCGCGCTATCAGACGCTGATGGATGGGCGCACGCAGCTTTTCAGCCCGCAGTTTTGGCGCAGCGCGGCGCTGGGATCAGCCGATCAGCGCAGGAATTTTCTCGCCGCCATTCCCGCGGACGCCGCCATCGTCCGCGCGCAAAAGAGCCCACTGAGCGATGCTCTTACTGCTTTGAAGTGGAAAGTGGTTTATCGGGATCAGTTCGCCGAGGTGCTCGTTCCGCCGCAGCCGATTCCGCAGGCGGTGTCCAAAACCGAATAACCTGAGTCGGGATCTCTACCTCTCCGATGCAAACTTCGCGAAATATTCCGGCACGGGATAATGCTTCATCAGGAAGTCCTTGAGCTGCTCCCGCTCGGCGATCAGGAAATGCACCGGCTCGTTAATCTTCTTCCCTGAAAAATTCACCGCCTTGACCAGGTCCTGCGGGCTCGTCGCCACGTGCAGGTCGTCCTCCCGGCGGTTCATCGGCAGCAGATGAAACTGCCATGCCTGCCGGCGATTCAGCACCCGCAGGCATTCGGTGTCGATCTTCTGCTCGTCGAGATCGACCACGCCGGTGATCCGCACATACTGCTCCACCCACGCATCCTCAACCGCCCGCGCATCGATGCCAAACAGGCGCTCCGCCAGATCGCCGAACGGACGGTGCGACATCTTCTGAACCTTGAGAATGTGCTCTACCTGCTGTTCGGTGAGAACGCCCTGTTCGACCAGCAATTGTCCAAGTTGAATTCCGGGCAAAACCGCCTCCTGGTTATCCGGGCACGCGCCGGTGTGGCCGCGTGTCCTAACCCCTTATCGGTCAATCAGGAGCGCGGCTTTTGGTCCGAATTTCCGCTCCTTTCTTCCACAATTCCATCGCTTCGCGCGCCAGCTTTTCCGTGGGCTGGTTGCCTCCAAGCCAATGAACGCCGGGAAATCTGCGGAACCATTTCATCTGCCGGCGCGCCAGTTGCCGCGTGGCGATTTTGATCTGCTCGATCGCTTCTTCGAGCGTGCATTTGCCGTGCAGGAAATCGATCAGCTCCGCATATCCCGTCGCTTCCGCGGCGGTTTTGGAAATCGCCGGATACTTCTCCAGCAGCGCGCGCACTTCCTCCACCCACCCCGTTGCGATCATTTCCTTCACTCGCGCATTGATCCGCCGATTCAGTTCCTCCTTCTCCCACAGCAGCCCGATCCACACCGCGGGGATTCGCACCGGCTGGTTCGATTCCCACTGCTTCTGCAAACTCGAGATCGGCGTTCCCGTCAATTCAAAAACTTCCAGGGCGCGAATGAGCCGTCTTTCGTCGGAGATATGAATCTTCCGCGCCGCCGCGGCATCCACCCGGCTGAGCCGCTCGTGAAGCTCCGGGGCCGAAAGCGATCGCAGCCGCTGGCGCACCGTTTCATCCGCGCCGGGCCCATCGAAAAGGCCGTGGAACAGCGCCTTGAAATACATCGGCGTTCCGCCGGTCGCCACTAGCGGCCGCTTGCGATCGGCCATCACTTCATCGGCAAGCTCGACAAACCGCGCCGCGCTGAAGGATTCATCCGGCCAGGCGACATCGATCAGGTGATGCCGAATTTCCCGCCGCTCATTGGCATTCGGCTTGGCGGTGCCAATGTCCATACCGGTATAAATCTGCATGGAATCGATAGTCAAAATTTCCCCGCCGCACACCCGCGCAACCGCCATCGCCAGCGACGATTTTCCCGAAGCCGTGGGCCCGACGATTGCCAGCAGGGGGGTCTCAACTGTCATTTTTGCAGCGCCTGCCGTTCTTGCGGGAAGAATTATCGGCAGCCTCAGCCTGCCGTTTCCGTAAATGCCTGATTTTCCGCTTTCTACGCACGTGCCGCAATCGGCGGTTTTTGGCACGGACTTTGTTCTATACGCCGCAGGTTATTCAACAAAAGGAGACACGGTTATGTCATTGCCTACACGAGTGCAGAGGAATGGGGACCCGTTTGAATCCGCGCAGCGGGAATTCGATACCATGCTCGGCCGATTTTTCGGTAACCGGGGATACGAGGGCGGAAGCTATCTCGCTCCCTATGGCGTCGATGTTCGCGAGGATGCCGATCACCTTTATGTCGAGGCTGAATTGCCCGGCTACAAAAAGGAAGAGATCGATATCAACATGGAAAACCAGACACTGACAATTACCGCCGAGCACAAGGAAGATCAGAATCGTCAGCAGCCCAAAAACGGCGACAAAGCCGAGTGGCTGCTTCGCGAGAGGCGCTATTCGCGGTTCCAGCGCAGCTTCACGCTGCCGCCCACCGTGGATGCCCAATCCGTCGAAGCCAAGCTAAACGACGGCGTGCTGACGATCGTCCTGAACAAGCGCGAGGAAACCAAACCGCGCCGAATTCCCGTGGCGTAATCGCCGCGCAACCAATCCGCAATCCCTCCGAAACGCCCACGGCGCTGCCGTGGGTGTTTTTATTGGTGAACCTGCCCCCTCTCCAAAACAATCCGCGCATTCCGCTTCAGCATCGGCAATTTCACCCGCTTCATCGCGCTTCCCTTCAGCTCCTTCTGGTAATCCTGCTCCGACCACCCCATCACGTCCGCGGGATCCAGCGACCCATCCGCCCAGCGCGGTTTCAGTTCCGGAGCCATCGAAGCAGCCGGGTCGCGATTCCACGGGCACACCTCCTGGCAGATGTCGCACCCGTAAATCCATCCGCCAAACTGCTTGGCCAACTCGGCTTCGATCTCGCCGCGATGCTCGATGGTCAGGTATGAAATGCACCGTCGGGCATCGAGTTGATACGGCCCCGTGATCGCCTGCGTCGGGCAGGCATCGATACATCGCCGGCACGTCCCGCAGCGATCGATCGCAGGCTCGTCCGGTTCCAGTTCCAGCGTGGTCAGCACTTCACCAAGGAAAATCCACGAGCCAATTTTTTCGTTGATAACGCAGGTATTTTTCCCCACCCACCCGATGCCCGCGGCCGCCGCAAGCTCCTTTTCCATCACCGGCGCGGTATCGACGCTGCATCGCGTTTGCGCCTGCGGCGAGGCCCGGCGAATCCAATCAGCCAGATCGTGAAGCCTCTGTTTGATGACTTCGTGATAATCATCCCCGAGCGCATACCGCGCGATTCGCCCCCGCCCCGGCGCGGCCTGCTCCAGCGGTGTGAAATAATTGAGCCCCACGCAGATCACGCTGCGCGCTTCGGGAAAATAGACCGCGGGATTGGCGCGCTCTTCGAACCGGGCGGCGAGATAACCCATCTCTCCCGCGTTTCCTTCATCGAGCCATCGCCGAAGATATTGCCGATATTTCGATTCCTGCGCCGGCGCGATGCCGACCAGATCGAATCCAAGCTCCTTCGCCGCCAGCTTGATCGCCGCCGCGGTCACATCGATTGGCATGAGTTGATTATAAGTTGCCAGTCACGAGTTGCGAGCAAAGCCGGAGCCCGTGCTTTCACTCGCAACTCGCAACCCGCAAAATTAGATTTCAAGGATTCGACGGATCAAACCCATCGCTCAGCGTCTTGAGGAACGCGACAATGTCGTTCTCCTCCTTGTCGGTCAATCCGAGATTGCCGACCTGCGCTGAAGAACTTCCCGGCGCGCCTTGCGGATTCTGCAGAGTGTCCGGCGAGGGATACTCCGGCTCCGGGAATAGCGGGATGCCGACGAGGTTCGCGTATGGATCGGGCTGGGTGAAGTCGATCACTTCGCCCGGCTCGGTGGTCAGATTTCTCGTGTTGTAGAAATGCACCACCGTCTTGAGGTCCTTGAACACGCCGTTGTGGAAATAGGCTTTGACGAAACTGGGATACGGCCGCAGATCGACGTTGCGCAGCGTCGGCGCCTTGAAGGCGCCGTTGATGGCCAGGAAGTCTCCCTGCCCGTCGCTCCCCGGGCCCATGTTGCCCGAGGGCAACCCCATTTCCGGGTAAAGATAATCGCCCAGCCCCAGATCGACGAAATTGAAGCCCAGCGCGTTATACCCGGCAGGATCGAGCTTCTTGCTCGTTTCAGTGTAATACGGATTGTTGAAGTTTCTCGGCACGCCGACGTTGGCGTAGCAGGTGTTGGTCCACAGGTCAGGCCCCTGGCTGGGATCGTCCGGGATGCCATGGCATAGAACGCACTGGGCCATCTTTTTATACGGTGGACCGCCCGGCCGGCCGGACCAGCTTCCCGTCACCAGCCGCAATCCATCCAGTTCCTCCGGTGTGAATTCCACCTGGCCCTTCACGTACGCATCATACTTGGAGCTGAACGGTGAAACCGCCGATGATTTTTCGTAGGTCGCGATCGCCTGCGTCAGATCGTTAAATATCACCGCCGTCGGCTGCGAGAATATCTTCTTGCCGAACACCTCGGTGAACATATGCGCCTCGGCCGTGGATTGCAGCTTTTGCACCACCAGCGCCGGGCTACCGATGTTGTGGACCAGGTCGTTCATCTCGTTGGGATTCTGGAAAGGAAACGTCGCCTGGTTGGCCAAATCGGTAGCGCGCCCGTCCCAGAACAATCCGCCTACGTATGCAGTCAAATCGGGGTCGTACACCGGGGGGCCGCTTGCGATGTACGCGGCATAGGCGACCGTCGGCACCGCGCGGAAACCAAATCGCGTGGTAATCGCGCCAGTGGCCACTCCATATTGCTGGTTATTTTTAGAATTTGGAAACGTAAAGCCCGCTTCGGGCGCATGGCAGCTTCCGCACGATTGCCCGGCCGGGGTGGATAAATTCGTCTCGAAAAACAGCAGTTCGCCCAATTGCTCCTTGAGCGTCTGCCTCTGATTCGATTGGAACGGATTGTCGGTCGGCAGGTCAGCCCGGACGGCTTCCTGGGGAATCCCCCGCACGGCAAGAATCCCAATCCCCGTCAAAAGCGTCAATACAACGACCACCTTCATCCTGAGGGAATCGTGCCCGGCTGTCATAAAAGTCCCTTTCAAATCCGACCCTGATCCACTTGAAATGCTCCCCAATTCCTAATTTGCCGATAAATTACAGCACCTTTTTCGGCAGTCAAGAAAATTTCATCTTCGTTTAATGAATTGAGAATGAAAACATTTATGATGATTAATATGTATAATCCGTTTATGTCGCCGCAAGAAGATAAACGCAGAGGCGCGTTTTTCTTGACACCTGTCGCGATCATCACTTAAGATCGCCAGAAGCGGATTAACTTTCCGGTTCCAGCCGTTGTTGACTATCGCATTCCCCGTTTTGGAGTCCCCACCATGATGCGGTTACCCCGTGTCGTCGCAAGTTTTACAATCGCTTTTGGTCTCGCGGGCGCACTGCCGCACTTCGCGGCTTTTGCGGATGATACCAATTCCGGCACCATGGCCCCGCCGTCGGGGGACACCAACACCCCGCCCGCGCCGTCCGATAACGGCACCGGCGCACCCGCCCCGGCCCCCGCTCCTGACAATACCGCGCCCGCAGCGCCGGCCCCGGATAACACCAACACCCCCGCGACTCCTCCGGCTGACAACACCACCCCCGGTACCCCGGCCCCCGCGCCCGACAACACAACCCCCGCCCCTTCAGCCGACAACACGAACACCGCGCCCGCCGACAATACAGCGCCCGCGGCCCCGACCGACAACACCGCCTCCGCCGCTCCCACCGAGACAGAAGCTCCGCCAACCCTCAATGATCTCGTGGACACCTACTGGCATTACGGCAAAATCGCCGACTACGCCCTCGCCGCCGATGCGGGTCAGAAGATTCTCGACTCCGGCTCTGATCCCAGCGCGATCCTCGCCTCCTTCGAAGCTGTCTCCTCTCGCCACGAGGACACGATCGACACCTGGATGCTTCGCTGGAAGTCGATCCCGATCAGCGATGCGCTCGATCGCCAGGCCGCCGTTACCATGCGGCAGGTTACGGCCAAGCTCGCCGATGTCATCAACGAAGGTTACGCCAACCGCCGCAACGATCCCAACTACATTCGCCAGACCATCTATGAAATGTCGCAGGGCGAGCGGGCGTATGACAACAATCTTCCACGCTTGTCGCAGAGCGGCGAAACCGCGATCAAAATCGTCATCGATATCCTGCGCGATTCACAGCAGATTCAGTATCACAGCACCTGCCGGCGGATCATGCGCGACCTGGGCCGCAAAGGGCTTAACCCGCTGCTTGCTTCGACCGAAATGAAAGATTACAGCACACTGGTCGATGTGATCAGTGCGCTCGGCGATCTCGGTTACGACGCGGCCGTTCCCTATCTCGCCCGTCTTGCGGTGGCCCCCAACGTCCCCGACGGAATTCACGTGGCAGCCACCAATGCTCTGGATCACATCGGCTTGAATCGCAGCACGCCCACGCGCCCGAGTGATCTGTTCTATACCCTCGCCGAAAAATGTTACTACGGCCGAACGGACATCGAACCGGCCAGCGATAAGGTTTCCTACATCTGGCGCTGGACAGACACCGATGGGCTCATGCGCACGCAGGTTCCTACGCCGATCTTCAACGATCTGCTGGCGATGCGGGCCTGCGAATATACGCTGAAGCTCGATCCCTCCAACGGGAAGGCGGTCAGTCTCTGGCTTGCGGCCAATACCAAGCGCGAATGCGATCTGCCACCCGGCACGGTGGATCTGACCCACAAGAACGATCCGGATGCCACGTACTATAACGTTTCCGCCGGCGCGGATTATCTCAACGATGCCCTCGCCCGTGCCGAGCACGATCAAAACGCCGCGGTGGCGCTGAAGCTTTGCCAATCGCTGCGCGATATCACGGGGCAGCAGGCGCTGAGCAGCAACGCGGTAACGCCGCTGATGCAGGCGCTCTATTTCCCCAATCGGCAGGTGCGTTACGCCGCGGCGTTCGCGCTTGCGCAGTCGCTGCCGACGCGGCCGTTCGCCGGTTCGGATCGCGTCGTTCCGCTGCTGGTGGAAGCCGTCAATCAGACGAGCAAGCCGGGCGTGGTGATTCTCGCCCCCGAACAATCAGATACCGTATCCCTCGGCGATCTTCGCGATGCGGTCCAAAGCCTGGGGTATCCTGTCGTTGCGGCCAGCACCCCCAACAGCGCCGCGCAGGGTGCGATTTCACTGCCGACGGTGGAATTGATCATCATCTCCGAAGACAGCGACGTGCGCGGAATGATCAGCCTCGAACAGAACATCGCCCGGCTTCAGGGCGCATCGGTGCTGGTGCTCACGCATACCGCCGAAAGCCCCTGGGCGCTCGCCAGCGCGACCGATCTCCTGATGAACACGGCGCTGATTCCCCCCAAAGATACTCTCAAGGATGAGCTGAAGACCGCTATCGACGCCGCCCGCCAGCGCTCGGGAACCGCCGTGCTGAGCGATGAAGACGCGTCCAAATATTCCCTGCAGGCCGCGTCGCTTCTGGAAAAAGTCGCCATCACGCGCGGACAGGCATTTGATATTTCCGTCTCTGAAGGCGGACTCCTGTCAGCCCTCAACGACACGCGCCCGGCGATCGCCGAAGCGGCCGGACAAGTGCTCGGCACACTGAACAGCGCAGCCGCCCAGAACGGCCTGGCGATGAAAGCCAACAATTCATCGACTCCCAGCGAAGTCCGCGTGAGCCTCTATCACAGTCTCGCCAACAGCGCCAAACATTTGGGCAACCATCTGACGTCCGACCAGATCGACGGCCTGGAATCGGTCGTCTCCGAAGGCACCGACGCCCCGGTCCGCGACGCCGCCGCCGAAGCCCGCGGCGCCCTCGACCTTCCCGCCGATGCGGCCCGAACGCTGATCCTGAAACAATCGCGGGTTTAGTTCTTTCAGCCCCGCGCAGATTTTTTACCGCGAAGAGCGCGAAGAAAATCAAATCAAAATTTGCAATGAATTTCTTCGCGCCTTCGCGGTAAAAATCGCATTTCAGATTTTCTCAATCACCACGGCCGTTCCATAGCACAGCACCTCGGTTGCCGCGACGCCCTTGCCGCCGATTTCTGAGGCGTCGTAGCGAAAGCCGACGACCGCGTTCGCGCCGACTTGCTGTGCGTGCTGCACCAGCAGCTCGTACGCCTGCTCGCGGGTTTGCTCGCACATCTCCGTGAATGCGCCGATGCGGCCGCCGATGATCGACTTCAATCCGCCCAGAATTCCCTGCGAGATCGTCGGGGCGCGGACGATCAGACCGCGGACCACGCCCATGTACTGCACGATGCGAAAGCCGTCGATCGTGAACGTGGTGGTGACCGGAATATGACTTGCCGCGTTGTAACCGAGAGGGGTGGGATTGCTCATGTACGCAGCATAACCGCCGATCGATTATGCGCCCAAATACGCCCGTTTGACCTCGGCGTTTTCCAGCAGGCTGGCGGCTGTGTCTGCAAGAATCACCTGGCCGCTTTGCATCACGTATCCGCGGTGCGCGACCGTCAGGGCCATGTGGGCGTTCTGTTCGACGAGGAAGATCGTCGCGCCATCCCGGTTGATTTCGCGAATGATCTGAAAAATCTGCCGCACGATCAGGGGGGCCAGCCCCAGCGACGGCTCATCGAGCAGCAGAAGCCTGGGCTTGCCCATGAGCGCGCGGGCGATGGCCAGCATCTGCTGCTCGCCGCCGCTGAGCGTTCCCGCACGCTGTTTTTCCCGCTCGCGCAGGACGGGAAAAAGCCGGAAACAGCGGTCGAGCCCCGCGTCGATTTCCCGCCGGCCGCTGAGGACGAATGCGCCCAGAAGCAGATTATCGCGCACAGTCAGATCGGCGAAAATCTGCCGGCCTTCCGGCACGTGGCTGATGCCCAGCCGCACGATCTGATCGGGCCTGAGGCCGACGAGATCTTTCGTGGAGCCGAAATATTCCAGCGTCGGCACGGACGCGGTTTTCCCGGTCGCATCCGGCGGGGGGCACCAGGTAACGCTGCCGGTCGATGGCTTTAGCAGCCCGCTGATGGTTCGCAGCAGGGTGGTTTTGCCCGCGCCGTTGGCGCCGATGAGCGCGACGATCTCTCCCGGGGCGATCTGCACCGACACATCGTGTAATGCGGTGATCGCGCCGTAGGAAACCGTCAGATTGTCCGCCGACAGCAGCACGATTACACCTCGGCTTTGCCCAGATACGCCTCGATCACCTTCTCATTGTCCTGCACTTGCCGCGGAGTTCCAACCGCGATGGTTTCACCGTGGTCCAGGACGGTAATGCGCTCGCAAATGGACATAACCAGTTTCATGTCGTGCTCAATGAGCCAGATCCCGACCTGGAATCGGTCGCGCACGGAATGGATGAGTTCCATCAGATCGATTTTCTCCTGCGGATTCATGCCGGCGGCGGGCTCGTCGAGCATGAGAACTTTCGGCCTGGTCGCCAGGGCACGGGCGATTTCCAGTCGCCGCTGATGCCCATAGGGCAGGCTGCCGGCCAGCGCCGTCGCCTGCTCGGTGAGGCCGAAAATTTCCAGAAGCTCCATCGCGCCGCGGCGGGCGAGAGATTCGCACCGGAAATATCGTGGACTGCGCAGCAGCGTGCCGAGGAACCCATGCTCGGCCGATGTATGAAATCCAACAGCCACGTTGTCCAGCACCGACAAATTCTGAAACAGGCGAATATTCTGGAACGTCCGCGCGATTCCCGCATGGTTGACTTCAACCGGTGAGTGGCCGGCAATGTTCTTGCCATCAAATCGAATTGTCCCGGTGGTAGGGGTATAAACGCCGGTGACGATATTGAAGGCGGTTGTTTTGCCCGCGCCATTTGGGCCGATCAATCCGACAAGTTCACCGCGATCAACCGTGAAATTAAAATCCGCCAGCGCCCGCAGCCCGCCGAACCGGATCGAAACATCGGCAATCTCCAGCAAACTCATGCCCGCCCCCTGATCGAAGAAAAAAGGGGACATTCATAATATTCAGATGCGAAAAGGGATACGAAAAAGGGACATTCATAATATTGGTGGGACGCCAATGCGTTCCCCATCGCATCGTAATGGAGCTTTAAAAATATTATGAATGCCCCCTTTTTTCTTCTGTTGATCATTTGTGTCCGATTGATTGGGGTTTACGGCCGGGGGAGCGCCAGAACGCGGATTTCAGCTTGGCGCGAGTGATCATGATCACCAGCAGCAGAAATGCGTAGATCACGAAACGGTTGTCCGACATCCAGTGCGCCTGCGCGGCTAGCGCTCCGGGCAGGAATCGCTCGGCGTTGTCGAGCAATTCGGGGATGGCCGTCAGCGCCACGGCGGCGATGGCGGCGCCGGCCAGGCTTTCCATTCCGCCCAGCGTCACCATCACCACGATTTCGATCGATCGCATGAACGAGAAAGAGTTCGTGTTGAGATAACCGTCGAGATGCACATACAGCGCCCCGGCCACGCCGGCCAAAAATGCGCCGGTGACGAAGGCGATCACGCGATGGCGGGTGGGATCGATTCCCATTGCGGCGGCGGCGATCTCGTCGTCGCGAACGGTTTTGATCGCATTCCCCAGCGGTGAATGCGCGAGCCGCCGGACCAGCACGAACGTCAGCGCGGCCGTGCCGAAAATCCATGGCGAAATATAAAACGCCTCGTAAATGTGGTCGGGAGGACTCGGCTTGGTCCAGTAGACGTTGATGCTCAACCCCGTGGCTGCGCCTAGCGCGGGAATGGTAACGATTACGTTTCGGATGATCTCGGCAAAACCGAGAGTCGCGATGGCGAGATAATCGCCGCGCAGCCGCAGCGTCGGAATTCCCACTACCAGTCCCGCGACAGCCGCCGCCGCGCCGCCACCGAAAATCGCCACCAGCAGCGTCGCCGGTTTTCGCCAGGAATACGGCAAAATTCCCGACAGCGCCAGAGCACCCGACTGACTGTGCAGGATGATGCTGGAATAAAGGTTCACCAGTCCGATCGCCCCGCGCGACCAGATACATGCGGAGGGAATATTCGGCGAATTAGCAGCCGCGCGGGCGTCGATCACCACCCATACCACCAGCATCGCGATCACGATCAGCGGAAGCGCTGGAAAAATTCTCCGTAGCGAGCGGATCACCAGGATCAGGGCGGTGACCAATCCAAATCCGATGGCCGCGACGACCGCCAGCGCGACGAAACATGCCAGTGCTCCGCCGGGGTTGGCGAACAGTTGGCGGGGGTCCGGGTAGTCGGCGTTGGGATCATAATTCCACGGGCCAAATGTATACGTTGCATATCCGCCGAGATAAGCGCCGACAGCCATGAACCCCGCATGCCCGAGGGAAAACTGCCCGCTGACGCCGTTGATGAGCTGCAGGCTGACGGCCAGGATGACATTGATCGCGGCGATCATGGCGACGTGCATGACATACGGCCCGGGCCGGTCGGAAAATTCCAGCGCGCGTCCGACGAGAACGACGGCGATGACAATGATGGGCACCGGAAGGTTGTGCACAAACCAAAGCCAGGTTGCCCGGACGGGAGGTGAGGAATCGCTCTGCATCGTATTTTCAATCGCGGGTGCGCGCGATCAAATCTTGTGCGCGGATCAGACCTTGTCAATCGCCGCCCGGCCGAAAAGGCCGGAAGGTTTCACGACGAGAATGGCGATCAGGACCAGAAACGCCACGCCGTCGCGATATTGGGAACCTCGCGGGACATAACTGACGACCATCGCCTCGGTGATTCCCAGCAGCAGTCCGCCGGCGACGGCGCCGCCGATGTTGCCGATGCCGCCCAGAACAGCGGCGATGAAGGCTTTCAGCCCTGGCAGAAGTCCCATCAGCGGATCGACCTTAGGAGATCGCAACCCCACGAGAACGCCTGCCGTAGCCGCCATCACCGAGCCGAGCACGAATGTGAAGCTGATCACGCGATTGACGTTGACGCCCATTAGCGACGCAGTGTCGAACCGATAGGAAACGGCCCGCAGCGCCAGGCCCATCTTGGTTTCGCGGACGATGTAGCGTAGCGCGAACATCATCGCGATCGTGACGGCGAAGATCAGCGTATCGACTTTGCCGATAACGACATCGCCCATGTGCAGCAGATCGGGATGCAACTCTACGCCCGGAATCAGATCGGGAAACGGCTTGGGATCCGGCCCGAACATCCATTTCGCCTGCCCGCCGAATTCCAGCAGCATCGATACCGCGATGGCGGTGATCAGCGAAACGATCCGCGGCTGATTTCGCAGCGGGCGATAAGCGAACATTTCAATGAAAAACCCCAGACACCCGCAAACCAGCATCGAGCAGATCAGCACGAAAAAAAATCCGAGCCACGTCGGCTGGGCAAGGTGGAACCATCGGGTGGCGGCGTAAAAGCCCGTCATCGCCCCGATCATGTACACATCGCCGTGTGCAAAGTTGATCAGCCGAAGGACGCCGTAAACCATCGTGTATCCGACAGCGATCAGTGCGTAGATCGCTCCGATCGACAGGCCATTGATAAGCTGCTGAAGGAATTGCTGCAACTGCGGATATCTCCTGCGAATCCCGCGGCCGCGGCTCAAGGCGCTGCCGAAGCGGTGGGCTGCACGGTCGCCACGAAATGCGGATGGTCGTTTTCGATCTTCAGGATCACGATGGGTTTCTCGGCGTTTCGGTGGCGGTCCATGGTGATCTCGCCGGAGGCCCCGGGATAATTCTGCGTATGGGCCAGCGCGTCCCGAATGGCGCGGCCATCGGTGCTGCCGGCGCGCTTGATCGCATCAGCCATCATGCCCATCGCATCGTATCCAAGGATGGCCATCGCATCGGGAACGGCACTGTATTTCGCCTGGAACTTTGCGACGAAATCTTTCACGCGCGGACTGTCTTCATCGGGAGAATAGTGATTGGTGAAGAAGCAGCCATTGACGGCGTCGCGGCCGATCTCGAAAGTTTTGTCGCTGTCCCACCCATCGCCGCCCATGAGCGGAACGGTGATGCCGAGATCGCGCGCCTGCCGGCAGATGAGGCCGACTTCCGTGTAATATCCCGGCACATAAATCGCATCGGGCGAGGCTTTTTCGATATTGGTGAGCTGCGCCTTGAAGTCGATATCCCCTTCGCCGTAGCTTTCATCGGCGACAATCTGACCGCCGTTGGCTTTGACGGTTTCGGTAAAGAATTGCCGAAGGCCGACGCTGTAATCATTTTTCACATCATAGAGGATGGCAAATTTTGTTGCCTTGGGACCGAGATCATTTTTCATCGCGAAGTTGGCCATCGCAGCCCCCTGAAACGGATCGATAAAGCAGGCGCGGAAGATAAAATTTCCCACCTGCGTCACCTTGGGATTGGTGCTCGAAGGGGAAAGCATGGGGATGTGATTCCGCTGGCAGATCGGCGCTGCCGCCAGCGAGCGGCTGGAGGCGACCTCGCCGATGACGGCAACGACGTGATCTTCGGAGATCAGCTTCTGCACCGCGGTGACGGCTGCTTCCGGCTTGGACTGGTCATCCTCCACGACGACGCGAAGCGGCTGCCCCAGCACACCGCCGGCGGCGTTGATCTGATCCATCGCCAGGCGAACGCCTTCATCGGTGGAGGTCCCGAACGTCGCGGTGCCGCCGGTGAGCGAGCCATATTCGCCGATCACAATGTCATCACCACGTGCGCCCAGCGGAAATGCCAGCAGCCCAACCCCCAGAAGAAAAAGAAGAAATCGCCAGATCATTGCGGCGAATTTAGTCATTGCGTGATGACAAGTAAATCTCCGTCCGTTACATTTCCCTGCAAACCTATGGCAACCGGATATTTAGCCCGCGGAAAAGTGATCGAAGCGAAGGATTCGATGGTGGTCTTCCAGCCATCGGATACCAATTATCAGATGTATCTGCAGATCGCGCGTCCATACACGGGGCCGCTCGGGAAACTGATCGACGCCCGCTTGCGCGTGAAAGCGCGGAAGGTCTACACGGTTCCCAGCGGCGGGGGGTTTATCTCGCCGATTTTTGGATCGCCGCGCACGCTCCAGGGAAGGGCTCTTCACGTGGAGGAGCGGGCGATCATCATCCGCGCCGGGATGCCGATTGCGGTCGATTTGCCCCAGCCGGAGGATGCCATTGACTTGGACAACGGACCGATCGAAGTGGGGGCCATCATCAACGTCGCAGCCCTGCCGGGAATGACTTTCGAGCTTGTAACATCCCAAACCCCCAAGTAACCCGAACCGCGTTAAAATAGGTAACTTACTTAGGCGTTTTAAGGGGAAACGAGCTGTTCCGCGTATTGGGAAATATTTTCCCATCTTATCATTTTATCCAGTCTAATCAGTAAAATTTCGCGGAATCGGCCAAGAAGGGCGATTTTATGGGTACTTTTCGATGAATTTGTCGTTGTAATTTGCACCTAAAAACGTCATTAGTAACAGAGCGAATTTCGGGGTAAGGACAGGGGAGATATTTCCCGGTTCCCCTCCGGGTCAGAAAGATTTAGGTCCCGGCTTCCAGGCGTGGGTGAAGCCGGGACTTTTTATTGCGCCACATCCTTCCTGGTCGGGTCATTTGACCTCGCGCCTAGAATCGTTCTAATCTTTTTTTCTCCGTCCCCGCAGGAGTGGCGGAATTGGCAGACGCGCAGGACTTAGGATCCTGTACCGAAAGGTGTAGGGGTTCAACTCCCCTCTCCTGCACTAGCGGCCGAGGTATGGAAACGAAACCGATTGGTCCCAAAAGCTTTGCCACCCGCCCGAACCGCCGTGGTTTTTTCCTAAGCGCGTTTTTGCTCTTAGCGCCAATACCGGCCATCGCCGACACCGTCTCCATACGCGGCTCGGATGAATCCGATTCGGTCGCCCCCATCGTCTACACCGATGTGAAGATCACCAACATCCAAGCGCACTCCATCACCTTCAGCACCGCTTCGGGCAACGCCGTGCAAAAAAATCTTGCCACCGTCGTCGCGATGACCATCGACGATGAGCCGCAATTCAATCAGGCGCAGCAGGATTATGCCGCCAATCGTCTCAACCCGGCCATCGATGGATTGTCGCAGACAATCCAGAACACCGATAAAACCTGGCTCAAGGCCTATTGCGAGCCGATGCTCACCGATGCGGCGAACAAGGCGGGCAGGTTTGATCTGGCAGCGCAGGGATATGCGTTCCTGGTTCTGAACGACCCATCATCGGCAGCGCCGCTTCGGCCCACGGTTCCACAGGCCGATTCCCCATATCTCGATCCCGCCGCCAAAGCGCTGGCCGATGCGGCAAACACCGTGGGGATTTCCGCTTCGCAACAGACGCAATTGCTGTCGCTGCTGCTGGATGTTGACCGCCTGCGGAAGGACACCCCCGGAATGGAAGACGCGGCCAATCGTCTCACCCAACTCGCCGGTGATGCGGGAAGCTCCACAGCAAATATCGCTTCGCTGGCGCTGGCGGATGCGAAAATCGCCGACGCCGGCGCCGCGCTTTCGCAAAAGGATTTCGAAAATGCCGCGTCGATCATCACGGGCAGCGGCAACCTCTTCGTCGATATTCGCCATCAATCCGATGCGCTCTATCTGCTCGCCCGGGCCCGCGAGGGGCAGGCCGAGGCGAAGAACGACACGGGCGCGTGGCAGGACGCCGCCATTGCCTACATGCGCGTCGCCGCCGATTTCAAGGATGCCCCCAATTCACCCCACGTTGCCGCTTCCCTGCTGCAGGCGGGGCGAATCCTGCAAACCCATCTGAATGAGAGCGCCGCCGCTCTTCGGATCTATCAGTCCATCGTGTCCCAGTATCCCAACACGGTCCCGGCCCAGCAGGCCGCCCAGCAGATCGCCAAACTCCAGCCCCCCGGAAATGGCTCCTGAATCCCTCGTTTAGCCGCCGCACTTGTGCGGCGCTTTTTCGTAAGAAATAAAAGGCTCCCCAAAATGATCAAACTCGTCCGCAAAAACCAGAAGATTCTCATGGTCGTCTTCGCCGTCGTGCTGATGGTCATGTTCCTCAGCAATCTCGGCCCCCAGGGCACGCAATCCAACGCGATGATCATGCGCCAGGTCGCCACGCTGGACGGCTCAAAGATCACGCAATATCAGCTCAATAACTACGCGCAGCAGTGGCAAGTGCTCAGATCACTGGTCTATGTCGATCCCAGAAGCCCCAATGACAATCCCTCGCTGTTCGTCGTACGGACGCTCGGCCCGGAACTGGTGGGATTGATCGATCAGTCCCAGCGCGCCAGCAAACCCACGCCCCTCTTTTTCCTGCTGGTTCAGGAAGCCAATCGCCAGGGGATCGTCGTCAGCAACGAGGAACTGGAATCAGCCATCACCAACAACATCGAATATCCCCCCCAGCCCGGCACCGAGGAACGCAACGAAGTCGAAGACGCCGTCGGCAATTGCCTGCTGATCCAAAAGCTCGCCCGTCTCGACGCCAGCGTCATCAAGATCAGCGCTCCCTATGAGCGTTACACCCTCGCCAATCGCGCCGAAGATTTTACGCTGAACGTCGAAACCATCCGCGCCGATTCGCTGCTTGGCACGGTTCCCAATCCCACCGATGCGCAGATTCAGGCGCAGTTCGACAAATACCGCAATCAGGTCGCCGCCGTCGCCGATCAGGTCCCCAGCGAATTCGGACAGAGCGATAACCCGCTTGGTTTCGGCTACAAAATCCCCAACCGCGTAACCGTGCAATACCTGGGCCTCAGCTACGCCGATGTGCGGCAGGCCACGATCGTTTCCAAATCGGATGTGGACTGGTACGTGGCCGCCTTCGGTGAATTCAAGGCCAACCGCGCCGATTACGACGCCAAGCCCGTCCCCGCCACCCAGGCATCCGCCTCCTCCACGCAGCCGGCCGAGAGCCCGCGCACGCTTTCCAATCTCGACGATGATTTCGCCCTGCACGCGCCGATGGTGCGCGAGAAACTCTACGAAGATCAAACCCGAACCCGCCTCCAGGACATCCTCAAGGAAATCAGCGAGCGCCTCAGCTCCGGCTTTGGAATCTATCGCACCGCCGTCGCCGCAAACAACAACCCCCTGACCGGCGACGCGGCGGATTTCGTCACCTTCAAATTTATGCGCGATGTGGCCCAATCCATCCACGACAAGTACGGCGTCATGCCCATTCTGGGAAATATCCAGCAGCCCAAGAGCCAGCCGCAACTGGCCGACCTCTCCGGCATCGGTGCGTCGGAAGTGATCGGCACCAACGGCGCCGTCACGTTCCCCATGTATGCAATCCGCCTTTTCCAGCCGTGGATCACCGATCTGGATAAAAATTCGCAGCTCGGCGCGCTGGCGATCGCGCAGTGGCAGCCCTCCAATCCCCTGCTGGATGCACAGCAGAACGTTTACGTTTTCCGCATCAGCGGCAGCGACGCGGCCCATGTCCCCGACTTGGCCGATGTGCGCGACCAGGTCTCCGCAGACTGCAAAATCGCCGCCGCTTACGACCGCGCGCTCAAGATCGGCCGCCTGCTCCTCAGCAGCGCTTCGCAGTCCGGCCTGACCGCCGCCGTCGCGGCCACCAAGCTTTCCCCGCCCCTGATGACCGATCCATTCAACGCCGCCGAGATTCTCAACGGCCGCGTTCCCGCCACCATCGATCCCCTGACGGTCAAATCCGATTCAGCGCGTGCCCTGGCCACCGCATCGCAGGACCTTTTGATCACCGCCCCGGCGCACAACGCGCCGCCGCTGCTTTTGACCGAATTGCCCGCCGACCGCATCGTCTCCGTGATCGAGCTGCGCAGCGCCAGCCCGATTTGGGACGCCGACTCCGAGCCCTACTATTCCGCCCAGGTAACCAGCACGCTCGAGCGCGAAGCACTCGCCCCCCTGGAACTCGCCCTGTTCCAGCCCGACGCCGTGGCGGCCCGACTCGATTATCAGCCGGTCGCGCGATAGCGGTCCAAAACGGTCGAAATCAATTTTCCCTTAAAACATTTGGCCATTGCCGGGGGCTGTGGTATCCTTTCATCCGTCAAATCTGCAAGGGTTCGGAAAGTACAGCAAATCTGATTCGGAGGACGTCATGAATGAGGGACGACCTGGCAATGGCATTTCCGTGCACCCGAATTCCCCGGCTTCGCAGCCGATTCGGCTGGTTCCCACGTCTGGAGTGGTTCCCACCGCCGGTGGGGTTGGGATTCGTCCCAATGCGCCGTCTGCGGCAATACCGTCACCGGTAGCGCCGCCACCACCGCTTCCCGCGAAAAAGCCGATGAACGAGGAACCGCTGGAACTGGAGGCCGAGGAGAATCCCGCGCCCCACAGCGCCGAACCGCCCAGGAGCAAAATCCACGGCATCACCTCCGTCGCCGCCCTGGCCCAGCACAGTTACAAGCGCCCCACGCATTACAACAAAACCGGTGCGGTCCGCATGCGCACGTTCCATTGCCGCCTCAGCGAGCAGGGCGTGGAATATCTCGATCAGATCATCAACGACTGGCTCGAGTCCCATCCCGACATCGAGGTGAAATTCGTCACCAGCACCATCGGCATGTGGGACGGAAAACTCAAAGAGCCGACCCTGATTTTGAATGTCTGGTATTGATAGCCGCGCCACGTTTGGCAAAATCGCACGAATTGGCCACAATCGCCCTGTGCGGCACACGCCACGGCTACGCTGGTATCACGGCGCTTTACTTCTCCTCCTGCTTTTGATCGGCTCGATGATCCGCTGGCATGCGATCGGGCGGATCGGGCTCTGGATGGACGAATACTGGGCGCTCTACCTTTCCACCGGCCGCGGCGATCAGGCTTTCAATCTTCCCACGCAGGTGATTCTTTCACCCGCGCCTGATGTGGGATTTGCAGGCGCTCCGTCCTGGTGGCACATCTGGACCGGGCTCGATTCCGTGCTGCATCCGCCGCTCTATTATCTCATCCTGCGCGGATGGGTGGATGCCTTCGGCCAGGCCGATGTCACGATTCGACTTCTGTCACTCATTCTCGACCTGGCGGCGATCGCATTGCTCTTCGACACGGTAAGACTCACAAATAGCCCGTGGACGGCGCTCGTCGCAGCCGGCCTGATGGTCTTCGCGCCGGTTCAGATCGACTACAGCCAGCAGGCTCGCCCCTACACTCTATTGGCGGTTGCGACTCTGATCGTGTTCAACCTGCTTCGACGAATCGAGATTTACGGCGTTTCTCCGCGTAAAATTTTCGGTTTGGCGATAGTTTCGTTTCTCGCCGCATTGACCCATTACCTTGCGATAGGCGTGATCATCGGCGGCATCGCGTATGCCTGGATTGCCTTCCCTTCGCCCGCGCGCTGGAGAGCCATTTTCGCGATGCTCGCCGGACTTGCGGTATTCACCATCGCATGGGCGCCATTTTTCTGGCACAGCCGACCGGCCGCGAGCACCGGCGTCGGTTACATGATCACCACCCGCCGCGAGTTGCTCTTGGCAATTTTGGATATTCCCCTGCGACTCCTGTTTGGCCGTATCCTGCAGATGACTTGGCTTGCCGCTTCGGCGCTCTTTATTCTGGTTCTCATTGGGCCGCTGTTCCGCAAACAAGATCTCATATGGTGGTTCTGGATCGTTGGATCGATTTCCCTGGTGCTAATTGCTGACATTCACCGTCATTCGGTTCTGATGCGGCTGGACAAATACGTCCTTCCGGCCGCGCCGGCTGTTTATGCGCTGCTGGCGGGTTCAGTCGGCGGACGGATCGGCTGGCTCGTGCCGGTCGGAATACTCTTTTGCACCATTTGTTTTGGAGTCGCGCGCGTGCAGCAGGGCCCGGATTTTGAACCGGAATCGACCATGCAGCTTGAAGATCATCGGCATTCGGCCCAGATTCTCCGCGCAAGCGCGAAACCGGGAGACGTGGTCGTCATCCTTGGCGAATTTCCCATGGAGTCAGCCTTCAACTATTTTCTGCTCGGCCATTATGCAGGCGACCTGCACATGCGCGTTGTCCTGCTCAACACGCCGATCGGCCCGAATCTCAAGCAGCAGCTTCTGTCATCGCATCGCGTCTGGGTGGTCGGCCATGATGTGAATCACGATTCAAGAACCCTCCTGCCCGGATGCCCAGTCATCGATGTCGGCGGCTTCTCGACATTCGACAGCGTTTGGCGAATGAAGTAACAGTTAGCGAGCTGCGGCGAACCGGTACGCTCTTTCAATTTCCCGCGCGAATCGCGCCGCATCCATCAGGCAAGACTTCCGCATTTTCTCGCGAAGACCGCCTCGGAGCTCGCTCAGTCGGCTCGCATTCCCCGCAAGTTCCGCCGCTATCCGCACAAAATCATCGGGAACTGTTGCGATCAGATCCCCAAGGCCCAGGTTGCTCAACTGGCTTACTCCCGCCCGCCCGGCGGCGCTGTTTCCCGCGAGCGTTACCATCGGAACCCCCATCCACAGCGCATCAAGGCTCGTGGTATGCCCGTTGTACGGAAAAGTATCCAGCCCGATATCGATGCGGTGGTACAGCTCGAAATATTTCGCTCGCGAACAATACCCGGCAAACTGGATGCGATCGGTGGCGATTCCAAGCTGCGCGAACCGATTCGCCGTGCGCCTTCGCGTCAGGCCGCCTGGCGCCAGCAACAGCAGGCGTGAATTGGGCACAGCAGCCAATACCCGCGCCCAAAGCTGCAGCACCTGGTCATTGATCTTGCAGAAATTATTCAGGCATCCGAACGTCACATAACCGGCGGATGCGGCCGGCAACGCGCCCGGCAGGGGGGTCGCCTCCATTGCAAAAGTCATCGCCGATTCGTCATAGCACCAGAAGCTGGGGAGACGAACCGCCTTCTCAAATGTTTCGGGTTCCGAGGTCGATGGATCGAGAAATCCATCGGTGATCCGGTAGTCGATCGTCTTCAGCCCCGTCGCGGCGGGATAACCGGCGAACGTCATCTGCACCGGCGCCGGTTTGCGGGCCAGCACCAGCAGCCGATTGGATGCCAGGTGCAGCGAGAGATCGACGAGAATATCGATCTGATCCTGCCGAATCAGCTCCGCCACGCGATCATCTCCCGCGCCCACGATATTTCGCCACCCGTCGGCATAACCCTGGAATTGTCCCGTCACCGCATCGGCAGTCCTCTCATCGCTGTAGCAGATGATTTCGAAATTCTTCCGATCGTGCTCCCGAAATAGTGGCAGCAGGTTCAGTCCCACCACATGATTGCGGAAATTCGGCGAAATATATCCAATCCGCAGCCGCCGCGATTCACCGCGCACCGCGGCAGGCGCAACGATCCCGGCGGCGAGCGGCTCGGCGTGGATGCGATACCACTCGGCCTGCTCCCGCTCGATCTCCGCGCGGCTCACGCCAGGATGGAAATGCAGCAGATAGATCAGATTGCTGTGCCCCGCATGATCAGGCCGGATTTCAAGCGACCGCCGCGCGTATTCCACCGCTTCGTCAAAGCGCGACTGGTCTTTCAGCGCCACCGACAGGTTGCCCATCGCATCCGCATAGCGCGGATTCAGATCGAGCGCGATCTGATACTGCTCGATCGCGCGGTCCAGTTCCCCGCGGTCTCTTAAAATATTCCCGAGGCTGTTGTACGCTTCGGGAAAATCACGTTTGATCTGAATCGCCTTTTTGCAGGATGCGATCGCCGCATCGCTCATCCCCATTTCCCACTGAACCACGCCGAGATTGTTGTGGGCCTCGGCATACCCGGGTTTGAGGTCGATGGCCGTTTGATACGCCGCCGCGGCGTCGGCCGGCCGGCCCATTTTTCGCAGCGTGTTTCCCAGGTTGCAATACGCCTCGGCATAACCGGCGCGAAGTCGAAGCGCCTGCGCGAACGCCGTCACCGAATCTTCAAGCCTGCCGATGTCGCACAGTGCGATGCCCAGGTTGTTCCACGCCTCGGTCAGGGCCGGATTGGCCTCGATGGCCGCTCCATACGCGCTGACCGCCTCGGCGGTCGATCCCTTAGCCGCCAGCGCGGTGCCCAGGTTGTTGAGCGCATCGAAATAACGCGGCCGCAGCGCAACGGCCCGGCGGCAGGCGGCAATCGCGTCGTCAAACCGGCCCGCCGCGACCAGCAGGTTTCCAAGATTGTTGTGCGCCTCGGCGAAATCCGGCTTGATTTTGATCGCCGCGCCAAACGCCAGCCGCGCTTCCCTCATTTCGCCGCCAGTCCGCAGCGCGACGCCAAGATTATTATGCACCACCGCGAAATCCGGCTTGATCTTCAGCGCCGTTCGGTACGCGACGATCGCCTCGTCCAGCCGGCCGCGCGATTTCAGCGCCCGCGCCAGCGTGTCGTAATAACCCGCATCGGCTTTGAGCTGGATCGCCCGCGAGATCAGCTCAATTGCCGAATCCACCTGGTCGTTCTGCGCCCGAATCGCGCCCAGCAGGTGCAGCACATCGGGCTGGTCCGGCTGAATCTCCAGAAGATCGCGGTAAATCATTTCCGCCTCGGCGAGTCGCCCGGCCTGGTGATGTGCGATCGCCGCCGCCAGCGACGCCACTTCGGTGGGCGGTGATAATGTTTCCGCGAGCTGCGTCATGCCACAACCTTCCGGGGTTTGCCCAGGCCCGATGTAAATGTCTGAACTTCCACACGGTCATTCACCGAAACCTGCCGGCGGCACCACGCGCGCCAGGCTTCGCGATAGGCCGATTCGATATTTCGCGCAAATCGCGCGGCGTCCATCAGCGGCGATTGCCTCATGCGCTGGCGAAGTGTCCGGCGAAGCCCTTCCAGTCGCGGGAAATCGGCCGCCAGTTTCACGGCGATATTCACAAACTCGTCATCACTGTGAGTGACCAATTCCCGCAACCCGAGGTTGGACATCTGGCTGAAACCCGCGCGACCCGCCACCGTTGACCCCGCCCGGCTTACCACCGGCGCGCCCATCCACAGCGCATCAAGACTGGTCGTGTGTCCGTTGTATGGCAACGTGTCCAGGCAAATATCAATCAGGTGATACGTCCGCAGATAATCGAGCCGCCGCTGGCGACTGGTGAAGATCAATCGCTCCAGCCCCACGCCCCAGGCCGCAAAATTTTCCAGCACGCGCTGGCGCGATTGACCAGGCGGAGCGAGCAGAAGCATTCTCGAATCCGCAACCTGCCGCATCACCCGCGCCCACAGCGCGATTGTTTTCGGATTCACCTTACAGAAATCGCACAGACATCCGAATGTGATGCAGCCGCTCGACAGCGCCGAAACGGCTGGGATTTCAGCGGCTTTTCCCTCGATCGCCGCCGGATCGTAGCACCAGAACGTTTCCGGCAGATAAATCGACTGCTCCGTGTAATGACCGTCGCTTTCACCGCGCGAATCGAGATACGGATCGGTGATCCGATAGTCGATGGCCGGCAAACCCGTGCTGCCCGGATAAGCGGCGAACGTGATCTGAACCGGCGCGGGCTTTTTCGCCAAGATCGGCAGCACATTGTCCGACAGGTGCATCGCAAGGTCGATCAGGATATCAATGCCGTCGTCCGCAATAAGCTGGGCGACGCGGTCGTCGCTCTGCCCGGTGATATCGTGCCACGGGTCGCAGCACGCCTGGAAACAAGCCGTGGCCGCGTCGCGGCGATTCAGCCGGGCATAACCGAAAACCTGAAACTGCCGATGATCGTGATTCCGTAGCAGCGGAAGAATATTTCGCCCGATTACATGATCGCGGAAATCCGGCGAGATATACCCGATGCGCAGCGGCCGATCGGGAATCGGCGGATTCGCAAACGCAAGATGGGGGCGCTCATGCCAGTCGCTGAACCGCGAGATCTCAGTAATCGTCTCGCAGTGAAACAATCTCGCGTAAACCCAGTTGCTGTAGAAATCGCTGTTTTTCGGCTCAAGCCGCATGGCGGTCTGATACGCCGCGATGGCCTCTTCGAGCTGGCCGCGAGATTTCAGGGCGGTGCCGAGATTGTTGTGTGCGGCGGCGAAGTCCGGCTTGAGCTGAATCGCCCGCGTGAGATATCGCACCGCTTCATCCAGCTCGCTGCGCTCGATCAGCACATTTCCCAGGTTGCTGAGCGCTTCGGGATAATCCGGATCGATCCGCAGCGCGGCCGTGAACGATTCCAGCGATGCATCCGTTTTCCCGCTTTCCAGCAGCGCAACGCCCAGGTTGTTGTGCGCCAGCGCAAATGATGGATTGTGCACGAGCGCGGTTTTGTACGATTCAATCGCTTCCTCACGCCGCCCCTTTTCCTTCAGGGCATTTCCCAGATTGTTGTGCGCCTCGGCAAACCCCGAAAAAAGCCCGAGCGATTCGCGATACAATTCGATCGCGCGATCGCCCTCGCCGCGCATGGCAACACAAACGCCCAGATCGTTCATCGTTTGGAATGACCGCGGGCTCAGCGCCAGCGCCCGCTCAAACGCGGCGATCGCATCGTCAATGTCGCCCTTGGCGTAATAGTCAGCTCCCAGCAGGTGAGATGCGCTGGCAAGATTCGCCTGCGCATCGCCGCTGTTCGGCGTCAGCTTCACGCACCGATCGAGCAGCGCGACGCCTTCTTCCACATCGCCCGCCTCGCAGCGCAGGATCCCCAGCAGTTGCAGCGCGTGCGGCTCATCGGAAATCGCCTGCAGAATCTGTCGGCAAATGCGCTCGGCCTCGGCCGGCCGATCTGATTGGAAATGCGAGATCGCCGATTGCAGGGCGCTTGTCAGGGCCGAACCGCTGTCTGATTTCACTGTCCTGGCGAGCGCATCACTCACGGAGTCTTCCGGCAAAAGTTGCGCCCTTGGCGCTGCTGCATCCGGATTATTATCGGCACCATCAACGATAGTTATTGAACTGAATCGGAATCCCCGGTGTATTGGCCCGCAAATGAGCGATCACCGCCTGCAAATCATCCTTCTTGGCGCTGCTGACGCGCAGCGCCTCGCCCTGGATGCTGGCCTGCACCTTCAGACCCAGGTCCTTGATCGATTTTTGGATCGTCTTGGCCGTCTCCTTGTCGATGCCGCTCTTGAGTTTCACTTTCTGGCGAACGGTTTTGTGGGTCGCCTCCTCGACTTTCTGGGCATCCATGCACTTGGGATCGACGCCGCGTTTGACCAGGCGTGTGATGACCACCGTTCGCACCGCCTCAAGCTGCGAATCCTGGTCGGCCGTCAGGGTCAGCTCTTTCAATTTCCGATCGAATTCCACTGCCGCCGCCGACCCCTTGAAATCATATCGCGTGGCTATCTCCTTCTGCGCCTGCACAATGGCGTTATCCACTTCCTGTAGATTCAGTTCCGAAACGATATCGAATGAAGATGAGCTGGGCATATGGCCAAGAGATTAACGATTTTCCCGCAATCCGCGACCAGTTAAACCTCGGAAGATTTTTATCGCTGACTGCAAATGGGATGCCCCGACCGTCGCCAGGCCCACCAAGACCGCTCGAATCGACAGCCCGCGACATCATTCGAGCCCATGCACGCGTTCGGCAGATTACCCGTAACGACAAAAATGAATTTGCATTTCGGCCGTCACCTATCAATGTAATTTCCGAATCTCGCGATGAGTGCATCGAAAATTCGCACGCTCAATCCCACGCCAGTACAATCCGCCTGATGTCTTCAATCGTCCAAATCAATCGCCCGCTGATCGCAATTCTAATGCTCTTGATCGCGTGCGGAATCGCCTCTGCCCAGACCCCTTCCGTAACGGTGCTCGACTCCGCGCCACCGACAAGTCAGTCGCTCTCCTATTATTCCACCCCTTCTCCGTCCGACTGGCAATTCGAACCCACCCTTTCCGGCGGCTATTCCAACGTCCACTTCAACGGCAACAACGCGATCCCCTACAACCCACAGGGCGGTTTTATCGACCTGAACATCTACGCGAAAATGCCCAGCTATGATTCGCCGATCATCGGCCTGGGAATCTCCGCCACCGGCAACTGGGATGATTACACCATCAATTACCCCACCGCGCCGTTCTACCGCTCCTTCTCCGCCGACACGAACATGACTACCGCCGAGGTTCGCGTCGCCTTCCCCTTCGGCCTCCCCAGCGCCGACCGCGGCTTCTACTGCCTTCCCCGCCTCGGCATCGGCGCACTGCTCGATAATTTCACGGTCGGACAGCCATATTACGGCTATCCCACCTATTACCTCGGAGCCGACACCACCCACACCGGCTGGGCCGTAGAAGTCCGCCCCGATATCGAAATCGGCTACCGCATCAACCGCTTCAACATCGGCTGCGAAGCATCATACATGGCCGCCTGGGGAAATTTCGGCAAGCTCGGTAATCTCACGACCGAAGTTCGTCTGGGGCTGGTGATTGGGTATCGTTTTTAGGCTCTGTCTGGAAACTTCTCGCGCGCGATGCTCGAATATCACGCCGATTTGTTCGCGGACCAGGAGAAGAATCGAAAGTGATAGCGTGCGCCCTTATATTCTTCCTCTTCACAGGCGGCATATTTTCCATGCGCATTTATAGGCGAATCAAGCGCCGCTCGCCACCCAAGCCAATTCAGCCGGCTTTTGATCTCGCGGAGATTCGTGTGATGTTGGACACTGGGAAAATCACAAAAACTGAACACGATCGCCTGCGCGATATATTTTTGAAGCAGCGATCCATTGTCGGCTCGTCGAATTCTTCGGAGGAGCGGGGCTTTGAGGTGTTACCGCCCCAATAACGAGAAACGGGTCCGGCTAAGGACCGGTCGGTGGAAGTGCTGCCTGAGTTCAGCCGGTAATTCTGCAGCCATCGTCGCAAATAGGCTGTTTGCCACAGTCTGTGACGCCGACAATGGTTAGCCCCGCGTTCTCTTAATGTCCCTTAATTCTCCATCAGCGCTTTATCGATGGCATCATCAATTTCCCTGGCCGAATCATCCCCATACCCCACCCATACATTTTCAACTTTCCCATCGCGTCCGATCAGGACGGTCATCGGGATGCCGCGCACGCCGTATTTCGACATGACTGCTCCATCCTCATCCAGCAATGCCGTAAAGGTGTATTGATTGTTCGCCAGGAAGTAACCGACGTCCTCCGCCGATTGCCGGGCGTTCACTGCCCAGACGACCAGTCCCCGGTTGGCCCACGAATCGCTTTCGCTCGCCTCCTGAATATGCGGCAAGCTCGCCCGGCAAGGCCCGCACCAGCTCGCCCAGAAATCCAGCAGCACGACCTTTCCTCTCCGGTCCGACAGCCTCACGGTCTGTCCATCGACCGTCCGCAAAGTAAAATCGGGCGCGGGCTTCCCCGGATAAGTGTTGTTTTCTGCCCAAACGACCAGCCCAATCGCCAGAACGGCGCCGATGACGATCCACGTGCGCATGGTGATCCCTCCGTGCTTTCCAATCGTCAAAAGCGAAGGGCATCACAATCGAAAAATGCTGAAATGAACGGCGAGCCGGTAATTATCGGAAACTGAACGCGCGATAAATATTTACCTTCTGCCCATCAGACGCAGCACACCCACCCGCTCGGCCACGGACGCGACCCGATCCACCCAACCCTCCGCAATCCTTCCCCACCGGCTTCTTTTGATAAGCCAGTACCAGAGGGCGTACACCGCGTGGAAAGCGCACAGCCATTCCAGAGCATCGGTAACAAACACGTGAGCATGAATCGCCGCGTTCAAAGCTGGGCTGCGTGTCAAAAAAAACCTGTTCCCCGGGATGATCTGGGCGCCTGGTCGAAGGTATGCGATGAGAAGCCCTGAAACAACGGTAGCCGCCACTCCAAGATAAATTCCCCAATCGGTTAAACGCCTGATTGTGGACAGCGGCAATTGAACTGACGCCCCGGCCCATCGCCCGCCCCCCGATCGCCTGTTGCGCACCCAGATCAGCCGCAAGAGA
>Ga0302326_10001876_pt1 | contig 52341 bp, 61 predicted proteins | sample Palsa_T0_3_FD_202264 | JGI IMG/M metagenome (GOLD analysis project Ga0302326, IMG submission 202264) | Peat permafrost microbial communities from Stordalen Mire near Abisko, Sweden - Palsa_T0_3 | ecosystem: Environmental > Terrestrial > Soil > Palsa > Peat permafrost | place: Sweden: Abisko...
TCCTGCGCGCCGATTGTGAATCGGCGCAAACGGTGCCGATTAACAATCGGCCCGCAGGTTGCCAACCATGCGTGTCCAAATGCCAGTGCCGGCTGCCGATGTCCGCGGCGTCGACGCTGGTAGCATCGCTCCCACATAACTCAGGATCGCGGCCGCGACCTGCGGCGCATAGCCCGGCCGGAACCTGGCGTAGTCGCCGGCCAGCCCCGTAAAATCTCCATGTTTCATCGTGACTGACAGTCATTTACGAAAAAGCTCGATTGGCGAAGCCTTCCTGGCGAAGATGATAAGTTTCCCCTTGATCGTTTCGCTCTTGGCGGACCCGCAAGTGTTCCCTATTGTGACGCCCTCTTGGAGGATCATCGCAACGGGCACGAAAGGGTCGACACCACTGCCCGTCTTCCGGCAGGTAACCCACCACTCTGTTGCTACGAAGACCTTTTCTGTAGGGGCAAGGTCAACACTGATGTTCCCCTCCGCATCTGTCTTGTATTCGGTGGCACCCTTTGTCCCTTTCACGAGAACCGATACCCGTTGGCCTGCAACTCGTTCGCCATTCTTCGAATTTAGAACACGAATTTGGAATGTCTCTGCCGACGCGGTTTGCAGTAAAAGGGCAACCATCGAAAAGACTGCTGCACCTTTTCCCGCGGCGGCTTTATGCGCTCTTGTCAATGGCGGCTCCCGTTCCCTGAGGTCGCCTAGCACGGCTTTCGTGAATTGTGACGCAACACGTCGGGGTTAGAGGTGCATGGTCGCTCCCCAGGGATTGTTGGCATATGCGCTGTCGTCGTGGTCGGCAAAGTGTGCGAACAGGTTTCCACCTACGTTCGAGCTGATAAAGACTGCCCCAGGGTCTACGCCCGGTTCCATTGAAGCTTTGAAATCAGTGGGCAGTGCACAGCCGGTTGCTGGCCCGGCGGCGAATTGCGAATAACAGGCGAACAAATAGTATAGCCAGGGCGCGGGCCACCCGTGCGGATGAAAATTGGCGCGGGTAGTCGAGCGAGGCAGGGTTTACAAATTGTGAGTTTGTGTAAGATTTTGTAAAGGGGTTCGCATCGGGCCGATCTCAATGGCCCCCGGGCAGGGCAGGACGAACAAAGCCCAAGATGTTAATAGTAGGCGACTTGGTAGGCCACTCGTCCCTCCGCTGTGGCACCAAGGAAGTCAGGGGACGCTAAAGCGGAGGGTGTGGCGCTCGAAGCAAAATGATTCAGTTGTAAAGGAGCGGTGGGCTCTCCGGCGGTGCGCCGCTCGGCCGGTGCGGAGGACCCTGACTTACTCGATGGCAGGATACCACGGGGGCAATAACTATTCGGGTTTGCGATTGGCGTTGGGTGTTTGTTTTCAGTGGCTCGAGGGGATTGCGAGATTGGTGATTGAAAGCATTGTGGATTCAATCTGTCATGGGTTGAGTCGTGGGTTTAGAAGAAGGTCAGTTAACTAACTTGGTAGTGGGTCAGTTTGCTTGTGGGGCGGCCAATCTTGGCCGCAGCCTTTTAGGCGGCCAGAGCCGGCTGAAAGCCGGCTGCGGGCAGAATTGCCCGCCCCATGAAACCCCAAATTGACCCACTACCACCAACTTGCACTCTCACTTGCAACCGCGCAGCACAAACGATCCGATGCGCGTAGTCGAGGATGCGGCGCCGCTTTTGAGGTAGTTCCCGGCGAACCAAAAGGTGCAGTCGTCGGAGGGGTCGATAACGATGTTGGTGTAGTCCTCCCAGCGCAAGCTGCCCGTTTGCGAGGCTTGGCCTTCAGCCAACACAGACTCGTGGAAGGTAAGTTGGCCCTTGGGGTCTTTAGCCATACGGGCCGCGAAGCGCTGGCCGGGATAATTGGGATCTCCGCCGAACGAATAGCCGACGCCGATGCCGCCCTTGCGATCCATGGCCATGCTTCCCAGCCAACGATAAAATCCGCCGGGGGCATACGTGGCCTGCTGGTACAAAACGGGGTCGCGCTGTTTGTTCAGGCGGAACTCGTACCAGCGCACGCCGCCGCCGTGCGCGGCGGTAGCTACGGAATGCTCCGCCAGGATGGACTCATGATCGCCGAAGTTGCGGTAGACGAGCCGCTGGATCAGCTTGTCGCCTTGCGAATCGAGGCGCCGCCCGGTGCCCGGCTGCGACACGCAGTTGCTCAATTGGCCGTCGCAAAGATAGTGATACTGCGCCACCGCGATCTTCCGCGGCTTCGAGACGCTGGTCTTGGAGGCGTCGTTCCAATCCACGTGCACTTTGTAAAAGTAAATGCCGTCGTCCTCGAAGATTTTCATGAGCTGCGTGCCGCCCGTCGACATCATGATGTTGGGCGCGCCAGCCGGCGGCGGCCGCTTGCCATCCACGTCGGCGTTCAACATGAAAACGCCGCCGTCGATCACCACGCATTGCTCGGTCGCCGGCAGACCCTTGAGCATCTTGTTGCGGTCGGCGATGCAATCGTGCTTTTGCGTGATCACATCGGGCAGCAGGTTGTCGCTGGTGCTGGTGGGGTTGTAATAGCCGTCGGGCCAGATCGCCGGACGGGGATAATCCGGAAACAGCGGCCGTTGGAACTCATAACGGTAGTACGGCCCCAGCGGGTCGGACGTCGCGCTCACGGCATAGCACATGGCATAGGGACCTTGCGGATTGTCCGGCGGCCGCGCGAAGACCGGAACCACGATTAGCCAGCGTTTGGCCAATTGGTCGTAACGCACCACGGAGTCGCTGTTGTTGCTCACGCCGCAGCGAACGCCGAAGCCTGCAAAAACGGTGCGGTTGGGCGCCGCGCCATAGAGCAGCTTGCCGGTGGCGCCGTACTTCTTACCCTTCTTGGTGAAGACGGCCATGTTGCCGTCCAGGATCTCGAAGATATGGTCGGGACCGACCGCCAGGCTGATGTCAATGCCGCCGCGTCCGCCGCCACGGCCTGCGTTGGCATCGGCTGCGGTGTCCGCGCCGGGGAACTCATGGCCGGTAAAGCCCTCGCCCAGACCGTCGAAGCCGGCTGCCGGCTCGATCGCGGCACGGGTGCCCTGGACGGTCTGCTCGATGGCTGCGCCAGCCGCGTCGATATCGGGCGCGGGCGGCGGGGGCGGCATCGGCGGAGGCCCGCCCGCCCTTGCCGTACGGCCGCCGGCGCCGCGCCGCGCTATGGGCGGCGCCGGTGGAGTCGCCCCCAAACCCGTGCCCGGCCCTTCGATCACGCCTTGCCGTTCCGGCTGGCTCTCCACTGCGGGGTGAATGGCGACGGGCTTATCGGGGATAAACTGCGTCATCAAGGCCAACGGCGGGGACCTATCGAAGGCGACCGTGGTAGCCTGTCGCGCCGCCACCAGATATGTGGCTGCTACGGTGACCAAGCCCAGCGCAGACGCCGCCAGTGTCGCGCGTTTCATATGAGTCCTCCCGCCAAGGTGACAATATTATAATAGCCACTGCCAGGAGATGTGCCGCGAGTAAATTTGGGCAACGGCGGAGTTCGTCTTATCCGCGTTCATCTGCGTTCATCAGCGGCCAGATACGCTTTTCATCTGGCCCAACGCGAAAACTCAGAAAACAGATATGGGCCGCGGATGAACGCAGATGAACGCGGATAAGAAGGAATCGGGAAGTTGGTCCCTCATGGTATCCTCGGAAGGCTGCCAGGCAGTGAGTCATGAACGGCCCCAAATACGAACTCTACGGCGCCAGACGCTGTCCCTACACCGCGGAGATGCGCGACTGGCTCGACCTGAGGAACCTCGATTTCGTGGAATACGATGTGGATAGCGACGGCGCCGCGTTGGAGCGCATGAAAGCTTTGGCCGGTGGCCAGCGAGCCGTGCCCGTGCTTGTCGAAGATGGGCGCGTGGTGCAGATCGGCTGGCAGGGGCGAAGCTGCGTGGTGGGCTGAACGAGCTAGGCCAGGCAGGCGGAAGCGCCTGACTCACGCAGCGCTTCCGTTGCGATCAGCGCCTGACCCAGCGCGATGCCGCCATCGTTGGGCGGCACCTGCGCGTGTATGAAGACTTCGAATCCCAGCCGCCGCAGACCCGTCAGCGTGCGGGCCAGCAGCTTCATATTCTGAAACGTTCCACCGCTCAAGCACACGCGGTTCAGCTTCTCTGCCGCGCGCAAGCGCCGGCAGACTTCCACGATCGCCTCCGCCACGGCGTTATGAAACCGCGCGGCGATGGCCGGCGCCGGCGTGCCTGTGCGCACCTCCGCCACGATGCGTTCTATCGCCGGGCGAAAGTCCAGCGTGTCCGCGCCACCGTCCGCGTCGATCGCGAATGGGTAGCTGTCCGACAGGCCTTCCGCTGCGATGGCCTCCAGCTCGATAGCGGCTTGACCCTCGAAGGTGACCTGCTGGCGCAGCCCGGCAAGCGACGCCACGGCATCGAACAGGCGGCCGCAAGACGACGTGTCGATGGTGTTCACACGATGTGCGATCATGCTGCGCACCAGCTTGCGCTGGCTCTCGGGAACCTCGCGCCAAAGCGCCAGCTCGGGAAATTCGGCGGCCGGCCCGAATGTATCGGCGAGGTAAGCGAGCGCCGGCCGCCATGTCTGGCGCACCGCCGTATCGCCTCCCGCCAGCGGCACATAGCGCAGGTGCGCGCGGCGCTCGAAGCCGCCATAATCCGCCACCAGGAATTCCCCGCCCCAGATCCGGCCGTCGGTCCCGTAGCCGGTGCCATCCAGTGCCACTCCGATTACTTTGCCGCGCAGTCCGTTCTCAGCCATGCAACTGGCGATGTGCGCGTGGTGATGCTGCACGCCGATCTTTTCCAAATCCGGCATGCGCAGCGCGAATTGCGTGCTCAGGTACCCCGGATGCAAATCGTGCGCGACGGCGCGCGGCTGCACCCGGAACAGCTTCTTCAAGTTGGCCAGCGTTTCTTCGAAGAAGACCAGCGTTTCGTAATTTTCCATGTCGCCGATGTGCTGGCTGAGCACCGCGTAGCGCCCTTTGCTGAGACAGAATGTATTCTTCAGTTCGGCGCCGCAAGCCAGAACCTCGGTTACTTCCATGCCCAGGTCGATGGCCTGCGGCACGAATCCGCGCGACCGCCGCAGCACGCGTTCCGCGCCTTCGAATGTGCGCACCACCGAATCGTCCGCGCGCATATAGATGTCGCGATTGTGCAGCAGAAACCAATCCGCCAGCGGGCGCAGCCGGTCGAGCGCCTCATCGTTCGAGGTCACGATGGGTTCCTCGCTCAGATTTCCGCTGGTCATCACCAACGCATCGATTGGCGCGCCCGCGAGCAGCAGATGATGCAGTGGCGTGTAGGGCAGCATCACGCCGATGGTGTTGTTGCCGGGCGCGACCGCCGCGGAAATTTCCGATTCCATCCGGCGGGGCAGGATGACGATGGGCCGGCGGGGGCTGGCCAGCGCCCGGCGATCGGCGTCGGAAACAGTGCAGAACGCCTCGACCGCGGCCAGATCGCGCGCCATCAGCGCAAATGGCTTATCGCTGCGGCGTTTGCGTTCGCGCAGCAGCAGCACCGCACGATCGTTGCGCGGATCGCACGCCAGGTGGAATCCGCCCAGACCCCTGATCGCGATAATCTGGCCCTCGCTCAGCCGCCGCTGCGCTTCGGCTACGCCCGCTGACAATTGCGGACCGCATTCCGCGCACGCGTTCGGCTGCGCATGAAAACGCCGATTGCCGGGATCGTCATATTCCGCCTGGCACGCCGCGCACATGCGAAAGCCGGCCATGGTGGTGTTGGGCCGGTCATACGGAATGTCGCGAATGATGGTGTAGCGCGGGCCGCAATTGGTGCAGTTGGTGAAAGCGTATCCATAGCGCCGGTTGGCGGGATCGGTAAAATCGCGGTAGCAGTCCGGACAGGTGGCGACGTCGGGCGATACCAGCGCGAACTCGCCCTCCCGCGCCTGGCTTTCGCGAATCGTGAAATCGCGCTCGCCCAGCGGATCGATCTCCGCGACGAGCATCTCTTCAATGCGCGCCAGCGGCGGCGCTTCGCTGCGCAAGCTCTCCAAAAAGCGGTCGAGCGCGGCGGGCGCACCTTCCACCTCCGCCACCACTCCGGCCGACGAGTTCAGAACGTAGCCTGCCAGCCCCAGGCGCCGCGCCAGGTTATATGCAAATGGCCGGAAGCCCACGCCCTGCACCACGCCGCGAATGCGGATCTGCCGCCGCGCCAACGCCACGCCCGATGGTAGCGTATTAAGGAGCGGGTCCAGGGGGACCCGCGCGGACCGGGGGGTCCGCCCCACGGACGCCTGCTATCATGCACGAGATGAGCATAGCCGGTTCGATGCTGGAAGCCGTCCGGGCCGAATCCGTGCGGCACAACGCGCACGTACTGGCGGTGGGCGTTAAGATCGGAGAGCTTTCCGGAGTGGATTCGGAATCGTTGCGCTTTTGCTTCGACGCGCTGGTGCAGGATACCGATCTGGCGCCGCTCGCGCTCCAAATCGAGCGTCTGCCGTGGCGCAACCGCTGCCGCCAGTGCGCGCAGGATTTCGCCGTGCTTGAGTATCGGACCGAATGCCCCCAGTGCGGCTCGGCGGAGACCGAGATGGCCAGCGGCCAAGAACTGGAATTCGCCTACATGGAGATCGCAGAAACATGACCCGCATACCGCTCGAACGCAAGGTTCTGAATGAAAACGACCGTCTCGCGGCCGATCTGCGGCAAGACTTCCAGCGGCATGGCACGCGGTGCGTGAATCTGATCAGCTCGCCGGGCTCCGGCAAGACCTTGCTGCTGGAGCGCACCCTGGCTGCCTTCGAGCCGGGAAGGCGCGTGGCCGTGCTGACCGGCGACATACAAACGGACAACGATGCGCAACGCCTGGCGCGCTACGGCTTCCCCGTGCGCCAGATCACCACCGGCGGCGCCTGCCACCTGGATGCCCGCATGGTCACCACCGCCCTGGCCGAGTGGGAGCCGGATGCGATCGACCTGTTGCTCATCGAGAACGTAGGGAACCTAGTGTGCCCTTCCAGTTACGATCTGGGCGAAGAAGCGCGCGTGGTGCTGCTGAGCGTCACCGAGGGCGAGGACAAGCCCTTGAAGTATCCGGCTACGTTTCACCGCGCCGATCTGGTGGTGCTGAACAAGGTGGATCTGTTGCCTTACGTGCCGTTCCGCATGGACCTGGCGCGCGAGTACATCCGCCGCGTGCAGCCCGATGCGGAGATCGTGGAAGTCTCGTGTACCACCGGCGCGGGACTGGATACGTGGCGGCAGTGGCTTGAAAGACAGAAGACAGAAGACAGAAGTCAGGAGACAGAAGTCAGGAGACAGAAGTCAGAAGTTAGGTAAGTCTGGGCTGCGATGGGGAGTCCATCGCCATGACCGCCGCCACCCAGCCGAGCATTCGCCGCCCAATGCGGTAAGCGCGCCCGGGAAACCTGCCGCCACCAATGCCGAAAGCCTTACAATCCGCCTTATTGTGCGCCGGGTTGACAGCGACGCCGGCGATACATGCCGAGCGGACGCCGGAAGCCATCCTGGAGACCCGCTTCTTAATCCTCCCGAACAAGCCGGTCACGGGTGCCGGCGCAGTTCCCCCAGCGTCGGATTTTAGAGCCACAGTTGGCAATAAGAAATTTGAGGTCCGGGCCGTGACGCGCGCCGCCGACTCAAGCGACTTGAAGACCGTGATCGTCTTCGACTTGGCATCCATCCCGCGGGACGGCCAGTTGCGGCTCGTCGATCAGGCGAGGGCGATGGAGCCAGGACTCCGGCGGATGCGGAACGTCTCTCTGTTCGTGGTCTCGTATGAATGGACGGAGTTCCACAATGCGTTTGGGACGGCGGGCGAGCAGTACGAGTATTTCCTGCCGGAACCGGGATCTGCGGCTGGGGATCGCGGCGCCCCTCCACCCTCGCCCCGGCCTGAGTTTCTTAAATGGACGGAGGGCCAGGCTGTATATGGACCTTCAATTCAGTCGTTTCGAGGACTTGCACGGGTGCTCCAGAATGGGCGCGGACCAATCCGGGTTCTCTGGATCGGGCAGGATTTCGGGTGGGTCCATCCCGACCGGCAATATATCGTAGGGGGCAGGAGCCCATTCTATGCTCCCAATGCAGCGTTCGGACGCCTTGATGCGTTCACGCAAGCGGGAATCGATTTCTGGCCTATTGTCTGGCTGGACGGGCTGAGCGAACAGGCAGAGGGCTCCCGGCGCAATCTGAAGCAGGCCTGGGACCTCGCGCAATATCTGGGCGGGGAGGCCAGCGTTTGCAGCACGGATCTGGCGGCTTGCTTGAAAAGCGTGTTGGAAAGATCCATGCATGGATGGATTATACGAATTGCCGGCCCGCCGGTCGACTGGACGGGAGACTCCGCGCAGGTCTTGAAGCTCTGGTACGCGCCAGACCGAAGTGTGCTGGACCTGACACGGCCGTTCGTGAGACTCGAGAAGCCGCGGTTGAAACTCGAAAGGCGGCAGCCAGGGGTCAGGCTCGTCCCTATCTGGCGCGAAGTTGCGCCGGCCGTGCCCCTCTTCGACAGCGTAGCGCTGGTAGGTAAACCTGGCTGCGGCGCGGTCAAAGGGAGTGCGACGGAGAAGCTCGCGATGACCGCGATCGTGCCGGACGCGGTCGTGCGCGGATTGCAGACCTACGTGGAGGTGCTCAGGGTCAGTTCAGGACCAGCGGAAACCAAACTCTCTGCGCAGCAGAGAAGGGCGGCTATGCTAAGTCAACACTTGCAATTCCGCACCAGATCGGCGCCGGAACTGGTGCGGGAAACAGGTCAGGGGACCGCCGAGGTCTGCGTCGATCTTCCTCCCACAAGCCAAATAGATTGGAGTTACTGGATCATCCTTTTTAATCCGGAGGCCGGCTGGGCGGGTGTTGGTTTCCTCCCTGTGGCCGACGTTGTCCGCACTCGTTAACAGGGCTGACAAGCTGCTTCCGATCGATTCACTGCCCGGCCACCCTTTCTCAGAAATGTGGAAGCCGCGTCGAGCGACCGGCGCCCTTTGGGCAGGAACGGATGGAACAGTTGCGCCAACTCCGTCGAATCGTCGCGCAGGGTCTCATCGGCGCCCACGTGAATCAGCAGCGGCGGCGGGCCGCGCAGATCGGCATATGGCGGAGAGATCAGCGGGTTGCGTGGACCGCGGCCGGTGTCCGGCATGTAAAACTCGGTGGCGCGCGCCAGGCCGCTGCGATAGAACATGGCGCAACGAGGGTCGTTGACGCGGCGCGATTCGCGGATGCCGACGAGGTTAGCCAGCGGTGAGAACAGGACCGCGGCGGCGGGCAGCGCCGCGCCTTCGTGACGCGGCTGGCCACCATCAGTTAAAATACGCGACCATAGGGTAAGCGCGGAGGATGCGTGGTGTCATGCCGAATGCGATAGAGGAAATCGATGTCCTGTGGATCACGGCCGGTCTGGGCTGCGACGGCGAATCCATCGCCATGACCGCCGCCACGCAGCCCAGCATCGAAGACATCGTGCGGGGCGGTCTGCCGTGGATTCCCAAGGTGAACTTCTACAATCCGGTGCTGGCCTTTGAAAATGGCGAGGAATTCCTGAAGCCGTTTCACGAAGCCGCCGCCGGGAAGCGGCAGCCGTTCATCCTGGTGATGGAAGGCTCCATCCCGGATGAAACCAACAAGAAGGAAGGCTACTGGGCCACTTTGGGCACCGACCAACGCACAGGCCAGCCCATCCTGACTTGCGACTGGATCGATCGCCTGACGCCGCACGCCTGGGCCGTCATCGCCGCGGGTACCTGCGCCACTTACGGCGGAATTCACGCCATGGAAGGAAATCCCACCGGATGCATGGGCTTGCCGGACTACCTGGGATGGGAGTGGAAATCGAAGGCCGGCATCCCGATCGTCTGCGTTCCCGGATGTCCGGTGCAGCCCGACAACTTTATGGAGACTCTGCTCTACCTGCTGAACCAGGCGGCGGGCCGGGCGCCCATGATTCCCCTGGATGAAGCCCTGCGTCCCACCTGGCTTTTCGGACAGACGCTGCACGAGGTCTGTGATCGCGGCGGTTACTATGAGCAGGGCGAGTTTGCCGAAGAGTATGGGTCTCGCCATTGCATCGTGAAGCTGGGATGCTGGGGCCCGGTGGTGCAATGCAACGTAGGAAAGCGCGGGTGGATGGGCGGGATTGGCGGTTGCCCGAATGTGGGCGGAATCTGCATCGGATGCACCATGCCGGGATTTCCGGATAAGTTCATGCCGTTTATGAATCAGCCGCCCGGGTCGCTGCTGTCCTCCAGCGCGGTCATGACATACGGCAGAGCCATCCACGCCCTCCGCCGTTTCGTACAGGATTCGCTCAACAAAGAGCCGGTTTGGCGAAGCCGGCGCGGGTAGGTGGGACAGGCCTCCTGGCCTGTCGGCGGTGCTAAAGGACAGGCCAGGAGGCCTGTCCCACTGAGACAATGCTCAGAGATACGCTCAGGATCGCAGGCGCGGAACCTTCCCTCTCTGAAGCGCAAGCCATGCTGGAAGGCTTGGCGGGTGTCTTTCTGCACGATTCGCAGGACGGCGCCCGCGCGGCCCGCGCTTCCGATGGTGCGCGCGAACTGCCCAACATGCAGGCCAGGTACCGCAGCCTGGTGGAACAGCTTCCCGCGGTAGTGTTCCTGGTTTACCTGGACCGCGGAATCGGCGAGGCCTATGTCAGTCCTTACATCGAAGCGGCGCTGGGGTTCTCGCAAGCCGAGTGGCTGGAAGATCCGGTGCGCTGGTACCGGCATATTCATCCCGAAGACAATCTGCGGTGGAGTGAGGAAGCCGCCGACATGTTTCTCACGGGAAAGCCGCTGCGATCGGTGTACCGCGTGATCGCCCGCGACGGCCACGTGGTCTGGTTTCATTGCGAAGCCAAGATGGTTCGCAGCGACGACGGCCACCCGTGGTTCATTCAGGGCGTGGCCTTCGACATCACGGAACTGAAGCGGGCGGAGGAAGCCCTGCAGCAGGAGCGCAATTTCGTCTCGGCGATTCTGCATACCGCCGGCACGCTGATCATGGTGTTGGACCTGGACGGGCGCGTGGTGCAGTTCAACCGGGCGTGCGAGCAGACTACCGGCCAGCGGTTCGACGAAGTGAAGGGCAAGCCTGCCTGGGAGCTGTTTCCGGGCGTGGAAGATGGCGCGCGGTTCCGCGACGCTTTCGAACGGTTGCGAATCGGGCATGCCCCCAAGGATTTCGAATGGCATTGGATAACCGGCGAAGGCGGTCCGCGTTTCATCTCATGGTCGGGGACAGTTCTGCCGGACGCCGAGGGCCATGTGCGGCACGTCATCGCCACAGGCATCGACATCACCGAGTCCAAACGCCTGGAGAAGGCCATTCTGGAGATTAGCGCGCGCGAAGAACACCGCATCGGGCAAGACCTTCACGACGGTCTGGGGCAGCACCTCACCGGAATCGCTTTCATGAGCAAAGTGCTGGAACAAAAGCTGGCGGACAGCTCGCATGCCGAGGCCGCGGCCGCCGCCAAAATCGTCAGGCTGGTGAACGAAGCGATTCACAAGACGCGCGAACTGTCGCGGGGGCTGCTTCCAGTGGTCTCGGATGCGCGCGGCCTGATGTCGGCATTGGAACAATACTCTTTGGAAGTGCATGATTTGTTCGGACTCGCCTGCCGCTTTGAGTGCGACCATCCGGTATTGATCTACGACGAAAAGGTGGCGGACCATTTGTATCGCATCGCGCAAGAAGCCGTGAATAACGCCATCAAGCATGGGCACGGTACGAACATCCTGATCACGCTGTGCGCGGACGGCGAGGGCGTGGCGCTCAGCATCCGCGACGATGGTGCCGGACTTCCTGAAGATGTTAGAAACAGCACGGGGATGGGCTTGCATATCATGAATTACCGCGCGAAGATGATTGGCGCGACACTGCAAGTGCAGCGTTGTTCCGATCGTGGACAAGATGGACACGCTGGAACGGTTGTAACATGCAAGCTACAGTCACTCGGGATATGAAGGCGTCGGGCAAGACCAGGGTCTTCGTGGTGGACGACCACCCTATTGTGCGCCAGGGACTTTCACAACTGATCAACCGGGAGCCCGACCTGACGGTCTGCGGAGAAGCCGAGGATGCGCGCACGGCTCTGGACAGAATCGCGCCGTCGGAGGCCGACATCCTGATCGTGGACGTGTCCTTGGACGGGCCGGATGGCATCGAACTGCTCAAGACCATCCGGTCCAGGGACTCCAAGCTGCCGGTCCTGATGTTGTCCATGCACGATGAGTCCCTCTATGCGGAACGGGCTTTGCGCGCGGGCGCCAACGGCTACATCATGAAGCAGGAGGCCACGGAGCGAGTCTTGATCGCTATTCGCCAGATACTGAGCGGCGAAGTATACGTCAGCGACCGCATGGCGCAGAAGATGATGCAGCAGTTCATCCAACGTCCGGGAGCCGCTAAACGTTCCTCGATGGCGGAACTCACCGATCGGGAACTGGAGGTTTTCCGGCTCATCGGGCAAGGCCACGGCACGCGTCAGATCGCCGAAGAGTTGCATCTGAGCGTGAAAACCGTGGAATCCTATTATGCCCACATCAAGGAGAAACTGTCCCTGAAAAATGCGCGCGAGCTGGTGCAGCACGCGGTGCAATGGGTGACCGACAAACCACTCTGACGCGTGCGACTCGCACATCGGGGAATCCCCGATGCCTTCCGTGGTAGGAACCATCAAAACAAATACAGGCCGAGACGTATTGAGCCGCCGCAACGGAATTTCTTACAATGCCCTTAGGCATTTCTAGAGAACAAGACGCTACCCACGAACGCGACGTTTTTAACAGATCCGAGAGAAAAAGGAGGGCCAAGTATGCCAGCCGAAGCCGTACCCTACGGTCACAAAACCCAGCGACCGTCACCTGTCTCCGAAGTTCACATCCTTTGGATCACCGCCGGTCTGGGTTGCGACGGCGATTCCGTATCGATCACGGCAGCCACCCAGCCCAGTATCGAAGATGTCATTCTGGGGGCCATCCCTGGACTCCCCAAGGTCTACCTTCACAATCCAGTCCTGGCGTATGAAAACGGCGACGATTTCATGCGGGCCTTCTACCTGGCGGAGGAAGGCAAGCTGGAGCCCTTCGTGCTGGTGATGGAAGGTTCCATTCCCAACGAAAAGATCAAGAAAGAAGGCTACTGGGCCGCGCTGGGAACCGACGTGGAGACCGGCCAGCCCATCCCGACCACGGATTGGATCGATCGCCTGGCTCCCAAGGCTACCGCGGTGGTGGCCATCGGGACCTGCGCGACTTACGGCGGCATCCACGCCATGCAAGGGAATCCCACCGGTTGCATGGGGCTCGCGGATTACCTCGGTTGGGACTGGCGATCCAAGGCGGGCCTGCCCGTGGTCAATGTCCCCGGCTGCCCGGTCCAGCCGGACAACTTCATGGAGACGGTTCTCTATCTGTTGTATCAACTGGCGGGACTCGCGCCGATGATCCCGTTGGACGACGAGCTGCGGCCGAAATGGCTGTTCGGCGCAACCGTACACGAAGGCTGCGACCGCGCCGGCTACTACGAGCAGGGCGACTTCGCTTCCAACTACGGTTCGCCCAAATGCATTGTGAAATTAGGCTGCTGGGGACCGGTGGTCAACTGCAACGTGCCCAAGCGCGGCTGGATGGCGGGGATCGGCGGCTGCCCCAACGTAGGCGGAATCTGCATAGGCTGCACCATGCCGGGCTTCCCCGATAAATTCATGCCCTTCATGGATGAACCTCCCGGCGCAAAGATGTCGACGACCGCGGCCAGCCTGTATGGGCGCGCGCTCACGTCTCTACGCTCGTTCACCAATAACAGCCTCAATAAGGAACCGAGATGGCGGCACCCGCGTGCCGAGTTGACCACCGGTTATCACCCGAGCACCTATTAACAGGCAAAGGAGCGAACCAATGAGCACACTAACTGGAACCATCACGGAAACTCCCACCAAATCAAGAAAGCTCGTGGAGATGAACTGGGACCCGATTACGCGCATTGTGGGCAGTCTCGGAATCTTTACCAAGATCGACTTTGAAAACCGGCAGGTCGCCGAGTGCCACAGCACCTCGTCCATCTTCCGCGGCTACAGCATTTTCATGAAGGGCAAGGACCCCCGCGATGCGCACTTCATTACCAGCCGTATCTGCGGCATTTGCGGAGACAACCACGCCACCTGCGCCTGTTACGCACAGAACATGGCTTTCGGCGTGCGTCCGCCCGCATTGGGCGAATGGATCGTCAATCTCGGCGAGGCCGCCGAGTACATGTTCGACCACAACATCTTCCAGGACAACCTGGTGGGCGTGGACTTCTGCGAGCAGATGGTGAAGGAGACCAATCCCAGCGTCTGGGCCAAGGCGCAGAAGACCGCGGCCCCGCACTCCAACCTGCACGGCTATCGCAACATTTCCGACATCATGACCGCGCTGAATCCGTTCACCGGCGCATTCTATCGCGAAGCGCTGGTGATGAGCCGCATGACGCGCGAGATGTTCTGCCTGATGGAAGGCCGCCACGTGCACCCCTCCACGCTGTATCCCGGCGGCGTTGGCACCGTACCCACGGTGCAACTCTTCACGGATTACATCGTGCGGCTGATGAAGTACGTGGAATTCATGAAGAAGGTGGTGCCGCTGCACGACGATCTGTTCGACTTCTTCTATGACGCGCTGCCCGGATACGAAGAGGTCGGCCGGCGCCGCATCCTGCTGGGATGCTGGGGATCGTTCAACGATCCCGAGGTCTGCGACTATACCTACAAGAACATGGACGCATGGGGCCGCGCCATGTATGTCACGCCGGGCGTGGTCGTGGACGGCAAGGCGGTGACCCACGATCTGGTGGACATCAACCTGAACATCCGCATCCTGCTGGGCAGCTCTTACTACGACGATTGGGAAAACGGCGAGACATTCGTGAAGCAAGATCCGCTGGGCAACCCGGTCGACCAGCGGCATCCCTGGAATCAGACCACCACCCCCCGGCCGCAGAAGCGCGACTTCTCGGACAAGTACACCTGGGTGATGTCGCCCCGCTGGTATGACAAGCGCACGAAAGAGTATCTGGCGCTCGACACCGGCGGCGGCCCGATCGCCCGCTTCTGGTCGACCGCGCTGGCGGGCTTGGTGGACATCGGCTATGTCAAGGCCACCGGGCACAGCGTCAAGATCTACCTGCCCAAGACGGTATCGCTGCCGGAAACCGAGTTCGAGTGGAAGATTCCGAAATGGAGCAATTGCATCGAGCGGGACCGGGCGCGCACGTACTTCCAGGCCTATGCGGCGGCGGCGGCGCTGTACTTCGCCGAACAGGCGCTCAAGGAGCTGCACGCCGGCCGCACCCGCACATGGTCGGAGTTCAAGGTGCCGGAGGACGCCATCGGCTGCGGTTTCCACGAGGCGGTGCGCGGTGTGCTTTCCCATCACGTGGTGATCCGGGATGGTAAGATTGCGAATTATCACCCGTATCCACCGACGCCGTGGAATGCCAACCCGCGCGATGTCTATGGGACTCCCGGGCCGTACGAAGACGCGGTGCAGAATACGCCTATCTTCGAGGAGAACGGGCCGGATAAGTTCAAGGGCATCGATATCATGCGCACCGTGCGCAGCTTCGACCCCTGTCTGCCTTGCGGCGTGCACATGTATCTGGGCGATGGGAAGGTGCTCGAAACCGTCCATTCACCCACATTCGGCGTTCAATCGTAGACCTCGGAGGATGCTCTGGTGGCCGGCGCTTCGCTTCCGCCGGCCACTCTCTTTCACAAGTGACAATTCATGCACAAAACAACGGCAGTCCAGCAGCAGACCGGACGCATCGAGGAGTTGATCCGTAAGCTGGAGTCGTCCGCCGATCCGGGTTCGCTGGCTACTACCAGGGAACTGGTGCAATCGCTCATGGATCTCTATGGCGCGGGCCTGGATCGCCTGACGGAAATCATCGCGGCGAAGGGCGAGGCCGGCCGGGAGATTCTCGACGAGCTCGGCCGCGACGAACTGGTGGGCAACCTGCTGGCGGCCAACGGACTGCATCCGCTGGATCTGGAGACCCGCGCGCGGCGGGCGATGGAGAAGCTGCATACCCGCTTACGTTCGCAGGGCAGCGTGGAACTGCTTGGGATCGACGAAGGCGTCATCCGGCTGCGTCTGCGAGCCAGCGGGTCGGGTTGTGGCTCGTCCGCCGGCTCGCTCAAGTCCGTAGTGGAGGAGGCCATGTACGAGGCGGCGCCCGATTTGGTTCAACTCGCGATAGAAGTGGTCGACGAGCAGGGCGCCGCCTCCGGCTTTGTGCCATTGGAGAAATTAGCGGGAATGCACGCCGCCGCGAATGGCGCCGCTAATGGCAGGGGCACCGGCATATGAGCGCCGGCGGTGTGGCGAGCGCCCTAGGCGCCTTGGGCCAGTTCGCAGCCAGGCGCCGCCGCGCCGAAACCTGCGAACTGTGCGCCACAGAACTGGCCGAGGATCATCCGCATCTGGTGGATCCAAAAGCGCGCAAACTGCTATGTTCCTGCCTGGCTTGCGCCCTCCTGTTCGGATCGCAGGCCGGAGCGAAATACAAGCGCGTACCCCGGCGCATCCGGTTTCTGGCAGGCTTCCGTCTCACGGATGCCGAGTGGGCCAGTCTGACGATCCCGATCAACATGGCGTTCTTCTTCAAGAGCAGCCCGGAGGCGCGCGTGGTCGCGCAGTATCCCAGCCCCGCGGGCGCCACCGAATCGCAATTGCCGCTGGATACCTGGAGCGATCTTGCCGACGCGAATCCGGCACTGGCGGAAATGGAATCGGATGTGGAAGCCCTGCTGGTGAACCGGTTGGGCCCTACCCGCGGGTATTCCGCTCCGGAATATTATCTGCTGCCAATCGACGAATGCTACAAGCTGGTGTGGCTGATCCGCTCGCATTGGCAAGGACTATCCGGCGGCGCGGAGGTTTGGAAAGAGTTGGAGTCGTTCTTTGCGGACTTGAAGGCTCGATCGGGAGCGCTGTATGCCTGACTTGAACTTTCAGATCGAAGGAGTGCAGGCGGTGCCCTACGCGGTATCTCCTTTGTTGGGTTTCGATCTGCGGGTGACCAATGCAGGTCACGAGCGCGTGCACACCGTTGCCCTGCGCTGCCAGATCCAGATTGAGGCGGCCCGCCGGCGCTACAATGCGCAGGACCAGGAGCGTCTACAGGATTTGTTCGGCGAGCCGCATCGATGGGGCCAGACTTTGCGCACCATGCTATGGACGCAGGTGAGCATCGTCGTGCCCGGTTTCACGGGCGAGACACAAACGGAATTACCCGTGCCGTGTACCTTCGACTTCAATGTGGCCGCGGTGAAGTACTTCCACGGTTTGCAGGATGGTGAGATTCCGCTGTGCTTCCAGTTTAGCGGCACGGTCTTTTACGAATCCGCTACGGGGGGATTGCAGGTCGCGCCGATTTCGTGGGATAAGGAGGCCAAGTTCCGGCTGCCGGTTCAGTCCTGGAAAAAAATGATGGACCTGTATTATCCCAACAGCGCGTGGCTATGCTTGCGGCGCGACGTCTTCGAGCGGCTCACACAGCACAAGGTCCGCACAGGTAAGCCGACGTGGGAGGAGATGCTGGAGGGCCTTCTGGCGGGCGCGGAAGAAGAAGAAGAGGCGGAGGTGCGCGCATGAACCGCATGAACACGGAAGCGGTCGAGCGCATCGCTAACGCTGTGCTCTACGAGGGATACATTCTGTACCCGTACCGGGCCTCGTCGGTGAAGAACCAGCGGCGCTTCAACTTCGGCGTGTTGGTTCCCCCGGCCTACGGCGCCTTACAGTCCGGTACGGAGTCCTCCACCATGCGGACCGAGTGCCTGGTCCGCGGAGATCCCCGGACTAGGCTGGATGTGCGGCTAAGATTTCTGCAAGTGATCCCGGGGACGGAGCCGGGATCGTGGCAGAATGCCATGGAACGGGCGGTGAGCCTCACGGACTGCTGTCTGGGCGATCTGGCGGCGCACGCGCGGCGGGAGCAGTTCCATTTTCCAATCGGCGGCGACGGCCGCTGTATCGAAGGCGCCGTGACGGTGACCGCGCGGCCCCTGGCGGAGGAGTTGTACCAAGTGGCGGTGCACGTGGTGAATCGGACCGCGATGGAGTCTCCGGGAACATTCAGCCGCGATGAGATGTTGCCCTACGCGCTGGCGGCTGCGCACACCATTCTGGCAGTGCGGGATGGCGAGTTCATTTCGTTGCTCGATCCGCCCGACGGGCTGCGCGAGGCGGCATCCGAATGTCAGAACATCGGGACCTGGCCGGTGCTGGCCGGCGAACCCGGACAACGCGGCTGCATGCTGTCTTCGCCGATCATTCTCTACGATTACCCGCAAATAGCCGCGGAGAGTCCGGGCGATTTGTTCGACGGAACCGAGATCGACGAGATACTGACGTTGCGCATCATGACCCTCACGGATGACGAGAAGCAGGAGATTCGCACTGGCGACGAGCGCGCCCGCCGCATCCTGGAAAGAACCGAGATGCTGCCGGAAGAGCACTTCATGAAGCTGCACGGCGCGCTGCGCGGGTTGCGCCCGGCGGAGGGTTCGCGGTGAACGAGTGGGAATGGCAACTGCTCGAAGACAAGACTCCGGTGGAATGCCTCCCGGTCGGTGGCGTTGAACTGCGGGCCGGCTCTCGGGTCCGGCTGCGCCCGCGGAAGGGCGGCGATGTTTTCGATTTGGCGCTGGATGGCAAAATCGCCGCTATCGAGTGCATCGAGCAGGACTACGAGGGAAAGTTTCATTTTGCGGTGGTGCTGGAGGAAGATCCCGGACGCGATATGGGAATGCTGCGCCAACCCGGCCATCGGTTCTTCTTCGACCCGGAGGAGGTAGAGCCGGCCATATGAGCGAGCCGCGCATCTTGATCGCAGGCATCGGGAACATCTTCCTCGGCGACGACGCGTTCGGCGTCGAGGTAGTCCGGCGGCTGTCGCGCCGCGCGCTGCCGGATTATGTGCGCGTGGTCGATTATGGGATCCGCGGCTTGGATCTGGCGTATGCGCTGCTCGACGACTATGACGCGGCCATCCTGGTGGATGCGGCCGGGCGGGGCGGAGAGCCCGGCACGCTGTATGTTCTGGAGCCGGAACTCGGCGGCGCGGACGCCGGCGGCCCGGAACCGGTCCTGATGGAAGCGCATGGCATGAATCCCATGCGGGTGCTGGACATGGTGCGCGCCATGGGTGGACGGCCCCGGCGGGTGCTGGTGGTGGGTTGCGAGCCCGCCACGCTCGGCGACGAATTCGAGGGAGCGATGGGGCTGAGCGCTCCGGTCGAAGCGGCCGTGAATGGCGCGATCGCCATGGTCGAGTCGCTGATCGCGAAGATTGTGGGGCAGGATGGCATCCTGCGCGCCGATTGGCAATCGGCGCAAACTTGCGAAGCAAACTGACGCATACCAAGAAAAGGAGAACATTTCGCATGGAACATACACATCATGACCAAAACGGCGCAGAGTCCCGGGACACCTTGTTTATGCTCTCAGGAGTTGCCCTGGTCATATTCGGCGCGGGATTGATTCTGTCCAACCCCATCGTGCGGCGATTGATGGCGCAGACGGGATTGAACGGCCTCAACCTGTTGCAGGCCGCCGTCCCGGACGTCGAGAAGTACATGAAATTGCGAAACATGTGATCACATGCCTGCCATCCCCAAGGAGACCGCCATCGCCGGCTATCTGATCGAGTCCGGCGTGAGCCGTTTCACCGTCCGCGGCGTCGCCAGTGGATTGCTGTCCGGACTGGGACACAACCCGGTGGTGGCCATCCCGGACTTCGCGGGAGATGCGCAGTGGGATCCGGATGCGCCGCAAAAGGCGTCGTTGCGCTTGAAGATTCGGGCAGCGTCGCTGGCCGTTCAGAACGACATCGGCGATAAGGACCGCCGCGAGATGGAGCGCGTAATGCGGGAAGATGTCCTGGAGACGGGCAAGTACCCCGAGATCGTCTTCGAAAGCACGGCCGTTTCGGCGAACCCGAACGGGCGCGTGGAGATCGAAGGCAATCTGACGCTGCACGGTGTGACGCGCCGCGAGCGGGTAACGGCGCAGTTGGCGGTTACGGGCGATATGCTGCGCGCATTCGGCGATTTTTCCATCCGGCAGTCCGACTACCGGATCAAGTTGGCGTCGGTGGCCGGCGGGGCGCTCAAGCTGAAGGACGAGTTGAAGTTCAACTTCGATGTGGTGGCTCGCAAGAGGACGGAATAGACAAATGTGCTTAGCTATCCCGGGAAGAATCGTGGAGTTGCTCCCGGAACGGGAGAATCTGGCGCTGGTGGAAGTGTCCGGCGTGCGGCGTAAGATCGACGTGGGCCTGCTCGACGACGATCCGGCCAAGCCGGGCGATTGGGTGCTGATCCATGTGGGCTTCGCCATGAGCAAAATCAGCGAAAGCGATGCCGCCGACCAGATGCGCGTGCTGGCCATGCTCGGGGAGGACGAGGCCGCCATGCAGGAGATCGAGGGATACGGCCTGGGCTCCGGCTAGTACATCGTCCAGTTAGTTCTTTATAGATCTATGTTTCGGCCAAAGCGCCATGTCCGCGCTGACTGACAAGTGAGTATGGCGTTTGTGGGGCGGGCAATCATGCCCGCAGCCGGCTTTCAGCCGGCCTTTGCGACGACGACGAGGTGCCGTGAAAGCAAGGAGCCGCCTGAAAGGCGTCCCCAGAGGGGACCCCAGGCCATGATTGGCCGCCCCACGGTGCAACCGAACTGCCAGTATTCTATAAGGGACAATCTGTAGCCATGCGATTCGTCGATGAATTCCGCGAACCCGAACTGATCCATAAAGCCGCCCAGGAGATCCGCAGGCTGACCGACCCCCAGCGCCATTACCGGCTGATGGAGGTCTGCGGCGGCCATACGCATGCTATCTATCGCTTCGGCCTGAAGGACCTGCTGCCGCCCAACATCGAACTCATTCATGGGCCTGGTTGCCCGGTCTGCGTGCTGCCGATGGGCCGTATCGACGACGGGTTATCGATGACCGAAGATCCGGACGTGATCTTCACCGCCTTCGGCGACATGATGCGCGTACCGGGCACGCACGGCAGTCCGCTCGAATACAAGGCCCGCGGCGCCGACGTGCGCATTGTGTATTCCCCCGCGGATGCACTCAAGCTGGCCCAAAACAATCCCGATCGGCACGTGATGTTCTTCGCCATCGGGTTCGAGACCACCGCGCCTTCGACAGCGCTGACGCTGATGCGCGCGCGGACCTTGGGAATCCGGAACTTCTCGGTTTTCTGCAATCATGTGACCATCATTCCGGCCATCCGCGCCATCCTGGACTCGCCCGACATGCGCCTGGACGCGTTTATCGGGCCCGGCCACGTGTCCACGGTCATCGGCTGCCGGCCGTATGAGTGGATCGCGCGCCACGAGGGCAAGCCCATCGTGGTTTCCGGATTCGAGCCGCTGGACATGCTGGAATCCATCGTGATGCTGCTGCGCCAATTGCGGGAGGGGCGCGTGGAAGTCGAGAACCAGTACAAGCGCGTGGTGCCCTGGGAGGGGAATCGCGCCGCCTTGAAGGCCATGGCCGAAGTTTTTCAGTTGCGCCCGTACTTCGAGTGGCGCGGCATGGGTTTCATTTCGCAATCGGCGTTGCGGCTGCGCGACAGCTTCGCGGATTTCGATGCCGAACAGCGCTTCCGCATACCCGGCGTGCGCGTGACCGATCCGAAAGCCGCGCAATGCGGCGAGGTGCTGAAAGGCGTATTGAAGCCCAACCAGTGCAAACTCTTCGGCAAGGAATGCACGCCGGAGAATCCCGTGGGTGCGCTGATGGTTTCCTCGGAAGGCTCCTGTGCCGCATACTACAATTATGAGCACCGCAAGGCCAGGTGGGACGGACCTCCTGGTCTGTCCGTGGTGAGCGGAGGGTAAGAGTGGACAGGCCGGGAGGCCTGTCCCACCGGCGCATGCAATCAGTTCCCAAAATCCGATTCCGCGACACCCAGATCGAGATGGCGCATGGCGCGGGCGGCAAGGCCAGCCGCAGGCTGGTGGAGGGCCTGTTCGTGCCTCTGCTGGGCGACCCGTCGGCCGGACCCCTGGGCGACGCCGCCCATGTGCGGATGAACGGTACCCGCATCGCCATCACCACCGACAGCTTCGTGGTGAAGCCCTTGCGTTTTCCGGGCGGTTCCATTGGCGAGCTTGCCGTCAACGGGACGGTCAACGATCTGGCGGTGTCGGGCGCGCGCGCGGAAACGCTGGTGGTCACGTACATACTCGAAGCCGGGTTGCCCACCGAGATCCTGGAGCAGGAGGTGCGCGCCATGGCCGCCGCGGCTCGCCGGGCGGGCGTGACCATCGCGGGCGGCGACACGAAAGTAGTCGAGCATGGCAAGGCCGACCGCATGTACATCAGCAGTTGCGGCATCGGGCGATTGATCGACGGCATCGAGGTCTCGCCGCAATCCGTACGGCCCGGCGATCGGGTCCTGATTTCAGGGCCTATTGGAGACCATGGCATCACCATTCTGCTGGCTCGAGGAGAGTTGGATCTGGAAGCTGAGATCTGTTCCGATACGCGGCCGGTGCTTCCGTTGATCGAAGCCATGGCAGCCGTGGCCGCGCCGGGCATTCGCTGGATGCGCGATCCTACGCGCGGCGGAGTCGCCACTTCGCTGAACGAATTGGCGCTCGATTGCGGCTTGGGAATCTGCCTGGCGGAGGAGCGTATCCCCATCCACGATAGCGTGCGCGGCGCCTGCGAGTTGCTCGGGCTGGAGCCCATGCACATCGCCAACGAGGGGCAGTTTTTGGCGGTGGTCGCTCCGGAATTCGCGGATGCCGCGCTGGCAGCTTTGCAAAGTGCGCCGGGCGGCCAGGCGGCGGCCATCATCGGCGAAGTGCGCGCGCAGCCGGCCGGCACGGTGCTGGTCTCGACGTTGTACGGCGGCACGCGGGTGATCGACATGCTGGTGGGCGATCCGCTGCCGCGCATCTGTTAGGATGCTGTGGCGGCTGTGGGGCAGGTTGCCAACGTTGCCAACCTGCGGGCCGATTGTTAATCGGCCCAGTTTGCGCCGATTAACAATCGGCGCGCAGGATGCCATCCTGCCCCACAGACAAACTTTACATGACCTCGTTGGCCAAACGCGTTGCAGATCGGCTGCTCGAACGCAACCAGCTTTGCGAGGAGTTCTTCGCGCGAGAGGCGTCCCGCCTGGCGCGGGCCTCGCGTGAGATGGCGGATCGCTTCCTGCGCGGCGGCCGCCTGCTGGCATTCGGGCGAGGGCCGTACGCCACCGATGCGCAGCATGTCTCGGTCGAATTCGTTCACCCGGTAATCGTCGGCAAGCGGGCATTGCCGGCCCTGGATCTGTCGCTGGCATTCCGGCCCTGGTTGGAAGCCATCCTGTGCGCGGACGATATGGCGATGGGCTTCGGCCCTCCGGAAGGCGATCCGGATGTGTGGTCGGCGCTGGAGCTGGCGCGTGCGCGGCGGGCCATGACGTTTGCCTTGCCCGGACTTGAGGGCGACTATGCCGTTGCGGCGCATACCGAGCATCCGTTCATCCACCAGGAGATCGTCGAGATGCTCTACCACGTGCTGTGGGAGACCGTGCATGTGTTCTTCGAGCATCGCGAGTTGGGGCTGGACACCGGCGATGCCGGCTTCCTCTACCCGTTCCTGGGACAACAGAAGCAACCGACGGACGACGTGCTGGACGAGGTCGCCGCATCCATCCGGCTCAAGGTACAAGACGACGCCAGCCTGAGGGCGCAGGTGGCCGCGGAGCAAGCCGAAGCCATCGGCGCAACCGCGCGGGCCATGTGGCAATGCGTCCAGCGCGGCGGCAAGCTGATCCTGTTTGGCAACGGCGGCTCGGCCACCGACGCCAACGATTGGGCGCTGGACTGCGTGTGGCCTCCGGCGGGCTACCGGCCCATCCCGGCTGTGTCGCTCGCTCTGGAGCCTGCCAATATCACGGCCGTCGCCAATGACGTGGGCACGGATGTGATCTTCCTGCGGCAGCTTATCGCGCAGGCGCGCCCCGGTGACATGGCGGTGGGGATTTCGACCAGCGGTGGTTCGCGAAACATCCTCATGGCGCTGGAGGAAGCGCGCAAGCGCAAGCTCACCACGGTAGCGTTGCTCGGATATGACGGCGGGGAGGTCTTGCGCCGTGGTTTGGCGGATTTCCCCATCGTTGTCCGTTCGGACTATATTCCGCGCATTCAGGAAGTGCAGGCGTCCATCTACCACATCGTGCGGGAAGCTTTGGACGCGATCGCCCGTGAGTGACGGCGGGTCGGCTGGTAACATCGACAAGAGCGCGTGCCGATTACTGCCGCCTTTCAACCCACCAGGAACGATATCATTCGCACCAGCTATCTGGGCCTGCGGGCTCGACCGGTCATCTGGGCGCTCGCGCTCGGCTTTTTTGTCGTTTTGCCCTGGTTAGCCGCGTTGGGTGGAATCGTCGCGGCCGTTGCCGGCAAATCAGTTGGGATGTTTCCGATTGCGATTCTAATTGTTGTCCCGCCTCTAGCGGCCGGATACTTCGCCGTTCTCCCGCTCGTGCTAGTTCGGGGGGCGCGGTCATTGCAGGGCATGCACACCTATGAGTTTTCGGACACCGGCGTTCGCTTAAGCGGCCCTGGATTCGACAATCACATCGATTGGGCGATTCTAACGCGGTGCTACGGCTTCGACCAGGGCCTGGTGTTCGTCTCCGGAAAGGCAGCGCTGTTCTCCGTGCCGGGCCGCTCGTTGTCGCCTGCGGCCAAGACACAGCTACGAGAGACGATTGCAGCGAATGGAGTCGCGCTCGCCGGGCCCTGGGCCAGAACTGGTTCGGATCACCCGCGCTAAGGACGAAATCGTTCACTTAGAGGTAGGATAGGCCTCCTGGCCTGTCCTTTGCGGTTAAGGTTGAAGGACAGGCCAGGAGGCCTATCCCACCCGCCGAAGAGGCTATGATGTCTGGATGACGAAGGTTTTTGCCACTACGGGTGTGGCCTTACTCGCTGCGCTGGCCGCCGCGCAAACCGAGCCGCCGATACAGCAGATCGCGAATCGCCTCACGCCCAACGAGCTGAAGGCCGATGTTTCCTTCCTGGCCTCCGATCTGCTCCAGGGCAGGGGCACGCCTTCCCCCGGCCTCGACATCGCCGCCGAATATATTGCCGCGCAGTTCCGCCGCGCGGGCCTGGAGCCGGCGGGCGACGACGGCTATTTTCAAACCGCCCCGTTTAGCAGTGTTACCGCCAACGCCGAGGGCCTGGAGTTCACGCTCGAAACGGCCGGCAACACGGTGAAGGCGCATCAGGAATCCATGGCCCTGCAGCAGGCCTTCGCGGCCGATCTCAGCCGCGCGCCGGTGCTTAAAGCCATGGGAAACGACGCGGCGGGCATCGCCGCGCTGACGGTCGAGCAGGTCCGCGGCAAGGTGCTGGTCATCGATTTTCCGGAGGGATCGAATCCCATGCAGGTCGGGCGGCAGCTTCCGGCGCTTACCGCCCGTCTGCAGCCCGCGCTGGTGGTGCTGTTGCGCTCCAACGGCCCGCCGGCCAATACGGCGCCGCGCCTGCGCGAGATGCCGCCTTCGTCTTCCACGCCCGTGCTGCTGGTCTGGGACGATGCCATACGCGCCGCGTTAGGCTCCGGAAAACCAGTCCCCACGGATGCCGCGATTTCGGTCCACATTGCGCCGCCCACGGTGGTTCCGGTGAAACTGCACAACGTGGTGGGCGTGCTGCGCGGCTCCGATCCCGCGCTGCGGGATACCTACGTCATGGTGACCGCGCATTACGATCATCTGGGCGTGCGCGGGACCGGCGATGGCGACCACATCTACAACGGCGCCAATGACGACGGCAGCGGCACGGCCTCCGTGATCGAAATCGCCTATGCGCTCGCCGCGCAGCCCGAGCGCGCCAAACGTTCCATTGTCTTCGTGACGTTCTTCGGCGAAGAACTCGGCCTGGTGGGCTCGCGCTATTATGGCGCACACCCTGTTTTCCCGCTGGCGAAGACGGTGGCCGATCTGAATCTGGAACAAGTGGGCCGTACGGACGTGGATGGCGGATCGAGCGTCGGCCTGGTGAACGTGACGGGCTATGACTTCTCCACTCTGACCGACGCGGTGCGCAAAGCCGGCGAAGCCACCGGTCTCAAAGTCGTGAAGAACGAGCAACTCAACGTGCGGTACTTCGCGCAGAGCGACAACCAGGCGCTGGCCGACGCGGGCGTTCCCGCGCACACGCTTTCGGTGGGCTACGTCTTCCCGGATTATCACAAGCCCGGCGACGAATGGCCCAAGCTGGATTACGATAACCTGGCGAAGGTGGACCTCACCGTGGCGCTGGCCGTCTTCCGGGTGGCCAACAGCGTCGAGACGCCCCAATGGAATAAGGATATTCCCAACACCGAGCGCTATATCAAGGCGCGCCAGGATTCGTTAGGCAAACCCTAGTGTTCCCTTCGGCCCATGCTCTGGACACATAAAGCCTTCTGGATAACGCCACTCGCAATTGGCATCGTTCTTCTTCTGTTCTCCGCCGCGCTCTCGCGCGGAGTCCTCCATCGGGTCTACCAGAGCCAACTGGCTGAATCGCGCCGGGAGCGGCTTTTCCTGGCGTCGGTGGGGTATTTCACCGCTGCCTTGGTGGTGCGTGCGATCACGATCGCCATTCACAATCACATCGGTCCCTTCCACGACGTAGCGATGCACGGCAGGCACATCCATCACCTGGTGTGGGGTATAGCTCTGCTCATGATTGCCGGCTACGCATGGCTCGTCCAAGTCGGCGCCGGCGCGGCACACTCAAACGTGTGGGCCGCGCGCGCGGTGTGCATGGCCTACGGAGTAGGCGCCGCGCTCACGTTGGATGAGTTCGCGCTGTGGCTCAATCTCCGGGACGTGTACTGGGAGCGGGAAGGACGCGAAAGTTTCGAAGCGATGGCGCTGTTCGCGGCAGTGCTTGCCACTGGAATCTTCGGCCACCCGTTCTTTCGCGGGATTGCGCGCGAGTTTGCGGCGATCATACGGCGGAAAGGCCGTTGAAACGCCCGCAACGCATTTCTGAAAGCACGGCTCAATCCGGCCGCCGCCCTTTGACCCGCTAAGCTGCTTGCTTCCCGGCGGAAGCCGCGCGGTAATCGGCCAGTGCATCGTACAGATAGTCCTTTATAGAATATTGGCAGTTCGGTTGCACTGTGGGGCGGCCAATCATGGCCTGGGGTCCCCTCTGGGGACGCCTTTCAGGCGGCTCCTTCTTTCACGGGTTTCGTCGTGGTCGCAAAGGCCGGCTGAAAGCCGTCCCCAGAGGGGACCCCAGGGCATGATTGCCCGCCCCACAAACGCCATACGCACTTGTCAGCCAGCGCGGACATCTATAAAGAACTAACTGGGCGATGTACTGGCCTACTCGTCCGGCATTTTATCGGATTTGTCCGGCATGCGCCGGGAGCGCGGCCAGGGTCGCGCGACGGCGAGGACGTCCGTCCCACGCCAACGATGCTACATTCAAATTGTGTTCCGCCGCGTCATCTGGATCGTGCTCGACAGCGTGGGCATCGGCGAGATGCCCGACGCGGCCGCGTACGGCGATACCGGCAGCGACACACTAGGAAACATCGCGCACCGCCGCCCGCTGCGCCTGCCCAACCTGTGCCGCCTGGGTCTCGGCAATATCAAGCCACTGGAAGGGCTGCCGCCCGCCGCCGAGCCTGCCGGGTCGTTCGGGCGCTGCGCGCTGGCCTCGCCCGGGAAGGACACCACCACGGGCCACTGGGAGATGGCCGGCATCATTTTGGAGAAGCCTTTTCCGCTTTACCCGCACGGCTTCCCGCGCGACATCATGGACGAATTCGAGCGCCGCATCGCGCGCCGCACGCTGGGGAACAAGGCCGCGTCGGGTACCGAGATTATCAAGGAGCTCGGCGTGGAGCACATGCGCACGGGGTCGCCCATCGTCTACACCTCGGCCGATAGCGTGTTCCAGGTGGCTGCGCACGAAGAAGTCATCCCGCTGTGGGAGCTATACAAGATCTGCGACACCGCACGCGAGCTTTTGCGCGGGCCGTATGAAGTGGGGCGCGTGATTGCGCGGCCGTTCGAGGGCGCGCCCGGTTCGTTCAGGCGCACGCCCAATCGCAAGGATTACGCGGTGCCGCCGCCGCGCGGCATGCTGCTCGACGTGCTCGACGACCGTGGCGTTCCGGTGCACAGTGTGGGCAAGATCTTCGATGTGTTCCTGGGCCGCGGCATCCGCGACTACTCGAAAACGAAGAGCAACGCCGACGGCATGGCGCACACGCTGGAAGCCATGCGGTCGCTCGACGAAGGATTGATTTTCGTAAACCTGGTGGATTTCGATCAGCAATACGGGCACCGCAACGATGTGGAAGGATACGCGGCGGCGCTGGAGGAGTTCGACGCCTGGCTGCCGGAGTTTTTCGCCGCGGCGCGGGAAGGCGACCTCGCGATTTTGACCGCGGACCACGGTTGCGATCCCACCACGCCATCCACCGACCATAGCCGCGAGTATGTTCCGCTGCTGGTGAGCGGGCCGCGCGCCAGGCACGGAGTCGATCTCGGCCTGCGCTCGTCGCTGTCGGATTTAGGCCAGACCGTCGCCGAAAATTTCGGCGCGCATATTGTGAAAGGCGACAGCTTCTTACCGCAAATCATATGAGAAAGCCAATCATGGCGGGCAATTGGAAGATGTACAAGACCCCCGCCGAAACTACCGCGTTCTTTGAGAAGTTCCGGCCTCTGGTCGAGAAGACGGAGCATTGCGAGATCGTGATCTGTCCGCCTTACACGGATATCGCTGCAGCGGTGGCCGGTGCGCAGGGCACGCGCATCGGCATCGGCGCGCAAGACCTGTATTGGGCCAAGGAAGGCGCCTTCACGGGCGAGGTTTCCGGGCCGATGATCAAGGCGTGCGGGTGTTCGCACGTGCTGGTGGGACACAGCGAGCGGCGCCAGTATTTCGAGGAGACCGACGAGACCGTGCTGCAGCGGACCATTGCGGCGCTGGATGCGGGATTGGCTCCCATCGTGTGCGTGGGCGAGCATCTGGCGGATCGTGAATCGGGCGAGACCGAAGCCGTGCTGTCACTGCAGTTTCGGGGCGGCATCGCGCTGTTGAGTCCTGAACGATTTGCGCACATCGCGATCGCTTATGAGCCAGTGTGGGCCATTGGCACCGGGAAGACCGCGACTTCGGAGATTGCCGCCGATGCCCACCGCGTGCTGCGCGGACAAGTGCGCGCGCGCTACGGAGCGGCGGCCGCGGACGCGGTGCGCATCCTATACGGCGGCAGCGTCAAGCCCGACAACGTGCGTGTCCTGATGGCGCAGCCGGAAATCGACGGCGTGCTGGTGGGCGGCGCGAGTCTGGACGTCAACTCGTTCGCCAGTATCGTGAATTTCTAACTTCGGCGCGGCTCGTTGCGCGACGGCTCCGCGCGCGGCAGTATCCAGTACGAGTGCCTCTTGACAACGATACCCCGTCTATAGTATATATAAATCGACGGAGCAGCATCACGCTCCTCTGGTTCAATAAAGTTGTTAAATCTAAATCTAGAGAAAGAAGATATTTATGACAACAGAAAAGACCGTTTTGGATGAACAGTCTGAAATCGAAGCGGCCCTCGATCAACTCCCGGCTCTTGCGGCGCAGTTGCCCGCAGCGCTCAAACCTCTTGTAAAGCTTTCTCCACGTAAGGGCTTGCGTGTCCAAGTATCTTTACGGCGCGGCAATGCCAAGGAAAGCAGACAGGTTAAACAGAACGCGCCAGCTAGAAGCTGGTTGCCGGATTCCGGCATGATCGCGATCTCCTACCGGCCTGCGACACCGGAAGAGGATCAAGCCATCGAGCCAACGGCGGAGGATGTTCCGGCCTCGCGGTCAAAGCCCGCAGAAACCGCTGCGAAGCCTGCTGAAACTGCCAGCGACCCCGCCCAAGACATCGTGGTGGCGCTAGCCAAAGCGGAAAAAGACCCGCAACTTGGTTTCGTATCTCTGAAATGGTTTCGCGATACTTACCTTCCGCAGCAGGGCTACCCTTGGGCCGCCATACCGGATGAACGTCAACGTGTACTGGTAAGTGCGATCGATCGCAACTGGATTCTGACGAGCAGGGTTGCGAACCCGAAGAATCCTCAGTTTCCCGTCACTGCGATCAAAGTGAATCGACCGCTGTCCGAGGTACACAATATCCTCGAGCGGGAGCCGGGATCCCGCTCCGGGTTTAATCCAATTGCAATGCGGGGCGAGCCGCTGTCGCAAACGGTCTTACGCGAACGAAGGTAGAGCTTGGGCGTCTACTACCTGGATACCAGCGCGCTAGTAAAGCTATACGTGCGCGAGCCGGGCACTGAACAAATGCTCCGGCTCGCGGATCCTGCCGGCGGGCACGCGTTCGCCCTTCTCGGACTGACGCGGGTGGAATTCCGGTCCGCGGTCAGACAGCGGGAGCGGGCCGGTGACGTGGCGCACGACATCGCGGAAAATCTGATCGACAGTTTCGATGAGCACCTGGCTAACTTCTTCCTCCTGCAACCTCTAACGGATCTGGTGATTCAGGAGGCGGCCGCGCTCCTGGACCGGCGCACGCTCAGGGCGTACGATGCGGTGCAACTGGCCGGCTGCGTCATGCTGCGCGCGAGACTGGGACGGCACGCGACGTTTGTGTGCTCGGATCGCCAGCTTGTGAAAGCCGCTGAGGACGAGGGTATGACAGTGCTCGACCCTTCAGTCGAAGCATAGCCTGGTTTAGCCGGAGCGGGTCCTGGAGGACCCGCGCAGCCCTGGAGGGCCGCCCCACTTAGAACTTATTCAGCTCGTCCGCCAGCGCCTTGGGTCCCTTCTTGCGATACAAGTCCGTCAGGCGCTGCTCTTCCGGCGACGGCTCCAGAATGCCCAGAAGCTGGGCGTTGGCCAGCGATTCGCGATTGGGAATCCAAACTTTGCCGTCGGCGAATTCCACCTGGCCGACAAAGCCGGTCATGCCCGCAATGGCAACCGGCGCCCCGCCATCGTTCGAGATACGCGAGAAACGCAGCGCGGTGTCCTGCAGCACGCGGCTGGTGCTGCCGGCCTTCAGGTTGAATTCGGGGCCGGAGGCCGGCACCGAACCGGCCATGTATTGTTTGCCCTGCCGGTCGGTCACGATCCAATCGATCTCCACCGAGCGCACCTGCCGGGAGGAAAGATTGCGAACGTCGATGCGCGGATTGCGGGCCTCGTTGCCCGCGATCTCGGCCCATCCCTCCACGGGTTCCACCGGCTCATCCGGGAAGCGCAGAAACGCGAAACGCGCGTTGTGTTCCGCCACGGCCGCGGAGGTGACCGCGCGCCCCCGCGAAACCTGCACATCCAGGCGCGGGCGCTCGGCTTGGCGATTCAGGCTCTCCAGCATGGCCTGTTTCAGCCCGTCCACGCCGCGCGCTGCCAGGATCGACTTGAAATACTTGCGGTCGCGCTGGGCTTCCATTTCCCAGGCCGTCATGGTGCGTCGGGAATCCAGCCTGTTCGGGCCGTAGAACGAATAGTCCTGAAAGAGCACGCCATCCAGGTTCACCTGCACCAGCGGACCACCGGCGATCTGCGCCGGCCGTAACAGGCGCAGATTGATGCGCACCGGAAAGTTCTGGCTGGGAGGCACATCCAGGCTGGGGACCGAGACGGAGGCCTTGCCGCCGGGGGTCACCTCCTGTGCGGCCACCAGCAGGGTAACGCCGCGCACGCGGTTGGGGCTGGAGTTGTGCAGGGTGAGCGTGACATCCAGATCCAGCACCACCGCGCTGCCGCGCTGGGTGACGTGCGATTCGCCCAGGTTAGCGGAGATCAACGTCAACGGCGAATCCGGCGGCAGGTTGATCTTCACCGAGTTGTCGAGCGGCGTTTCCTGCGCGCACAGCGCAGTAACGCCCGCCACCAATAGAATCGCGAATTTATTGGACATACAAGTTATTAATGGTTATGTTGCCCGTGTCGGAATCCACGTAGCCGGCGCGCATGGATCCTTGCGCCCCCGCCGAATAGGTCACGTCGCCGGAGCGCGCATGCAGCAGGCTCAAAGTCTGCCCGCCCTGATTCAATTCGATGCCGTTGGGGGTGGTCCGCAAAACCGCGCCTTCGCCGGCGCTGGCAGTCTGCAGGGGCGGCGTGGAGCGCTGCAGCAGCAAGCCCGCCGCCACTAGCGCCATAACGCTGGCGCAAGCCGTCAGCGTGCGCGCGCTGGACAAGAGCCCAAACGGGGAGAAGTATTCCACAGTGCGCTCGCCGCGCACGCATTCGCCGGCCGCCAACCCCAGCCGGATATTGGCTTTCATCTCGGCGGCCAGCCGGTTCCAGGAGATGGCCGGCAATTCATTCAGCGCCACCAGATTGTCGCGCGCCGATGCGAATGCCCGCACCTCGCCGCGGCACTCGCCGCAACGGGCCAGGTGACGCTCCGTGCGCCGACGGGCGAACCAACCGAGGTCCTGGCCGGCGTAAAGAGCCAGAGTGGACTGATTCGGATGCGTCATGACTTCCTCCTTTCCATATACACGCGAAGTTTAGTGCGCGCGTTGGCAATGTGCGAGCGCACGGTTGCCTTGGAACAACCCAGCCTGCGCGCCACTTCTTCGCTAGGCAGGCCCTCCACATCGCGCAGCATCAGCGCCGCCCGCTCGCGCGCGGTCAACAGGCGCAAGCCGTCTTCCAGATAGTCGCGCTGCTCGGAGCGCAACAGAATATCCTCCGGACTCTCGTCGTGGCTTTCCGGTGCGGCGTCCAACTCGCAATAAGATACCCGCCGGTTGCGCCGCAGGAAATCGATGGCCGTATTGGTCGCAATGCGCGAAAGCCAGTGCGCCGCCTTTTGGCCGTCTTTGAGCTGCTCCTGCCGCTGCAATGCCTTGATGAAGGCCTCCTGGGTGAGGTCCTGGGCGTCGGCCACGTTGCCTACAATCCGGTAAATTTGCACAAAAATCCGCCGTAAGTGGTCTGAAACAAACCTGTTCTGCGTCTCCAGGAGTTCCAGACCGGGATCGACTGCTTCGCTCATCAGGGCGTAAATTACGGCTTCCACGGTCCTGTGAATGTGACGCGGAAACCGCTTAAAACGTGGACATAAAGCTGGTAGGCGCTTCCTACCTCGCTAGCTGTTAATTTTACCCTGGAGACCTCCCGTCGCGCTGCCGGCTACGTTCCGGCCCGGCGTTGGTATAGTGAAGGAGGGCGGTTACCTATGACTGACACGCAACTCTATCTGGCGGTGGGCGTTCCGACCATCGCTTTGGTTCTCGGCATGATCGGCAACGGGTTGCTCTTTAACGCTCTGTCGGCACGCATGAGCAGCCTGGAAGTGCGCATGTTGGCTCTCGAATCCAGCATGAATACACGTTTCGACCTCATCATGGGGAGGCTAGCCGACCTGGATACGCGGCTGAGCGTTCTGGAAGATCGCTCGAAGCGACCGTAGCCGAGCAAGTCGCGGCGGCGTTGTGCCCCCTTCCGTCGCTTCGTCGCTCGCTACAATGCACGAGGAGCTTGAAAACGCTAAGCCACGCCTGATTGCATGGAAGCTCGCCCGGATGGGCAGCACTCGGGTAGTCGAGCGGACAGAACGCGCCAGTGGTCGGTGGGCGGATGGTTTCCGAGCGAAACGATAAGTTAATCATATGAGATCTGTAGCTGTAATCGGCATCGGGAAGACGCCCTTTGGGGCGTTTCCCGGCCGCGACCTCCGTTCGCTCGCCGTGGAAGCCGGTGAAAAGTGCCTCGCGAACGGGCACATTGCTCCCTCGCAGGTGGATGCGTTTTTCCTCGGCAACTTCGCGGGTCCCTCGTTTGCGGGCCAGAATCACCTGGCGCCGTACGTTTCCACCGCCCTCGGCATCCAGGGCGTGCCGGCCACGCGCGTGGAAGCGGCCTGCGCTTCGAGCGGCTCGGCATTCTTCCACGCCTACACCGGCGTAGCCAGCGGCGTTTACGATATCGTGCTGGTGGTGGGAGCGGAAAAGATGACTTCGCAGCCCACTCCCAGGGTGACCGAGATTCTGGCGGGCGCGGGCGACTGCGCGGGCGAAATCAAGGCCGGTTCCACGTTCGCTTCGCTGTTTGCTATGATCGCGCGGCGACACATGTACGAGTTCGGCACCACCCGCGAGCACCTGTCGGCCGTGGCCGTGAAGAACCATGCCAACGGCGCACTGAACCCGGATGCGCAGATGCGCAAGGTCATCACCATGCAGCAGGCCATGGCGGGCAAGCCTATCGCCGATCCGCTGAACCTCTACGATTGTTCGCTGATCAGCGACGGGGCGGCCGCGGTGTTGCTTGCGCCGGCCGAGCGCGCCGGCGAGTTCACCGATAAGCCGGTGCGCGTGCTGGGCATCGCGCAGGCGTCCGACTTCGTGGCGCTGGATCAAAAACCCGACATCACCACTTTCCCGGCGGTGCGGCGCGCCTCCGGGAAGGCTTACCAGATGGCTGGCGTGGGGCCGGCGGATATCCAACTCGCCGAACTGCACGACTGCTTTACCATCGCCGAGATCATCGCCATCGAAGACCTGGGATTCGCCCCGCGCGGCGAAGGCGGCCCGTTCACGCTGGAAGGCCACACGGCACGCACGGGCGACAAGCCCATCAACACCAGCGGCGGGCTGAAATCGAAAGGGCACCCGGTGGGCGCGACGGGCGTGGCCCAGATCTGCGACCTGGTGCTGCAAATGCGCTGCGAAGCGGGAGAGCGGCAAGTCCCGCGGCATTCGCTGGCGCTGGCGCAGAACCTGGGCGGCTCGGGCGCAACCTGCGTGGTGACCATCCTGGGGACCGTATGAACGACCCAACCGGAACGATCTATACGGAAACCGTGATCTACTCCGCCACCGAGGCGTTTGCCGCGGATGTGCCGTACCAGACGGCCATCGTGTCGCTGGATGCGGGCGGGCGCGTTACGGGGCGGATCGTTAATGTGCACGGCGACCGTGTGCGGATCGACGACCGCGTGGTGCGCGTGGAAATCCGCGACGGCGTGCCGTTCTTCAGGAAGATTGCATGAAGCTGGCGGACCGCATGCACCGCATCGCGGTGGAATCCGCGTTTGAGGTGTTGGTGCGGGCGCGCGCGCTGGAGGCCAAGGGGCGCAGCATCATCCACCTGGAGATCGGCGAGCCGGATTTTCCGACGCCGGCGCACATCGTGGAAGCGGGCAAGCGCGCGCTGGACGAGGGTTGGACGCATTATGGTCCGACGCAGGGCTTCCCCGAGTTGCGCGAAGCGGTCGCGGAGGATGTTTCGCGGCGGCGCGGCATCCGCGTGGGCCCCGAGCACGTGTCCATCGTGCCGGGCGGCAAGCCCATGATCTTCTTCCCGATGCTGGCGCTGCTGGAGCCGGGCGACGAAGTGATCTACCCGAACCCCGGATTTCCCATCTACGAGTCGATGATTCGCACGTTGGGCGCCACGCCGGTCCCCATACCGCTCGTCGAACGACGCGGATTCTCGTTCGACCTGAACCTGCTGCGCGACAAGCTCAGTGGCCGGACCAAGATGCTGGTGCTGAATTCGCCGCAGAACCCCACCGGCGGAGTGATCCCGGAAGAAGACATGCGCGCGATTGCAGATATGGTGCGGGAGCGCGATCTGATCGTGCTGTCCGACGAAATCTATTCGCGAATTTATTACGAAGACGCGCCGGTTTCGATCGCCTGCTATCCGGGGATGCTGGAGAAGACCATTATCCTGGACGGCTTCTCGAAGACCTACGCGATGACCGGATGGCGCATGGGCTACGGCGTAATGCCCACCTGGCTGGTGGATGCCGTGAACAAACTGATGGTGAATTCGTGTTCGTGCGTGGCAAGTTTCACGCAGCGGGCGGGGATCGCCGCGCTGCGCGGTCCGCAGGAGCCGGTGGACGCCATGGTCGCCGAGTTCCGGCGGCGGCGGGACGCGTTTTGCGCGGGGCTGAACCGGATTCCGGGCTTCCGATGTACTGTTCCGGGGGGCGCGTTTTACGCCTATGCCAACGTGCAGGAGACCGGCATTTCGTCGAAGGAGATGGCCGATTTCCTGCTGGAAGAGGCCGGCGTGGCGGGATTGAATGGCGGCGCGTTTGGCGATTACGGGGAGGGGTACATTCGGTTTAGTTATGCGAATTCGCTGGAGAATTTGATGGAGGCTGTGGCGCGGATTGAGAAGGTGGCGCGGCGGTGGGAAGCAGTAGCCGTGCGTGGTTGAGCCGACGCCGCCCGGACAGGCGAATCTGCTAAACTCGCGCTTGAGGCGCCAACTTCGATGACGATTGACGATCGGCTGGATCGGCTTACCGAACGCCATGAAGCTCTGACACAATCGGTCGAACTGCTCAGGGCACATGGAAGCGAATGGTCGGAGCGTCTAGCGAGGCAAGCGGAGAAGTCGGACCGCGAGAACACGGCACTCAATCAAACGCTGCGCCGTGCCATACGCATGGCAGTGACCGAGGCGCGTAACGAACGGCGGCGCCGCCAGACGCTCGATGAATACATCACGAAGCTGGCAGCGGCGCAACTCATTACCGAGGAAAAGGTCCAGCGCACGGATGAGAATCTCGCGCGGCTAGAACAAACCGTCTCGCAATTCATCGACTCAATGCGCCGCGGCGGCAATGGCCACGCGTAATGTCTCCGTAATCCCATCGAGCTACATCTCCGGCCGCCCCTCCATCGCCTTCCAGCTTCGATAGCTAAACCGCTGTAGCTTCGCCCGGGTCTTGCTATGCGGGTCCACTGGAGGGTCTGGTAGATCCCGCTGCGCGAGTGCAGTAATGCGGCGGTGCCGTGGGCGGCTGCAGCCGAATCCTACTAAGTCAATCGCTGCTGTTGGATCTGATCCCACAGCGTGCGATACGAGTCACGTATGCCTGCATCGATATCGAGATCCCGCGATGGATGATTGACCTGGATCAACTTGATGGCGTCGGCGTAATCTTGAGCGCGATCAATGGGGCTTCCCATGTAGCTCGACAATTTGAGAGCAATCAGGTCGTGCAATGCGAGGATTTGGGGTTTCTCAGAAACTCTCGTCGGCATCGGGAAGCTGACTGGGCCTGGACCAACTTTACCACCACCGGGCAGCATGTCGATCTCAACTTTTGTCTCTCGATCCGTGACGGTCATTTTGGAGCCAAAATTCGCCTTAAAGCCGTTCATTGTCAACTTTTCAAGAGCGAACTGTACATCAGGTACGATAAGATCCACGTCTATGGTGAATCGCGGATAACCGTGTTCCTGGACAGCGAAGCCGTCACACACGTAGTGTGGAATGTTGAAGAGCTTCAACACGTTTAAAGCCTTCAAGAGCGTCTTTTCTAAATTGGTCGAGCCGCTGGCTTCTCTCAAGAGTTCCGCCTTTTCTCGAAACTGAGTCAAGGTCTTCATAACGTCATGAGCGGCACGGGGCAGAAAGACCGCTCCCCTTCCGCTTCGCTGTCGGCCTCGTCAAAGAGAAAATCGAGCCTTCCGGCTGCGGAATCCCGATCCATCTGCTCGTCCCACGCTGCCTGTCCCCGCTGCAGCGCGACCAGGGGGTCGCGCGCGGACGAGGGCGTCCGCCCCACCTTGGTTTTGGAGGGGCTACATCTCACGCCGACCCTCCATCGCCTTCCACATCGTCACCTCATCGGCGAACTCGATGTCGCTGCCCACCGGAATACCCATGGCGATGCGCGTCACCTTCACTCCCAGCGGTTTCAGCAGCTTCGATAGGTAGACCGCGGTGGCTTCGCCTTCCACCGTGGGATTGGTGGCGGCGATAATCTCCTCGATTCCGCCCGCCCCGATGCGCTCCACCAGGCTCTTGATCTTGAGCTGCTCCGGTCCCACGCCTTTCAGCGGCGACAACGCCCCGTGCAGCACATGATACAGACCGGAGAATTGACGCGTGCTCTCGATACCCAGAATATTGGGCGCTTCTTCCACCACGCACAACACCTTTTGGTCGCGGTTGGGATCGCGGCAGAACACGCACAGGTCGCCGTCGCTGATGTTATTGCAGACGCGGCACAGGCCGAGTTTGTCCTTCACGTCCAGCAGGGCCTGCGAAAGCTGCTCGGCGTCCTCGCGCGACGCGCGCAAGACGTGAAACGCCAGCCGCTGCGCCGACTTCTGGCCGATGCCCGGCAGGCGTTTGAATTCGGTGATCAGCCGCGCCAGCGGTTCCGCGAAATCCGGCATGGATTAAAACATACCCGGCGGCAGGCCCAGCCCGCCCAACATCCCGCTCATCTTCTGCTGGCTTTCCTGATCGACCTTCTTGGCGGCTTCGTTACAGGCCGCCAGCACCATGTCTTGCAGCATCTCGACATCGCCGGCCACCTCCGGGTCGATCTTCACGCTCAGCACGTTCTTGTGCCCATCCATGCCGATGGTGACCATGCCGCCGCCGGCCGAGGCCTCCACGCGGATCAGGGCGATCTCCTGCTGCATGCGCTCCTGCATTTGCTGCGCCTTCTGCATCATGTTCTGCATGTTGCCTGGTAATTTCACGTGGCTACTCCTTTAGGTTGCGAACCGTGCGGACTTCTCCGCCGAACAAATCCCGAAAGTTCTGTACTTCCGGATTCGCGAGCGCGCGGCGCGACGCGTCGTCTTCCCGCGCGCCGGGCGCGGCCGCGATTTTGTCTTGATTTTGCGCGGCGGCGTCTCCAATCGTAACTTTGATCTTAAGCGGTTTGCCGGCGATCTGGCGCACCGCCTGGTTGAGATCCGCCTCTTTCATGGCGATGGAGAATTCCCGAGGCGTATTGAACCGCAACTCCCCATTCGCCTCCACAATCTCGGAATGCTCGATGGCATCGGCGGTGAAAGCCATGCCCAGTTCCATCAGGGTGGCGTGGAGTTTTTCGCGCCAGGAAGAAGAGGGTGCTGGGTGCTGGGTGCTGGGTGCTGGTTTCGCCGCGTCGCCCTGTCGCCGCGTCGCCGCGTCGGGAATCGCCCCCTCGCCCGCTCGCCCCCTCGCCCGCTCAGTACCGATCCCGGCCAGCGCCTCCTCGATGGAAACCAGCCGCCCCGCCTGCACCATGCGCAACAACCCGAGCTCCAGGTGGAAGCGCGGTTGCAGCGAGAATTGCAAGTCGCGGAAGAGATCCAGCGAGAGCTGCAGATAGCGCGTCAGATCCTCTTCGGAAAACTGGCCGGCCATCTCCGCCAGCCTCTGCCGCTCGCCCGCCGACGCCGCAATCAGGCGCGTTTCGCCGCCCGCAATCTTGGCGACCAACAGATTCCGGAAATAACGCGCCAGCTCGCGGCTGAAGTGCTGCAGGTTTTGGCCGTTGCGCTCCAGCTCATTCACCACGTCGAGCATGCGCGGGGCCGCTCCGTCAGCCACGCCAGCCACCAATGCCTGGCTCACGTGCCCTAGCGCATCGAGCGAAAACGCGCCCAACAGCGCGCGCACTTCCGCGGCCTGCAGCGTATCGCCGCAGCAGGCGATGGCCTGATCCAGCGCCGAGAGCGAATCGCGCACGCTGCCCTCGCCGGCCTGCGCCAGCACCGACAGCGCCTCCGCATCCGCGTGGATGCCCTCTTGTTCGCAGATCCACGCCATGCGCGCCACCAGCGCTTCGAAATCCACCGCGCGAAAGCTGAAGTGCTGGCAGCGCGACGCAATGGTGGCCGGGATCTTGTGCGCCTCGGTGGTGCAGAGCATAAACACGGCCCACTCGGGCGGCTCTTCGATGGTCTTCAGCAGCGCATTGAAGGCTTCGTTGGTGATCTGGTGCGCTTCGTCGATGATGAACACCTTATAGCGGTCGCGCACCGGCTGATAGCGCACGTTCTCGCGCAGCTCGCGCATTTCGTTGATGCCGCGATTGGAGGCGGCGTCGATTTCGATCACGTCCGGCGACCCGCCCGCGGCGATTTCCTTGCAGCTCGCGCACACGCCGCAGGGCTGGCTGGTGGGACCGTTCACGCAGTTCAGGCAGCGCGCCAGGATGCGCGCCACGGTGGTCTTGCCGGTGCCGCGCTGCCCCGAAAAAATATAGCCGTGCGCGATGCGGTTCTGCGCGATGGCGTTTTCGAGCGTGGTTTTGACGTGCTCCTGATTCACCACGTCGGCGAACGATTGGGGCCGGTATTTCCGGGCGATGACCTGGTACATGGGTGGGCGAATGCCAGGCCCCGGGTGATCCGCGGCACACAGGTTAAACCACTACCGTTGCTTCCTTCCGGACCTGGCGGGGTTTGCGGCCGCCTGTCGCACGGAGCCCGAGACCTGACAATCGACTATCGTATCACGCGGCCCCTTGTTATCCTGCATAACGATGCTGGATCTCACGCAGCACCCGCACCGCCGCTTCAACCCGCTGAATGGATCGTGGGTCCTGGTGTCGCCGCACCGCACGCAACGCCCCTGGCAGGGACAGGTGGAGAAGAGCGCGCCGGCGGCGCAGCCGGAATACGATCCCAACTGCTATCTTTGCCCCGGCAATTCGCGCTCGGGGGGCGCGCGCAATCCGCCTTACACCAGCACGTTCGTTTTCGATAACGATTTCGCGGTGCTGGTGCCCGGCACTCCCGCCGGCACGGAGGACCGCAACGGTCTGTTCATCGCCGCCGGCGAGCCGGGAATCAGCCGCGTAGGCTGCTTTTCACCGCGTCACGATCTGACCGTTGCGCGCATGCGCGTGTCCGATCTCACGCTGGTGGTGGACGTTTGGGCCGCGCAATACGTTGAACTGGGCGGCCAGCCGGGCATCGGCCATGTGCAGATCTTCGAGAACCGCGGCGAGATGATGGGCGCCAGCAATCCGCATCCGCATTGCCAGATCTGGGCCAGCCGCAGCGTTCCCACCGAAGTGGCCGCCGAGCAGCGCGAGCAAGCGGCATGGCGCGCCGGCCGCGGATCGTGCCTGCTGTGCGATTACCTGGCGCTTGAGCGCGAGTCCGGCGAGCGCCTGGTCTGCGAGAACGAGTCCTTCGCGGCGTTGGTGCCATTTTGGGCGGTATGGCCGTTCGAGACCATGATTATCAGCAAGCGCCATTTGACCGCCATGGACGAGTTCGACGGCGCGGAGCGGCAAGGCCTGGCGGACATTCTGAAGCGCGTGACCACGCGCTACGACAACGTTTTCGAGGCGCCGTTCCCTTACACCATGGGCTTTCACCAACGGCCCACGGATGGCGCCGCACATCCGGAGTGGCACTTCCACGCGCACTACTACCCACCGCTGCTGCGTTCCGCGACCATCCGGAAATTTATGGTGGGCTTCGAGATGCTGGGCATGCCGCAGCGGGATATCACCGCTGAGAGCGCCGCCGCCCGCCTGCGGGCCATGCCGGAGATCCACTACATGGAGCGATGACTCACGCAGTCTGTCAGGTGCGCGGCTTGGCGATCGTCCAATACGTTCGCCACCGACTCCCGAGGCGCAGAAATTCCTCCACCACCCCTAGAAAAGATTCACCGTCGCTGGCGTTCGGGATCGTGAATAGTTGGTAGATATCGTCGTAACCGCCCCATTTATCGGGGTTATGCGAATACGGCACAAAACAGATTTGGGCAGCCGGCGGCCCCACCCGCTCGAGGTTGGCGGATATCTGATAACGGCGCCCTTCCACATCCATCGTGTCTAGTTGCATACCGACGAGATAGTAGCCTTTCACGGATGTGTTCAAAACGTACGTTTGCCGGAGGATTCGCGTGATATGTCCGGTTGCCGTGGCGCCCTTCGGCAGAATTACCGTGCCGTCCTTTTTCTTGACATCCCGGTAGACCGTAAACGAGACTTTGCTTTTCGCCGTCATGGTCCGCTCGTCGATGGGATCCTGCAGGATCATCTCGAACGCAGTCTTCGCGGGTACCAATTCCTCGATCTGTGGCAGCGTGAAACGAACCAGCGACAGAGATGCCGGCGCGGAAGCCGGCTTCTCCGCGGATACCGTCGCAGATTCCGCGGATATCGTCACGGGAGCTTCCAGCCGGTTCTCGACGAACTGCTCCCCACGCTTGGAAAAGTACTGGCGGCAATCGCTAAAATGCTCCGTGATGCGCTGTTCCCTTCCCGATAGCTCCCGCAGGGTAAGATCCATCGTGGTCGGGAGAAGCGTGGGGAGCCCGGCGACGCTGGTGCGGCCATATTCGATGGTCTGAGTGACGGCCCTGATGCCCAAGTCCGGGGGTATGTTGTCGGCCTGGAGAAACAGCCGTGCCACCTCCTGATCGTGAGGATCGGTCCAGATGGATCCCGAATAACCGATCTCCACCGGCTGCCCGGCGTTGCTCGGCGAATAATGGCTCTCTTCGCGCGGCACGGTGAAATCCAGACGCGAGAGCGTCCGTCCGTCCTTCGATTCCTCAGGGCCATCGTAGAAGGTGGCCGCGGCGGTAAAGAATACCGCCCGCGCGTACATGGCGAAACTGCCCGTGCCGGCCCTGCCGAACACTGCCAGCACTTTCTTGAGGAGGGTTTGATCGTCATACGCCGCAGGCAACACGTACAGCTCTTTCCCGTTGACGATACCGGCGGATACGCGCAGTTCCGGAAGTCCGCTTGTTGGCTCCTTGCCCATCCGCTCCGAGCGGTCGATGGACACGGAACACATGAAGTCCCCCACGCTGTTCAAGGTATCCGACATTTTCTGCCGGATCTTGCGCACGGGCGCTTGCGCCAGGGCGGCGCTCCCGCACGCCAGATGGGCCGCTACGCAACAGCACAGGCAGGCTTCCAGGCGGGTCGGCATGACTGAAAAACAGTATCTCACACGCCGCGGTGGCGGGGCAGGCATGCAGCCTTGCCAGTCCAATCTCAACTACTGCTTCTTGGGAGCGCCCTTCATGGCGGCGGGCGCCGGCGGCGGCCCTTCGCGCTTGATCGCGATACTGACGATCTTGATGGGCGTCAGCGGTCTATCATCCTTCCTCGGCACATGGGTGATCTTCGTCACCAGATCCTGCCCTTCAATCACCTGACCGAAAATCGTGTACCCCCCATTCAGGCTCGGGTAAGGCACCTCCGTGATAAAGAACTGGCAGCCGCCCGTGTGCGGTTGCCCAGTGTTGGCCATGGCCAGGCGTCCCGGCACGTCAAACTTCAAGTTCGGCGCGAACTCGTCGGGAATCGTAAAACCCACGTCTCCCGCTCCGGTGCCCGAGGGATCTCCACCCTGGATCATGAAACCGGGGATCACGCGGTGGAAAATCGTGCCTGCGTAGAGCGGTCTCTTGACCATTTGCCCGGTCTTGGGGTCTTTCCACGCCTTAGTGCCCCGCGCCAGGTCTACGAAGTTTTTGACGGTGATGGGCGCTTCTTTTTCGTAGAACTTCACCGTGATGTCGCCCATGGATGTGTGAATCGTCGCGTAGCGGCCCGGCTCGCGGGCGGGCGCGGCGGCGGGGGGCGCTTGGGCGAACGCCCCGGCCACCATAGCGAGCAAACCGATTGTTGTTTTCATATGGCAAGACATAAGCCCCTTATTTTATCCTGTTTTGGGACGTGATAAGCTATCGATGGCATTATCGATGGCATTGAGGCCGCAATGAACAAGCTCTGGCTGTTACCCTGCCTCGCCGCGGCGCTCATGGCGGCGGACGTGTCTGGCAAATGGACCGGAAACGTCGAGGTGGAAGACCCTGCCGGCGGCTCCACCATCGACAACCAGGTGCGCGCCGAACTGCGGCAGAATGCGGACGCTATCACGGGCGCCATTGGGCGGCAAGAGGACCGCGAAGCCGAGCCCATCCGGAACGCCAAGCTGGATGGCAAGCGTTTGACCTTCGAGGTTTCGTCGGCGGAAGCCAGTGGCGTGATCAAGTTCGTGCTCACGCTGGAAGGCGACCGGTTGGACGGCGAATTGAGCGGAACGGTGGATGGCACCGCGATCACCGGCAAGGTCCACCTGCACCGGCAGCCGTAGCGCACGCAATCGCCTTGGCGGGCGGAAGCGCCTGCCCACCACGAGCCGCCCTCTTATCCTTCCTCCGCCAATCTCGCGACCGCCGGTTTTCTTGTTTCATCCACAATCAACCGGAACACATCCGGCCGCGCATAATGCCCGGTGACATCGAGATCGTACTTGCCGCGCGCCACGTCGCCAAGGTCCAGGTCCGCGGTCAAAACCGCTTCGCCCCCGCGATGCGGTCCGGCCAACACCTGGCCCAACGGGTTGACGATTACGCTGCCGCCGCCGATCAGCACGGTATCCGGGTCCGCCGGTTGCGCCAGATCATACGCGGGCGGACAATCGGCGCGCCGCAGGAATTGGCACGCCGAGAGCACGAAACATCGTCCTTCGAGCGCAATGTGTTGCATTGTGGGAAGCCATGTCTCCCGATCGTCCACGGTGGGCGCGCAGTACAGTTCGATGCCCTTGCCGTACATCGCCATGCGCAGCAGCGGCATGTAATTCTCCCAGCAAATGACCGCGCCCACTCTACCGACGGGCGTTTCGAACACGGGCAGAGTGGAGCCATCGCCAAACCCCCATACCAGTCTCTCGGAGGCCGTGGGCATCAGCTTGCGATGCTTGCCCAGCAGGCTTCCATCCGGCGCGAAGAACAACACCGTGCAGTAGAGCGTTCCGCCATCGCGCTCCACCACGCCCATGACCAGGTACACGGAACAATCGCGCGCGAGGCCGGCGAGCGAATCGCAGCACGGGCCGGGAACTTCCATCGCGCTTTCGTAGTAGACGCGAAACTGTTCGCGGCCGGCGGGAGTGCGGGAACCCACGCGCGCCCCGAAGTCCAGTCCTTTCGGATAGCCGCCCACGAACGCCTCCGGAAAGAGAACGAGACGGGCGCCGCGCCCTGCGGCGTCCAGCGTCAGATCGGCGGCTTTCCGGAGCGTTTTTTCCCGATCGAACAAGATCGATCCGGCCTGCACCACGGCCACGGTTACACGATTTTCAGCCAAGCGAAGTAGCCCTCGATCCATCCAGTCTGCCACACGCCGCGCGGGGCCGAGTACCGCGACGATCCGCAATCGCGCCCACAGGCAAACTGACCCACTTTCCATCGTTCGTCGAGCCATCGCCATTCTGGCCAAAGAAGTTATGCAGCACGTTCTCCGTCCGGGCGCCGCCCGTCGCTTGTCGGCGGCAATACCGTGCCCACACAGCGCTTCCTCCACTCTGGGTTGACGTTTCCGGATGTCGATCTGGCGGAGGACGGCTTTTCCGCACCGGCGCCGGTGGACACCTACGCACCGAACGGCTACGGCCTGTACACGGTCGCCGGTAACGTCTGGGAGTGGTGCGCCGACTGTTTCGATGCCCGATGGCATGAAACTGGCACGGCTGTGAATCCCGTGGGTCCTCCGTTCGGGGCCGCGCGGGTCATGAAAGGCGGATCGTATCTTTGCCATGCGTCGTTTTGTTTTCGGTTTCGGAATGCCGCACGCACGGCCAACACGCCCGACAGCGCCACCGGGAACATCGGATTTCGGGTAGTGCGCGATGTGTAATCGCGGCGCGACGCTCCCGCGTTGCGGTCCCGCCCCGCCAGCCTTGAAATTGTTATACTCGGGCTTCGGCTTTATCCTATGGCGAATCCGAAATATGCGGTCTCCGAGAGGCCCGTTCCGGTCTCTGAACTCGTCGCCACGCTCAGCGACGGCGCCAAGGTGAAGCGCCGCGTCCCGCGCATGCGCGCCTGCAACGAGAAAGACGCAAAAGGGAAGCTCTGCGCGGGCCATCTGAAGCGCTGGTATTTCTTCGGCGACGAAGTGAAACAGAAATTCGGCGCGGACGCCGAGGTGTATCGCTGCGAACATTGCAAGACACTCTATCTCCCGAATTCCGAAGAGGAGCCGCGCACCGGCACGCTATCGTTTTAGTGACCGGGGCGGGCGGCTACATCGGATCGGCTCTGGCGAAGGCGATCGCCGCGGCCGGTCCGGCCCGCATGGTTCTACTGGATTCCTCCGAGCAAAACCTGTTCGGAATCCATCGTTACCTGGAGCAGGCGCATGCAGATGTGCCCCACGAAGCCATCCTGGGGAGCGTGACCGACGCCAGCTTGCTGAACGGTATTTTCAGCCGCTTTCGCCCACGGATCGTCTACCACGCGGCAGCTCTCAAGCACGTGCCGCTGCTGGAACTCAACCCGTTCGCCGCGTTGCGCAACAATGCGATCGGCACATATACGCTGGCGCAGGCGGCGCTCCACCACGGCGCGGCGGCGCTGGTGTTGGTCTCGACCGACAAGGCGGTCGACCCGCACAGTATCATGGGCGCATCCAAGCGGCTTGCCGAACTGACCGTGGCCGCGCTCAGCGCCCCGCACTGCCGGATGAACGCTATCCGGCTGGGCAATGTCATCGGATCGACCGGCAGCGTGGTCCCCATCTTTCTGGAGCAGATCTCCCGGCGCGGTCCGGTTACCGTCACCCATCCGGAGGCGACCCGCTACTTCATGTCTCTGCATCAGGCGGTAGAGGCGATCCTCGCCGCTGGCGCCGCGGAGTGCGCCGGCAGAATTCTGCTGCCTGATCTGGGCGAACCGGAGCGCATCGCCGACCTGGCGCGCTTCCTCATTGAGGCAGCGGCCGCGGACGGCTCCGCCGGCGAAATTCCAATCCAGTTCATCGGCCTGCGGCCGGGGGAGAAGCTCACTGAAGACCTTCTTTTTCAGACGGAGGCGCGTGAGGGATCCAGCGGTCCGTTGGAAATCATCCGGACACCCAGCCCCGCGCCGGTTGAACTGCACGAGCGGATGGCGCAGATCGGCTGCCTGCTCGCCAGCGGCGATCTGGCGGGACTCATTGACGCCATATGCGCGATGGTTCCGGAATACCAGCCAAGCTCCGTCATCGGGAGCGCCTGCAAATGACGCGCAAGATCGCCGTGGTCACTTCGTCGCGCGCCGATTACTGCCACCTATACTGGCCGCTGCGCGAACTCGCCGCCCACCCGGCGGTGGATCTGAAAATCATCGCGCTGGGCCCCCATCTTTCCCCGGAATTCGGCTGCACGGCAAGCGAGATCGAGAAGGACGGATTCCATATCGAGGCGCGCATCGAATGCCTCCTAAGCTCGGACAGCGACGTGGGCATGGCCAAGACCATCGGTTTGGCGACTCTGGGCCTGGCCGATTGCCTGGGCAAGCTGCGCCCCGACCTGTTGATGCTCATCGCGGACCGCTACGAGATGCTGGCGCCCGCGGCGGTGGCCACCGCGCTACGTATTCCGCTGGCGCATATCGAAGGCGGGGAGATCAGCGAAGGCGCCATCGACGATGCCGTCCGCAATGCGCTCACCAAGCTCAGCCATATTCACTTTACTTCCACGGAACTGGCGCGCGCGCGAGTTATCGCCATGGGCGAGGAAGACTGGCGCGTACACCGCACCGGCGCGCCGTCGCTCGACCATTTGCGCCGGAGTCCGCTGCTGAGCCGCGAACAGGTTGAGGCGCGGCTGGGCGTCCATCTCACGCCGCCCACAGCGCTGATCGCCTACCATCCCACCACCATCGCGCGCGACCCTACGCGCGAAGCGCATGCGCTGTTCGCCGCGCTCGAATCCGTCCCGGCGCAGCTTCTGTTCTGCTATCCCAACGCCGACGCCGGCAGCCGGGCCTTGATCGAGCGCACCCAATCGTTCATCCGCCAGGTCGGGCTCGGGCAGGTATTCGTCAATCTCGAACCCGAGCTCTACTGGAGTCTGTTGAGCTCGGTGGATCTGCTCGTGGGGAACTCCAGCAGCGGGATTATGGAGGCGGCATCCTTCGCGCTGCCGGCGGTCGACGTGGGGATACGGCAGCGCGGCCGGGAACGCGCCCGCAATGTGCTGGACGCCGAGGCGAGTACCGACTCCATTCTGGATCGCATCCGCACGGCGATGGCCGAGGGCTTCCGCGCATCGCTGCAAGGGATGGAAAATCCTTATGGCGACGGGCATGCAGCGGAGAGAATCGCGGCGGTGCTGACGTCGGTGCCGCTGGGCGAAGAATTGCTGATCAAGCGGGCGCAATGAGAATTCCGCTTTCGGCTCCCGACATCACCGAGGCCGACATCGAAGCCGTAGTGGACGTGCTGCGCACTCCGAGGCTTAGCCTCGGCCCGAAGTTGGAGGAATTCGAAGCAGCCGTCGCCGGCTATACCGGCGTGCCTTACGCCGTGGCCCTGTCGTCCGGCACGGCCGGACTGCACCTCGGTCTGGCCGCCCTCGGCATCGGTGAAGGCGATGAAGTGATTCTCCCGTCGTTCACTTTCATCGCCGTCGCGCATGCCGTTCTTTATAGGCGGGCCACGCCGGTCTTTGCGGACATCGATCCACGCACGCTCAACCTGACGGCCGAGAGCGTGGCCAGCGCCATCACGCCCAGGACGCGCGCCATTATCGTAGTACATACGTTCGGCTGTCCCGCCGACCTCGATCCCATAATTGACATCGCGGCCAGGCACGGCGTGAGTGTGATAGAGGACGCCTGCGAGGCGCTGGGAGCGGAGTGCCGCGGCAGAAAAGCCGGCGGGATCGGCGATCTTGGAGTATTCGGATTCTATCCCAACAAGCCCATCACCACGGGTGAGGGCGGCATGCTGGTCACCCGCGATCGCCGGCTTGCGGAGACGATTCGCGCGCTCCGCAATCAGGGCAGGCGCCCGGCCGACGGCTGGCTGGATCATGCGCTGCTCGGCTACAACTATCGGCTGTCCGAAATCAATTGCGCGCTGGGCATCTCGCAGATGAACCGGCTCGACGGCATTCTGGCGCGGCGCGAGAATCGGGCGGCCTGTTATCGCGAACATCTGCGGACGGTGCCGGAACTGACCCTCCCTGTTTTCGAAACCGCCGAAGGACGGGTGTGCTGGTTTGTTTTCGTGGTCAGGCTGGCGGCGCGCTTCACGCAGGAGGACCGCGATGGAATCATTGCCTACATGGCTGCGCGGGGCATCGGCTGCGGGCGCTACTTTGCTCCGGTGCATCTGCAACCGCTCTACGCGGCCTATGCCGATCGCGGCCACGACCTGACCGTCACCGGGCAGGTCGCTCCACGCACGCTGGCGCTGCCTTTCTTCAACCGGCTGACGGACGGCGAAATCGCGGAGGTTTGCGCGACTCTGCGGGAAGCGATCGATAGAGCCCGATGAAGTCAGTTCGGCAGTTGCAGAATGTTGGATACAACCTTGCCTTGCCAGCACGGAAGCATGTTCGGGTTGGGGTAGCCATACAAGGGGCAGGTGGCATTCCGAACGTCCAGCTCAACCCGCATTTGACAGCGCTTGAGGATAAGCGTCTCCAGCTTCTCCGGCTGGTCCAGGATCACGAAGCGTGCGAGTGGAATTTGCACCGTGTAACTGGCGCTCGGAACCAACGGAACGACCAATGGATCAAGCCGCCCCCCCACGATGCCGGGACCGCCCGCATAGGTCGCGCGGCGCTCCTTGCCGCCAGGCACGCTCACCACCACCTGGAACCGAAGGCCGTAGAAGCGAGAGCCGATCAGAGCGCCGACAGGCAACAACAACGGTTGGTCGCCGGCATTCCGTACGGTAATCCGAATTTCGGATGCGGGACCGCTGGTGATGGCAACCGCCATTGTCACTCCATTCACAGCGGAACCCCATGCGTCGACGGCGCCACTGCGGAGCGCGAAGACGACCGCCGCGCAAGCCAATATCCAGGAACGTCGCATGGTGCTTCGACACCGTTTTGCAGACGAAGGTTCCAGTTAGCGCCGCAACACATACAGAAGATGGCCCAGGAAACTCCGCCGCCGGAGTTGTCCCGAAGCATAGTCGACGACGAACCGTTTTTCGATGCTGAGGCCGGCGCCAAGGGCCAGCGCTGCAAACTCGGCGTGCGTGAAGACGTGACCGATGGTGGCGCAGCGCTGGCCCCCGATGTCCCATGCAACCTTAACATCGCCATGGCTGCCGGCCGGCGCCACACGGTCCCGGAGGAAACGCATGGCCGTCGCCATAGCTCCGTAATGCCGCGCGTTATAGCGATGGTTCAGGTCGATGAAGATCTTGCCTTGCGGAGTCACCAGGCGGGCAAACTGGCGCAATACTTCAACCCGGGCGGCGGAGGGCAGGATGTGTCCCAGGACATTCCATAGACACGTAATGACGTCGAAGCTGCCCTGCCGGCTGTGAAGATCTTCCGCCCGCATGATCCAGATGGTCGCGTGCGCGGGACAGTAGCTCCGCATGCGCTCGCTCGGCTCCAGCAAAGTAAGATCCTGCAAGCCCGCAGCCCCGGCGATGCGCGCGGCGCGTGCGCCATCCCCAGCGCCGACATCCAGCATCGAGCGGCTGCCGGACGGACTTTCGGCCACGATCAATCGATCGACCGCGTCGAGATAAGCCCTGCGCTGTTGCGCCAGACGCGCGTATATGGGCGCGATCCGATCGTAGGCGGCGACCGGATCGAGTAGTTCGCGGTCCATCAAGGCGGTTGCCTTCATTTGAACAAGTTGACTCCTAGGAGGACTGTTTACAGCGGGATGAAACCAACCTTGTCCCTCCACTCCTCCGCGTCGCTGGCCGCCCAGACGAGCAGCAGATCTTCGATCGCGAGACCGATATCAAGATCTTGCGCAACAATGATCAGCCCTGGACTCGATCGGCTATCGAGGAATCGCGCAAAGTGTGCCGGCATGGTCTTGCGGTCATGAGAAATCAAATCCGGCCGAGATCGGCCGCTTTGCCGAGGACGTCGGGATCTGGCAAACCAATAACCCCTGCCGCGCGGGCGTCCTCGAAATCGACGGCCCGCTCGCGGCGGCGCACGCCAAGAACGATCTTTTGGTTGAAGTCTGCGTCAGCCTGGAACCGCGGCGTCATGCACGGGGGCTGGGCGCCCCGTGTCGGGCGGCCTCCAGCTTGGAATAAAGCGCTGGATGCTTACGCCGAGCTTCGTCTCGCATACGTGCGAAATCGGCCCTTGCATCCTGCAGGTAGGCGTCGATGCTCTCCCGATTCGCCAGGTAAAATGCGACAGCCCCAAAAACCTGCTCCAAGCCGAGGGAAGGGAACGACTCTACGATGCCTTCAGGCGATTCGCCCCGCAGGAAGGCATATACGACGGAGTCAAGGGAAACCCGGCTCCCGGCAACGTAATATCCGCCTTCGCGTTGTTCGACGTATCCTGTCGCCATGCTGCCCCTGCGTATAGTATAGGGCGTGCAGAGGTCCCTCCGCAAAAGCTCTCGTATTCTCTTGTTCCGGCCGGCGGCGAATGGCTTAACCTGCCAGAACCGGACTTGGGGACCGGGGCGCCCGAATTCGATCAGTCGGTCTTCCGGAAGGGACGGCCGGAGAAGTCTACACGTTCGCGCCGAAAGCCAGTAGACGGCCATCGCAATCCTTCACCACGAACTCGCGCGCGTGCCATGGCATGTTGGCGACTCCCCGAGTGAATTCCACGCCTTGGGCTGCGTACTCGGCATAAAGTGCGTCGGCATCTTCGACGAACAGGTACGCGTCCAGCAGTTCGTCCCGGTATTTGTTCGGATTGGCTGTGGGCGGCTCGGCGCAGCGGAAGTGAATCGCCTGCCGGTCGCGCGCCACGATTGCATAGACCGGCGGATCCTGCCATGTCCCCAGACATTCGAAGCCAAGCTTTTCTTTGTAGTAGGCGAGCGAAGCGGGAATGTCCATAGTAAAGAACAGAGGCGCAATCCGACGGACCATGTGCCAAGTCTACCGCGGATACCCGCCGGGGCTAACCACGTTCCGATGGGCACGCTCCTTATGTGTCACATGTCGTTATGGAAATCATAGAAGACGCGAATGAGGTTGCCATCCAGATCGGCGGCCATAAACTCGCGCAGCTTCCACGGTTTGTCCTCGGGCTCGGAAACGATCTTCGCTTGCGCGGTCTTCCACTGCGCGAAGATCTCGTCCACCTCAGCCTTGCTGTGGAGATTGAGCCAGAAAAGGATAGGGCCTACGTTGCCGTAGGACTCTCGGAAGGAGCGATTGGTGATAAACAGTCTGCAATTCCCCCGTGAGATGCCTGCAATGCCGCCTTGGTCGTCCCCCCAATCGAAGGTGAAGCCTAGCGTGTCGACATAGTAGGCTGCGGCTTTGTCGACGTTGGCTGCGGGGATTTCCGGGACAGGAGCCGGGAACGTCATGGGTTGTTGGGTCCATCGTAGCACGAGCACGCTTGGACGGCTCAGGAATAAGAGGAGTTGAGTCCAGGCCGTAAGTTTCCGTTGATCCGCTGGGTCGAAGCCGGCATGACTGGGCATGCGGAATGCTCATGAGATGCCATCATCGTCCCCCCGCCTCCGGAAAGCTCGGCCATCAACTCTATTGCTTGCCGGGTCCGCGCGGTGAGAACGGCATAGGGTGAACTAGGTCTGCGACCGCCTAAAGATTTTCTAATAAAACAATTCCATTGAGAAATGTTTTGGCGCATACTTAGGGTATGGCCCGTCCAGCCCTACGTATTGAGGTTACAGCCAAAGA
>Ga0302326_10001878_pt1 | contig 52321 bp, 49 predicted proteins | sample Palsa_T0_3_FD_202264 | JGI IMG/M metagenome (GOLD analysis project Ga0302326, IMG submission 202264) | Peat permafrost microbial communities from Stordalen Mire near Abisko, Sweden - Palsa_T0_3 | ecosystem: Environmental > Terrestrial > Soil > Palsa > Peat permafrost | place: Sweden: Abisko...
CGAAGGTGCCGCCGCCAAAGTCGTAGACCGCGATCTTCTCGTCCTTCTTCTTGTCCAGCCCGTACGCCAGCGCTGCGGCTGTCGGCTCATTGATGATCCGACGGACGTTGAGGCCGGCAATCTCGCCTGCGTCCTTGGTCGCCTGGCGCTGGGCATCGTTGAAGTAGGCCGGGACGGTGATCACCGCATCGGTGACCTTCTCGCCGAGGTAGTTCTCTGCAGCGCGCTTCAGCTTGAGGAGTACCTGTGCGGAAATCTCTGGCGGGCTGAACTGCTTGCCGTCGATTTCCACGCGGGCATCCCCGCTGGGGCCGCGAACGACCTTGTACGGAACGAGCTTGGCTTCCTCGGTGACCTCTTCGAAGCGCCGGCCCATGAAACGCTTGATGGAATAGATGGTGCGCTCGGGGTTCGTGATGGCCTGCCGCTTCGCCACCTGACCCACCAACCGCTCGCCATCCTTGAGAAACGCCACCACCGAGGGAGTGGTCCGAGTGCCCTCCTCGTTGGTGAGCACCTTGGGCTCGCGACCTTCCATGATCGCCACCACGCTGTTGGTGGTGCCCAGGTCTATGCCGATGATCTTCCCCACGAAAACCTCCAGAACGCGACTGCGAAGTAGTGCTTCAAAGCTAACCACCGCTCACTGGGTGTCAACGGCGCGCGGGCCGCCTGGGTGCTACGCAAGCTGCGCACCCGACCGTCACCGCCCCTTCACACCAGGCACCCTGCTCCACCTCAAAGAGCCACTAAAGCGCTGAAATTGTTACGTTCGCGTGCCATTACAATGTCTACGCCTCTGGCCAGAAAGCTGCAGTCAGCTCGGGGCCTTGCCGCACCGCGGCAGTCCCAGCGGAACCCCATTTTGGAGCTCCTTCCCGCCCACCGCTCGTCGGTCGCCGCCGCGCACACGCCGCGCTGGGTGCCGAGCTCTGCGCGCGTTGCCGTCCTGCTCAATGCCCATGCTCGCAAGGTGACGCCGGGAGTGCTGCGGGCGCTGTCGCACGTCGTGGCCCGCGGAGATCTCTACGTCTCGCGCTCACCACTCGACGCGCGGCGAATCGCGCAAGCTGTGGTCGAGCAGGGCTACCATACCGTCTTCTTCGGGGGTGGCGACGGCACCTTCATGGGCTTCGCCGACGAGGTCCTCAACGTGGCTGCACGGCGCCGGCTGAGCCGGCTCCCCCACTTCGGCGTCCTCAAGCTCGGCACCGGCAACGGCCTGGCCGCCTGGGTGAATGCCTCCGGTGCGCGCAGCGGCGGCATCGTCGATGACGTGCTCCGTGCCCGGGCCGGCGAGGTCCCGGGCTACCGCGCGCTCGAGCTGCTGTCGGTCGAAGGCCGAAGGGCCCCCTTCGCAAGCCTCGGCATCGACGCCCAGCTGCTCAACGACTACGTCTGGCTGAAGGAGCGCGTCTCCGGACGCTGGGTCTCGCGCCTTCTCACGGGCTCGCGCGGGTACGCCGCCGCGGTGCTGCTCCGGACGCTGCCGCAGGCGCTGGTCCGCCCGCTGACGGCTGAATGTGAAATCCGCAACCGCGGGCCGACTCCAGCCTACCGCATCGGTCGCGAAGGGCAGCCTGTCGCAACCGTCGCGCCGGGCGAGCTTCTGTATGCCGGGCGCGCGATGATCGCCGCCGCCAGCACAATTCCCTACTACGGCTACGGCGTCCGGATGTTCCCCTTCGCGGGCGTCCAGCCCGGCATGATGCACCTCCGGGTGGGCGTGGTGGAGCCGGTGGCCGTGGTGGCCAACCTCGGGAAGATGTGGCGCGGGGAATGGTTTCCGCCAGCCGTTGAGGACTTCCTGGCATCTTCCGTCGAGGTGCGTTTCGAGCGACCCATGCCCTTCCAGCTCGGCGGAGACGCGGCCGGTCCGCGTTCCGAGCTCAGCTTGGCTGTCGCTCCGGAGAAGCTGAGCCTGGTGGACTTTTCCGCGCAGGCGGCCGCCCTACCCGGCTGAAGAACGGCTCAGCCCCGGGCGCCCGCGGGCGGTGGCGGCTCGCCGGGCTCCCGTCGGCGGCCAGCCACCAGCACGAAACTCACCCCGGTGGCGCCGGAGTGAACCAGGGCGGCTTCCTCGTCGGGCGGCGCCGCGCGCGCTCCATAGAGCTCCAGCAGCTGGGTCTCGCTGAGCGCCTCCGCCCACTCTGGCTCGAAGCCACTCCGCATGAGCTCGGCCAGCTCCGCCTGCGGCGTCCGGAGCGCCCCGCCGAGGGCTTGCTCCCAGGCGCCCAAGTCCAGCGCCGCGGGGCCAACCCGGACCGCCACCACAGCGGCCAGCCTTCCCTTGGATGGGGCCAGGACCGGACGCACCAGCGTGGCCAGCGTCGCGAGCGGCCTCACCCGTCCCGCGCAGATGGCGAGCTCAAAGGCCGCCTCGGGAAGTGATGGCGCCCCTGCGTCCAGCTGGAGCAATGAGACCTTCCCCCGCACCCCGGCGGCGTCCGCCTCGAGCCGAACGCGCTCCAGGACCTCGTCTGAGGGGTCGGCCACCGTCACCCGACAGCCGAGTTCCTGCGCCAGTAACACCGCTGCGCTCCTGCCCTGGACACGAAACTCGATGATGCGGGAGCGCTCGTCGAGCTCCATCCGCCGCGCCAGCCGACTGAGCACCAGCCTGGTCGTGAACGGGGCAGCCGTCTCTGCGGGGAGCGCCGGCGCGGCTGAGGGAGGCGAATCGGCCATGAGGGCTGGTAAGTCTACAGGTAGTACAGGATGCGGCGGTCCTTGTGGAGCGCCTCGTACACCCGCGCCCGTTGCTCCTCGGAGAGAAGCACCACCGTCACCGAGACCGAGAGGTAACGGGCCCCCTTGGAGGGAAGTTCGCTCATTGAATCCTGGGACACCTCCTGAGCCAGCACCCGGTGGAAGAGCTGGCGCACGTATTCCTTGAAGCCGTGCTCCTGTTTGCCCATGACCTTGAAGGTGTAGGGCGCCGGGTAGTCAATCAGCGCTTTTGGCTCGCTGCCCATGGGCCGCCCTCTTGACTAGAGCAGGTTCGCAGCCAGTTCGGCCAGGGCACTTCTCTCTCCCTTGGTCATGGTGATGTGTCCGGCGATGCGCTCTTTCTGGAACCGGTTCACCACGTGGACCAGGCCATTGCTGGTGGCATCCACGTAAGGGTTGTCGATTTGGAACGGGTCCCCGGTGAGGATGATCTTCGTCCCGTCCCCGACGCGGGTGATGATGGTCTTCACTTCGTGCGGGGTGAGATTCTGCGCCTCATCGACGATGATGAATTGGTTCGGGATGCTGCGACCGCGGATGTAGGTGAGCGCTTCGATTTCCAGAATGCCCAGGTCGAGCAGCTCATGGTAGCCCCGGCCCGCCTTCTTGTCGGCGCGGCTGAGATTCATCAGGAACTCGACGTTGTCGAAGATGGGCTGCATCCACGGATTCAGCTTCTGTTCCACGTCACCCGGGAGGTACCCGATGTCCCGGCCCAGCGGAAAGATGGGTCGGCTCACCAGCAGCTTCTGGTAGGCATTCTCCTCGGTCGTCTTGTGAAGACCGGCGGCGATGGCCAGCAGCGTCTTTCCCGTGCCGGCCTTTCCGACGATGGTGACCAGCTTGATCTCGTCATTTAGGAGCAGGTCGAGGGTGTAGCTCTGCTCCATGTTGCGGGGGCGGATGCCCCACACCCCGTCTTTGACAACGCGCAGGAGTGGAACCAGCCGGCCCTTGGCCGGGTTCATCCGTCCCATCGCGGTATGTGAGGGGTTGGTCTCGTCCTTGAGGAGGACGAACTCGTTGGGGGCCAGCACCTCGCCATCCGGCACGGCCACCTCGGCACCGGGCTTGTACATCTGGTCCACCAACTCTCGCGGGACGAGCAACTCCCGGTGGCCGGTGTACAGCTCGCTGATTTCGACGCGCTGTGCGTCGTAATCCTGCGCCTCGAGCCCAACGGCATCGGCCCGGATGCGCAGGGACGTGTCCTTGGTGATGAACACCGCCTTCAGGTCCGGTTCGCGCTCCTTGATGTCGAGCGCAACCGAAAGGATGCGGTTGTCCATCAACTGCGCGTCCCCGATGCTGGGCGGCAGCGGGCGGTGGCTCACCACGACCCGGAGGTTGCCTCCTCCTGGCAGCGGCACCCCTTCTGCCAGGGAGCCCTCCGCGCGAAGCGCATCCAGGTACCGCGCTGCCAGTCGGGCGTTGCGGCCAAGTTCGCTGAGGTCGCGCTTGAACTTGTCGACCTCCTCGATGACGTAGATGGGGATGACGACGTTGTTGTCTTCGAAGGTGAAGAGGGACCGCGGATCGTGGAGCAGGACGTTGGTGTCGAGGACGAAGTTCTTTTCCATCGTGGGGTGCCGGATGCCTCTTGTGACGGCGGGTGCAACTGACCACGCTGCGCCGCAACCGGGCGCCTCACACTCCCGTTCTGTTGACCTCTGGAAGTATAGACATGGTCTCCGACGAGCGGATCCACCTCAAAGAGACTAACCCGATGGGGGGCGGAGCAGTTTCCGGAGGGATGCTGGCGGGTTGCCGGATGGCATTTGGCTCCATGGAAACCGCTCCCGGAGCCGAGGCAAGTTTAGCCCGTGCCGCTCTGCTCGCCCGCGCAAGAAGGCGCGCTTCCAGGCCTGCCCTGCGAAATGCGTCCCGACGCGACGGGTGAGCGGGGCAGCCATGGGGTCGGGGGCGAAACCCACCGGCTCCCCATCACGCGTCAGGCAGCCAAGCTCGAGGGCCCAAGAGAGCAACCACAGCGGCCTCAGGCGGTGGCTCGCTCGCAGCGACTCGAACCGCCCCTGGGCACGGCCGTCGATGAAGCGAAAGTACCGGGAGTAAATCCAAGCGGCGTGAAATGTCGACGGACGAACCACCAGCGCCTCGGCACCCACCCGCTTGGCGAGGAGGAGCAGGATTTGGAGAATCTCGCTCGACAGCGAGAGACCAGGAAACTCCTGCTCGGGAAGCGGCGGGCGAGACCAGTCGAAGACCTTGCCAGGGTGCTGGAGAAGGAGTGCCTCGAGGTAGAGCAACCGCAGCCTGCTGTGCCCGGAAAGCAGGCCGACGGCCGCACCCGAAATCTCCCGAAGCTCGACGTCGAGGCACGGGCGGCCAGCAAAGCGCCGGCTCTCCAGCCGGATGCGGGGACGGTAGGGGTCACTCAAGTCGAGGCGGACGTCGATGGGGCCGAGCCCGCGTGCCTCCAGGCGCCCCAGTGTCCCGTAGGCGCGCAGCGCATTCTCTAGTCCGGCACGGGTGTAGGTGCCGAAGGCAAGCCCGGTGCGGCCGTCGCGCCCTTGCAACGCCAGATCATCATCACTCGCCAGCGAGGCGTCTGGGGCGCTGAGCAGCAAGGGGTCGAGTCGGCGGTAAATGTCCCAAAGCCGTGACTGGACCCGCGTCGTCCCCTGGATGCTCAAGTCACTCGTACCGAATCTCGACGATGGTCACGTCGACTTCTCCGCGGGGACGCACGACTGTCACCGAAGCGCCCAATGGCTTGCCGAGGAGTGCCCGTCCCAGCGGTGACTCCACGCTGATGCGGCCTCCCCGGGCATCGGTTTCATCGGCGCCCACTAGTTGGTACCCCGTCCTCTTCCCGTCCTCGTCCTCCAGCACCAGGGTCGCGCCGAAGTAGACACGAGCGTGGTCCTTTTGTTCGCGTGGGTCGACGACGGTGGAACTGTCCAGCCGGCGCTGCAGGAAGCGAATGCGTCGGTCGATTTCACGCAGCCGTTTCTTCCCGTAGATGTATTCGGCGTTTTCGCTGCGGTCACCCTGAGCGGCCGCCGCGCTGACCTCGGCCGTGACACGCGGACGCTCGGCCTTGAGCAGCGCGAGGAGCTCGGCGTGCAGCCGCTCGGCGCCAGCCTGGGTGAGGTAGAGCCGTGATGGTCCCCGGGCCTCGTCCTCTTCCTCCAGAAACTCGGTTTCATCATCTGGCGGCATGGGCATGAGAAGCGCGGGGGTGACTGTCCGATGCGCGAACGCCGAGCTCGAGCTCGGGTTCGGACTTGCAGCCCTGGGCAACTTGGGACATGACCACCCGTACGAGTCGCTAGCTCAGCTGGTAGAGCACCGGCCTTTTAAGCCGAGGGTCGTGGGTTCGATTCCCACGCGACTCATCGTCGGAGATGTGGGTCCCCGTCGTCTAGAGGCCCAGGACGCTGGCCTTTCAAGCCGGTAACACGGGTTCGAATCCCGTCGGGGACATACAGAAGCCGTTGTACCCACTCGCATCTTCACTCCACTCCCGTCTTCGTGGCCGTCAGGTGGCCGTAACTTGCAGCTGCGGAGACGGGAAGTTCAGCACCCGTGCCGCGTCCCTCAACCCATCTGCGGTGTCGTGCACGTAGCGTCTCGTCGTCGCGATGTCCGCGTGCCCAAGGAAGGCCTGCACCTTGAACGCGTTGACGCCGCCCTCAGCGAGCTGCGTCCCGACGGTGTGCCGGAGGACGTGGTTCGTCGCCCGTCGGCCAATGCCGGCCGCCTTGCACGCATTCGGGACAATCTCCCGTACGTCCCAGTCCGTCATGGGTGTCCCGTCTAGACGACAAAAGACGTGCGGCCCTCGAAGGTGCCGGTGGGCTGCCAGTGCGACGAGAGCGTCAGGTGACAGCAGTGGCACCGTCCGCTCCCTCCCGCCCTTGGGCGTTCCCTCTTGGCCCCTCCACCGCGTCGCTCGAATCCGCAGCGCCCCGGCCGGGAGGCTCACGTCCTCCCACTTCAACGCGAGGCCTTCGCCGAGCCGGATGCCCGTGGACAACAGCAGCAGCACCCACGTTCGCTGCCATCCCGGCGGTGTCGCCGCGATGACTCGACTCGCCTCGTCGCGGCTGAGGGCCTCCGTCTTGGGCTTCGGTGGGTGCAACTTCGGCAGTCGCGGCGTGGAGGCGATGACGCCTCTGTCCGCGGCGACGTTGAACAGAGCCTCGAGGACGGCCATCTCGTTCTTCACCGTCTTCAGCGAGTACCCCTCGGACAGCTTCTTGGCTTGGTACTCCCCTACCCGTGCGCGCATGTCTGCCGCGTCGAGCGAGAGGTGTCCAAGCTCCTTCACCAGGTGGCGAAGGATTGCGATTTTCGCTTCCAGGCTTCTGGGCTTGTTTCCCTTGGCCCGGCTCGCCTCCATGAAAGGCTCCACGTACTCCGCCAGCGTGGGCGCCCTCTTCTCCTCGACGCCGAAGGTGCCCTCGGCGAGCGCCTTGCGCACCTGTCGCTCGTAGGCTTCGGCATCTCGGCGTGTGCGTAGGTTTCGGCGGTGTCGTTGCACCGTGGTCGACCCAGGCATCCGCCAATTCACATCGACTCTCCAATTGTCCCCTTCTCTCCGAACGCTCATTTCGCTCCCTTGTGCGTTCGGCGACTTCCACTGACGGGGACACTACTGTTGACGGCCGTCGGACTTGAAGGCGGCGGGCCAGCAAGGGCCTCGGCCAGGTTGAAGCGAAGACCTCTTTGCCCGAGACGTCGGACGCCGGCGAGGTGGCCGGCCGCGGCAAGTTCGTAGACCCGCTTAGTGGAGACGCGGAGGTAGGGCCCGAGCTCGGCCGCGGTGAGGAGAGCCCCTGGCGGCGGAGCGTCCAGCGATGCACTGCTGGTCATGGGTCTTTCCTCGAGCACTTCTCCTCCGGCGCTTCCAGCTCCGGCGCGTCCGTCGGCGGTGGCGCCTCTGGCAGGCGGCTCCTCATTGGTTCCCCTTCGGGTGGCTGCCATTGCCCTTCCTTGGGGGACTCGGGCGCCGGCCTGTAGCACGGTCGTCGGACGGACCACCCGGACGGACTTGAGGAGGCTCCCCTAGTCCGTCTGGAAGTCCGTCCAGGAAGTCCGTCCCACCCCTTCGGGGTGGGGACGGGTCGGACGGACTTCCGTTGGAGTTGGGAGCAGTCTTAATCCGTCCGAGTCCGTCCAAGTCCGTCCCGTGGTCATCGGACGGACTCGAGTGCGGGGCCAGGAAGTAGAGGCTGCCTCGCTTCGCACCGGGGCGCAGCAAGACCGGTGAGGGATTCTCTTCTCGCATGCGCTTGAGGGCCGCGCGGACCTTCGTGACGCCAACTCCCAAGCCGGCGTCCGTCTCCAGCCAGTTGCCGGACCGCCCCCTCTCGGCGTTGCCTTCCTCGTTGTCTTCCTCGTAGGCGGAGAGCTTCGAGAGGATCGCGTGGCGGAGGACGTCGTAGGCAGCCTCAATCCGGGCCATCTTCCGCTCGTCCTCTTCGGGGGGATACAGCACGAGCGCGTCCTCACCCGCAGCCGCATTGAAGGCGACAAGGCAGCGCTGGATGGGAAACGGCTGAAACCAGGAGGCGCCGCACCAGACGTTGAAGCGCGTCATCCCGACACCGGGGTCTTCCTGCTGCTTCTCCACCAGAGCGATGACGGAAGCGAAGCTGGCGATGGTGCCACTGCCGCGGATGTCGGCCACCGTGAGCTCCGTCCGGGCGGACTTCCCCTGACCTGCCTTTCGCACGTGGTGCAGTGGCAGCACGATGCACTCAGCCTCTTGCGCCAGGCGGTCGAGGTTGCCCATCACCAGGCGCATTTGCGTGGTGTCGTTCTCGTCGCCTTCCATGAAGCGCACCACAGGGTCGAGGACGACGAGTGACGCGGCGACCGCCCGTACCGCGTCACGGATTCGGTCGATACCCTCTGGGGTCTCAATCTCGTCCACGATGCGCGCGTCTTCGCCAAGCGTGCGGTGGTGGCGAAAGCGGACGGTCAGCACTCCGACGCTGGGTCCCGGTGCCGGAAGGAAGAGGTCGAGCTTCTCAAGGAGCATGCCGGCGCTCCCCTCGAGCTCGCAGACCAGGACGTTACGTCCCGTGCGCAACACCTCTCCGATGAGCCAGCAAACCCAAATAGTCTTCCCGTGCTTTGCGTCTCCCGCGAGCATGACAATGCTCTTTACTGGGGGCAGGAATGGACGCAGTACCCAGGGGCGCTCGCCTTCTCTCGCCACGAGCTCACGGAAGTCCTCAAGGCTCAGGCCCGGCGCCGCATCCGGTGGTCGCGTGGGCGGGGACGAACCCGCTTTGGCTGGTGTCCCGCGGCGCAGCCGCAATTCTTCGAGGAGGCGCCGGGATAAAAACTGCACGCCTTGCAGCTTCGACACGTACTCAGCAGGCAACGTCGCCTCGGGGTCCTTGCCGATGATGACGGTGGCCAGCGCGGCCATGCTGTCGTGGAAGTCCGAGGGGACGGTCAGGCCCATGTGGATGGCTTCAGCCGCGATGCTCCCGACCTCGTCCGTAACTAGATGCGCCTCGTGAATGGTGACCTCAGCTCGCACGCTGGGCCTCGCGTTCCGCGTCCTCGCCGACCACCAGCGAGTGTGTCAGGTGCGTCCGGTGGCGCGCCCGCTCCGTCTTCTTCAGCTCCGGGTGCTTCAGGTAGAAGCGCGAACACTCACTGAAGCCGCAGTCAGGACACGGCTGCACGTTCGGCCCTCGGAATTCCTCCGGGTCGCGACTCTCCGGCTCTTGAGGCAACGCCAGGAGCTCCGCCTTGCGTCTGGCCGCTCGAGATTCAATTCGCGCGAATTCTCGGAGCAAACCAGCCGGCGCATCGCCCGGGTGCCGGCGTAGGTAGTCCGTCTGAGCCTGGATGACCGCGCGCTCGTCCGGGTCCAAATGTCCGGCACGCAGCAGCTCGCGCATGGCGGTGGCTACTACGGAGAGCGGGCCGGTCACTTGGCGACCTCGGCGACAACCTGCGGCCAGCCCTCGAAGCCCAGCGCGCGCGGCACGTTGCGGCCACCTTGCGGCGGTCGCCCCAGGCCGACGATGGGCCAACCGAGCTCGTCTGCAGTGTAGGGCACGCCGCGTCCTTTGACCTCGTCCGGCCAGCGAACAGCGCTCGAGCGCATTCAGGCGACTCGACGGGACGGCGTCAGAGCGTTGTGAGCCAGGCGTCGCGCCTCTCGCTCAAGGTGGCGCCAGGAGCGGCAGCCGAGCACATGAGCGCACCGCTCGAGCAGGTCGGGAGGCGCACTTCTCTTGCCACGAAGAGCGGCCTCGAGCGTGTGCCTGTTGCGGTGGAGCAAGAGCGCGAGTCCATCACCGGTCACGCCCCGCTCTCTCCGTACCGTGGCGACTGCACGCGCCTCGGCATCAGTGACTCGGTAGGTCGTTCGTTCTAGGCGCTCAATCTTCATGTCCCCGTACCTCCATCGTCTGGGGACAATCGTGTACAGCCGGCTTGCCGAGGCGGCCAACAGCCGCGAAATTCTAAGACCGGTTAGTGGATCGCAGTTGCGAGTCCTTCCTCAGCTCCAAACCGACTGCCTCGGCAACTGAATCGAGCGCCATCCTGATTGTGTCCTTGGTGACGGCAACCGTAGTGCTATTCCCGCGCCTCGCCTCGTCTTCGACGCATTGCTTGAGGGTCTTCCTGAGGACGTGAAACCAAACGAACCAGCGGTAGTGCTCCGGCTTACGTGCTCGCATTTCTCGTGGTCGTGGTCGCTTCGTCCAGTTGCTCTCGCCACGCGCGGGGGACGCCAGCGGCGGCCGAATGAAGCGCTTGCGCAGAGGTACCCCGGGGGCGGCTCCCCTCGCCCCGCGCGAGCTCGTATACCGACACACCTCAAGAGCCCAGTCTGCTGTCAGGCCCCATTGCCGGGCGCATCGGAGCAGCGCCTCTTCGTCGTTCGGGACGCAGCGGTATATCGCCTCGAGGCACTGAGGTGCTTCCGTCTCAACTGCGGCAAGCAGGTCGCCTTGGTGTTGCCAGCAGGCGGATTGCTCCGGCGTGCCAGCGTCCCACCAACGCAAGTCACGAGGCCGCACTTTGGGAAGAGGCCGTCCCGCGTCTTCTGCCTCGAGGACCCTTTTGGCTGAGCGTGTTACCTGAATCTCGACGTCGCCTATTTCATAGAAGTACCTTCGCTGAGAGGGGCGGCGCAGAGGCAAGAGCTCGGGCCACAGCGTCGGCACCAATTTCAGCAGCTCCCGCCGCGCACGGGGGTTTTCTCTACACCGGTCCAGCAACTCTCGGGCCTCCGTGGAGGTCACCTTTCGAGTCACAAGAAGCTCATGGAGCTGCCCGCGCGTCCCGTCCTTCAAGACGCGGCATTCGACAGCAGAGCGAGCCGAAGCCTCGACTGTCCGGCGGCGTGGTGTTGTAGCCTCTTCACGACCATCGGCACTGCGCTTCTTCGGTGGTCGAGCCACTGGCGCACCTCCAGGTGCGCTCCAGCCGTGAGAACTGCGGCGGGCTGCGGGGGCTGGAGCACCCCGCCGGTGTGACGCCCGTCAGCGCCAACCGTGCCCGCTGGGCTCGCTCCTAGTCCGCCGGGCTGACGAGCGAGACATGTCGGCGTGGAGCTGTCACTCCCCGTGTACTTCGTTCGCCCGAGACGGGACGCCGCAAGTTCAAGTGACCTACTGCGCTGGGATTTCGCCTGGTAAGAAAGGTGCGTTCAGTGCGTGCGCGTGCACAACAGCGCAGGCGGCGAGCCTGGCGGACGCGCTCTTATTAGGGAGCGTCAGCACGCAGTGCGCGTCCCGCGCAGGGTCGTCAGCGTCTGTACCGTCGACTTCCGGCACCAGGGCTACACCGTGCTCGGCGAGCTGCGCTTTCGTAACGGTAAGAAGTCCCCAGGCCGGCCCGGCACGCTGCAAGCTCTGCAACGCGACTTCTGAGCTACACCGCGCGCCGTCGTAGACCGAAACGCCGTGCGTGCTCCGAAACACGCTGCTCTTGAGGCGGGTCTGACCTTGCTCGGTTAGCACGTCCCCGGCGCGATAGCCTCTGAAGACTCGGTCGGGCAACACCGGCACGCCGTGCGCCTAGTGGTCCTGAGACGTTCCGTCGAGCCAACGGGAAATTCGCGACCACTCAGCGAATGGGATGCGCTCCTCTTCGCCAACGGTGCCACTTTCAATCGGAATGAAGAGCAAGTCTTCGCTTTCGGCGTCAACGAAGAGGTCAGCACCGCGACCGTTGTGTCCGAAAACGGAAAAGAGCATTTCCCTTTCGCCCGTCGCGTCGACCGAAAGCCTCGACGGACGAAACGACGAGTTTGCCAGGCGCCTAGCAAGGTCGAAGCCGCGTCCATAGACGTCCCAAAGAGAATCCTCTTGGGGAGTGTCGATGAGTCGGTCAAACGCGAAAACGGCGTACTGTCGAATCAGCGGGTCGGACAGTAATGGGTCTTGGGCGGGGATAAGCTCGACGATGTCGCCGCCGGCCGGTGCAGGAGCGTGGTCGACCGCGACCCGAAGCGAAAACGGAGTTGCGAGTAGCCATCGTTCCTTGACCTGCTGCATGTCAGACGCCGTGCCTTTCATTGCTTTCCCCCCTTCGAAAGACGCTCCATTACGGCGCGAAAGTCGCTAACAGTCTTGACCTGCTTAGCCAGCAGCTCTGCCAGCTGCGCCAAGAACGCCGACGAAATGATGAGCTTTGCCAGGGGCTCCATCGGAAACAGCACAGGAGCGCCAGTCGCCTGTACCGCATCAAGTTGCGCCTTGACCTTTGGCAGCTGTACCGCGTCGGGAGGCGTCGCGAAAAAGTACAGCGTGTGCCCGTTCGCGTCGCCGACGATTTGACACGAGTTGACGTATGTCGGCGCCCGGAGAATTGCATCTTCCGTGGGCACGGTCAGGAACTGAAGGTTGAGCTGTTCTGCCATTGGCCTACCCTGGTAGCTATAGCCAGTCCTGAGAGCGTAGCAAACGAAAGGGCAGAGCAGCGCGACAACCCTGTAGGCAGGCCCCCGACCGAGCTAGCCGGGTCTGACGCGACTGGCTAGCGACGGCGTCGTTTCCGTATCGGCGGACGCGCTTCGGTGCGCATCTCAATGCGAGCTCTCGCGATTCGACGAGCTGGGACGTCGGAGGAGTCCAACCAATGCGCTCAAGGTCATGCGAAAGGCGCGAGCCCTACGGGGCCAGGAGGTCACCCTGCGGGCCGTCGCCACCTGTCTGGCTGCGGAGAAGACTCTCTCTCCCGTGGCGGCTACCTTACGGTCCGTCTTCCGTCGCCAAGATGCTGAGCGCGGCCTGACGGACGGACGCGCAGCCGGTTGGTAAGACCCTCTCTGGAGAGCACCGGATGAATGAACCCCTTGCAGCAAGGCTAAGGATGACCTTCCGAGTCCTTGCGGCGCTCATGTTTATTTTCGGGCTTCTTGTGTTCATCGGTGCCGATCAGATCCGGGCGGCATTCCAGTTCCTCAACCCTCGGTACGTTGTCGCCGGGGAAACCGTGCGCGTCGTCGCAGTCCTTACTTGGGCTGCGGGTGTTGTCCTCTACGTCGGCGTGTCGCACGGCGGAAGCAGAGGGGCGAAGCTGTACGCTGCCTCGCAGACGATTGCTCTGTTACTTCTCTTGGCGGGACTCTTCGCCTTCGCCGCGCGTTCGGTGGAATACCACGAGAGATGGGACGACTACGTGGTCGAAGGAAGGCGCTACGCCTGCGTGATATCTCGAATCGGAGACTCGACTGCGCTGGCAAAGCTCTTTCAGAGGCAACGCGCGCCTTTCACACAGGCGGAGCGGTCAACCTGGAACACATGGGGAGCCACAAAGGGTGCACTTATCCGTTGGAGACGCCCCATCAACGAACCAGGCCGGAGCTTCCGAGACGAGTACGAAAACCTTGGGGAACTTGACATCGGGTCTGAAGCCGCTGGCATGCTTCAGGAACCGCTTGAGGTGTCGGCGCTGGTCGTACCTTCTTGCGAGAATGCCGTGCTGTACTCGGAGAGGAAGAACGGTTTCCCTCCTCCGCCCACGCAGCCACTCAGCTTTTGGAGCTCCAATCGGGTCTGGTGGGCATTCGCCCCTGTTCTGGTTGGTTTGATCGCCCTGGGCGGGCTGGCTTGGCTCCGGTGGCTCTTCGCTCCGGCGACTCGCGCGCCTCCACAAGGAGGCTGACTTAGCGTCCGCCTCCCCCACCAGGCCAGGTCCCCGAACGTCGCTCCTGGGGGCTGCCACGCCCCTTGCTGCGGCGTTCATGCCCCAGTCCTCACGGACTGCGGTGACCCATCCGCTCCTCGACCAGCGTGTTGAGCTCGGATGCAATCGCGCGACGGCGAGTCCTCGCTGTAGATTGGCTGCGGATGAAAGCCCAGGTTCCGACGGAGCTAGGCACACCGATTCCGTCACAGTAGGCTGCGATCAAGCCCTAACAGCGGATCACAGGTGCCCGAAGCCAAGAAGCTCGCCGATGTTTACGGGATTTCGAGAGACATCCCGCTCACGTACGTCACTCGGCCGTACGTCGACGACAAGCTGGTCAACAGCCTGACCCGCGACAAGCACATCGTCGTCTTCGGAGGCTCCAAACAGGGGAAGACGTGCCTTCGGAAGCATTCTCTGACGGAAGATGACTGCATCGTCCTCCAGTGCAATGCGTCGAGCACCCGCGCGGTTCTCTACGAGATGATGCTGAAGTACGCCGGTGCGAGCGTGACGGTAACTGAGAAGCGAAGCATCTCCGGCACGAACAAAGTCGAGGTTTCAGTTGAGGCGAAAGCGAAGATTCCCTTCATTGGTGAGGCCGGCGGATCGGGAAAGGGGAGCCGCGAAACCGGCACTGACTGGGAGCGGAGTCGGCAGGATTTCGAGATCGACCCGAGCGACCCAAACGATGTCATCCGGGTACTTCAGGCGGCAGGCTTTGAGAAGTACATCGTCCTTGAGGACTTTCATTACTTACCAGAGGACGTTCAGCGAGAGATCGCCATCGACCTCAAGGCATTCCATGAACAGTCCAAGCTCTGCTTCATCATTGTGGGAGTCTGGCTCGAATCGACGAAGCTAGTCGTCTAGAACGGCGATCTCGCGGGCCGGTTGGTCCCCGTCGACGCCGACCACTGGGAACGCGACGACTTGCTCAAAGTCATCGAAAAAGGGGAGCCCCTTCTCAACATCGAGTTTCCTCGCAACGTCAAGGATGAAGTCCTGGAGTCATGTCAGGGGAACGTAGGGATCCTGCAGGATACCTGTTACCGACTCTGTGAGACGGCTGGAGTTATGCAGACTCCGGCGGCCAAGAAGATGGTCGGGACCCCTGAAGAAGTCACCTCGGCAGTTCGCGACATCGCCGCCGAGCACGCCGGGCGGTACCGCAACTTCTTGGAGCAGTTCAAGGATGGCCTGCAGGCCGGAACCGAACTACAGATGTACAAGTGGATTGCCTACGTCGTGGTCACGTCGCCGCCGCACGACCTAAAGCGCGGACTCAGCGCGAACTTCATCTTCCGTCAGATTGACGCTGTCCATACGACGCATCACGGCCGTGTGGCTGTGAGCAGCGTTAGCCAGGCACTTGAAAGAGTCGGGAAGGTCCAGCAGAAGCACCGGGTGCAGCCGATCATCCTCGACTACGAGTCGAACGAAGGAACATTGCGAGTCACGGACAGCGGTTTCATTCTCTTCATCGCCTCGCAGCCTCGTTCGACTCTGCTGGACCTGATTGGCATGGAGGACCCGAAGCGCTCCTAAGTGTCGGGACCAGCAGCGCTGTCCATGCCGTTCGTTTTTTCGCAACCGGCGATTTCCTCGATTCGCGGCTGTCGACGCGGGCCTCGGGGCCGCTACAGGTGGTCCGCGACCGGCCCGCTCTGGCCGGCCATGCGCTCCTCAACCACCGCGTTCACAATTTCCAACGCCTCGGGCGGAAGTCGGTTGACGAGGTCCGCGACGAGGGCGCTCACCTCCGACTGCAGTGCAACGCGGACTTGCTCGCTCCAGTTACGCGGCCACCGACGGGCCAAGATGTACTTCAAGGCGTCCAGCTGCAGAGGGCTTACGTTGCCCTTCTCGGCTGCCTGGTGCAGCAACGTCACTTTGTTGGCCTGCGCGAGGGCGAGCGCCTGGCGTATGGACTCCGAAAACCTCGGGTGCTTCTGGCGCCAGAGGTGCAACGTTGAGGGGGCAATCCCCTCCGCCTCGGCGACAACGTCCAGGTAGTTGCCCTCGAGGATGCGCTGAACCATCCTGAGTTCAATGCCGCCCACTAGCTTCGTCGGGCGGCCGCCGGGGTCGACGACCTCGACGGCCCGATGAAGGGCCCGGGAGGGCTGCTTGGTGGGCTTCGGCGTCATCGGCGCTTGCGAATGATGGCCGTCATCCCGTCAGCGCAGGCTTGGACGAGCTTGTCCCTGAAAACGTCGTCGCAGCTGTGCGCGCGCCTGCGAATGGCGGCGATCGTGAACCCGCAGGCGAGCGCAGCAAATTCGATGCGGGTTCCATCGCCGAGGAGCTTCAGGAATCGCGCCTGCGCGAACGGCGTCCATTCCCTTTCGCTCATCTGTTGCTCCGCCAGTTGCCTGGCGCACCGTACGCAGAAGCGGAAGCGTCGAGCCGCAGGACACCTGTGCTACCCCCGTCGGCGTCCGTGCGAAAGGTGGGCGAAGCGTCAAGTTTGTCTTCAGTGCGCAGCTTAAGCACTTTGGCGTCGAGGATGTCCGCCGCCTTAATTGGGAGCTGTTCGAGCTGATGTTGAGCCCGGCGCTTTCCGGCTTTCGTTTTCGGTTTGGCTGTCATGATGTCGACCTCTCTCTGCCTGTGACCCTGCTCGGCGCCTCAGCGTCGTGACCTCGCCGGACTCCAGCTTTCCGGCACGGCGACGAAGAAAACCGTGGCCGTCAGGTGGCCGTAACTCTGCAAGACGGAAACGAACTACAAGGGACGAGACCAGACAGGAGCGGAATGAGATGCCAGGAGTTGCGCGGCCTTGCGATGGAAGTCGCCGAGACCATTGGTGTTCTGCTCCCCTCGGGGACAGGTTCGAATCCCGTCGGGGACATACAGATGCCGTGCCCACTCGGCGAGATTAGCCGCGCGCGCATTGGGGGAGCTCGAGCCCTCCTGGACTGCTTCTCGGCGCCGTAGTCCGTCGAGGCGTTCGAGGGAGGACAGCGCCAGCGTCGCGTATGAGCGCGGCGGCCCGGGGTCCTCGGCACCGAGGGCTGTTTCATCGCCCGGGCGCTACACTGACCGCGTGGAACGGGCGATCTCACGCGCCACGGTGTTTCCGTTCGTTTGGGCGATCCTTGGGACGTGTTTCTTCATTCCCATGGCCATGTGGGTAGGAGGCCCGCAATACCCTCGCCCCGCAGACTGGGTCGCAGTCACGGTCGTCCTCATTCTGGGGTTTGGCGCTGGCATCGGTTTGCGTTTACGAAACCGCGTCGCAGGGTTACCCGGGACCGCGCTCCGAATTCTTCTCTTCACTGCAATTATCTTTGCAGCTGCCTTTGGGGTAGCGGTCATCAGACTCGGCATCGAGAACCGCCATCGATGTAGTAATTGCGTTTGGGTTCAGTGACGGACACGTTTTCGCGTGCCTAGCCGGTCTCTTTGACCTGCGCGTCGTCAGCTTCACTCGGGGACGTGAGAGCCGGGGCGGGCCCGCCCCTGGTGCAACGGCCGGCACGCTCCAACAGAAGCAGCGTCCAGGAGCCGTCCCCCCTACTTGCTGGCGTCGAGAAGCTCGATGGTCGCGGTCGATGGTGGCCGTTCCTTCTGGAGGCGAGCGGCCACGTGTTCGGCCTGAGTGAAGGCGCGGATGAGGTTTCCTCCCGCCAGCTTGGCGAGGTCGGCGTCCTTCCAGCCGCGCCGGATGAGCTCGGCGAAGAGATAGGGGTAGCGGCTCACGTCCTCGAGGCCCACCGGACCCCCGTCCCCATCGAAGTCCGAGCCGATGCCGACATGGTCCACGCCCGCCACCTTGGCGACGTGCTCGATGTGGTCGGCCACCTGGGCCAGCGTGGCCTTGGGCGGCGGTCCGAAGAGCGCGGTCTGTTCCACCACCAGGCGATGCATCTCCTCGGTGGTGGTCGCTCCGAGCATCTTCCTCTCGATGGGCCGAGCCCATTCCGCTGCCTTCTGCGAGACGAAGAAGGGCACGAAGGTCACCATCACCACGCCACCATTCTTGCGCATGCGCACGAGCACGTCGTCGGGGACGTTCCGGGGATGGTCGGTCAGGGCCTTGGCGCTGGAGTGCGAGAAGATGACGGGCGCCTCGGAGACGTCCAGAGCCTGGTTCATGACCATCGGCGAGACGTGGCTGATGTCCACCAGCATGCCCAGGCGATTCATCTCCCGCACGACCTCGCGGCCGAAAGGAGTGAGGCCCCCGTGCTTCGGTTCATCCGTCGCCGAGTCCGCCCAGTCCGTGTTTCGTCCGTGCGTCAGCGTCAGGTACCGCACGCCCAAGTCGTAGTAGGCCCGGAGCGCTCCCAGGCTGTTCTCCAGCGCCCGTCCGTTCTCCATGCCCAGGAAGGAAGCGATTTTCCCGGCGCGGTGGGCGGCCTCGATGTCGGCGGCGCGGGTGGCGAAGACGAGCGCCTCCGGGTAGGCCTCAATCATTCGACGGGCGATGTCGATTTGCTCGAGCTGCATCCGAGCGCTCCCCTCCTTGAGGGAGGGAATCCAGACGCTCCAGAACTGAGCCGACACGCCGCCCGCGCGAAGCCGTGCCAGGTCCGTCTCGTGCCGCCCGGGCTTGCGGAAGTCGTACAGCTTGACGACGCCGCGCGACGTGGCGTCGTCGCGAATGAGCCACGGCGTGTCGTTGTGGCCATCCACGAGTGGGTACTTGCGAAGCAGCTCGCGGGCGTGGCGGAGGGCGACATCCTCCTCGGCAGGCGCGGCGGGCGCGGCGTTCAAGAGGGACAGCGCTGCGACCACTGCAAGCACGCCACGCATTTCCACTCCATTCCCTGCTGCCAAGAGTCCGCGGAACCCTAGCATCCGGGAAGCGCCTGTTGAGCCCTCCCTCGCGGGCGATTGAGCGCGGCACCCTCTCGTCGAGGACAGCCCCGAAGTTTTCCGAGGTACAACGGCTGTCTTGGATGTCCCCACGCCGACTGGAGTTCTCCGAGGAGGGCCGCTGTGAGAGGCCGGCGCTGGTCCTGGCTTTGGCGGGGGGCCTCAACCCTCGGCGTGCTGCTCCTGCTGCTTTCGGCGTTCACCGTCGCCGACGGATGGAAGTCCTTCGGGCGGCGCGCAGAGGGCCCAGAGCGCGCGCGGATGGAGGCCTCCCCCGAGTGGGCCAAGGGCCACTTCGTCAACCCCCAGCCCCTGCACAATGGCGTCCGAGTCGGCTTGCTGGACGCCTTTCATGCCAGCCCGGACCGGAGCCCACGAGAGCCCGTGCCCCTGGACACCGCGGCGCGCCAGGTGCTCGACCGGCCGCCTGCGTCGGGCTTGCGCGTCACGTGGTTCGGGCACTCCACCATCCTCCTGGAGCTGGACGGCCAGCGCGTTCTCATCGACCCCGTCTTTGGCCCGCGCGCCTCGCCCGTCACCTGGGCTGGACCGCGTCGCTGGTACTCCCCGCCCCTCGCGCTCGCCGAGCTTCCGCAACTGGACGCCGTCCTCATCTCCCACGACCACTATGACCACCTCGACCGGGCAACCATCTCGGACCTGAAGGACAGAAGCCCTCTCTTCATCGTCCCTCTGGGCGTGGCCAGCCACCTCATCTACTGGGGCGTCCCCGCCGCGCACATCATCGAGGTCGACTGGTGGGACAAGACGAAGGTGGGTGGGCTGGAGATTGTCTCCACCCCCGCGCGGCACGCCTCGGGACGGACGCTGCTCGACGGCGACGCCACCCTGTGGACAGGCTACGCGCTCATCGGCGCCGTGCACCGGGTGTATTACTCGGGCGACACGGGCCTGTTTCCAGCGCTGCGCGACATTGGCGCGCGCCTCGGGCCGTTTGACCTGACGATGATTGAGGTCGGTCAATACGACCGGGCCTGGCCGGACTGGCACATGGGCCCGGAACAAGCGGTGCGCGCCCATCAACTCGTCCGCGGCCGAGTCCTCCTCCCCGTGCACTGGGGGGCCTTCACCCTCGCCTTCCACGCCTGGACCGAGCCCATCGAGCGCGCACTGGTGGCCGGCCGCTCGTCCGGAGTGATGGTGGTGGCACCCGAGCCGGGCCAGAGCGTCGAGCCGGAGGCGCCTCCACCCTTCGTGCAGTGGTGGCCAAACCTTCCCTGGAAGCGGGCGGCCGAAGACCCCATCGTCTCGACTCAGATGGAGTGAGTGAGCGCGGGCTCGCTTCTTTGGCCGGAGGGCCTTTCCGGGCCCTCGGCTGGGGTAGACTGCACGTCCGTTGTCACTCGCGAAACACCCTCTACCCTTCGTCCTCTTGTTGCCCTGGGCCCTTCTCGCCGCGTGCGCGGGCGACCCGCCCCCGCCGGCGCCGGTCGATGCGAAGGGAGTGCTCGCGCCGACTCCGGACGCGCTCCTGGCGATGGGCTCGGGCGCGGCCACACCCCTGCTTCAGGCGTTGGCCCGCGCCTACGCCTCAGGGCACCCACCTCTCCCAGTCCACGTCGAGCCCAGCGTTGGAACCGGCGGGGGCATTGCCGCCGCAACCGACGGAGCCGTGGACCTCGGGCTGGTGGGCCGAAGCCTTCGGCCGGCCGAGTCGGTGGCTCTGGAGGCATTCCCCCTGGCTCTTGACGCGGTGGTGGTCGCCGCGGCGCCAGACGTCGAGCGCCAGAGCCTCTCGCGAGAGGAGCTCCGCCAGCTCTACGCCGGCGAGCATGGCACTGGCCTCACGCTCCTCCTCCGGGACCCGGCGGAGACCGCCAACGATGCGCTGGAGCGCGCCTACCCGGAGCTGCGAGCCCTGCGGGAGTCGGGGGCTGCCTCGGCCCGCTTCCGCGTCCTCAACCACGACGACGCCATGGCCCACGCCCTGCTCACCACACCCCGCAGCGTCGGCGTCTTCAGCTTTGGGGCCATCCAGAGCTGGAAGCTGCCGCTCCGGCCGCTGGCCCTGGACGGCCTTCGCCCCTCGGTGGAAGCACTGTCCAGTCGGCGGTGGCCCGCGGTGCGCCCCCTGAGCATCGTCTTCCGCCCGGAGCGCCGGGCGCGCATCACACCGTTTCTCGCCTTCGTGGCATCCGCCGAGGGGCGCGCCGTCACGCGCGCCGCCGGGTACCTTCCGCTTCCGGAGGTGACTCCGTGATTCGGGTCGACCTGGCGCGCCCCTTCGCGCGGCGGCTCATCCCACTCGTCCTCATCAGCTCCGGGCTCTTCGCCGCCGCCGTGCCACTCGCCTTCCACCTCGAGGGCCGACGCGAGCTCGCCACGTCCGCTCGCGCTGCGGCCGGACAGGTGGCACGCGTGGTGGAGCTGGCGATGACCGACCGGCCGCTCCTCTGGCGCTACGACGCCACGAAGCTTGGAGAGCAGCTTCAAGTGGCCGGCCTCGGAAACCTCGACGGGCTCGAGGTGCAGGATTCGGCCGGACGCCGGGTGGCCATGGGAAGTCTCCCCAAGGGGCCTGCGGTGTGGGGCCGTGCCGACGTGGTGATGGAGCACCAGCGGCTGGCGTCGGTGTGGGTCGCCAACCGCCTCGGGCCCCTGTGGGGCAGCACCGGGCTGGTGGCCCTTCTCTGCGCCCTCCTCTCCGTCGTCCTCGGCGGGGCGCTCTACCTCTACCCGGTGCACACCGTGATGCGAGCCGAGACCCGCATCGCCGCGCTTCTCGCCGAGCGTCGGGTGGCGCTTCAGGAGGAGGAGCGACGCCGCATCGCGCGCGAGTTGCACGACGGAGCGGGGCAAGCCATCACCGCGGCCCGCCTGCAACTCTTGGCCCTGCGCCAGCAGGGCCTCCCCGCATCCTCCGCGGCGGCCGTGGAGAGGCACCTCGACGAGGCGCTCGAAGAGGTCCGGCGCTCGACCTCCGCTCTGCTTCCGGCGCCCCTTGCCGAGCTCGGGCTCCTCGGGGCCCTGGAGCGTCACTGCGCGACGTATTCCCAAGCCACCGGCGTCGACATCGCGCTCGAGGTGCCGAGCTTCTTTCCGGAGCTGCCAGCTGCGTTGCAGACGGCGGTGTACCGCATCGCGCAGGAGGCCCTGCACAACACCATCCGCCACGCGTCGGCCTCCCGGGCGGTGGTACGGCTTCAGGCGGACGCCCGGACGCTGGCGCTCGAGGTGGACGACGACGGCCGCGGGTTTGGCGAAGCGGCCACCTGCCAGTCCATCCGGGAGCGGGTGGCCGGCCTGGGCGGGGCCGTCGACTGGCCAGAGGCTGGCAGTGCGCGGCTCCGGGTGACATTGCCGCTCGTCGGAGGTGAGGCGTGATTAGCGTCGTCGTGGCCGATGACCATCAAGTCGTGCGCGCCGGCGTCCGGGCCGTGCTGGCCTCCGAGTCCGACCTCTCCGTGGTGGGAGAGGCGGCCGACGGCGCCACCGCGCTGCTCCAGGTCCAGGACCTGGCGCCGGACGTGCTCCTCCTCGACCTCGGGCTTGCCGGCGACGGGTTGACAGTCCTCACCGACGTTCGCGAACGCTGTCCCGCGACGCGCGTCCTCGTGCTGTCGATGCACGGGGATGGCCAGCATGTCCGCGCAGCGCTGGACGCCGGTGCGTCAGGCTACGTGGTGAAGGGAGCGGGCGTGGAGGCGCTGGTGTCCGCGTTGCGCGCCGTGGCCGCCGGGCAGCCCTTCCTCGATGCGGATGCCGAGCGAGCCCTGCGAGAGCCGGCCTCTCCACCGGACTCCACCTGGGAGCGACTCACGCCACGAGAGCGGCTCGTGCTGCGGCGGGTGGCGGAGGGGCGCACCAACAAGGAAATCGCCGCCGAGTTGGCGCTCTCCCACAAGACGGTGGACAGCCATCGCACCAACCTCATGCGCAAGCTGGGGGTGCGCGACGCGCAGGGCGTCACCCGCTTCGCCATGCGACGTGGGCTCCTCCCGCCGGAGTAGCCTCCCTGGCCTGGGCGTGGGCCGAGAGCGCCCGCTCGGTTTCTGCCTTCACCGGCACGGACGCGCTTTTTTGGGTTTGCCAGGACGGCCCCTGGGCCGCCATTGTGCACCGGCCCCGCATGCCCCCTCGCACCCCACCCCCTTCCGTGCCCTCACCGGCGCTGGACATCATCGACGAGTCCTCGGAGGAGTCCTTCCCGGCGAGCGATCCGCCCGGCTGGACGGGCAGCACGGCCAACGGCGAGGCCACTCCGGATGCCCACTCGCCAGCCGTGCGCAAGACGCCTCGTCCCAGCCCGAAGCGCAAGCCAGCCCCCAAGCCACGACGGCGCGTGAAACCGGGCAAGCGAGCGGCCTCCAAGAAGCGACGTTGAGGCCCCCCGGGCGCGCCGCCTCCGCCTGGAAGTTTTGCCCTTCACTGTCGCTCAGCGGACGGCCACCGTCCCCGCCGGCCCGGCCGCTTCCTTGGGCCCAGCCCCGCTGGCGGTAGACTCTGGGGTGCCATGAAATTCACCCCACTCGACATCCGGCAGAAACGCTTCGCAACCGCCTTCCGGGGCCTGGCCCGCCGGGACGTGCAGGCCTTCCTCGAGCTCCTGGCCGCGGAGTTCGAGGAGGTGGTGAAGGAGAACATCGCGCTCAAGGAGGAGCTGAAGCGGCTCCAGGGCCAGCTCGAGCACCACCTGGAGCGCGAGCGGACGCTGCAGCAGACGATGGTCACGGCCCAGCGCATCTCGGACGACCTCAAGGGTGTGGCCAAGAAGGAGGCGGACGTCATCGTCTCCGGCGCCGAGTTGCAGGCGGAGAAAATCGTCCACGCCGCCCATCAACGGCTGGTGCAAGTCATCGAGGACATCAACGAGCTCCGCCGCCAGCGCAGCCAGTTTGAATCCCACCTGCGGGCAGTCATCGACGCGCACCAGAAGCTCCTGGAGGCGTTTCAGTCGCCAGCCTTTTCCGCGGACGAGCCACGCATTGAAGACAACATCAGCTTCCTTGCCCCGAAGAAGGCCGGCGGGACGGAGAGCTGAACCCGTAAGGCCATTCCCTGGTACGTCCGGGGCCCTGGCGGCCGCCGCTCGCCTTCCTGCGAGTCAGGCGGCGAGACCCACTGGCACGCGGAACTCGAAGCGCGTCCCCTGCCCTGGCGAGCTCTCGCAGCGTACCGAGCCACCGTGCTCGTCGGCGATACGCTTGACGATGGAGAGGCCGAGGCCAGTCCCTTCGGCCCGGCCGGCGGTGCTGAAGGACTCGAAGAGTCGGTGCGCAATCTCCGGAGGAATGCCCGGCCCGTCGTCCTCGAAGCGCAGGACGAGGTCGTCTTCCTCGCGGTCGATGCTGAAGAGGAAGTTGCCGCCGTCCGGCATCGCTTCCACCGCGTTGCGGGCGATGTTGAAGACCACCCGGCGGAGCTTGCTCTCGTCGAAGCGCGCCGGGCCGGTGTAGCGCGGGACAACCTGCAGCCGAACCGGAGACTTGCGGAATTCCTGACGGAGGTATTCCTCAATCTCCGAGGCGAATTTCTGCAGGTAGACCTTCCGGAGGAAGAGCTCGCGCTCACCCCGGGCGAAGGCCAGCGTCTCGCGCATCATCCCGTTGAGGTGCTCGAACTGCTTGTCCACCACCGAGAGGTAGGCCTGCCGCTGCTTCTCGTCGGGCTCGGCGGACATGAGCTCGGTGTATCCACTGATGACGGTGAGCGGCGTCCGGAAGTCGTGCACCACGCCCGAGAGCATCTGGCCGATGGCCGCCAGGCGCGCCCGGCGCTCGCCCTCCTCCCGGTTGCGGCGCAGCTGGATGGCCCGACCGGCCTGGCCGGCGAGCAGCGTCGCCAGGCGCTCGTCCGTCTCCGTGAAACCACCCGGCTTGTTCAGGAGCTCCAGCGCGCCCACCACCTGGTCCTCCGTCCGGATGGGCACGCAGAGGACGGCATCCGTCTTGACGCCCAGCCGCCGCGAGACGCTCTCGTCGAAGTGCGGGCTGGCCTGGGCCAGCGTCACCCGGACCGCCTGGCCGGTGAGGGCCACGTGCCCGGCAATGCCTTGCCCCGGGCGCAGCTTCATCGCCTTCAACGACTCGGCCTTCTCCCCGGTGACGCTCTTGAAGTAGAGGGCGCCGGCGTCCTGCTCGGCGAGGAGGATGGAGGCTGCCGTGGCGCCGAGTGTTGCCGTGGCCTTGGCCAGGATACCGTCCAGGAGGTCGCTCTGCTTCTCGGCCGAGCTCACGGACTTCTCCACCTCGAAGAGCAGGTCCAGGTCCTTCAAGGCCTCGGACAGCTCCGACTTCGCCTTGCGCAGCTCCTCATTCTGCGCCCGGAGCTCCTCGTAGAGCAGGACGTTGTCCAGCACCGCGGCAATCTGGGTGGCCACGGCCTCCACCAGCGCCAAGTCGTCCGGGGTGAAAGCATTGACGCGGGTGTGCAGCACCTCCACCACACCGAGGATGCGGCCGCTGACGTGCTTCAGCGGAACGGCCACCATGCTCCGCGTGCTGAATCCAGACTGGCGGTCGATGTTGGGATGGAAGCGGCTGTCCGAGTAGGCATCGCCAAGGAGCAGGCTCTCCCCGGTAGCCACGACGTGTCCGGCGATGCCCGTCCCGAGAGGCAGACGAATCTCGTCCAGCGCCGAGCCACGCAGCACCCGGCTCCACAGCTCCTGTTTCTGGGCGTCGAGCATGAAGAGCGTCGCCGCCTCCGCGCCGAGCAGCGAGCTGAGCCGTTCCACCACCGTCCGAAGGATGGCATCGACGTCGCGGGCCGAGGCCAGCGTGGTGCCAATCTCGAGCACTGCGCTGAAACGCTCCGCTTGCCGCAGGACGGCGGATTCCAGTTCCTGCAGTTTGTCGGTCAGCCCGCTGAGCAGTCCGGCGGGTGTCCCGAGTTCGGAGGACTTGAGGCGCTCGGCCATCGTCGAGCGCGGGAGTCTAACCCGGGGATGCCCAGAGCGTCGCATTTGTCACTGTGGCTCAATCGACCCCCCCGGGGGGTCTAATGAGCATCCGCCCAGCTCTGTCCGACCCCTAAATCCACTCGGAGAGGAACCCGGAGGGTGGCGACGGTTGCCATGGACGTCCGCACCAACACCGATGCCTCCTCCAGTTCCTCCTCCGGAGCCTCGAGGAGCAGCTCGTCGTGGACTTGAAGCAACATCCGCGTGCGCAGGCCGCGCTCCCGCAGGGTGGTGTCGATGCGTAGCATGGCCATCTTGATGAGGTCGGCGGCAGTGCCCTGGATGGGCATGTTGATGGCGGCTCGCTCCGCGGCCTGTGCGGTGGCGCGGTTGGTGGAGTGCAAGTCCTCCATCAGTCTGCGGCGGCCGAAGAGGGTCTCCACGACGCCGGTTCGCTTCGCCCGCGCCACGGTGTCTTCCAGGTAGCGTCGGATGCCGGTGTAGCGGGCGAAGTAGCGCTCGATGATGGCTGCCGCCTCGTCCTGCGCGATGTCCAGCCGGGTGGCGAGCCCGTAGGGGGACAGTCCGTAGGCGATGCCGAAATTCACCATCTTTGCCACCCGGCGTTGGTCGGAGGACACCGCCTCCGCCGAGACGGCGAAGACCTCGGCCGCGGTGCGGACGTGCACGTCCTCGTCGGCGCGAAATGCCTCCACCAGGGCCGGGTCCTCGGCGATGTGGGCCAGAATTCTCAGCTCGATTTGGCTGTAGTCGGCCGAGAGCAGTCGCCAGCCAGGGTCCGCCACGAAGGCCCGCCGGATGGAGCGACCCACATCGGTGCGCACCGGGATGTTTTGCAGGTTGGGGTCGGACGAGGAGAGCCGCCCGGTGGCGGTGGCCGCCTGGTGAAACGTGGTGTGTAGCCTCCCGTCCACGGCCACCAGGGGGACGAGCGCGTCGAGGTAGGTGCTCTTCAGCTTGGAGAGCATCCGGTACTCGAGCAACACCCGTGGCAGAGGGTGGTGCTCGGCGAGCTTCTCCAGCACCTCGGCATCGGTGGAGGGGCCCGTCTTGCCTCGCTTCAACACCGGAAGCTTCAACTCGGCGTAGAGCACCTGCGCCAGCTGGGCGTTGCTGTTGACGTTGAATTCCCGGCCGGCGAGTCGCTGGAGCTCGGCTTCCTGGGCGGCGCACTGTGCATCGACGTCTCGGGAAATGTCGCCGAGGACGCCGAGGTCGACGCGCACGCCAAAGCCTTCCATCCGGCTGAGGACCGGGACGAGCGGAAGCTCCAGCGTCCGCGCCAGCTCTCCAAGCTTGGCCCCGTCCACCTCCTGCCACAGCTGCTGGGCCAGACGTCGGATGGCCTGGGCCCGGGCTCCGAAGGCATCCGCAACCTCCTCGCTGAAGCGTTCGGCCAGTCCGGCCGCTTCCTTGCGCCCGGCCGGGCTCATGAGGGCGGGCGGCAGCTCCAGGCGAAGTCGCTCCCGCGCCAGGTCCTCCAGGGCGTGCTCGCGACGCGAAGGGTTGAGGAGGTAGCTGAGGAGCTCGACGTCCCCCCGCACCCCGGCCAGCTCGAGATTCAGCGTGCCTAGGAGGTTTCCGAGTGTCTTCAGGTCGTGGCCGTCCTTGCCCACGCCGGGGTCAGCGAGCAGAGGGCCGAGGACGTCTCGAAACGCCGCCAGGGGGAGGTTCTCCCCCTGGTGGGCCAGGGGCAGGTAGACGACGTCCTCGTCGACGGCGATGGCCAGGCCGATGAGCTTCCCGGTGGCCGGGCGTCCGGAGAAGGCCGGGACGAAGGCCCCGCCGGACAGAAGCAGGGCCTCGCGCAGCGGCGCCAAGTCCTCCACCCTGCGCAGGACGCGGGTCGCGCGCAGGGCGACGGCTGGCTGGGGTGAGGCCGGCATCTCCTGAAGAAGCTTGTAGAACTCGAGCTCGGTGAAGAGGGCCCGCGCCTCCTCCCCGAGGATGGGGCGTCGTTCGAGACGCTCGATGTCGGTCTCGATGGGGAGGTCACTGCGAACGGAGACCAGCTGCTTGGAGCGAAGCAGCGAGTCGGCGTGCGCCCGAAGCGACTCGCGGACTTTGGGCTTCTTCACCTTCTCGAGCTGGGCGAGCAACGTCTCGACGTCGCCGAATTGTTGAATCAGCTCCACCGCGGTCTTCGGCCCGATGCCGGGGACCTTGGCCACGTTGTCGATGGCGTCGCCAACCAGCGCCAGGTAGTCCCGCATCTGCCGCGGGGCCACGCCGAAACGCTCCAGGGCTTCCTTCGGCCCGGTGTGGCGGTCGTACATCGGGTCGTAGAGCGTCACCTGGTCGTCCACGAGCTGCACCAGGTCCTTGTCCCCGGTGACGACTTCAACCCGGTAACCCTGCTCCCGGGCGGCACGGACGAGCGTGGCGATGACGTCGTCGGCCTCCCAGCCAGCGAACTCGAGGACGGGAACCTGCAGCACCTCCACCACCCGACGGATGAGCTCGAATTGCGGAATGAGGTCCGGCGGAGGCCCCGGCCGGTTGGCCTTGTAGGTGGGGTCGATTTCCTGCCGGCCGCTCCGGCTCTCCTTGTCGAAGCAGAGCGCCAGGTGGGTGGGCTGCAGCTCGCGGATGGTCTTGAGCAGCATCCGGGTGAAGCCATAGACGGCGTTGGTGGGAATCCCGCGGCTGGTGCTCAGGCTCTGGATGGCGTGGTAGGCGCGGAAGATGAAGCCGGACGCGTCAATCAGCGTCAGCAGAGGAGCTGTGTCGGCCATGAGGTGCGCACCGTCGGCGGCCGCGGGGCCCCTTCAGCGCAGGACGAACTTAATCTTCTCGTTGCAGATGTAGTACTCGTCCCCATCCTCGACGCGGCGCCGCTTCACCCGCTGCTTGTTGAACCACGTCCCGTTCGACGAGCCGAGGTCTTCGATGTACCAGTCCGAACCCTCGCGGACCACCACCGCGTGCTCCCGGCTCACCTTGCCCGAGTGGATGACGAAGTCGCAGTGTTTCCCTCGACCGATGACGAAGCGGTCCTTGATGACGCGGTCGAGATTCCCGCTCTCGGTGATGACGTAGAGCTGCCCCCGTTCCACCTCCAGGCCGTCGTCCGCGTCGGCCAGGACACCCGGGTGAACGCTCACGTCCGCGGTCTGCTCCGGAACGGCCGACAGCGCGCCGGTGGTCGGCATCGGTCCGGTGGGCTCGGCCGACCCCGGACGCTCGCGTATCTCGAGCGTCGCCGAGGGCGCAGTCACGGCGACGGCCGGCGTCGGCGCCGAGGACGACATGGACGGGCCGGACACGGTCTGGTGAATCCCCGGTGCGTCGATGAAGCCATTCAGACGGGCAAAGACGAACATCGCCTGGCACACCAGGCCGTCGCGCTCGGTTCCCATCTTGGCGGCCATCTCCTCGAAGAGCTGCCAGAGGTGGTCGGGGATGGTCACCTTTCGGGCGAAATAGGCGTTCCGGTCAGTCATGGTCGCGAGCACACTTTCCACTGCCCCAGGAGGCTACCAAGAACGCAGGGCGAGGAGCGTCAGAAGTGCACGTTGATGGGCGCGGAGTTCGGAACGTCGAGCTGGAGAACCGAGGGGTCGAAGTCGATGACGGTGTTGGACGACGGGTAGGCCACGACGTCGAGAACCGCCTCCCCGTTGACGTCGATGACGCGCGTCTGCGACACGCCGCCAGGAAGGAAGAGTCCGGCGAAGCCCAACCCGACCTCGTCGATGGGGAGGGACGCGGCGAGGAAGCCGGCGGAGAGGAGGAAGGTGTAGTAGGCGCCGAGGTTCCCGGAGAACGAGCTGTCCACGGGCGGCAAGGACATGGTGAGCGGCAGCACCGCGATGCCGCCATCGGGTCCGCCGGGGGGATAGACGATGTCACCCTGGATGACCTCGCCCGGCGGAACCGTCGGATTGTAGAAGCGGGGGAAGAGCAGTCCGACCGCGTTGGTGAAGTCGTTCGGCACCTGAAACACCGGCGCGGGAATGGGCTGTCCCCCATCGGGATTCTGCTGGGCCGCCGCCATCCGGCCGAGGACACCGAGACTCGAACCATTCACCAGGTAGGGAAACTGGCTGTCCGTACCGGTGAGCACGGTGTAGCCCGTCGCGCCTGGACACTCCGTCAAGAGGTCGAGCGGTGGGCTGCCGTTGACGGTGAGCGGCTGGGTGAAGATGTTGGTTCCCCCGTCATCGACGCCCAGGACGACGAGGAGCGGCGTGGTGGAGGCTGCTCCGATGGCGCAGGGCGTCCCCGAGAGGTTGATGGGGTAGAGCAAGTCGTTGGGTTCCACCAGGTACAATGCCGCGACGAAACCTGCATCCGGAACCGGCCAGGCCAGAAAGCTCCCGGGGCCGCCGTCCGGAAGGACTCCAGCGTCGTAGGGGAGGCCTAGAATCTGCGTGAGCCCCGGAATCGAGCCCTCGTTGGTGATGGTGATGGTCTCCGACGCCGGGTAGAGCCCCACCCCGACGTTGACGTTCACGAAATTGGCGGCTCCGAAGTTCCCGCCGTCCACCTGCGCCTCCAGGATGCCGGGGACGACCAGCGTGATGCCGGTGTTGATGCCCGGAGGTGACGCTTCATTGAGCAGACGAAGGCTGAGCGCATCGAAGAAGAAAATCTGTGCCTGGGTGCGGTCGAGGCTTGCCGACGACATGGTGATGGTTCCAAGCAGCGGAATCAGGTCCACGCTGAGGTCGGTGGGAGCAGGAAAGATGACTGCCGCCTCGATGGCCACGCCCTGGATGATGCCGGTGGAAGCGCGGATGGCCAGCATCCGGTTGGTGGTCCCCACCTCGTGCACGCAGTACGGGTTCCCGTTGGGGTCCGTCATGAGACAGTCCGACCCGTCGAAGGCGAGCAGGCCGTAGTTGGCGTTCGTCCCCCCATCGGCGAGGAAGGGCGAGGCGTCCACGGCGAGAATCCCGGTGCAGTCGATGGAGCCGAAGCACGAGGACTCGTCCACCACCCCGAAGAGTCGCGACCCTTCGGGGGCCAGGACGATGGGCGCGTTGGTCACCGGGTCGATCAACGTCCCTCCGTCCGGCACCACGTTGTAGGCCCGGGGATGGGTGAGCAGGCTCCGCACCGGCGGCTGCGGCGGGGCCCCGGGGATGAGGGGGGGCTGCGGGTTGGTGAACGGGGCGTAGTAGCGGGCCAGGCGGAAATAGGGATCGGACGACGTCCCGTCACTGTCGAGGTCCGCCTGCAGCCCGGGGTCGATGATGCGCACCTCCCCAGAGGTGGAGAGCAGCGCGTCGTTCATCGGAGGCTCGAGGTTCCGAAGCCCCACTGCGAGCCGGCCCCCCTCCAAGCCCCCGAGGACGGGCAGAGGCGCATCCGTGGGGAGCGTTGGCAGGACCGCCAGGGCCGACACCGAGGCGTTCTGGTAGGTCCGGACCGGACGCTGGGGACAGAGGTAGAGGGTGGTGGATGGCAGACCGAGGGGTGGGACGCTGCAGTCGAGAACCGGGGTGAGCGACGTCGGGAACGGCCCGACGAAGCTCGGACTCGAGGACGGCGGATGCTGCAGCACCCGCTCCCAGACGGTGGCGTCCTGGCCGTCGAAGGTGGCGTAGTACAGCACCACGTTCTGCTCCGCCGTCGTCAACCGCGCGGAGATGGCCGTCACCGGGCCGGCGCTCTGGATGAGAAGGCCATTCGTCAGCTGCCGAAGGCTCTCCGGCACGTTGGCCGCGCCAACCACCGAGATGTTGGGGCTCGCCGCGCCACGCACGAACACCAGCATCCCGGTGCGGAGTTGCCCGTCCATGACGCCACTCGGGAAGTTGGCGTATTGCTGGGTGTTAATCGGCCCGTACCGAACGGCCGGAACAATCTCCTGCGGCTGGTACACGACGGGGATGGAGAGGGGCTGCAAGGGGTTGGGCGCCGGGACATAGCTCCGCACCTGGCTCGGGTCGGTCAGAATCATGTCCAGCCCCTTCAAGTCGTCGGAGCCGCTCGAGGTGATGAGGGCAATCTGCCCGTACTGGGCGTCGACCTGAGCACCGCCGTCGGCCCCACCATCCCAGCCGGTGACACGGACGACGGTCACCGTTCCCACGCCCTCGAGCCCTCCGGTGCCGGGAAGCGCGGCCTGGCTGCAGGCCACCGAGGCCAGGGCGAGGAGCGAGAGTAGGACGCGCCAGGGTCTGCTCATTGCGAACCCACGCAACTCGCGTTGTTGGTGGCCAGGATGCAGCCTTGCTGCTGGCCCAGGGTGGCGACGATGCGTGCATCGATGGGCTGAGCCGGCTCGCCCAGCGTTGCCTCGATGATGGAGACCCGGCCGTCATCGAAGTTGGAGACGAAGAAGCGCGCCAGGTCCCCTCGCTGGTCGACCGCGACGTCGTAGGGGGCAATTCCCACACCCTCCACGATGACCGCCAGCTGCCCGATGCCATCGTCGTAAATCGCCACCGAGCCATCGGTTTGACAAGTGATGACCAGCACGTCGGCAATGCCCGGACGCTCGATGAGACGGATGGCGTTGGGGCCGGCCGGCAGCGGCACGGCGCGCACGACAGTCAGGACGGGAAATTGGTCCTGGGGGTCCTGCACGTCGACCACCATCAGGACATCGGGCTCGTTTCCCACCAGGTAAATACGCGACTCGTCGGAGCGCATGGCCAGCCCGCGCGCCTCGGTGGCGGCGTACTGCAGGCCAACCTGTGGGAAGAACGTGGTGTCGGTGTAGCGGTCCACCACGCGCATCAGGACATCGAGCGCGGTGATGCTGAGCTGAGCCCGCCCGGAGACCCAGACGTTGCTCTGTCCCACCACCAGGGAGTTTCCCGAGCCAAGTCCCACCGAGACGAAGCTGTTGGGGACGGTGACCGTCGGCAGCGCGGCGCGCGCGTCGAGATGGACCACGAAGTTGTCCAGGTCCAGACCGCTGGTGGGCGGCGAATCCGCCGGCCGGATGTGCGTCACCCACAGCTCTCCGGGAACGAGGCTGTCGTCGCGCGACAGGGCCAGCCCGTAGGGCTGGGGGGCGGCTGGCAGCCCGACCCCGTTTTGCGGCTCCTGCTCGACGGCCAGGGAGATGCCGCTATAGACGCAGTTGTTGCCGGCCGGAATGCAGACCAGGCCTTCGCCGCCAGGGTCGGTCGAGATGCCTTCCAGGAGGTCTCCCTCGGCACGCGTGGCGACCCAGAGGCGTGGCCGTCCTCCGTAGCCCTCGGGGTCCCGCAGCATTTCGCCGGCGAAGCTCTGAATCTGCACCGCATCGCCAGCGTCCGTGGCCAGGTCGGTGAAGGCCGGAATGAGCGCCAGGTCGCTGCCCAGCGTTCCCGGCGCCGGGAGACCGACGATGGGAGTGATGCCCGCCCCCTCCGAGTTGGTGCTGGCCACCACGCGGTCCAGGTTCACCGCGAGGAGATTTCCTTGGTCGTAGCGCCGGTCATAGTTGGCGGACGCCACGTAGAGGATTCCACTGGTGGCGCCGGGCGGCAGCAGGAAATTGAGGCTCGTCGGAAAGTAAAAACGGTCTTCCGGCGAGGGATTGGGAGCCGCCTGCTGCGCGCACGCCAAGGCCAACACCGAGAAGAGCAGCGGGGCTCTGTGTTTCAAGGGGGCGCGCATCCTAGGTAGAGCCTTCGAGCCTCGGCAAGCAGCTTTCGAACGTTTGCCAGGCTTTCGCTCTTCCCATCACGGCGTCCGGCCCCCGGTCTTCTCCCAGTACTCGACCAAAATGCGCTGCACCCGGTCGTTGTTCGGCGATTTTCGACAGGACAGCAAGTACGTCTCGTAGGCCTGAGCGCCCTCGGCCCCGTTGCCAAGCTTCGCGTAGACACTTCCCAGCGTGAGGTAAGCCCAGCCGGTCCGCGGGTCGACGGCCAGCACGTGCTTCAACTTGGCAACCGCCTGCTGCAGCTGCTTGGGGTCCTTGCTCAGGGCGAGCCGCTGGGCCTGGTTGACGCTTGCCCTCACCGGGGCCGCCGCCTCCGCCTGGAGGCAGTTCGCACCGGCCACCTTCTTGCCCGCGAAATGCACCGTGTAGGGGATGTAGGACGAGGGCGGCAGCTCGTCGTCCTCGTGGTTCTGGCTGTCGATTTCTGGCTCCAGGGGCACCGGGGCCGGTCCGGCGCGGAGGAGGAGCAGCGCAAGGGCGAGGACTCTCAACGTGCACCTCCGGCATCCACCTGGATGCGTCCGAAATCCGCGAGTGGCGCGAAGACTTCTGCCACATAGCGCAGCAAACGCACCCGGTTCTCTCGCACCGCGGCGTCCTCGGCCATCACCCGCACCTCCTCGAAGAAGGTCGCCACCGGGCCGCGCAGCGCTGAAGCGGCCTCGAGCGCTCGCTCGACATCGCCCTTGGCCAGCGCCTCGGACACCTTCCGTCTCGCCGCCTGCGCCTCCGTGTAGAGCGCTCGCTCGGCCGGCTGCTCGAAGAGCGCCTCCTCCGGCGCATCGCCCTTGATGTCCTTGCCCTGCTTCTCGACGATGTTCACCGCCCGTTTCACCGACTCGGCCAGGGGGAGAAACTCGGGCGTCTTGACCAGCTTCGCCAGGGCGGAGATGCGCGCCTCGGCGCTGCGGAGGTCGTCAAAGCCCGCAGCCAGGACGGCCTCCACCACGTCCGCCCGGACAGTCTCGGTCCACAGCGCGCGCAGCCGTCCGCGAAAGAAGTCGAGCAACTCCGAGCGCACCTCGGCCACGTTGGCCCGTGGCACCTTGGGCGAGAGCAGCGCCAAGGCCTCGTCCAGCGCCCGGCCGAGGTGGAAACGAAAGCCCCGGCCGAGGACAAGGCGAATGGTGCCCAGGCACGCCCGCCGCAGCCCGAAGGGGTCCGCGGAGGCAGTCGGCTGTTTGCGCAGGAGGAAGAGACCGGCCAGCAAGTCCAGCCGGTCGGCCAGACCAACCAAGGCGCCGGTGTCCTCGCTGGGGAGCGGGTCGGCCGGACCGCGCGGCAGGTAGTGCTCGGCGATGGCGAGCGCCACCGCCTTCGACTCCCCGCTGGCCAGCGCGTACTCGCGGCCCATCACCCCCTGAAGCTCGGGGAATTCGCCCACCATTCCGGTCACCAGGTCGGCCTTGGCCAAGAGTGCAGCCCGGTCAACCGTCGGCAGAAGCCCGTCCAGACCGGCCTCGCGCGTCAGCCAGGCGGCGAGCGCCCGCATCCGCTCCACCTTCTCGCCATAGCTGCCGAGCTGTCCTTGCCACACCACACGGCGCAGCTCCGGGACGCGCGCCGCGAGCGGCGTCATCCGGTCCTGGTCGAAGAAGAAGCGGCCGTCGGCGAGCCTTGCGCCGAGGACACGCTCGTACCCCCGACGCGAGAGCGCCTCCTCGCGCACCGGGGTGTTGGAGACGGCCACGAAGCGAGGCAGAAGCCGCCCGGCGCCGTCCACCACCGAGAAGTAGCGCTGGTGGGTGCGCATCTCCTGGACCAGGACCTCCGGCGGAAGCTCCAGGTGACGCTCCTCGAAGCTCCCCACCACCGGACAGGGGAGCTCCACGAGCTGGGTCACCTCATCGAGCAGGGCCTCATCCTCCCGGAGCACCCCTCCGGCGCGGGCCGCAGCCTCCTTCACGCCAGCGTGAAGCCGAGAACGCCGCAGGGAGACGTCTGCCACGACGTGCGCGCGCTCCAGCGCGCCGGCATGGTCCCGAGCATGGGCGAGAGCGATGGGTCCGGGCGCGAGAAAGCGGTGGCCCTGCGTCTCCCGGCCGCTGCGGACGTCACCGAAGATGACCGGGAGCACGGAGGCGCCGTGCAAGGCGACGAGCCACTGCACCGGCCGAGCGAAGGACTGCTCGACGTCGCCCCACCGCATCGACTTCCGAAACGTGAGCCCGTGCACCACCTCGGAGAGCGCCTTGGGAAGCAGCTCGGTGGCCGGCTGGCCCTTTTCCTCCACGTCGACGGCGAGGTACTCGCCCTTCGCCGTCTGGACGCGTTGCAAGTCGGCCACTGCGCGCCGGTGGCCCTCGGCGAATTTCTCCGCGGCGCGGGTGGGAGCCCCGTCGGCCGAGAAGGCGGCCTTCACCGGCGGGCCCAGCACCTGCCGACGGACGTCGGGGCTCCGCTCGGCGACGCCCTCGACGAGGACGGCGAGTCGACGCGGCGTCCCGTAGGGGCGCATCGTCCCGTGTGGAAGCCGCGCCGTGTCGAGGCGCTCGGCCAAAGAGCGCTGCAGCTCCTCCAGCGCAGGGACGACGAAGGAGGCGGGGAGCTCCTCGGTGCCGATTTCCAGGAGGAGGTCCTCAGCCACGGTGGGCAGGCTCCGACGTCTTCTTCTCGAACGACACGCCCTTCCAGTGGGCGGAGGCAGGCGTCCCCTCCAGCACTGGCGGCTGCTCGCCCACCGTCCAGTGGGTCTTCAGCAACGGGTAGCCAAGGCGCTGGCGGACGCGGAGGTAGCCCTCGGCACAGCCACGGGCGTTGTCCCGGACGCGCTTGATGAAGCCCTGCCGTTCGGTGACGGAGATGGCTCCCCGGGCGTCGAGGAGGTTGAAGAGGTGGCTGCACTTCAGGGCCTGGTCATAGGCCGGCAGCGGCAGGTCCTTCTCGAGCAACTGCTGGCACTCCTTCTCGTGGGCGTCGAAGAGGGCAAAGAGCGTGGCCGCATCCGCGCCCCGGAAGGCGTAGGCGCTCATCTCCACCTCGTTCTCGTGGAAGAGCTCGCGGTAGCGCACCCCGCGCACCCACTCCAAGTCGTAGACGCTCTCCACGCCTTGCAGGTAGGTGCAGATGCGCTCCAGGCCGTACGTCAGCTCGGCGGAGACTGGTCGGCACTCGAAGCCGCCGCACTGCTGGAAGTAGGTGAACTGGGTAATCTCCTGCCCGTCGCACCACACCTCCCAGCCGAGTCCCCAGGCCCCGAGGGTGGGCGATTCCCAGTCGTCCTCCACGAAGCGGATGTCGTGGGCCAGCGGGTCGAGCGCGATGGCGCGCAGCGAGTCGAGGTAGAGCGCCTGGACGTCCTTCGGCGATGGCTTCAGCACCACCTGGAACTGGTGGTGCTGAAAGAGGCGGTTGGGGTTCTCCCCGAAGCGCCCGTCCGCGGGCCGGCGCGAGGGCTGGACGTAGGCCACATTCCACGGCTCTGGCCCGAGGGCGCGCAGGAAGGTGGCCGGAGCCATGGTGCCGGCCCCCACCTCGACGTCGTAGGGCTGGGCAATGACGCACCCTTGGGCTGCCCAATGCTTCTGCAGCGCGAGGATGAGGTCCTGGAAGTACATCTCTTGGGGGGTGTGGCCCTGGCGCCGCGGGCCTTCGGGGCGGCGGACCTTAGAGAGCGGCGACGGCACCGGTCAAGGCACGACGGAGGGTGGTGGACGCCGGGCGCGCCCGTCAACGGGGCGCCCCCTGGGCCACCCGCGCCTCAGGGACGGTTGTTGAGGATGAGGTAGGGCGCAAGCGGCGTGTAGCCATCGCAGGCCGTCTGGTCGGTGGACGTCACCTGGTAGGTGGTGTCGGTGACGTTGAGCACGCCGAAGTTGGCACCCGACGTCGTGATGTTGAGAAGCTGACCCGGCACCCCGAGCGCCGGGGTGCCGTCCGGCGTTGCGAAGACCGTCCCGGTGTCGATGGCCTTGCACCCCGCCACGACGGCACTGCAGCCGAGCGCATTTCCGGAGAGGCTCACGGTGAAGGGCGCGGTGTCCTGCGGGCCGAGGATGGGAGCACCACCGGCCATGTCCGCGGCCTGCACCAGCTGCCCGGTCCCGTCGCGGATGACCACCGCACGATTGCCACTCGACGGCGGCGTCTCGGTGACGCTCACGGTGAGGGTCTCCCCGGGGTGGAAGGCTTCCAGGCAGCATCCGGCATCGAGCTGCGGGAGGCTGAAGTTGACGTTTCCGCTGAAGCCGGCGTCGTTGCTGAGGGCGAGGAACGTCGTCCCGCCGCTGTAGGCGAAGCTGGTGAGGGTTCCCGTGCCGGTCGAGACGGTGCTGGCCGCCGAGCTGTTGACGAGGAAGAAGGGGCCTGACGGGGCGCCGACGTTGACGTAGTACCCGCCCCCGTAAGCCGGAAAGTCGTTCTCCGGGCAACCCGCGGTGCACAGGCCGCCGAAGCAGAGCTCGCCCACCGGGCAGCTGCCGGCGTCTCCGCCGGTGCAGGACGATGGCGCCGGCGGCGTCAGCTGGACCGTCCCCTGCTGAGGTTGAAAATTCTGGGTGGCGCACACGAGGTCACCGGAGGGAAGCGTCCCGGGAAAGGGCACACCGGCGTCGGCGAGCTGCCCACCATTCACCGAGAGCGCGTAGCAGATGCGGGCGGTGAAGGTGTCGGTGGGAAAGTCGTTGGTTTGCTCAAGACACGCCTGTCCTCCCACCACCGCGCCGCAGCTTTCCGTGGAGTCTGCGAAGTAGACCCCGGGCCAGGTCCTCTGGACCATCTGCCCCGGCGCCAGGAGCTCGAGCAACGGGTTGGCCGGCGATGGCGCCATGCAGGTATGTCCCTCGCATGCGGACGCGCTGCAGATGACGTCGCAGCTCTGGCATGCGCACGAGGTTGGAAGCGTCTCGAAGTAGGCCGGGTCAGTCACCGCCGACCCCTGCGGAGTGATGACCAGCCCGAAGGTGGAGTCGGTGGCGTCGATGAAGAGCGGCTCGGCGGAGGTGTTGGTGAAGACCATCGTCACCGGCGTCGGCTCGGCGGCGCCGGTGTTGCTGTTGCAACTGCAGCCCGGGAGCGCGGACGCAGCGAGCAGGAGCGGGAGGGTGGAGCGCATCACCGTCGGCGCAGCAGAGTAGCACCAACCCGGCCACGAGCTTGCGAGTTGCAGAAGCCTACGGGATGCTCCCCGGCGACTCTCGACCCATGACGCGCGTTCCCTCGGTCCCGCTGCTCGTCGTCGTCGCGCTCATGCAGGGAGCGTGCGACAAGGCCGGAAGTAGCAGCGCCAGCGGGCCGGCCGTCCCGCAGGTCGCTCCGCCGACGCTCTCACCCATCGAGCTTCTTCCACCGGTGGTGAACCGACAGACGGTGGGCCAGGTCATCCTGGCGGACCCCCTGGCGCTCGCCTCCTTCCAGACCGACCTCTTCACGCAGAGTAACGGGGTGGTCGACATCCTCTGGATTATCGACGACTCGGGTTCGATGGCCGACGAGCGTCTCATCCTCGGCAGCGACTTCCAGGGCTTCCTCGACGAGCTGGTGGCGATTCAGAGCAACTACCAGATTGGCGTCACCAGCCTGAACGACGTCGACCAGGGACAGCTCAAGCAGAGCATGTCGGCGGCGCCGGGGCTGCGCATCATCACCAACGCCACGACGAACGCCACGGCGGTCTTCCAGGAGCTGACCACCTACCCGCTCTCCCGCCTGCACTGGGACCAGGGACTGCGCATGGGGGAGCTCGCGCTCACCCCTCCCAACACCAGTCCCGGTGGCACCAACGTCGGCTTCGTGCGGCCGAACGCGGCGCTGGCCGTCATCGTCGTCACCAACGGAGAGGATGGAAGCTACGGAGACCCGGACTACTACACGCGCTTCTACCAGGGCGTGAAGGGCGCCGGGAACGAGCGCCTGGTGACGTTCTCCACGCTGGGCGGTGACCTCCCCAATGGCTGCACGCCCGCGGTGGACGTCGGAAAGCTGGGAGGGATGGCGCCCCCGGCCACCCGCTATGCGGACGTCTCCTTCGGGACGGGAGGCGTGGTGGGCAGCATCTGCGACGCGGACTTCGCCGGCACCCTGCTGCGCATCGTCCAGGCGCTGAATACCCTGCGCAAGGTTTTCCAGCTCACGCTCATCCCGGCACCGGGGACGCTGACGGTGACGGTGAATGGAGTGACCATCCCCCAGGACGTCGTCAACGGCTGGCAGTACCAGGCCAGCACCAACAGCGTCGTCTTCCTGGGGGCCTACGTCCCGCCCCCGGGCGCGAACGTTCAAATTCTCTACGCCATCTCCTGACTGAAACGGCCCGTGCCCCGACCCTCCCTGCCGCTTGCGCTCGTGCTTCTGGCATTGCTCGCGGCGTGCGGCCGGACCGCGCTGGGCGGCATCTGTCCCGAGGGCTACACCGTGGACGGGGGCACCGACGAGGGCTGCCCCTCGGGCTACGTCTGTAACCAGGGGACGTGCGACTGCCGCAGCGATGAGTGCTGCCCGACGGGCTACCAGTTCTCGCTCGACAGCAATGCCTGCGTCTGTCACGCCAGCAGCTGCTGCCCGGCAGCGTACGTCTGGAATTCTGCCCAGCAGATGTGCGGGTGCGGCAGTCAGGCCTGCTGCCCGAGCGGCTATGTCTTCGACACCGTGGCCCAGGGCTGTCGCTGCGCCGCGGACTTCTGTTGCCCGGCGGGCTTCGGCTACGACGCGGACGCGGGGGCCATGGACTGCGTGTGCCAGGCCGACGACTGCTGCCCGGTGAATTACGTCTACGACGCCGCCCGGAATGCCTGCATCTGCGGCGAGGACTCCTGCTGTCCCACCGACTACACCTACAACGCCTCGGTGCGGGCCTGCATCTGCTCGGGCGACGCCTGTTGCCCCTCGGGCTTCGTGCAGGACGCCGCGGCCAAACGGTGCGTCTGCACGCCCGCTGGCTGTCCGGCAAACACCGTCTGCGACATGACCTCCGGCTCCTGCCGCTGCCAGAACGACAATGGGTGTCCGGCTGGCGACTTCTGCAACGCTGCCGGCTCCTGTCAGTCGTCCTCCAGCTGCACCACCAACCTCGACTGCCCGTCGGGCACGTACTGCAACGTCAACACCAACGTCTGCGGCACCGTCGCACCCGGCGCCTGCGCCACCAACGCCGACTGCAACTACGGACAGCCGAGCCCTGTCCCGGCGTTTGGTGAGGTGTGCCTGAACGGCACCTGCGTCCCGGGCTGCTACGCCGACTCGGACTGTCCAATCCAGCCCGCCGCGGAGAACCTGTCCAAGACGTCGTGCGTCGGTGCCAACCTCGGGGTGAGCCCCCCGGTGCTGGGAAGCTGCCAGCCCTTCTGCCTCACCAACGACTCCTGTCCGGTGAATGCCTTCTGCACCACCGCGTCCGGCACTTGCAGCTTCAATCCCACCAATGTGAATTGCCAGGCCTGCTCCGACGCGCCGGGCGACTGCAACTCCGAGAGCAACTACACCTGCCTCGGCTTCATCATCGAAGGCCAGGAGTCACTCTTCTGCGGCAGCACCTGCAACACCGACGCCGACTGCCCGAGTGGCTTCACCTGCGGTGGCGTCATCGAGAGTTGTAACCCCAATGGTACGGCGCCGGTGTGCCCGACGCTCAACGACGGCTCCGCGGCCCAGTGCCTGGCCTTCAGCACGGTGAACGAGCCGGTGTCCTACTACTGCTCCGGGCCGGACGGGCAGCCCTACGTCTACTTCAGCGCCTGCAACCCGCTCTCCGGCTTCTGTCCGGCCTCGGACTTCCCGTAGACTCAAAACCAAGGAGTGCACGCCGTGCGGCCTCCAAGCGCACGGACGTCCCAGCGGAGCAGCCAGAGTCGATGCCGAAACCAACGTCCTTGCGGGTTCGGCGCACTGGCCTGCTTCCAAAACTCCTTGCCGGTGCCCGTCATCGACGAAAGCGTGGCCATCCAATGCAAGCAGCCATCCGCCGACATGAGCGACGACGCCCTTCCCGGCTCTTCCCCGTTTGGAGGTGCCGGCGTCGCACGGAGGGGCACCCTTCCCAGCCCTCGGCCGGTGACAGCCGGATTGCCAGGGCGCGACGGGCATCGAGGGTGGCTCCCCACGTCGTCGAGCGACTTCTCGTGGCTGTGAGCCTGATCGCCCTCGGTGGCTGCCAGTACATGCCCCATGCCTACGAGCCGCAATCGCCGCAGATCCCGGAGGCGCGCACCCTCCCCATTCCCGGCGCCATCCTCACCTTCGTCAGCGAGGGCTCGGGACGGCCGATCGTTTTCGTCCACGGCAACATCGCCGACCTGCGCATCTGGTCCGACCAGCGAGGCCCGGCCCTGAAGGGCTACCAAGAGGTGAGCTACAGCCGTCGCTACCACTACCCCAACGCTTGGGCGGGAGATGGTCGCGACTACACGGAAGCAAACCACGAACAGGACTTGGTCCATGTCATTCACGGGCTGCACCTCGGACGCGTCGACCTCGTCGGGCACGGCTCGGGGGCCCAGCTGGCGGTGGAGGTAGCGCTGAGTCACCCAGAGCTCGTTCGCACGCTCGTGCTCGTGGAACCGGCGATGGCCACCGCCGCCATCGGCAGGCCTGGTTTCGAGGCCCTGACCACCAAGCGCGCCGAGCTCGCCGAACAGATGGCAGCCGCGGTGAAGAAGACGGATGACGAGAAGGCAGCGAAGCTTCTCTTCAACTGGGCGGACGGCAGTCCGGGGGCCTATGACGCGCTCGCCGCGCCGCTGCGAGGAGAGATTCTGGACAACGCGCGCGTGCTCGCGTTTTTCCTCGCCACTCCGCCCCCCGGAGTGCTCTGCGCCGAGCTGGGACGGTTGACGGTGCCTACGCTGGTCGTGACGGGCGAGCACTCCAACCCCTTCTTTGCCGCTGTGGCCGACGCCGTCACTGCCTGCGTCACGGGCGCGGTACGCGAGACCATCCCCACGACCGGCCACGTCGTGCAGCGCGACAATGCCGACGCCTTCAACGCGGCGCTGGTGGGATTTCTCGCCGCCCACTAGGGAAAAGGCCAGCAGGCCGCGGGTCTGCTAGTCGACTCCCAGCTGACGAAGGAAGTCCACGCCCCGAAGCGCGCGCCCGAGGTGGTGGGAAATGAAGGCGTTGAGCAACCCCCGCGCCTGAGCGCGGACAGGGGCGCTGAGGGGCGTTTTCTGGCCCTCCTGCAGCCCGGCCAGCGCCTCGAGCAGCTCGGGCGCCACGTGTGGCGCGCCAGGCACGCGCCCCTGGCACCTCTCACACACCCCTCCTCCCTGGGCGGCGTCGAAGCGCGGCGCCCGGCCGAGGGGACCGCCGCACACCGAGCAGGCATCGAAGCGAGGCCGCAGCCCGGCCAGCGAGAGCGCCTCGAGCTCGAAGGCGATGAGCGACGTCGGCCCCGCCCTGCCTTCCTCCAGAAGGCCGAGCCAGGCCGTGGCCGCGTCGAAGAGCTCCGGGTGCGGCTCACGCTCCCGGAGGAGCTCCCGGCACAGCTCCACCACGTACAGGGCCCGGCCGATGCGAGAGAGGTCCGAGCGCAGCCCGGAAAACGTGCGGACGACATCGACGCCGTCCAGGCGAAGCGTCGAGCCCCGGCGTTCGACGAGCTGTGCCTTTAGCCAGGTGCAGGGCTCGAGGGCACCGGCGAAGCGGCGGCGGCTCTTGCGGGCTCCGGCAGCAAAGGCCGTCAGCTTTCCCGCCCCCCTGGCGAAGAGGGTCACCAGGCGGTCGGCCTCGCCGTAGTCGACGCTTCCGAGGACGAGCGCGTCGTCGACGAAGCGCTCCATTCAGGCGCCTCCCTGGGCGCCCAGGGTGGAGAACCATTGCTCGAGGCCCACCAGGCGCTCTCCCAGCCCGGAGCGAAACGTCCAGTGGTCCACCACGTGCCGGCCAAGCCCCATGGTGCGGGCGGTGCGTGGGGGAAGCGTCAGGGACGCCGCGGCGTCTCGCATGCTCCTCACCAGGCCGTGGATGAAGCGCAGCTCCGCATCCGAGGCGCCCGAGGAGCGCCTGTGCGCGGCGAGCTCCTCGTCCAGCATCCCCAGAAGCGTGTCCGCCTCGCGGATGAAGGCCTGCACCCCGGGGCCCTCAGGGCTTGGTCGGCGGCGGCGCCGGACGGGCAGGAGGAGCCGGCAGCGGGCCGCCCAGGCGGCCGAGGAGGCTCGCGCAGTCCTCTTGCAGGGTGCCAGAGGTGGTGCGCTCGACGCAGGCCGCGAAACTCGCGCGGGCGAGGTCATTCTGGCCGAGCTTCGCCCGGCACATCCCGAGGAGGTGGTGGGCCTCGGCCACCGCCGGACAGGACTTGGCGAATTCGCCGAAGGCCTCGCAGGCTTTCTCGGTGCGTCCGGTGCCGTCGTAGATGAGCCCCAGGGTTCGCCATCCCTGGCAGAAGTTGGGAGCCACGGTGATGGCTGCCCGCACCGACTCGATGGCCTTGTCGGTCTGGCCCTTCTTGTAGAGTGCCCAGCCGAGGTTGGACTGGGCGAAGTGCGGCGTGCGGTAAAGCATGTCGTTGAGGGCAATCTCGTACTGGGCGATGGCCTCGTCGTAACGACCCTCGTCGAGGTAGAGATTCCCGAGGTTGACGTGGGCCTCGGGGAAGGCGGGCTGAATCTCCAGTGCCCGCTTGTACTGGACCTCGGCCTCGGGAAACTTCTGGTAGTTGAGATGCAAGAGAAGCCCGAGGCCGTTGTGGGCGTCGGCCAGGCCCTCGTCGAGCTGCACGGCCTGCTGGAACTCCGAGTAGGCGCTCTTGTAGTCGCCCTGGTTCAGCGAGCCGACCCCGAGCTCGAAGTGAATCTCGGCCCCGCGCCGAGCCTTCTCGTCGGGGGCGTGCTTGCAGCTGACAAGGAACAGACAGGCGCCGAGCAGCGCCACACGGACGGGCGAGCGAGAGTGCATCGTCAGAAGGAGGAGAAGAGGCGAGCCAGCCGCGCCACCGGGGAGAGCTGCGGCCGGTCTCCGGGCGTGGCGGGGGTGGGGGCATTCCGGCCGCGGTACATGGGGACCGAGCCCAGCACCTCCGTCTGACGGTCCGAGGGCAGCGCCCGGTAGTTGAGGTTGTCCATCATGAAGCCCATGGACTCGACGAAGGCCAGGGCGTCGGTTTGCAGGGTGCGGTAGTCCTCGGGCGTCTGGGCGACCTGGTCGGTGAGGTACACGGCGCAGTCGTGGGATTCGCTCAGCCAGAGGTAGATGGTGACGGTGAAGCCCTGCGTGCCGCGCAGGCAGGCGATGAAGGCCTGAGCCGGCCCAGCGCGCCGCCCGGGGATGGCCACGTGCGGCGCGTTGATGCTCTGAAAGAGCGCGGCCACCTGCTCGCGCGTCGCGTCGAGTACGCGTACCGTGTCGTCGAGGGTGAACAAGGGGTGGACCCGCCCGTCTGATTGCCACGCCGCGGCTGCGGCCGCAAGACAAGCGCTCAGCGCTCGCGCTGGGCGAGGGCCCAGTCGCCCGCCAGACCCTCGCCCGTCCGAAAGCGGACGAACTGGCGCTTCACGCGCCTCGGGTAGAAGCGGTAGGCCTCGAGCTCGCGGGCGCGAAGGGCCTGGCGAATTCGGTCCGGCCCTCCGTTGTAGGCCATCAACGCGAGCTCCAGGTCTCCACCGAAGCGGTCCTGAAGCGACCGCAGGTAACGGATGCCAAGCCGGACACAGAGCGCGGGGTCGGCCGCGACCTCTTCGGGGGACAGGCGCAGCCCCTCGTGCTCGACGATGAATTGCAGCGTGCTGGGGCGAATCTGCATCAACCCGCGTGCGCCCCGCGCACTGACGGCGCCCTCGTCGAATTCGCTCTCCACGTCGATGAGGGCCAGGACGAGAAGCGGGTCATAGCCTGCGCGCAGCGCCTCTTCGGCGATGGCGCGACCAACCTGGCTGCGCAGGGTGAGCCCGAGCTCCGGAGCGCGCTTGGCAAGCACCGAGTCGATGAGGGCCTGGTCCGGGGCCGCGTACGCGGCCACCTCCACCCGCGGCGGGCTCGGCGGTCCCCGCACGACACCCTCGACGCGGGCCGCCCCGAGCAACAGCAGCGCCGCGACGAGCGGGAGCACCGCGCAGTGCGAGGAGAGCGCGTAGAGCTGGAAGAGGAGTCGACGCATGGGGTGGTGGACGGAAAGAGTCTCGCCTGGACCTGTCAGCTAGCTCCGACGCTTCGTGTCAAGCTCGTCCAGCCGGGCGGCCAGTCGGTCGAGGCGGCTTTGGAGGCTCTGAATCTGCTCCTTGCGTGGCACGCGCAGCCGCGCCACCGCCCGTCGGACGCCTTCCTCAATCCCCTTCTCCAGCGTCTGTCGCTGGCTTCGCAGTCGCTCCGAGACTTCCAACACCTGGCGACGCATCTCGTCCTGGCTCCACCCGGCCGCAGCCTGGAGCCTTTGCACGACCTGGGCCGCCTCCTCTTCCACGGAGGACACGGCCACCAGGGCCTGCGCCCACATGCGCTCAACCACGTCGCTAAGCGGCCGTTTTTCCTTGTTTTCTAAATTCATGCGGGACTCCTTCGCTGGCGCGGCCCGGAAGGCGAAAGCCACGAGGGCTGCCGGCCGACGACGCCCCAAGCTTAAGGGCTACAGAGGGTCAACGCCCGGAACTGGCCAGGCGAGGAGGTCATTCCCGACCTCCCCGCATTCAAGACTCCACCCTTTTAGGGGGTTACGCCCGAGCGTCAGGCTTTCCGCCGGCAAGCGTGTCCAGCCGCTTGGAGAGCTTTCCCAGCTGGCGATTCAAGGCACGCACCTGGGTCTGGCTGGCGACGCCGGCCACTTCCAGGACGCGGGCCTGAAACTCCTCGAGCTTCTTGCGTGCCTCGGTGGAGACGTCCTGGGCGCGCTTCACGAGCTCACGCAAAGAGCCGTTGAGCACCTTCAGCTCCGCCGCGCTCAGCCGCTCGAGCAGAGCGTCCAGCTCCTTGCGAGAGTCCTGGCCGCGGGCGATGAGATTCTTGAGCACCTTCTCCGCCTCCGCCTCGAAGGCAACCAGCCGCTTCTGCGCGATACCGAATTGTCCGAGCACAAAGCCCTGCACGTCGTTCTTCGCCATGGTTCGACTCCTGGAAATGGGACGGGATGGTAGACGCCGCCCCCGTCTCACCTTGGTTATAACGCGCCGCGGCAAGACGTCAAGGAGTTTCTGACGCAGAGCGTCAGACTAGGCCGAAGCGCGGCCTGCCGAGGGCTTGCCGGCGGAGGACGTCTTCGCGGCGGCCTTCTGCGTCTTGCGGCGCTTCTTCCAGGCTTGGCGAATCTTCATCCGCTTGCGCTGGTGCTTGCTTCGGCTGCGTGCCATTCGAAAGAGCTCCTCGCTTCGCATGAGGCCTAGAGGCCCAAAGGGGAAGCGTCCCTGGGGCGGGGCGCCTCCTGTAGCAGAGGGCGGCGGAGAAACGCGAGCCCTCCCCCCTTCTGCCCCGGCTGTCAGGGCGCGGGCTTGGTGGGAAACGGGATGCCCTCGGCGCTGCGCACCGCCGTCGGCCGGGCCTCGGCCGCGGTGACGGTGAAGGAGCGCTCCTCGGGCGGTGGAGGCGCCGCCGCGCCCGCGCGACGCCGGCGGGGAAGCACCGCCTGGAAGAGGGCCACGAAGCGACGCACCTCGTCCAGGGGCAGGGCCGGGCAGAAGTGCCCGTTGATGCCCGTCATTGGCCCGGCCATGCACACGGCGTTGAGGATGGCCTCCTCGGTGGCCTCCATCACCGCCTCGTAGAGGGGGTCGAGTCGCTGGTCGAGCAAGAGCTTCACCTTGGTGACCATCTTCTTCGTCCGCCTGGGGATGATGTTGGCCGTGGAGAAGCCGACGACAATCTCCCCCGAGCCGTGGGCGGCGTAGCTGCCCACCCGGCCGATGCCCAGGCCCACGCGCTTGCAGAGGCGGGAGATTTGGTTCGGAAGCAGCGGGGCATCGGTGGCCACCACGGCGATGATGCTTCCATAGCTGTCCTGCCGGCGGGCCTGGGCGTGGAAGCGCTCCTCGAGCACCTCGCCCAGCGGGAGTCCCCCCACGCGCAGGTTGTGCATCTTCCCGAAGTTGGACATGACGAGGACGCCCAAGGTGTAGCCGCCGTTGGACTCCGGAAGCTTCCGGGAGCTGGTGCCGATTCCGCCCTTGAAGTCGCAGGTAATCATCCCCGTCCCGCCCCCGACGTTGCCCTCCGCCACCGGCCCGGTGGTGGCGCCGGCGATGGCGGCCCGGACGTGGTCCTCGTGCACGTGGACGCCGGCGATGTCGTTGAGCCAGCTGTCGTCGCACTCCCCCACCACCGGGATGATGACGTCGTGCTCGTCGCCGATGCCGGGGTAGCGCTCGACCATCGTCCGGGCCACGGCGTCCGACACCGCACCCACCGACATGGTGTTGGTGAGCAGGATGGGCGTCTCGAGCAGCCCCCACTCCATCACCTGCGTCAGCCCGGAGACTTCGCCGGCCCCGTTGAGGACGAAGCTTCCGCCGTGCAGCCGCTCCATGAAGATGTTGCCGTGGCTGGGAAGGATGGCCGTGACCCCGGTGCGCACCGGGCCGTGCCCGGGCCTGAGCCGTCCCTCGCCACGGATGATGGTGGCGTGGCCGACGAGCACCCCCTCCACGTCGGTGATGGCGTTGTGCCGTCCCGGGCGAAAGCGTCCCAGGGGAAGGTCCAACGCGCGTGCGCGCACGCGGGGCTCGGTGACGGCGTCGGCCATGGCGTCCTCTTCGGGAAGCTTAGCCGCTGGTGCGCGTCTCGCGTGCCACAACCGGAGCGCCCGGGTGCCGGCCGCTTCCCCCGGGGCGCGGCAAGGAGGGCTAGGGCTAGCCCTTCCCGTCGCGAGCCTCGGAGAGCTCGGCGCCAAGCGGCACGGCGCCGTTACTGTGCCCGTTGCCGTTGTTGACCGGCGCCTCGCGGTCGGCCGCCTTGCGCTGTTCGCGCTCCTTGTAGCGCCGGATGGCTCCGGAAAGAATCTCCCCGATGAGCGTCCGGTAGTCCATGCCTGCGCCCTGGGCGATGAGGACCAGGTCGCTCCAGCCGGGCGTCAAACCTGGGAGCGGGTTGCACTCGATGAAATACACCCTGCCCCGCTCGTCCATGCGGAAATCGATGCGGGCCACGTCGCGGCATCCGAGGGCCATGAAGGCGGCGCGCCCGGCGGTGCGCAGCTTCTCGAGCAGGTTCGGTTCCACCCGGGCCGGCACGTCGTAACGGATGCGGTCGTTCCAGTCGAGCTTGTGCTGGAAGCTGTAGACCGGCGTCTTCTCCGTCTCGTCGAGAAAGACAATCTCCATGGGCGGAAGCACCTTCGGACGGCGCTCTCCGAGCAACCCCACGGTGAATTCCCGCCCGGAGATGTACTCCTCCACCAGGACCGGCTGCTGGTACTTGCCGGCGATGTCCCGCACCACCTCACGGAGCTCCACCTCGGTGTGGCAGACGCTGCTCGACACCACGCCCTTGCTCGAGCCTTCCGCGACCGGCTTGGCCAGGAGCGGGAAGCGGGTGAATTCGCGTGACAGCCGCTCCTTGCCGGTGACCATCAGCTGGAAATTGGGCGTGTTGATGCCGTGCTGCCGGACGATGCGCTTGGCCAGCGCCTTGTCCAGGGCGATGGAGAGCGTCGCCGGGTCCGAGCCGGTGTAGGGGATGTCCAGAAGCTCGAGGAGCGCCGGGACCTGGCTTTCGCGATTCCGTCCCTTGAAGCCCTCGGCGATGTTGAAGACCAGGTCGATGGGCGTCACCGCCAGGACGGTGGGCAACTCCTGGTTCGCCTCGAGGTCGATGACCTCGTGGCCGTAGGAGGCGATGGCTTCCCGGATGGCTTGAAGCGTGCTCGGCGCGTCGTATTCCGCCTCGCTGTCCTCCTGGGCGTCGACGGTGGGCTTGATGCGCTTCACGTTGTAGGCGAACCCCACCCGGAGAGGTCCGGACTTGCGGGTGGGCTTTCCCTGCCGGCGTGGACTGTCCTTGATGGAGTTGCGCTTGGCGGCGCTCTCGATGATGGAGTCGATGACGCGGTCCAGGTGCAGGCCCTCGAGCTCGGCGGCGACGTAGATGCCGGCTCCCGGCTCGAGGCTGGGAAGGGCGTTGATTTCCAGGAAGTGGGGGACGCCGGCGTCGCTGACGCGAAAGTCGAGCCGGCCGAGGTCGTGGCAGTCGCAGACACGGAAGATTTTGCGCGCCGTCTCGCGAAGCTCCTCGGTCATGGCCAGGCTGAGGTCGGCCGGCGCGCGCACCGAGACCGCCTTGGTGTTGGTCGTCTTCAAGGCGTAGTCGTAGATGGCGTACTTCCGGGCGCCCCCGAGCTTCGGGTCGACCACGTATTCCACCGGAGAGAGCACGCCGCCGAAGTCGTTCTGCACCGCGGCCAGGTAGGGCACGGTGATGTCGCGCCCGGCGACGTACTCCTCCACCAGGATGCCCGCCGGATAGCGCTCCAGCGCGTGGGCCACCTTCTGCTCCAGCTCCTCCACCGTCTCGGCCACCGAGTCCTGGGTGATGCCCTTGGAAGAACCTTCGAAGTTGGGTTTGACGATGACCGGAAAGCGCAGGGCCTTTGGGTTGAGCTCCTCCGGGTGCTCCACGTACTGCCATCCCGGCGTGCGGATGCCGTGCTCGCGCAACATGAGCTTCGTGAGCTGCTTGTCCAGCGTCACCGCCAGCGCGTAGGCGTCCGAGCCGGTGTAGGGAATGCCCAGCTCGTCGAAGAGCGCAGGGTAGAAGGCCTCGCGGAAACGGCCCCGCCGCCCTTCGGCGGTGTTGAAGATGAGGTCCGGACTGTAGGCCTCGAGCCTGGCGACGATGCGCGAGGCCGGCCCGGACACCTCCACCCGCTCCAGGCGGTGGCCCAGACGCTCAATCGCCCCGGCCAGCGTATTCACCGTCTCGGCGGTGTCGAACTCCGCTTCCTCCTCGGCGTCGGAGAGCCGGAGGTTGTACGTCAGCGCGATGCGCAAGCGGGTTGCCTCCTGTGGAGCCGGGCGACCCGCCCGTCACGCAGCCGGCTCATCGACCGGCCGTGTCCGACCGCGACGCTTGCGGCCTGAGACTCCGCCACCGCTCCGGAGACCACCTTGCCGTCCACCACCTGCGTCTGGGCCCAGACATCCCCGAAGCGTCGTCCGAGGGGGTCCCGCAGGGACTTCCACGTCTCCACCCCGCCGATGACCACCAGGCCGCCGAGGAAGGCCCGTAGCCCGAGCGGCTCGGGCATCATCCTCAGCAGCACCACCAGGGCCAGGGGCGCATTGCGCAGGGTGCTGTCGCGAAAGCGGGCACCGGCCCGCAGGGGCAGGAAGACGGCCCGCACGCCGAAGATGCGCTTGCCGGCGCTCTGGCCGTGGAAGATGCCATCGGCCAGAAGGACGTAGAGCAACGCCACCACCAGCCCCGCCCGCCCGGCGGCGACGGCCAGGGCGTAGGCCACGCCCACGTCCGCCGAGCGCGCCAGAAGGCGCAGGACCCGACTGCACCTCGGGTAAGGGGACTCGGGCGAGCCCTGGCTCGGGACGAGTTGCAAGAGCGGACCGCCGACACCCCAGGGGCTCACGTCTCCTGCTCCCCGGATGCCGCCAGTTGACCGAGCCGCTCCCAGGCGGCCTGGGCCCGGGCGTGCGTCGGCGCCGCGGTGCCATGGGCCAGCTTTTCGAGACGGGCCTGGGCCGTCGCCACATCGTGCGCCGCCGCGCGGCCCGCCCGGGTGAAGAAGACGAAGGCCATCGCCGGCCGCTTGCTCGAATCCCGCATCGCGAAGTGCACCGACTCCACCGTCCATCCCTGAGCGACCCAGCCGTTGATGGTGTCCTCCAGCGTCGCCTCGTCCACCGTGGACAGCTCCACGACCTTGTACTGCAACACCAAAGGCTCCGGAGGAGCGGTTCGGCGCCTGGCTTGGGGAGGATTCGACGGCTTGCGGCGCGGCCGCTTGTTCATCGTGACCTGGAAACCGCAGTGTTCCCCAGCCACCGCGCGACTGCAAGGTGAAGGCGCGAGGGCTCGACCTCACGCACCGAGCAACCGGGCCGCCTCGAGCGCGTGGTAGGTGAGGATGACGTCGGCACCAGCGCGCTTGATGGACGTCAGAATCTCGAGAATGAGTCGGTCTCCATCGACCCAGCCGGCCTGGGCCGCGGCCTTGAGCATGGCGTACTCCCCGGACACGTTGTAGGCCGCCACGGGGACGTCGAAGCGCTCCTTCACCTTGGCGATGACGTCGAGGTAGGCGAGCGCCGGCTTCACCATCACCATGTCCGCGCCCTCCTCGAGGTCCAGCGCCACTTCCTTCAGCGCCTCGCGCACGTTGCCCGGGTCCATCTGGTAGCCACGCCGGTCGCCAAACTGAGGCGTGCTCTTCGCCGCCTCGCGGAACGGCCCGTAGAAGCCCGAGGCGTACTTGGCCGCGTAGGCGAGGATGGGCGTCTCGGAGTGCCCGGCCTCCGACAGGGCACGGCGGATGGCCATCACCCGGCCGTCCATCATGTCCGAGGGCGCGATGATGTCCGCCCCGGCCTGGGCGCAGCTCACCGCCATGCGCGCCAGCAGCGGAAGCGTGGCATCGTTTTGGACTTTGCCATCGGCCACCACGCCGCAATGGCCGTGGTCGGTGTACTCGCAGAGGCAGACGTCGGCGATGAGGAGCAGCTCCGGGACTGCCTCCTTCAGCGTCCGCAGGGCCCGCTGGACGATGCCCCCCTCGGCGTAGGCCTCGGTGCCCGCCGGGTCCTTGAACTCCGGGAGCCCGAAGAGGATGAGCGCCGGGATGCCGAGGGCGCGGGCTGCCTTCGCCTCGGTGACGGCGGCATCCACGGTGAGGTTGAAGATGCCGGGCATCGAGGCGATGGGACGACGCTCGCCACGGCCCTCCATGACGAAGAGCGGGTAGACGAAGTCCGAGGGCGCGAGCGTCGTCTCGCGCACCAGGCCGCGCAGGGCCTCGGAGCTGCGCAGTCGGCGAGGCCGGTGGACGGGAAAGCCCATGGAGGGTTGTCTACCTAGCTCGCCCGCTCCGGGCAAACTCTTGCCGGACGGGCGCGCTCGAGGCACAGCCACCCCGGGGACGCGCGGAGCCCCTTGGGCGGGAAGGCCCACGTACGCGACGAGAGAAAGAGTGCCCGTCGAGGCAGCGCCCGTTTTCGGCCGAGAGTGGACTTCTTCCCGCATACGGTGACACATACGCCGGGCCGTCCACTCGGGGTGCGCCGGGTGCCCGGCGTGGCTAGACTCCGCCAAGCGATGGGCCGCGGGGGGTGTACGGGGGCGTA
>Ga0302326_10001879_pt1 | contig 52292 bp, 53 predicted proteins | sample Palsa_T0_3_FD_202264 | JGI IMG/M metagenome (GOLD analysis project Ga0302326, IMG submission 202264) | Peat permafrost microbial communities from Stordalen Mire near Abisko, Sweden - Palsa_T0_3 | ecosystem: Environmental > Terrestrial > Soil > Palsa > Peat permafrost | place: Sweden: Abisko...
CATCTTCTGCACCGACGGGGTCACGCGGATGATCGCCGACCAGGAGCTGCGCGAGATCATCGGGGCGACCGACGACCCGGCCGCGATATCCCGGGGCCTCGTCACGCTCTCGGTGACGCGAGGCGGCCCCGACAACTCGACCGTCGTGGCCGTCGTTGTCGAAATGCCCTAAGGCGGGGGCGTTCAGGCGACAAAAGGGTTGTAGCGGAGCTCGTTGCCGGCCGTCGTCATCGGCCCGTGGCCGGGCGCGACAACCGTGTCCGCGGGCACCGCCTCCAATACCCGGCGCAGGTGGGCGCGCAGCTGCCTCTGGCAGTGATACGGTCCCCCGGCGGACCCGGCGAATACAAGGTCCCCCGACACAAGAAGCGACCGGGCTCCGGGGACCGCGGCCGAGCGGACGTGGTAGCAGTTGTGCATGGCGCAGTGCCCGGGCGTCCTGAACGCCGTCACCTCGAGCGCGCCCACGCGGACGCTCTCCCCCTCCCCCATCGCGCGCGCCGGCGCGGCCCGCGCCCCTGCGGGGACGTAGGCCTGGGTCGCGCCAAACCGACCCACGGCGCCGGCCAGCCCGCCGGCGTGCTCCGCCTCGACGTGGGTGACGAATATCGCGTCGATCCCCCGGATCGCCCCGGGCCAAACCGACTCGAGCGCAGCCGCGGCGGGGCCCGCGTCGAACAGGAGCCCGCGGCGGGACTCGCCCTCGGACACGACGTATGCGTTCACGACGCCGATCCCATGGGTCATCCTCAGCGGCCATACGTTGAAGGGAAGGCCCTCGGGCTCCGGCAGCGGGTACTTGCCCGAGGCCAGGGCGCACAGGCCCACCTCGTTGAGGCCGAGGACCGCCGCCATCCTCCCGCATTCGCCCGGGCCCAGCTCCGGGCGGTAGTCGATGGCGTCGAGAATCGACGACACCGGCACGCCGGACCTCTCGGACAGGCTCTCGGGCGTGAGGCCCGCGCAGCTCATCGCCTTCTCGAGCACGTCGCCGAGCTCGTCTTCAAGCGGGATCTGCAGGATGGGCGTCACTGGGTTCGGGTGGCCGGGTCTGAGGGACCCTAGCCAATCCGGGCGGATTATTCAACGCATGAGCGCTCGATGCAGCGTTGAACTCGCGGGGGGAACCGTCTGGGATTCCCGGGCCATGGACCCGTCGCAGCAGGAGGTACTCGACATTTTCAAACGCACCCGCGCCCTGCTGACGGGCCACTTCGTCCTTCGCTCCGGCCTTCACAGCGGCCACTATTTCCAGTGCGCCCAGGTCTGCCAGCACATGGACGCCGTGGAGCGGCTTTCGGAGCTCCTCCTCGGGAAGGTGCGCGCGAGGGGCTGGGATTTCTCGACGGTGCTCGCCCCGGCGATGGGCGGGCTCGTCATCGGCCAGGAGGTCGCCCGCCAGGCCAGGGCCCGGTACATCTTCTGCGAGAAGGAGAACAACGTCCTTGTCCTGCGCCGGGGGTTCGGTTTCGCCCCCCAGGAGCGCGTGCTCGTGGTCGAGGACGTGGTCACCCGCGGCGGCCGCGTGGTGGAGTGCCTAGACATCGTCCGCAAAGGGGGCGCCGCGGCCGCGGGCGTCGCGATGCTGGTCGACCGCAGCGCGGGATCGGTCCGCTTTGACGCGCCGTCTCTCTCGCTGCTGGAGCTCAGCTTCCCCACCTATCCCGCGGACGCGGTGCCCGAGGCCCTTGCCAGGATCCCGGTCGAGAAGCCGGGGAGCTGACCCGCGGTCCCTCTAGCCGGTCGTCACGACGATGTACCTCTGGTAGCCGCGGTAGGAGACGAGGAGCAGGTTGTGGCCGGGATGAAGGCTCGCGCGCGCCGCCGCGACGTCCGCGACCGGGATCCGGTTGATCTCGATGATCACGGCTCCGACAGGAAGGTCCTCGGCGTGCTCCGAATTCTCCTTAACGTCGGTCACCACCACGCCGGTGATCCGCGGGTCGAGCTCGAAGCGCTTGCGCGCGTCGTCGGTGATCTTGTCGACCTGGATGCCGCTCAGGAGCTCGTTGGTCGCCTCGGCAAACTGCGTGAGAACCACGTCCACGCCGACCGGCTTGCCGTCCCTCGACAGGTTGATGCTCACCTTGCTGCCGGGGGGCATCTCGGCGATCGTCAGGCGGAGCTCGTCGCGGCTCTCGATCTCCTTGCCGTTCACCTTCAGGATGACGTCGCCGCGCTGGACCCCCGCCTTCTCCGCCGGGCCGTCGGGCGTGACCTCGGTGATGATGACGCCCTTGGTGTCGCCCGGCAGGTGGACCTGCTCGGCCACCTCGGGCGTCAGCGGCTCCGAGCCCACGCCAAGGAAGCCGCGCGTCACGGTGCCGGTCTCGATGAGGCTCTTCATGACCCCGGCGGCGAGGTTCACCGGAACGGCGAAGCCGATCCCGATGTTGCCGCGCGAGGGCGACACGATGGCGCTGTTGATGCCCACGAGCCTGCCCTTCGCGTCGACGAGGGCTCCGCCAGAGTTGCCGAGGTTGATCGCGGCGTCGGTCTGGATAAAGTCCTCGTAGCCGGCGACATCGTCCAGGATGTGCACGTTGCGGCTCTTGGCGGAGACGATCCCCATGGTGACCGTCTCGCCGACGTCCAGCGGGTTGCCCACGGCGAAGACGACGTCACCGACCCGGAGCTTGTCGCTGTCCGCGAAGGTGATCGCCTGCAGCCCCGTCGTGTCGATCTTCACGACGGCGACGTCCGTCTTCGGGTCCGTGCCCACGACCTTGGCGGGGAATTCGCGGTCGTCCGAGAGGACCACCGTCAGCTCGTCGGCTCCCTCGACGACGTGGTTATTGGTGAGGATGAATCCGTCCGGCGACACGATGACGCCCGAGCCCAGCCCCACCTCCTTGGTCGTGTGGTCGTCATCGGGGGTGTCCCCGAAGAACTGCCTCAGGATCGGGTTATCAAGGCGCTCATGCACGGTCTTTGAGGTCTTGATGGAGACGACAGCCCGCCTGACCGGCTCGACGATGTCGGCATAGCTCGCGATGGTCGCGGACGGGCCGCTGTTCACCGGGGAAAAATCCGTCTTGAGCTCGGGCATCCTTGTCGGAGCCGGGGCGTTTCCGTCGGCGCGCGCCGCGGCCGCGAGGCCGAATGCCGAGGCGGCTAGGAGGCTGGAGAGTATTCTGTGGTTCATTGAGTGTGAGGGGTGACCCGAAAGGGCCGGCATGGTTCCAACCGCGGCCCCGGCAAGGCCTGTCAGAAGCCCTTGATACGAAACAGGCTCGTGATGCTTTCGTTCGTGTTGATCCGCTGGATGGCCTGCCCCAGCAGGCCGGCCACGTTGAGGACCGTGACCGGAAGGCCCTTGGTCTCGATCGGCACGGTGTTGGTCGTGATCAGCTCGTCGATGATCCCGCTCCTGATCCTCTCGTAGGCGACCTCGTTCAGTATGCTGTGGCTGACGGCCGCGCGTATCCGGCGAGCGCCGCGCTCGCGCAGCATCTTCGCCGCCGCGGTGAGGGTGCCCGCCGTCTCCGTGATGTCGTCCACGAGGAGGATGTCGCAGCCGTCGACCTCGCCGACCACGCTGATCGCCTCCACGGAGGTCGCGCTCAGGCGCCTCTTTGCGACCATCCCCAGGCTGGCGCCAAGGAGGTCCGCATAGGCCGCCGCCATCTTCATCCCGCCGACGTCCGGCGAGCAGACGACGAGGGTGTCGCTCCTCGTCTTCGAGAGGTACTCGAAGAAGACGGGCGACGCGTAGAGATGGTCGACCGGTATGTCGAAGAACCCCTGGATCTGCTGGCTGTGGAGGTCCATCGTGAGGATCCGGCTCGCCCCGGCGGAGACCAGGAGGTTCGCGACGAGCTTGGCCGTGATCGGTACGCGCGGCTGGTCCTTCCTGTCCTGGCGCGCGTAGCCGTAGAAGGGAAGGACGGCCGTGATCCGCTGGGCCGACGCCCGGCGGGCGGCGTCGATCATGATCAGGAGCTCCATCAGGTGATGGTTGGTCGGGGGGCACGTGGACTGGATGATGAAGACGTCGTGGCCGCGGATGTTCTCGTCGATCTTCACGAAGGTCTCGCCATCGGGGAAGCTCGTCACCGTGGCCTGCCCGAGCGGGACGCCGATGTTCCTGCAGATGTCCTCCGCCAGGGGCCTGTTGGAGTTGCCGGAGAAAATCTTGAGTCGGGACTCGCTCATGGGGGGTCGATCTTGAGGGAGGCCATGCGGGAGGCTACCCCAAAATTCACGGATCGACCCCGAATCCCCCGATTTGCCTCAGCGCCTCGTAGGCCGCCACTCCCGCCGCGGTGCTCAGGTTCATCGACCGCAGCGTGGCATTGGCGTGAGGGATCGCGACCCTCCAGCCGGCCAGCTCCTCGTGGAGCCATGCGGGGGAACCGCTTCCCTCGTTCCCGAAGACCAGCCCGTCGCCGTCCTCGAAACGGGCCTCCCAGAAACTGCGCTCCGCGCGGGTCGTGAAGAGCCAGAGGCGCCGGGGCGCGTCCTTGCTCGCCCTGAAGGCGGCCCAGTCGGCGTGCTCTATCACGTCGAGGGAGAACCAGTAGTCCATCCCCGCCCTGCGCAGGTTCCGGTCGGTGATCTTGAAGCCGAGGGGATGGATGAGATGGAGCCTCGACTTCGTCAGGGCGCACATCCGGCCCACGTTGCCCGTGTTCTGCGGGATCTCCGGCTGGAAAAGCACGACGTGGATCATCGAGGGGCGGCCCCATCGTTCTTCCCCGATGCCCCGCGCAACGCAAGCGCCTTGCGCGTTGCATTTGGCCCCCCTTCGCACTCAACTCCCTGCTGGTCCAGACACCATGCCGTGAAATCCGCGCGGAAGAAGAGCCGCACATCCCTCCGCTCGATTGTCATTGTCGACGATGAAAAGTCCTACGTGGAGCTGATGGCGCAGATGATCGCGGACAACCTGGACTGCAAGGTCCACGCCTTCACGAGCCCCGTCGACGCGCTCGCAAACCTGCCGGAAATCTCGGCCGGCGTGGTCGTGACGGACTACTCGATGCCGCAGATGGACGGGATAGAGTTCATCAGGCAGGCGTCGAGGGTCGCGCCAAAGTCGGCGTTCATCATGATATCGGGCCACGACCTCGACATGATGAAGGACGAGCTTTCGCGGCTGAAGAAGCTCAAGCTGCGCCTGCAGAAGCCGTTCGGATGGCGCCCTCTGACCGAGGCGGTCCTGAAGGTGTGGCCGGGGGACGACACCCCGGTCCTCCGCGCGAACGAATAGGCGCCCCGGCAACTCAGCCCTCGACCGCGAGGCCCTCGTTGTCGGCCGCCAGGATCCGGCCCTCGCTCGGCATCGAGGCCTGGGCGAACGCCGCTGTCATCGCCGCGAAGACGGCGCCGGCCCTCGCCTGCTCGCAGACGCAGAGCACGCTCGAGCCGCTTCCGCTGAGCCAGCCGGTCCAGGCGCCCGCCTCGACACCGGCGGCGATCGCCCCGCGCCCGCCGGGGATCTGCGGAAGCCGGTAGGGCTCGTGTATGAAGTCGCCCGATACGTTTCGAAGCTGCCCGTAGTTCCCGGACGCGAACGCGGCCACGAGGTACGCCGCGCTGTTGACGCTCCTGACCGCGTCAAAGAAGGGCAGCGTGGCCGGGAGGGCGCCCCTGGACTCCCTGGTCGCAAGCTCGACGGGCGGCGAAACGACGACGAAGGCGACGCTCCCCGGGACCTCGAAGCGCTGGGAGTCCACGTAGGACCCGGTCGCCGGGTCGGTCCTGGAGACGCAGAACCCGCCCAGTATCCCCGCTCCCGCGTTGTCCGGGTGCCCCTCGATTCCGGCGACCAGGCCGACCAGGCGGTGCCGGCCGAGCGAGGTGCCATGCAGGGCGTCGAGGCCCGCGAGGATCCCGGCGAGGATTGTCGCGCTTGATCCGAGGCCCCGCGCCGCGGGAACGTCCCCCTCGATACGGAAGCGGAACCCCGGGCATGCGCGGCCCGTCGCCCGGGAAAACGCCGCCGCGGCCTCGGAAGCCATTGACTTTGCCCTCCCGTCGGACGCCCGCTCGGGAACCGGTTCGGCTCCTTCGCCCGCGGTGATCGTGACGCGGTTGTAGAGGCCGAGCGCGAGGCCGATCGTGTCGAAGCCCGCGCCGCAATTGGAGGTGCTCGCCGGCACCCGGACGATGACTGACTTGCCGGCGCTCATACGCCGCGCGTCCTCAGCGCCTTGTTGATCTCCCTCATCTGCGCCTTCTTCTTCAGGTCCTCGCGCTTGTCGAAGAGGCGCTTTCCGGTGCAGAGGGCGACCTCCACCTTGACGAGGGCGCCCTTGAAATACATCCGCAGCGGAATGAGGGCCCTTCCGCCCGCATTGAGCGCGAGCTCGATCTTCCGGATGTCGCCGCGGTGCAGGAGGAGCTTGCGGACCCGCTTCGAGTCGTGGTTGAGCGTGTTCCCGAACGCGTAGGGCTCGATGTGGGCGTTGTGCATCCAGACCTCGGTCTTCTCCACGCGGCAGAAGGAGTCGCTGATCTGGGCCCGCCCGGTCCGGATCGACTTGACCTCGGTGCCCTGGAGCTGGATCCCGGCCTCGAAGCGCTCGCCCACCTCAAAGTCGCGGAATACCTTCGAATTGCGTATCTCCGTGAAGCGCGGGGCCTCTTTCTTGCTCGCGGCCATGGGAGGCGTCGTTTGCGAGGCCTGCGAACGACCGATTCCATCCGCGCCCGGGGCGCGGCCCGCGGTCAGTTCTCGGCAGGCTCGAAGCTGATCTTCTCCTCGATAATCTCGCGCAGCGCGATGTCCTCGGGCGAGAGCTTCTCCAGCGACTCGACCAGCGGGCGGTTGCCGCGCTTCAGCTGCTTCACTCGGCGGGACACGACATTGATAAGGATGTTGGGGTCCAATATCTTGCCGAGCGCCTGTTTGATGTAGTCGTCCCTCATATCGGTGAGTATTTCAAAGCGGAAACGGCGAAACTGACGAGGCAATAAGGGGGGTCAAGGGCGAATTTAACTTGTCTTGAAAGGCCTCGGGGAGTACTGGATTCAACCTTTAACTCCCAACTTTCGACACCCCTTCCGCCATGTCCCAGCACAAAAGCCTCCAAGGATCGAACGGCCTCGTCGTCAAGCGCAACGTGCTCAAGCGTTTCGAGCGCATCGACTTGCTGAAGAAGCGGGGGTATTGGAAGCCGGGCGACCGCGTTCAGGGCCTCCGCAAGACAAAGCCGGACGTCTGAGCGGCCCTTGCACGACCTGGTCCAGCGTCTCCTCGCCTCGTACCAGCACTCGCTGCAGACGGGCGGATACCCGTACATTGTCTTCCTGATGTCGCTCGAGAGCTCGGTGATCCCCCTGCCGAGCGAGCTGGTCATCCCCCCGGCTGTGCTTCTCGTCGGCGCCGGAAAGAGCTCGATGAGCTATTTCGGGATCACCCTTGCGGCGGCGGTCGGGAGCTGGGTGGGGGCAAGCGTCATGTACTGGGGCGCGCGCATCGCCGGAAGGCCGCTCGTGATCAAGCTCAGCGGATTCGGGGCCAGGCTATCCGAGAGGCTGCGTCAATATGGCCGCATCGGGGCCCTCCTTGCGTGGGCCGTCAGCCACATCTTGCCGACGCCGGAAAAGATTGAGCAGGCGGAGCGCTGGTCCGAGCGGTTCGGCAGCTTCGGGATATTCCTCTCGAGGATGCTCCTCGTCGTCCGGCACCTGATCGGGATCCCGGCGGGGATCATTCGGATGAATTTCATAAGGTACTCGGTCTACACGTTCCTGGGATCGCTTTTCTGGTGCGGGATCCTGGTGTTCATGTCCTACGTCGCGGGCAAGGACGTTCGGCTCATGCAGGGCGAGTTCAGGGAGATGGCCTATTGGGCCACGGGAGTCGCCGCGGTCGCCGGGACCTCGTACTATTTCCTCGTCCACCGCCTTTCGCGAAAGGCGGCGTAGTCCGCCGGGCGGCCCTACCTGAGGATCCACTGGCCGCAGGCGGCCATGAGGGCCACGAGCGCCCACGCCGGGACCCCCAGCCTTCCAAGCAGGAACGCCGCAACCACCGCCGCCGCGTCGCGCGCATTCACCACGTTTTCAGTGCAGAGGGGTCGGTAAAGCGCTCCGAGGAGGATCCCGACGACGGAGGCATTGACCCCGTCGAGGGCGGAGCGGGCCCAGGGCTTGCTCCGAAGGAGGTGCCAGAACGGGTATGCCCCGCCAACAAGGAGCCACGCCGGCAGGAAGATCGCGAAGAGGCCGAGGAGCCCGCCCATCCAGGCGTGGTGGCCCCCGCGGATCGCCGTCCCCAGGAACCCGGCGAAGGTGAATAGCGGACCCGGCAGCGCCTGGGCGGCCCCGTACCCGGCCAGAAAGGCGTCGTCACTGATCCATCCCGGCGGGACGACCACCGAGCGCAGCAGCGGGAGCACGACGTGGCCGCCCCCAAAGACAAGGGACCCGACCCGGTAGAACCCGTCGAACATAGCGACCGACCTCTCGCGGCTCACGGCCGCCAGCAGGGGCAGCAGGAAGATCAGCAGCGCGAAGAGGGCGAGCGAGCCGGCGGCCCATGCGTGGCCGCGCGTGAGCCCCGCGGGCGCGGGCCCATCGGCCGTATCCCGCCCGCGATAGATCCAAACTCCCGCAAGCGCGCATCCCGCGATGGCGCCGATCTGCCAAACCGCCCCGGGAAACAGGAGGACAGCCGCCGCGGCGCCGGCGGCCAGGATCCGGCGGCTCCAGTCCGGGCACAGCCTGAAACTCATGTCCCACACTGCGGCGGCGACGACCGCCACCGCCGCGAGCCTGAGCCCGTGGAGCCAGCCGACGTGCCTCAGGTCGCCCAACGAGTGGATGCCGTATCCAAAGGCTATCATCAGGACGGCGGACGGCAGCATGAAGCACAGGGAGCCAATGAGCGCCCCGGCGATGCCGGCGCGGCGCATCCCGAGGGCGAAGACAACCTGGCTGCTCGCCGGCCCGGGAAGGAACTGGCAGAGGGCCACGATGTCGGCGTAGGCCGCGTCGTCGAGCCAGCGGCGGCGCTCGACGAATTCCCTCCGAAAATATCCCAGGTGCGCGAAGGCACCCCCGAATGAGGTCAGGCCCAGCCTGAGGAAGGCGCCGCCCACCTCCGTGAGGTTTTCGAGGTTGGCCATGGGTCATTCGCCGGCACCACGGGGCCGCACTACTCGTCGTCCTCCGGCCGGCCGTCCAAGTTGGCCGGAAGGTTGCCCGGAAGAAAGAAATAATAGAGCATCAGCCACCAACCCCACGAGAGCCGGTACAGGAGGAGCGGAACAACGAGTCCCGCGATGAGCGCAATCGCCAGGGCTGCGTCCCCGCCGAGCCTTCCCGCGGCATAGAGCGCGATGACGGGGATGACGATGCCGAATACGGTGACCCCGTAGTTGATCACGAATGGCCCGAGGAAAGCTCCGTCCCCGTTCTCGATCTTCAGCCCGCAGGTTGGGCAGGTCTCGTTGACCTTGAAGAGCCTGCCGCTCTGGAAGAGCTTCCTCTGCCCGCAGTTGGGGCAGCGCCCGGTGATCCCCTTCGCCAGGACGTCCATCCGCGTGACCCTCACGGCAGTGCGAGGCTCCGCGACTACGACGCGGGAGGCACGCCCTTGTGGTAGACCGTCCGAATCTTTTCCAGGGTCGCGAGGCCGGCCGGCATCATCTCGTCCAAAATGGGCAGGAAGGCGTTGATCTTCTCCTCGCTGTCCACGATCTCGATCACGACCGGCAGGTCGTCCGACAGGCGCAGGATCTTTGTCGTGTGCAGCCTGCTGGACTTCCCGAACCCCATGGAGCCGCGCAGGACCGTGGCCCCTGCGATGTGCAGCTCGCGAGCCTTGAGGACGATCGCCTCGTACAGCGGCTGGTGCCCGAACCTCGCTGTCTCGCCTATGAAGATTCGCAGGAGAACCGAGTCTGGGGGGATGTCCATGGTCAGGAGCCTTTCGTTGAGTTGATGAGCGCGCCGGCCACGTGGCCGAGCCAGACGGCGACGAGGCAGAAGACGACGGAGCCGGCGATGTTGCCGCCGGCGCGCAGCCACTCGCCGTCCTGGGCGAGTTTCAGCGTACCGAAGCTGAACGACGAGAAGGTCGTGTAGCCGCCGCAGACTCCCACCATGAAGAACTGGCGGCCCTCGGCGCCCACGAACCAGCGCCCGGCCGGCGGCTCGGTCAGGGCGGCAAAAAGCCCGATGACGAACGAGCCGGTGACATTGATGACAAGGATGTCCCAGGGAAACGCCCGCCCGAAGTGGTTCGCGACGTAGCCGCTCAGCGCGAAACGGGACACGCCGCCGAGCGCGCTGCCAATTGCTATCCAGAGGTAGAGGGTCATGATGATTCTAGTGCGCTAATTCGCAGTAGGAGTCATCGGCCGGGGGATTCCGGCGGTTTACCCGCAGGGCGAGAAGGCAGATTCCATTGCCAGGCGGGATGCTGGGGAAATTCTGACTTTTCGCAATCCAAAAGGACCCCTGTCCCCCAGGAGGTGTCAAACCAGTTGGCGCCGGCGCCAGCACAATGGACAAGACCAACATCGCATTCCTCATGACCCTGCTGGGCACGGCCTGCTGGGCCGTGTGCTTCTGGTGGATGTACAGGATATCAAAGAAGCAGAATTATCTCCTGGATAGGCTTGGCGAGCAGGGCAAGCGGATCGAGAAGCTCTCCAAGATCGAGCACGACCTCATCAAGGAGGTGCATCCCAAGGTCAGCGACATCAAGGAGGGGATGGAGGAGATGATCGCCGCCGTGAAGGAGAATACCGAGAGCAACAACGCGCCGCCCAGCAAGGCGAAAAAGGGCGCTTAAATGCGCCGCTTCTCCGACGGGTCCAGGGACTGCCTGAACCTCTCCGACTCGGCGGGCGAGATCCCATGGGTCGTCTGAAGGTCGAACCGGAGCTTGAGGTACTCCTCGAATGACATCCAGGCGCCCTCATATTCGATGGTGCGCGACCAGGCGCATATGGTGACCAATGACTCCATCCTCCTGATTCGCCTCAGGAGCACGGCGCCGATCGCGAAGAAGACCCCGTTGGCCACGACCAAGATCAGGGCGAGCCGCGTGTTTTCCTGTGACGCCTGGAGATAGGTATCCTCGTTACCGGCCAGCGCGCGGTCGCAGTTGATTCTCATCTGGCGGACAAGCAGCCGGATCTTGTCCATGTCCTCCTTTCCCTGGTCGGAATTGACCAATTTGAGCGCCGCGGCCATGTCGCCGCCCTTCGCGTAGCGGACAGTGCGGCCCAGCTCCTCGAGCTTGTCCGTCGTCAGCGCCCGCAGTTCGAGCAGGCATTTCTGCTGGTCGGGCTCATTCGCCATCATTGAGCCCAATTGATCGATCTGCACGGGGAGCCGCATGATCGCCCGCTCATAGGGGGCAAGGTAGACCTCTCTTGAGGTGAGCAGGAATCCGCGCTGTCCCGTTTCCGCGTCGATCAGGGAGATGTAGACCTGCCTGATGCGCTGGCGCAGGTCGAATCCCCGGTCGAGCACGGCCACCGCACCCAAGAGCGCATTCTGCGACCTGAAAGTGAGGTAGGCGGAACCGCCGATCAAGAGCAGGGGAACGACGAACCACGCGACCCTAAGGAGGGACGTGGACCTGGGGTGGGTCCGGGCGGACATGGGATACCCCCAAGTTGCCCGTTTTGCGCGGCGAGACGACCACTATTAATCCCGGGCCCAAGAAGGCCGCCCGGCCTGGATTCGAACCAGGACCAGGTCCCGCCGCGAGACGACTCGGTCGGCACCGCGCAGCCACCCGCATGGGGGACGGTGATTGCCTGGGGCATTCCCCTGGCGAATAGGCTCCTCGCCGCAGCCCCGGCGCAACCGGCCGGGCCGCCGGTGCCGAACGGTTCAGCCCTCCAGGCTCGGGTTGTCGATCCCGAGCGCGGTCGCCAGGTCGGTCAGGTGCTCCTGCTCCTGGACGGTGATCTCCCGCAGCACCTCGCTCAGGCCGAACTCGCCCATCGCCTCGGCCTGGCGGATGCGCAGGCGGTAGTTCAGGATTGTCACGCGCTCGTTCTCCAGATCGAAGCGGAGCATGTCGACGGCCTTGTCCGAAACCTTCACCTCCTTCGGCATAACGACGGGCGTGCCGTTAAAGTAGTCGATCTGCTTTGCGATCAGCAGGGCATGGCTCAGCTCCTCGCTGGCGTGGCGCTCCAATTCGCCGGCGATGTGCTGGTACTGCGCCCCCTTGATCGTCTGGCTGTAGACCACGTAGCCTATGACCGCCTGGTATTCGCGCGCCAGGTCCTCGTTGAGCAGCCGGATCATCTCTTCGCGTGTGATGGGAGTGGTTTCTTTCATGGAATCCCGGAGGTTATACGGATTCACGCCGGCGAACTGAATGGGGCAAAGACCTACCACGGGGCGGCCCGGGCGCGCCTCAGGCGGCCCAGGGCCCGCGGATCGGGCCGCCGCCCGGCCCAAGATGGCTGCCCGGCCTGGATTCGAACCAGGACTAGGTGAGTCAAAGTCACCGGTGCTACCATTACACCACCAGGCAGTAAAATGAGCCGAGGAACGCGCCGTCCCGACGCTAGCCCGGACGGGGGCGGAATCGAGCCCGTTCGCACTGGGGAGTTGACGCCCTATTTGCGCAATCGTTTCATTTGCACCCATGCACGCCTCCCTACCCGTGGACCCCAGGGTGAAGTACAAGCGCATCATCCTCAAGCTCTCCGGAGAGCTCCTGCGCGGTGAAAAGTCAGGCGACCCCATTGACGCCGAGGCCCTCGAGCGCACCTGCAAGCAGATCAAGGAGATCCATGAGCTGGGAGTCCAGATCTGCGTCGTCATAGGGGGGGGAAACATCTTCCGCGGCCTCCTCGGCGAGAAGCGCGGGGTCGACCGCACGACGGGCGACTACATGGGCATGCTTGCAACCGTCATCAACGGGATGGCGATCATGGACCGGCTTGAGAAGATGGGGGTGATAACCCGGGTCCAGAGCGCGATCCCGATGAACCAGATCGCCGAGCCGTTCATCCTGCGCCGCGCCATCCGGCACCTTGAAAAGGGCCGGGTCGTCATCTTCGTGGCCGGCACCGGCAACCCCTACTTCTCGACGGACACGACGGCGGCCCTGCGCGCCTCGGAGATGCACGCCGACATCATCGTCAAGGCGACGAAGGTCGACGGGATCTACGACAAGGACCCGAAGAAGCACGCCGACGCCGTGAAATACGACGAGATCACGTTCATCGACGCCCTGAAGCAGCGCCTCAAGATCATGGACTCCACGGCCTTCTCGCTCTGCCTCGACAACCACGTCCCGATCCTTGTCCTCGACCTCCACGAGGAGCATGCGATCCTCCGGGGCGTGACCGGCAAGAAGGTCGGCACCCTCGTCAAGGGCTGATCCGCCCGCCCCAAACCCCCACCCCCATGGCCCATCCCCTGCTCGTCGACGCCCAGTCCAAGATGAAGAAGGCGGTCGACCACACCCTCCACGAGTTCGCGTCGATCCACACCGGCAAGGCAACTCCGGCCATGGTGGACGGCGTCATGGTCGATGCCTACGGCTCCCAGATGCGCCTGAAGGAATGCGCGGCGATCACGACGCCCGACGCCCGCATGATCCAGATCCAGCCCTGGGACGCCAGCCTCACGAAGGCCATCGAGAAGGCTATCCAGGTCGCCAACCTGGGGTTCAACCCGGTCGTGGACGGCAAGGTGGTCCGCGTCCCCCTGCCTGACATGAGCCGCGAGCGCCGGATCGAGTTCGTGAAGACAGCCTCGCGGCTCGCCGAGGAGGGACGCGTCCACGTGCGCAACATCCGGCGCGACGTCATGGAGGCGGTCAAGAGGGGGAAGTTCCCCGAGGACGAGACGAAGCGCCTCGAGAAGGACGTCCAGGTCGCGACGGACAAGTCCATAAAGGACATCACGGACCATTTTTCCACCAAGGAGAAGGAACTCCTCGCGGTGTGAGGGGGGCTGCATGCTGACGCCCCGCGGAAGGCCGGAGCGCGTGATCGTCAAGCTGGGGACGGGCGTCCTGACGTCCGGCGTCGGCCGGCTCGACACGGCAAGGATCGCCCACGTCTGCGCCCAGATCGCGGCCCTCAGGTCGGCGGGCACGGAGGTGATCGTCGTCTCGTCGGGAGCCGTCGGGCTCGGGATGGGCAGGCTGGCGATGGCGCGCCGCCCGGCCGAGGTCGCCAAGAAGCAGGCCCTGGCCGCGGTCGGCCAGAGCCTCCTCATGGAGACCTGGCAAAAAGGCTTCGCCCCGCACGGGATCACGGTCGCCCAGGTGCTCCTGACCCACGAGGACCTGCGCGCCCGCGCCCGCTACCTGGGCGTCAGGGAGACCCTGGCGCAGGTGATCGGCTACGGCGCCGTCCCCATCGTGAACGAGAACGACGCCGTGAGCGCCGCCGAGATCCGCTTCGGCGACAACGACACGCTCTCGGCCATGGTCGCGAGCCTGGTCGGCGCGCAGTTCCTCCTCATCCTTTCGACGGCGCCCGGGCTCGTCGACCTCCGGGGCACGGGCCGGATTGTGCCCGTTGTCGAGAGGATCACGCCCGAGATCGAGGCGATGGCCGGCGGGACGACGAGCGAGACGGCCGTCGGGGGGATGGTGAGCAAGCTGTCCGCCGCCCGGCTCGCGACGAAGTCCGGCTGCGGCGTCTTCATCGCGAGCGGAGCCGAGCCGGACATCATCCCGCGCCTGCTTTCCGGGTCCGGGCCGGGGACGTTCTTCGTGCCGAGCGGGCTCCCGCTTGAGGCGAGGAAGCGCTGGCTCGCGTATTTCCAGAGGCCGTCGGGCACAATTGCGATCAACGCCCGCGCCGTCCCCGCGCTCAGGTACCAGGGCGGCAGCCTCCTCGCCGTGGGTGTCACGGGCACCTCGGGCGAGTTCGGGGCGGGCGACGTGGTGGACATCGCCGGTCCCGACGGCGCTGTCATCGCGCGCGGCAAGGCGGCGTTCGCCTCCGCCGAGGTGGCCGAGGTTGCGGGCATGAAGAGCGACCAGGTCCGGGCTCTCCATCCGACCCGCAAGAGGATCGAGGTCGTCCACAGGAACGACCTCGTGCTCCTTTGAGCGCGTTCGCCCAGCTCCGGGGGATGACCGGGCGCCAGTGGAGGGCGTTCGTCGCGGCTTACCTCGGCTGGATGCTGGACGCGTTCGATTTCTTCATTCTCATCATGGTCGTCGGGCCGATCGCGGCCGAGTTCCACACCGGAATCCCGGCGGTCTCCTATGCGGTGTTCCTGACGCTTGCGACGAGGCCGATCGGCGCCCTGCTCTTCGGCCAGATCGCGGACCGCTTCGGGCGCAGGCCGGCGCTTGTCGCCAGCGTCCTCGTCTTTGCGGTCATGGAGCTCCTCACGGGGTTCGCGCCCTCGCTCGGCGCGCTCCTCGTCCTGCGCGCGATCTTCGGGATAGGGATGGGCGGGGAGTGGGGAGTCGGGGCCTCGCTCGCGATGGAGACCGTGCCCGAGAAGAGCCGGGGCCTGGTCTCGGGCATCCTCCAGCAGGGCTACCCCATGGGCTACCTCCTGGCGGCGCTCGCCGACGCCCTCATCTTCCCGCGCTTCGGGTGGCGCGGAATGTTCATCCTCGGCTCCCTGCCGGCGCTCCTCGTTGTCTTCATGATGCTCGGCGTCGAGGAGTCGCCCGGGTGGGTGCGCGAGCGCAACAGGACGACCGCCGCCGGCCGCCGGGCGGCCATGTGGTCCACGCTGCGCACGCGCTGGCCGATCTTCCTCTACATGGCGGCCCTCATGGCCGTCTTCAACGCCTTCAGCCACGGCTCCCAGGATTTCTATCCGAGCGGCTTCCTTGAGAAGCAGCGCGGCCTCTCCCTGGCGACCGCCACCACGCTCACCATGATCGGTTCCGCCGGCGCGATCACGGGCGGGCTCCTCTTCGGGATCATCTCCCAGGGCTTCGGCCGGCGAAGATCCATCGCCGCGGCGGCGCTTCTTTCCCTTCCCATGATCCCGCTCTGGATCGGCGCAAGCTCCTTCGCGGGGCTCGCCGTCGGGGTCTTCCTCATGCAGTTCGCGGTCCAGGGCGCCTGGGGGGTCGTCCCGGCCCACCTGAACGAGCTTTCGCCGGCGTCGGTCCGCGGGACCTTCCCGGGCCTGGCCTACCAGCTTGGCAACCTTGGCGCCTCGCTCATGGGGCCGTTCCAGACCAGGCTCGCCGAGGCGCACGGGGGGAGCTACGCCTTCGCGCTCGGATGGGTCGAGGGCGTCGGGGCGGTGGTCCTCGTCGTCCTGGCCCTGGCGGGTCCCGAGGACCGCGCGGCAAACCTTGCAACAGAGGCGGCCTAGCCCCGGCATTGGGCCCGATGGATTACGTCCTGGAAAACCAGCCCGCGCCCGAGTCCGTCCCGCAGGTCGATTTCCGCGCCCAGCTCAACGACGAGCAGTACGCCGCGGTGACGGCGGATCCGGGTCCCATCCTGGTCCTGGCGGGCGCGGGATCGGGCAAGACGCGCACGCTCACCTACCGCGTGGCGTGGCTTCTCGCCCACGACGTCCGACCGGGCGAGATCCTGCTGCTGACCTTCACGAACAAGGCCGCGAAGGAGATGCTGCACCGCGTCCAGGAGCTGACCGGGATCGAGCCGAAGCGCTTCTGGGGCGGAACCTTCCACTCGATCGGTCACAGGGCGCTCCGGATGTTCGGGGAGGCCGTCGGCCTCTCGGGCAGCTTCACCATCCTCGACGCCGAGGAGGCCGAGCGCCTGCTCAAGCAGGTCGTCGAGGCCGAGGACAAGTCCTTCTTCAAGGACAAGACGCGCCCGAAACCCGGGCCGCTCTTCGCGATCATCTCCCTTGCGCGCAACACGCAGCTGAGCGTCGAGGCGACCGTCGAGAAGTACTTCCCCCACTACTCCGAGATCTCCGACAGGCTCCCGGGCTTCGCGGCGGCCTATGACGCGAGGAAGCGCGAGCAGAGCGTGTGCGACTACGACGACCTCCTCGAGCTCTGGCTGGCCCTGCTCAAGCGCTCGCCCGAGGTCGCGCAGTATTTCACGAGCCGGTTCCGGCACGTCCTCGTGGACGAGTACCAGGACACGAACACGCTCCAGGCCCAGATCGTCGACACGATCGCCTCCCACCATCGCGTCATGGCCGTCGGGGACGACGCGCAGTGCATCTACTCGTGGCGCGGCGCCAACTTCGAGAACATCATGACTTTCCCGGAGCGCCACCCGGGGACCGCGATCCACAGGATCGAGACCAACTACCGATCGACGCCGGAGATACTCGACCTGGCGAACGGGGTCCTCATGGCGCAGCCGACAGGCCGGCACTTTGACAAGGAGCTGCGGCCGGCACGCGGCCACATGGAGAAGCCCTTTGTCGTCCAGGCCATGGACGACCGGGAGCAGGCGGAGTTCATCGTGAAGCGCGCGCGGGCGCTCCACGAGGACGAGGGCGTGGCGCTCGCAAACATCGCCGTCCTCTACCGCTCGCACTTCATCGCGGTCGAGACGCAGATCGCGCTCGCCCGCGCCGGGATACCCTACCACATCACGAGCGGCGTCAGGTTCTTCGAGCGCCAGCACATCCGCGACCTGGTCGCGCTCCTGCGGTTCGTCTACAACCCGGCGGACACGCAGGCATGGAGTCGCGTCGCGGTCCTGCTCCCGAGGGTGGGCGAAAAGGGGGCACAGAAGATCCATGCGGCCGCCCTGGAGCACGCCCGCGCGTCGCAGAGGAACTTGATCGACGCGCTCGGGGACGAGGAGGTGCGCTCCCGGGTCCCGAAGGACACGCGCACCGAGTGGGACTCGCTCGCCGTCTCGCTGAAGCAGGTGTCCGACTCGATGCAGACGGGCAGGCCCGCGGACGCAGTCGAGACGGCGATCGAGGGCTGGTACGGAGGCTACCTGAAGGGCGCGTTCACCGACTACGCGGACAGGCTGGAGGAATTGAACGCGCTCACCGGGTTCGCGCAGCGCTTCGAGGAGACGCAGGATTTCCTTGCGCAGATCCTCCTCCTCAACAGCGAGACGAGCGACCGCCATGTCGACCCCGACTCCGACGCGGTCAAGCTGACGACGGTCCACCAGGCGAAGGGCCTCGAGTACGACGTCGTCTTCGTGATCGGGCTCGCGGACGGCCAGTTCCCGGGAAGGCGCTCCATCGAGGCGGGCGACGTCGAGGAGGAGCGGCGCCTCTTCTACGTCGCGGTCACCCGGGCCCGCAACGAGCTCTACCTCTGCTTTCCCAAGATCGCCTCGCGGCCGGGCCCCGGCGGGATGGTGAATTCTCCGAGCCGATTCCTCCAGGAGCTCTCCCCCAAGCTCTACCAGGAGCTGAAGATCCGGCGGGTCAGCCCCTGGTGACGCCCCGGGCGGACCCAGCCTTTCACACCTGTTACCCTTCGGGCCTCGATTTGCCTCTTTCCGCTTCCCACGTTGATTACCGATAGCCTCAACTAGAATCTCGTCCATGTCCCATCCAAAGGTAGAGAACGTCGTCATCATAGGAACCGGCTGCGCCGGCCTCACGGCCGCTGTGTATGCCGCACGCGCCAACCTGGGCCCCCTCGTCGTCGAGGGGCCGCTGCCGGGCGGCCAGCTGACGACGACCAGCGAGGTCGAGAACTTCCCGGGGTTTCCGGAGGGCGTGGACGGGTTTCACCTGATGGACAGCCTGCGCAAGCAGGCCGCCAAGTTCGGGACGCGCTTCGAGCAGGCGTTTGTCGAGTCGGTGGACTTTTCCTCCTATCCCCGGAAGCTCGTGTGCAACGACCGGACGATCCACGCGAAGACCGTGATCATCGCGACGGGGGCGTCCCCCAGGATGACGGGCATCCCGGGAGAGAAGGAGCACTACGGCGGGAAGGGAGTCACGACATGCGCCACGTGCGATGGGGCTTTTTACAGGAAGATGGAGGTGGCCGTCATCGGGGGCGGCGACAGCGCCGCCGAGGAGGCGCTCTTCCTCACGCGCTTCGCGAGCAAGGTCCACTTCGTGCACCGGCGCGACACGCTCCGCGCCTCGAAGATCATGGCCGACCGGGCCACATCAAACCCCAAGATCCAGATGGTCTGGGACAGTGTGCCGGTCGAGGTCGTCGGTGGAAACGGCGGCTCGGTCACCGGGCTCAAGATCAGGAACGTGAAAACGGGCGCGGAGTCGCTCCTTCCCGTGAAGGGGGTCTTTGTCGCGATCGGGCACGTCCCCAACTCGGCCCCGTTCGCGCCGGCCCTGCACGTCGACGGCAACGGATATTTCGTCCCGGATCACGGATCCCAGGTGAAGACCAAGGTGCCCGGCGTCTACGTCGCAGGGGACTGCGCGGACCATGTGTACCGCCAGGCGGTCACGGCCGCCGGGATGGGATGCCAGGCCGCCATCGAGGCCGAGCGCTGGCTCGCCGAGCACGGCGCTTGAGCAATCCCACGGCCCGCGGGACGAGCGCCGAACCTCAGTTGTCCAGGCCCGGTACCGAGTTCTCGTAGCGGTCCCAATGGGCCATGAGCTCGTTGATGACCGGGATGCCCGCCCTCTCGTTGTTGTCGAACCCGATCATCTGGCCCGGCTCCTCGTCCCCCATGGACGCCAGGGGCGACACTCCGGGCGGGGGTTCGGAAAAATTGCTCGCCGTGCGCAGGACCATGATGCGGCTCGGATCCACGAGACCCTGCTTCGCAAAGACACGGATAGTCCGTTGATTCGACTGGCTCTCCATGTTCGTCATGGCGAATACACCCTTTCCGTCGGTCCAGAGCTTGACCCAGTCCTCGGCCCAATGGGTCCTGGGATCTCCATGCCAGTAGCGCCAGCTGCCAAGCGTCTCCCCCATGAGGACAAAGGGCGGGCGCTGGGCCTGCGGGAAACCGGTCCATGCGGCCCTTCGGGCGGCAATGACGTCGCTGTCGACGAGCTTCACGTCCCGGGTGAGCGAGAACGCCCAGCGTGCAAGGCGCATATTCAGGGGATAGGCCATCGAAAGCTCGGACGCCGACGTCACCGACCCGAAATGGTTCGGATCGTACGGAAGCTGGTTCGGCTGCGTTGCGCCAATGGCCCAAAGGCCGTATGGCCAACCCGAAGGCACGCTGCGATCGTCGATCTCGCGCAGAGCGTCGCCTGCCACGACCCAGCGTGCCCAGGCCGCGCTTCCAACGGAAGCCACGCGCGGGTCGACGCCCGAGATTCCGGTGAAGAGCCAGTAGGTCTTCGTGAGGTCGTATCGCTGGTCGAGGATGAATGCCGTGAGGTCGCTCGTGTCGTGCAGGAGGAGCAGTCCGTAGAGTCCGTCCGCGTTGCGGCTGAGGACATGGGGCGCGCCGTGCACGGGCATGTCCTCGTTCAGGCGCTCGCGGGATTTCCAGAACTGGAATTCGCCGTCAAAGTTGGCAACGACGACGGCGCGAACCCGCTCGGCGGTCTGCGCTGCGAGTCGGGGCGTGGAAAGGGCAAGCGCCGCAATGAGGGCGATTGAGGATTTGACGGGGTTCCTCCGGGGGTCTGCCATGCTTTGGCCGAGCAATCCACGTGCCACCGGGGCCGCGCTTCGGCTGGGCTCGCCCCTTCCATTCGAACGCACCCTCTCAAATGCCTCCTCAGCGGCTAACCCGCGACAGATCGGACAACGATATGCCGAGCCCGGGGCCCGGTGTCCTGACCGCGCTTGGCATCCCGCCCGACTACGGGGCAAAGCGCACTTTGCCGGTCCAAGTCCAGGCGACCAAGCTTGTGTCGATCGGACCCAATCCGGATGGAAGGGACGTTCAGCTCGCGCCGGCGGCGGCGGCGGCCTGGTCAAAGATGAGGGACGCTGCGTCGCGGGCCGGCGTCGCGCTCGTCGTCATTTCCGGATTCCGGAGCATTGAGCGCCAGGTTGAGATCGTACGGGCGAAGCTCACCCGTGGACAGGCAATCGGCGACATCCTCCAGACCGTGGCCGCGCCGGGCTACAGCGAGCACCACACGGGGAGGGCCATCGACATCGCCGTTCCGGGCGAGGAGCCACTGACGGAGGCATTCGCCGACACGCCGGCGTTTCATTGGCTAGAAGCGAACGCCGGCTCCTTCGGGTTCAAACTCTCCTATCCCCGAGGCAACTCACACGGAATATCCTACGAGCCCTGGCACTGGTGCTTTTACTCCAAAGAGTAGAATGTAATCGTCTGTCAGTTATCAAATTACATCTAACATTAGAATAATTCTAATTCCATATTGAAACTCGGTGCCATTCCAATTAACTGACCTTAGCCGTTCCCACATATGCTTTCCAATTCCGACAGCTCCGACGCCCTGGCCCAACGATTGTCCGACAGCGGCCTGCGCTCCACGCCCCAGCGCGAGGCGATCTATAGCGTGCTCCTTGAGAAGAGGGACCATCCGACCGCGGAGGATGTATTCGCCCGCGCAAAGCCCGAGATGCCGATGATCTCGCTCGCGACCGTGTACAACTGCCTGGAGACCCTCGTCCAGTGCAACCTTGTCAGGGCCGTGAATTTCGAGCGGGGACCGACGCGCTACTGCCCGAATCTCCAGCCGCACGCCCATTTCCACGACGAGCAGACCGGGGCGACCCACGATATCGACCTCCCGGCGGGCCTCCTGGACCAGGTGAAGTCCGTGCTGCCCCCCAATTTTGACGCCGCCTCGGTTGAGATCATCTTCCGCGGCAAGGCTCTGCCCAAGGCCTGAGCCACCCTTATCTTCCACCGTCGCATGTCCTCCCTCGAAATCAGAAACCTTCACGTCTCCACCGGTGACAAGGAAATCGTCAAGGGCGTCACCCTGGCGATCAACACGGGCGAGATCCACGCCGTCATGGGGCCGAACGGCACCGGAAAGTCGACCCTGGCCAAGGCGATCGCCGGCCATCCGGACTATGTCATCACCGAGGGCGACGTCCTCATCGACGGGTCGTCGATCCTCGAGATGGAGTCCGACGAGCGCTCCCGGCTCGGGATCTTCCTCGCATTCCAGTACCCGAGCGAGATTCCCGGGGTGAGCATCGCCAATTTCCTGCGCGCCGCCACCCAGGCCCGGATGGCGGAGGGCGAGGAGATCGACGCCTCCGGCTTCTACAAGCGCCTCTACCAGAAGATGGACCTCCTGAAGATCGACCGGAAGTTCACGGCGCGCTCCGTCAACGAGGGTTTCTCGGGCGGCGAGAAGAAGCGCTCCGAGATCCTGCAGATGGCGATGCTTGAGCCCCGTTTCGCCCTCATGGACGAGACGGATTCCGGCCTGGACATCGACGCCTTGAAGATCGTCGCCGACGGGGTCAACCAGCTGCGCGGGCCGAACCTCGGCGTCCTGATGATAACCCACTACCAGCGCCTCCTGGGCTACATCGTCCCCGACTTTGTGCACGTCATGATCGACGGCCGCATCGTGAAGAGCGGCGACAAGTCGCTCGCGCTCGAGCTCGAGTCCAGGGGCTACGACTGGGTCAAGAAAGAGTTCGCCCACGCCTGAACCCGAGAACTGCAAGATGTCCAACATAACCGACACAGACAGCCTCGTGACCAGCGCTGAGAATCCCGTCTCCGGGATCGACCAGGCGGCAGGGAATTTCAAGTACGACATGACGTACGACTTCGACGCGGGCACGGGCCTGACCGATCGCACCGTCGACTACATCTCCGAGGTGAAGAAGGAGGCGCCCTGGATCCGCGAGTTCCGCCAGAGTGCCCTGAAGACCTTCTTCTCGAAGCCGCTGCCGACGCACTGGGCGTCCAGGGACCTGGAGAACATAAACTTCGACAAGATCCGCTACTACCTCTCGCAGGGCCAGAAGCCCAAGCGCACTTGGGACGAGGTGCCGGCGGACATCAAGCGCACGTTCGAGCGCCTCGGCATCCCGGAGCAGGAGCGCAAGTTCCTGGCCGGCGTCGAGGCCCAGTTCGACTCCGAGGCCGCCTACTCGAACATCAAGGAGGCCGTCTCCAAGCAGGGCGTCATCTTCATGAACTCGACGGAGGGCCTTCGGGAGCATCCGGAGATCTTCAGGAAGTTCTTCGGGAAGGTGATCCCCACGGGGGACAACAAGTTCTCGGCTCTCAACAGCGCGGTCTTCTCCGGCGGCTCGTTCATCTACGTGCCGCCCGGCGTCAAGGTCTCCCATCCGCTCCAGGCCTACTTCCGGATCAATGCCGAGAACTTCGGGCAGTTCGAGCGGACCCTCATCATCTGCGACGAGGGGAGCGAGCTGACCTACATGGAGGGATGCACGGCGCCCAAGTTCTCGACCGCGACCCTCCACAGCGCGGTCGTGGAGCTGGTCGCCCTCAAGGGGGCGAAGATCCAGTACATCACCGTCCAGAACTGGTCTTCCAACGTGTTCAACCTCGTCACGAAGCGCGGGCTCGCGCACGAGGAGTCGGAGATCAAGTGGATCGACTGCAACATCGGCAGCCGCCTCACGATGAAGTACCCGGGCGTCGTCCTGAAGGGCCGCAAGGCCCGCGGCGAGGTGATCTCGATCGCGCTCGCGAACGACGGCCAGCACCAGGACACGGGGGCGAAGATGATCCACGCCGCGGACGAGACCACCTCGACCGTGGTCTCCAAGTCGATCTCGGTCGGCCAGGGCCGGGCCACCTACCGCGGCGTCGTCCACATCCCGAGGCACCTGAAGGGCTGCAAGAACAACACGGAGTGCGACGCCCTCCTCATCAGCACCAACAGCCGCACCGACACCTACCCTGCGATCACGGTCAGGGGCGACCGCCACGCCGTCCAGCACGAGGCGAGCGTCTCGAAGGTGAGCGCCGAGCAGATCTTCTACATGCAGCAGCGCGGGCTCACGGAGGGCCAGGCGATGAGCCTCTCCGTCAACGGCTTCATCAACGACCTGGCCCGCCAGTTCCCCATGGAGTACTCGGTCGAGCTCAAGAGGCTGATCGACCTCGAGATGGAAGGGAGCGTCGGCTAAGGCCATGTCCGCAGCCACTCCAACAGTGCGGAGCGCCACGGACCTCGTCGGCGGTTTCACGGCCGAGGCGTTTGCCCGGCACCTCGCCGGGCTCCCGTCGGCCCCCCTGTGGTGGCTTGAGCGCAAGCGGGCGGCCTATGCCCTCTTCGAGTCGCTCCCGCTTCCGAGCCGGACCGACGAGGGCTGGAGGTTCAGCAACATTTCAGGCGTGACCCTCGAGGGATACTCCCCGGCCCAGGGCCGGCCTCCGTTCTCAAGTTCGCCCGCGCCCATCGCGGTCGAGTCCGCGGCCACGCTCTTCTTTGCCGGCGGGAGCCCGGTGGGAAGCGCCGCGGTCGGCGCCGACCTCGTCAGGAAGGGCGTCGTGGTCTCGACCCTGTCCGAGGCGCTCGAGAGGCACCCCGAGCTCCTCAGGGAGCATTTCATGGCGCAGCCGCAGAAGCTCGGGTCGGCCAAGTTCGCCGCCCTCCACGAGGCCTTCGTGCAGGACGGCGCGTTCATCCATGTGCCCCGCGGCGTCGAGATCGAGAAGCCCATCGTCGTCGTCCACTCGGCGTCGGGCGCCGGCACGGCGGTCTTCCCGCATACCCTTGTCATCGCCGACGACAACGCGCGCGTCACGGTGGTCGACCTCTTTGTCTCGACCGACGAGACGCGCCAGTTCGCCTGCGGGGCCAACGACCTCTACGCGGGCCACGGCGCAAAGGTGAGCTACGCTGCCGCGCAGTGCTGGTCCCACGAGGCGCTCTCGCTGCAGTTCAACTCGACCGTGGTGCGCCGCGACGCCCGCGTGCAGTCGCTCAACCTCCACCTCGGGGGCAGGCAGGCACGGCATGAGTCGCTGAGCCAGCTCCAGGCGCCGGGCGGCTTCTCCGAGATGCTCGCGGTCACCGTCGCGAGCGGGACGAGGGAGTTCGACCAGCGCACGCTCCAGATCCACCAGGCCCCGAACACGAAGTCGGACCTCCTCTACAAGAACGCTCTCCTCGACAAGGCGCGCACCATATTCTCCGGGCTCATCATCGTCGACCCCGACGCCCAGAAGACGGACGCCTACCAGAGCAACCGGAACCTGATGCTGAGCGACGACGCGGAGTCCAATTCCCTTCCCGGCCTCGAGATCCAGGCCAACGACGTCCGGTGCACCCACGGGGCGACGAGTTCCCGGATCGATCCCGAGCAGGAGTTCTATCTCAAGTCCCGGGGCATTCCCCCGAAGGCGGCCAACGAGCTCCTTATATTCGGGTTCTTCGAGGAGGTCCTCGACCGGCTTGAGAGCGAGGAGCTCCACGCGGCGTTTCGGACGCTGATAAGGACGCGCATCGGCGCCTGAGCACCCCCACCGGCATGGCCATCCAGAACCGCGAACGCACCCTCTCGCGCGAGATCTCCGCGACCCAGATCCCGTCTGGGGACCGGCAGGCCCTTGCGGCCGGTACAACGGTCCAGGTCCAGCAGACGCTGGGCGGAAGCTACACCGTGCTGACAAATTTCGGGCTCTTCAGGATCGACGGGAAGGACGGCGACGCGCTCGGCGAGAAGGCGGCGGACCACTCGGTCGCGGCAGCCACCCTCGAGGGCGGCGCGCCCGATCCCGAGGCGGTCTGGGACCAGCTGCGCAAGGTGTACGACCCGGAGATCCCCGTGAACATCGTGGACCTCGGCCTCGTATACTCGATGGAGGTCGAGAAGCGCGACGACAGCGCCTTCAAGGTGAATGTCGCGATGACGCTGACGGCGCCGGGCTGCGGGATGGGGCCCGCGATCGCGGAGGACGCCAAGGGCAAGATTCTCCTCGTCCCGGGCGTGGCCGAGGCCGACGTGCGGATCACGTGGGATCCGCCGTGGAACCAGTCGATGATGAGCGAAGAGGGCAAGATGAAGCTCGGCCTCGTGTGACGTTCTACGAGCAGCTCGTGGCGCTCGAGAACGCCGGCGTCTCCTTCGTCCTCGTGACGCTCGTCGACGCCGTCGGCAGCACGCCGCAGGACGCCGCTGCAAAGATGCTCGTGACCAAGGACGGCGTGAGATGCGGCACCGTAGGCGGCGGCAAGGTGGAGGCCGCCGCCCTCAGTCTCGCAGCGGAGATCCTGGCGAAGGGGGATTCCAAGCCCCGGTTCGTGTCCTGGACGCTCAAGGGCGATGTCGGGATGACATGCGGGGGGTCGGTCAAATTCTACTTTGAGCCGCACCTGGGATCCGGGCCCTGGAGCATCGCCGTCTTTGGCGCGGGCCACGTGGCCCAGGCGCTGGTCCCGGTCCTGATCCCCCTCCCCTGCAGGATCACGTGCGTCGACACCCGGGCCGAGTGGCTTGAGCGCCTGCCCCGCGCGCAGAACCTCCAGGCGATCCATACGGAGTCCCCGGAAAGCATCGTCCCGACGCTCCCGGACGGGGCGTTCCTCGCGGTCATGACGATGGGCCACGCCACCGACCGGCCCATCCTGCGGCGCGCGCTCACGGAGAGGAATTTCCCGTTCATCGGGGTCATCGGGAGCGACTCCAAGGCCGAGATCCTCCGGCGTGAGCTCGCCGCCGACGGTGTCGCGCCCGAGCTTGTCTCAAGGTTTCGGTGCCCGATCGGGCTCGATTTCGGGACCAACAATCCCCACGAGATAGCGATCAGCATCGCGGCGCAGCTCCTGACGGAGCGCGATCGCGTGCTTTCTCACGTGCAGGGCTCGGCGCCGGCATGATTTCGTACAACGTCTTCTTCACTCCGAAGGCGGGCGTCGATGACAGCAGCGTGATCACGGTGGCGCACCAATTTCTCGAACATTTGCGCGCCGAGAAGAAACTCCATGGCTATCGAATTCTCCGTGTCACCAATCCCGGAAGCTTTCCTGCGTTGCCGCGATATCAAGCCATCGTGGACTTCGAGAGCCAGCAGGCTCTCGACGAGGCATTCGCGTTCATGCGCCAGCCAAACAAGAAAGAAGAGGGCCCCCATGGCGAGTTGATGAGATTGGTCGCCGATTTCAAGGTGAGCTTCACCGCAGATGTCTAAGGAACCGAACCGATCGCTGGATCCCACACCCATGTTGGGCACGCATTCGTCCGGCTCACTTCGACATTTGCGGGAGATCAACCGCCTGTGAGAGGGCTCCTGTTGGTTTCTTCGGCCGTATTCCTGCTCGCAGGTTGTGTCTGCCCCTCATCTCCCGCCCCGCCCGAGGACAAGGTCGCGGCAAAGCCGCTTTTCCGAGACCCGGTCTACGACGGGGCCGCAGACCCGACGCTCATCTACAACGCGGGGGATAGGAAATGGTACATGTTCTACACCGTCAGGCGCGCAAATGTTCAGGGGCTGAGCGGCGTAACCTGGGTTCATGGCACACCAATCGGAATCGCCACCTCCTCCGACGGAGGTGCGGACTGGAATTACCTGGGCACGGCAAGAATCAACTATCCCGGCGCGGCCGCGGACGCGACCTGGTGGGCGCCCGCCGTCGTTGTTCATCATGGCCTCTACCACATGTATTTGGTTTACGTCCCGGGCACCTTCAACGACTGGAGGCACCCCCGCGACATCATCCACCTGACGAGCAGGGACCTCATCAACTGGGACTATGTCTCCACACTGCCACTCGAGCACCACGAGGACATCGATGCCGGCTTGCTGCGCCTGCCGGCCGGCACGTGGCGCCTGTGGTACAAGGATGAGGCGGACGGCTCGTCGACCCACCGTGCCGATAGCCCTGACCTGTACAGCTGGACCGATCGCGGCAGGGTCCCGGGACTTTCCGACCGCAATGGCGAGGCTCCCGTCGCCTTCCATTGGAAGGGGCACTACTGGTTCTTCCGCGACATCGCCAGCGGGCTCGCCATGTACCGGTCGGACGACGCGATGGACTGGACGCGGGTGGGAACTCTCCTCGACAAGCCGGGAACCGGCCCGGACGACAAGGCGGTCGGCAAGCACCCGGACGTCATCATCTCGGGCGACCGAGCGTACCTGTTTTATTTCACGCATCCCGGGACGGCGGGGTCGCAGGCCGACGGCAGCGACCGGCGGCGCTCCTCAATCCAGGTGGTCGAGTTGAAATACGACGCCGCAAACATCGTCCTCACGGCCGACCGCGACCAACCCACCCTCATCAATCTGCAGCCGCCTTCTGACCCGGAGACGCAGTCGAAGTTCAACTGAGGCCCCTCAGGGCGATGCCCTGGTGCGACCCTTGATCGCTTCAAAAATCGCCTCTCCGGTCGCCGGCGATGCCAAGGGGACCTCTCCCTCCTTCGTCCCGAAAGCTGCCACCGCGTCGCGGATCGCCTCGCGCACGGAGAACGCGAGCATGAGCGGCGGCTCGCCGGAGGCCTTGCTCCCGTGGATCGTCCCCTCCTGGGTCGCCTTCGGGAGAAGCGTCACGAGCATTTCAATCGGGGCATCGCTGATCGCCGGAATCTGGTACGTGCTCGCGCTGTGGGTCATCAGCCTGCCCTTCTTGTCCCAGAGGAGCTCCTCGCGCGTCAGCCATCCGATCCCCTGGACGATTCCGCCTTCGATCTGCCCCATATCGACCCCCGGGTTAAGCGATTCGCCCACATCATGGACGGCGTTGATCCGGATGACCCGGTGCATTCCGTTGTAGCCGTCGACCTCGACCTCGGCGACGGCCGCCCCGCATGCAAAGTACTGGAAGGGCCGTCCCGACGAGGTGTCCCAGTTCCAATGGATTCCGGGCGTGGCATAGAATCCCGAGGCGGAAAGGCTGATCCTTTCCCCGTGCGCCCTGACGCAGACCTCGGCGATGTCAACTGAGACCGCGGAGCCGCGGGCGGAGACCCTTCCCTCGGCGAACACGATCTTTGAGGCCGCGACCGGGACGCCGGCCCTCCTCGAAAGCACGGCGGCGGCGACAGGCAGGAGTCGCTCGCGCAGAGTCGTGCACGCGTTCCTGACCGCGGCGCCGTTCAGGTCCGCGCCCGACGAGGCCGCGGTGGCTGACGTGTTGGGAATCTTGTCGGTCGCCGTAGGCATCATCCTCACCCGGCTCGCCGGAAGGCCGAGTTCACGCATGGCGACGCCCTGGATCTTCGTGTGGAGCCCCTGCCCCATCTCGGTCCCCCCGTGGTTCACCTGGGCCGTCCCGTCGGTGTAGAGGAGGACAAGCGCCCCGCCCTGGTTGTAATGGGTGAGCGTGAACGAGATCCCGAACTTGACCGGCGTCACCGCAAGGCCGCGCTTCACGCGGGCGTGGGTCCTGTTCCACTCGTCGACGGCCTGGCGCCGCTCGGCGAAGCCGGCCTCGGCCTGCACCTGCCTCCAGATGTCCTGCAGGCGGTTGTCCCCGATATCCTGGAGGTAATGGGTTGTGTTGGTCTCTCCCGTGCCACGGTAAAGGTTGCGGCTCCGGACCACCTCCGGCGCGAGGCCGAGGCGCCGGGCGATCCGGTCGACGATCTCCTCCATGACCAGCATCCCCTGCGGTCCGCCGAACCCGCGGAACGCCGTGTTCGACGAAACGTTCGTCTTCGCGATGAGCCCCGTGACTCTCACGGCCGGGATGTAGTAGCCGTTGTCGATGTGGAAAAGCGCGCGGTCGGTGACGGGCTGCGAGAGGTCGAGCGACCAACCCCCGTCCGAGTAAAGGTCGACGTCGGCGGCGAGGATCATCCCCTCCTTGTCATAGCCGACGGAAAACCTCGAATAGAAGGGATGCCTCTTGCCTGTGAGCATCATGTCCAGGTCTCGGTCGAGCTGGATCCGGACGGGACGTCGGGTCTTGACCGAGGCGAGGGCGACCATCGCGGCAAAGCCGTTCCCCTGGGTCTCCTTCCCGCCAAAGCCCCCTCCCATCCTCGGCGACTGCACAACAACCTTGTTCCTGGGTTCGCCGATCACCTCCGCAACGATGGCCTGGATCTCGGTCGGGTGCTGGGTCGAGGAGCTGACGAAGACGGACCCGGCCTCGCCCGCCTCGGCCCAGGCCGCCTGGGTCTCCAGGTAGAAATGCTCCTGGCCCCCGAAAGAGAACTCCCCCTCGAGCCTGGTCGGGGCCCTTGCGAGGGCGGACTTGACGTCGCCCCGGGCGAGCGTGTGCGGCGGCGAGTGAAAGCTTCCCGCCGCGATGGCCTCCTTGATCCCGATGAGCGGCGGAAGCGGCTCGTACTCAATGACGACGGCGGCCGCCGCGGCCCGGCACGCCTTGACGGAGGTCCCCACGACGATCGCGACCACCTGACTGTGATACTTGACCAGCCTGTCGGCGAAGAGCGGCTCGTCATGGTGCGTCCCCACGTTGTTGTGACCGGGTATGTCCTCGGCCATGAGGACGGCCTCGACCCCCGGCATAGCGCGCGCCGCGGACGCATCGCGCCTGAGGATGCGGGCGTGCGCGTGCGGGGAGCACACGGGCCAGATTTCGAGCATGGGTCTCTTTTGGGCGGTGTCGTCGGCATACATCGCGCGACCCGAGACGTGCCCGACGGCGCTCTCATGCCGGATCGACCGCGACGAGTCCGCGGGAATCGGATTTGCCCCCCTCCTGAAGTCCAGCGCACCGTCCTGGGCGATGCTCGTGTCGCCCACGGCAAACTTTTCCCACAGGCTGACGATGAGGCCCCGCCTGTACCCGGCCCCGCCGCGAGCGTCGTCAATCGGGGTGAATTCGCCCGCGAGGATATCAGCGACCTCGGCGGCCGCGTCCGCCAGCCTCCTGCCCTCGAGCGCAGCCTCCGCGCGGCGCGCCCGGACGGGAGTCGCCGCCACCCCGCCGTAGGCAAGGCGGGCCCGCCGGACAATGCCCGACGCGTCGGTGTCGATGCTGTAGGCCGCGGCCACGATGCTGATGTCGAGCTCGCGGCGCTTCGACACCTTCAGGAATTCCGAGCGCCTCGCGAGTCCCCCGCCCTTCGCGAATCGAGGAAGCACGATCTCAAGGATGACTTCCCCGGGCTGGAGCAGCGTCTTGCGGTACGCCGTGAAGAAATCGCACAGCGCCACGGTCCGCGTCCCCTTCTCCGAGCCGAGGACGAGCTCCGCGTCGAGCGAGAGGAGGACGGGGGCTCCGTCCCCGATCGGCGAGGCCGTGGCGAGGTTTCCCCCGAGCGTGGCCCTGTTCCTGATCTGGCGCGCGGCGAAGACCTTGAACATCCTTGAAAGCGAGGGGTACTCGGAGCCGACTGCGTCGTCGACCGCGGTCAGGGTAGCCGCCCCCCCGATTCGCCAGGCGGACGGAGTCTTCGTGATCGCCGCAAGCTCGGGGATCCCGTCGGTCGAGACGAGGAGCGGAAAGGACGCGAACTTCTTCGTCACGTCGACGCCGATCTCCGTCGCGCCCGCCACAAGCCGGGCCTCCGGATGGCGCGCCAGGGCTCCAAAGAGCCCGGAAAGCGATGCCGGCCTGAGGAACCGCTGGCCGGCCGCCTCGTAGTCGATCGGCCCCGGCGCCGCGACCGGCGAGGCGAGGCGCTCGCGAAAGGGATCCACGACAAGGCCCTCGACCGCGGCGTCCCGGTGCGCCATCGCGGCCAGCGCCGCGTCCCGAATGGGACGGTAGCCCGTGCACCGGCACAGGTTGCCGCACAGCTGGTCGCTCATTTCGCGCGATTCCGAGCAGTCGCCCCGGTAGTAGCCCTCGAAGAGCGACATGACGAAACCCGGAGTGCAGTAACCGCACTGGGAGCCGTAATGGTCCACCATCGCGGACTGGACCGGGTGGAGCGGTTCGCCCTCCCGGGCGAGGCCCTCGACCGTTATCACCTCGCGCCCCGCGAACATGGGGAGAAGGGCGATGCAGCTGTTCACGCCGCGGTAGGTCGGGTTGCCCGAGCCGTCCCGCTCGACGACGGCCACGGTGCAGGCCCCGCAGTCGCCCTCGGCGCACCCCTGCTTGCTTCCCGTCAGCCCGCTCGACCTCAGGAAGTCGAGGAGGGTCGTCGTCGGGGCATCGCCCTCGACCCGGATCGTCCGGCCGTTGAGCGTGAAGTCGAAGCCCATCGGTTCAGGCCGACAGCCTAGCCATCGTGTGGGCGAGGACCTCGGCGCCGGAGGCGATCTGCTCCGGGCTCGAGTACTCCTCGGGGCGGTGGCTCCAGCCGTTGCGGCACGGGATGAAGATCATGGTCGTCGGGCTCACGCGCGCCATGAAGAGCGAGTCGTGGTAGGCGCGGCTCACCATGCGCAGCGAGCGAAGGCCTAGCTCCGCGCAGACCTCCTCCGCGATGGCCACCGTCTTCTGGTCCCCGTCGGCGGGCGGATCCGCGTTGATCTCCTCGAATTCCATCCTGACGCCCCGGCGGGCGCACGCCTGCTCGGCCGCCGCGCGGATCTCGGCGAGGGCCTTTGAGCGCGTGTCCATCCGGGCGTCCCGGAGGTCGATCTCGAGGTAGGCCTTGAAGGGCACGCTGTTGACCGCCCCGGGCTCGATCCTGAAGACGCCGACGGTCCCCACGGTGTCCGGGCTCCCGCTCGACTTCGCTGCGCGCTCGACCGCGAGGGCGATCTCGGCACCGGCGAGCATCGCATCGTGGCGCACCGGCATAAGGACCGCGCCGGCGTGGCCGCCCTCGCCGTGGAGCGTGACCCGGTAGCTGCTCGGCCCAGCGATGTGCTCGACGATCCCTATGGGGATATTCCCGGCGTCGAGGATGGGGCCCTGCTCAATGTGAAGCTCGACGAAGGAGTGGTAGGTTCCGGGGGCCAGGCGCACGGCCGACAGCGGTCCCGCGCACCCCGCGGCTGCGCGCAGCTCGTCGAGCGAGCGGCCTTCCGGGTCCCGCAGGGCCTGCGCCTTCTCGATGGAGATCGACCCCGCCAGGAGCCGGCTTCCCAGGCAGCCGAGGCCGAAGCGCGTGGGCTCCTCGCTGGTGAACATCACGACCTCCAGGGAGCGCCTGGGCTTGAACCCGGCCCTTCGGAGGGCGGCCAGCGCCTCGAAGGCGCCGAGGACCCCCACGACGCCGTCGTACTTGCCGGCGTTCGGGATCGCGTCGGTGTGCGAGCCGGAGCCCACCGCGGGAAGCGACGGATCGCTTCCCACCCAGCGGGCGAAGATGTTGCCGACCGCGTCCTCCCGGACGGCGAGCCCCGCGTCCCGGGCCGCCTTCCGGACGTATTCGCGGCCGCGCAGGTCCGCCTCAGAGAAGAGCACCCGTGTCACGACGGGGGGCGGCGCCTCCGAGATCAGGGCAAGCTCGTCTATGCGGCGCTGGAGGCCTGCGCCGTCGATCGAGATCCTGAGATCGGGCGGCGTTCGGATCATAGCGCCGGTCGGTTGACGTCCTTGTAGTAGAGATATTTCGCGGGGACCTTGCCCATCGCCACGAACCACTGCGCGCAATACGGCGCCATCCAGACGGCGTCGCCGGCCTTAACGGGATACCACGAGTCCTCCAGCCTGTAGACGCCGCTCCCCGAGAGCATCACAAGCCCGTGCTCCATGATGTGAACCTCGACAAAGGGCAGGTGTCCGCCGGGCTGGTAGGCAAAGATGTTGACCGCCATGTCGTATGCGGGCTCGTCGGGAAGGAGCACCTGGAGGTTCGCGGCCGGATCCCCTAGGAAGGGCACGCCCTTCACCCTCGACTGGTCGGAAAGGACCGCGCGCGGCCCGGGAGCTCCCGGCTGCGGGACGTATTTCTTCTGGAAGAGCATGACCCGGGTGCCCTTGAGCGGCGAGGTGAGGCTCCAGTCCGAGTCCGCCGGGGCGAAGAAGAAGCCGCCGTCGCCCAGGCGCCCGTTTCTGCCCCCAACCGACAGCTTGGCACCGCCGCCCATGACATATCCAAACGTCTCGACTTCGCTGGCGTCGAAACGCGCCGAGCCGCCGGTCTGGAATGTGAGGAGAGTCTGGGCGACCTTCGCACCCATTGCCGGGCTCACGAGGACGACCGCGGTGGCGCCCGTGACGCCGGGGAGGGAGCTGCCGACGTGGTTGTCAGGCGTGATGAGGGCGTGGCGGGGTCCCACGTGGGCTCGGGTGTGGCCAAAGAGTTCGGGCATGGGATTTAGGGAGTATGTTTTTGGATGGGAAGCAGTTCGCGGGCCGGGCGGAGTCCCCGGCCGGCTACGTCGGCCTTATAAAATGACCCGGGGGGACCCCGGGTGCAATCCGCCCTTGGGCAAAAACAGTGCGCCCGCGGACGACCGTCCGGGCGATCCTCACCCGCGACCTGCGCCCGTCGTAGGGCCCCTGGCGGTGCCTGTAGAGGAGGTCGCCATTTGAGAGCACATGGTCGGCAGCCGTGTCGATGATGGTCATGTCCGCGTCGAATCCCTCGGCGAGACGCCCCTTTTGCCGGTCGACCCTGAAGCGCCGGGCGACGTTGGCCGAGAGGAGCGCCGACATGCGCGGCAGGGCCTCCGGAATGGGACGCCGTGTGATGGCCTCCGAAAGGAGGGCCTCAAAGCCGTGCTGGCAGCCGGAGATGCCGCCCCAGATGGCGAAGAAGTCGCTGGAGCGCTTCATGTCCGGCGGCGCCGGCGAATGGTCCGAGCCGATCGTGTCGATTGAGCCCGACTCGAGCTCGCGCCAGAGCCCGAGGCGCATCGCCTCGGGCCGCAGCGGCGGAAAGCATTTTGCCGGTGCCCGGAGGCGAACGACGTCCTCCTCCGTCAGGAGGAGATAGTGCGGGCAGGTCTCGACCGTCACGTCCACCCCCCGCTTCCTGGCCTCAAGGGCGAGCTCCACGCCCTCGGGGCTGCTCACATGGACGATGTGGAGCGCGCACCCGGTCTCGCCCGCGATGTCGGTCGCGGTGCGGATGGCGACGAGCTCCAGCTCGACCGGCCGCGACTTGAGGAACGTGCGCACGTCGGTTCCGCGCGCGTGCTGCTCGGCAGTCAGCTTAAGGGCGAGCGTCTCGTCCTCGGCGTGCACGGCCACCAGCATCCCGAGCTCGGCCGCCCGCTTCATCCCCGCCTTTAGCGTCGCATTGTCGGAGGCCTGGAACTCGTCGACGCCGCTGTCGCACATGAAGGCCTTGAATCCGATCGCCCCCGCGTCGCACATGGGCCCGAGCTCCTCGACGTTCCCAGGTACGAGCCCTCCCCATATTCCAAAGTCGACATGGGCCGTCCGCTCGGCCGCCGCGCGCTTGCGGGCGAAGCTCGCGGCGTCCGTGACCGGCGGGAGCGAATTGAGCGGCATGTCGAAGAACGCGGTCCCTCCGCCGGCGGCCAGGGCCCGGGAGCCCGTCTCGATACCCTCCCAGTCCGTCCTGCCGGGCTCATTGAAGTGGACGTGGGAGTCGATGATGCCGGGGAGCACGTGGAGCCCCCTGGCCTCGACGATCTCCGAGGCGCCGTCGAGCCCCGGGGCGACCTTCACGATCTTCCCGTCCGTGCAGGCGACGTCGGCGGCGATCGCGCCCTCCGGTGTCACGACAGTGCCGCCCCGCACAATGAGGTCGTAGCGCTCGCTCATTCTCTAGGAACGGGACGCCAGCCGGGCCAGGAAGTCCACGACGATCCCCAGGGCGCTCCCCATATCGCTTCGCGTGACAAATTCGTCCGGATGGTGGCTCAGGCCCCCTTTGCACCGGACAAAGAGCATGGCGACGGGCGCGAGCGAGGACATGACCACGGCGTCGTGTCCCGCTCCACTCGCAAGGGTGATGGACCTTCCCTGGCACCGGCGGACGCTTCGCCCGAGGAGCGACGTGAGCTCCGCGGAGCAGTCAACCGCGTCATTGTCCTGCGTCACCTCCGACGAGAACGAAAGCCCCCTCCTCTTCGCAATCGCGCGGCCCGTCGCGGCCAGCGAGCGGTAGGCCTCCCTGCGCCTGGGATTCGCGGGATGCCTCACGTCGAGCGAGAGCTCCGCGGAGCCGGCGATCACATTGCTGGCGCCCGGATGCGCCGAGATCCGGCCGACAGTCGCGACAAGGGGCGGGCGCGCGCGGGCGAGCCTCTCCACCACGCCAATGAACTCGGCAGCACCCGCGAGCGCGTCCGCGCGCAGCGCCATGGGCGTCGTCCCTGCATGGCCCGCCTTGCCCGAGAACGTGATCCTCGCCCTTGTCTGGCCGGAGATGGCCGAAACGACCCCGGCGGCAAGGCCCTTCGACTCGAGCACGGGACCCTGCTCGATGTGGACCTCAAGGTAGCCGATAAGCTCGCCCGGGGAGTGGGCAGGCTTGGGGATTGAGAAGCGCCCCCGGTTGGCCGCCGAGAGAACATCGCCCAGGGAGACTCCCCGGGAATCCCCCAGGCGCAGGTCGGCCCTTGCAAGGCGGCCCGTGTAGCCCTTGCTCCCGATGTAGGAGCTCGAAAACCTCACTCCCTCCTCCTCCGAGAAACCCACGACCTCGACCGCGAAGGGCAGCGACACACCGCGGCCGCGAAGGACCTCGATGGCCGCGAGCGGGAGAAGCACTCCCAGCGCCCCGTCGAAACGGCCCGCGTCGCGCACCGTGTCGAGGTGCGATCCGAGGACGAGCGTCCCTGCCCGACCGGCGGGCGCCCTTGTCCTGCCGATCAAGTTTCCGACCGAGTCGACGCGGACGGACAGGCCAGCCCCCCTCATCCAGCTCCCGACGAGCGCGTTGGCCCGGCGCATCGCTGGCGACATGAAGGTGCGCGTCGTCGCCCCCCTCTCATCCGACACCCGCGCCAGGTGGTCGATGCGCCGGGCGAGGTTGGCCGCGGCCTGGGCCAGGGATTTCTTCGGCATTCGGCGTCGCGCGCGTCAGCTCCCCCGGTACGTGCTGTAGGCCCACGGCGTGACAAGGAGCGGGATGTGGTAGGAGGCCAGAGAATCGCCGATACCGAAGCGGACGGGCACCACGTCAAGGAAAGGCGCCTTTGCGGGGGCCACGCCCTTCGACGCGAAGTATTCGCCCACGTGGAACTCCAGCTGGTAGGTCCCGGACGCCATCTCGTCCGGGCCCAGGAGCGGCGCCTCCGTCCTGCCGTCCAGGTTGGTCACGACGGTCTTCAGGAGCGCGGGCCCCGGCGCGACTCGGCGCAGCTCAATCCGCAGGCCCGCAGCAGGGCGGCCTGCGGACAGGTCGAGGACGTGTGTGCTGAGTTTGCCAGGCATCGTGTTCGTCTTTTTTTTAAGATTTGGCCGCGCCGGCCGCGTGCAGTTCCAGCAGATCCCACCGGTTGCCGTAGAGATCCTCAAATATCGCCACCTTCCCGTAGGGCTCGCTGCGCGGCTCCTCCACGAAACGAACGCCTCGCGACTTCATCGCATCATAGTCCCGCACAAAGTCGTCGGTGTGAAGAAAAAAGCCCACGCGCCCGCCAGTTTGGTCGCCGATGCGAGCCTGCTGCCGGGGGGTGGCGGCCTTGGCGAGGACGAGGCCCGCGCCCCCGGGTCCCCGCGGCGCGACCACGACCCACCTCTTTGAATCCGAAAGCCGCGTGTCCTCGACCAGCCTGAACCCGAGGGGGCCCGTGTAGAAGGCGATCGCCTCGTCATAGTCGCGCACGACGAGGGAAAGGTTCGCGATCGACTGGCTCATGGGGCGTCCCCCTCGCCCAGCACTTCGCCCAGCCGGAGTCGCGCGATCTTGGCGACCTCGCCGAGCGCGGTTGAGAGCTCCGTGGCGGCGCCATTCTTCACCCGCGCCCTCATGGACGAGAGGATCGCGTCCTTCGCGTTCAACCGGGCGCAGATGATGAACGGGAAGCCGAATCGCGCGCGGTAGGCCTCGTTGAGCCGGCTGATCTCGTCCGCCTCGGCGGCCGAGAGCCTGTCCAGGCCGGCGGCCGACTGCTCGCGGGTCGATGATTCCGTCAGGGCTCCCGCCTTGGCGAGGCGCCCCGCCAGGTCCGGGTGGGCGCGCAGGAGCTCCAGCTGGCGCGCGGCGGGGGCGCCCCTCATCGACGCGCAGAGCGCGGCAAAGAGCGAGTCGGCGTCGGGGAACGGCCGCTTGGCGTAGGCCTCGTCCGCCACCCAGGGCGAATGCTCGAAGAGGTGGCCCAGCGTGGCGACGAACGCGGCGCGGTCGCAGGCGTTGAGCGAGGCGAGCGAGATCGGCATCGAGCCCTCAACTCAGCAGCTCGTAGGCCGGAAGCGTGAGGAAATCGTCGAGGCGGTCGGCGGTCACCATCTCGGTGAACAGGTGGGCGGCCACCCTGAAGTGCCCGTTTGAGTAGCGGTCCGCCCCGACCTCGGCCTGTATCCGGGCGATCGCCTCGCCGAGAAGCATGTCGTAGTGCTCCGGGGTGACCGGCCGGCCGTCGGCAACGTGCGCCCCGCGGTGAAGCCACTGCCAGATCTGCGCCCGGGAGATCTCGGCCGTCGCCGCGTCCTCCATAAGGTTGTAGAGGGGCACGCAGCCCAGGCCACCGAACCACGCCTCGAGGTACTGGATCCCGACGCTGATGTTCGTGCGGATTCCCTCGTCGGTGATTGTCCCGGTCGGGGCAGCGAGGAGGTCCGCCGCGGTCACGTTCACGTCGTCCCTCTGGCGGTCGATCTGGTTCGGCCCCGGCATGTGCTTGTCGAAGGCCTTGAGCGCGACCGGCACGAGGCCCGGGTGGGCCACCCAGGTCCCGTCGTGGCCGTCCGTCGCCTCGCGCTCCTTGTCGGCGAGGACCTTCGCGAGCGCGGCCTCGTTGGCCGCGGGGTTGTTCTTGATGGGGATCTGGGCGGCCATGCCGCCCATGGCGTGCGCCCCGCGCCTGTGGCAGACCTTGATGACGTTCAGGCAGTAGGCGCGCATGAAGGGCGCCGTCATCGTGACCTGGGTCCGGTCGGGGAAGATGTAGTCCGTGCGGGCTTGGAGCTTCTTGATGCAGCTGAAGATGTAGTCCCAGCGGCCGCAGTTGAGGCCCGAGGAGTGCTCGCGCAGCTCGTAGAGGATCTCCTCGCACTCGAACGCCGCCAGGATCGTCTCAATGAGAACCGTGGCCCGCACGGAGCCACGGGGTATCCCGAGCGCGGCCTGCGCGCGGACGAACACGTCGTTCCAGAGCCTCGCCTCGAGGTGGCTCTCCAGCTTCGGCAGGTAGAAATACGGGCCGGAGCCGCGCGCGAGGAGCTCGCGGGCGTTGTGGAAGAAGTAGAGGCCGAAATCAAGGAGGCTGCCCGACACCGGCTTGCCGTCCAGGAGCACGTGCTTTTCTGGCAGGTGCCATCCGCGGGGCCGGACGATGAGCGTGGCCGTCTTCTCGCCAAGCTTGTAGGCCTTCCCCTCCGGGCTCGTGAAAGCGATCGAGTGGCGCACGGCGTCCCTCAGATTGATCTGGCCCTCGAGCAGGTTGTCCCAGGTCGGGGACGTCGCGTCCTCGAAGTCGGCCATGAACACCTTGGCGCCCGAGTTCAGGGCGTTGATCACCATCTTCCGGTCGACGGGGCCCGTGATCTCGGTGCGCCTGTCGAGGAGATCGGCCGGGATGGAGGCCACCTTCCACGGGGCCTCGCGCACCGCCTTGGTCGACGCCAGGAAGTCGGGGAGGACGCCCGAGTCGAGCTCGGCCTGGCGCGCGTCCCGGCGCTTCAGGAGCTCCTGGCGGCGCGGCTCAAATTCCATGAAGAGACCGGCCAGGAAAGCGCAGGCCTCCGGGGTCAGGATTTCCGCGTAGCCGGGCTTGAGGGGGCCGCGGATTTCGAGGCCGGAGATCGTTGTGGTGGGCATGGATAATGAAGATTGAACGTGCAGCGTAAACTTCCGGATTGAGTCCTGTCACCTCCATTGTACCTCTCTTGGCCCCGTGACAGCACCCGAGAGCAACGAGACATTCATGCGCGAGGCGATCCGCCTGTCCGAGGAGGCCGTCCGCTCGGGAAAGGGCGGGCCGTTCGGCTGCGTGGTGGTGCGCGCCGGCAAGGTCGTCGGGCGCGGCAGCAACCAGGTGACGTCAACCTGCGATCCGACGGCGCACGCCGAGGTGGTCGCGATCCGCGACGCGTGCCGGGCCCTCGGGACCTTCCAGCTGGCTGACTGCACGCTCTTCGCGAGCTGCGAGCCCTGCCCCATGTGCCTGTCGGCGATCTACTGGGCCCGCATTCCCACGGTGTTCTATGGCAACAGCCGCGGGGACGCGGCCCGTATCGGCTTCGACGACGACTTCATCTATCAGCAGATTCCGCTCGCACCGGAGCTCAGGGAGGTGGAGATGAGGCCGCTCCTCGCCGCCGAGGCCGGCGGGGCGTTTTCCGAGTGGTCGGCCAAGTCCGACAGGACGCCGTATTGATCCGGCCGGACTTGCCAAATCGGACGTTTGAGCCAGAATTACCCATCATGCATTTCGACAACCTTCAGCCCAGTCTGAACGCGCCGCTCCCCGGTCTTGACGACGATGACGACGAGGACGAGGGGGTCGAATCGCCCGCGGCCCCGAGGAAGGACTCCTCGGTATCCCTGCTCATCCAGAAGCGGTTCCTCAACCAGCGGAAGATCTTCCTCTGGGGGCCGGTGACCGACGAGACCGCCAAGGACCTGAGCGAGAAGCTGCTCTATCTGGAATCCACCGGGCCCGGCAAGGAGATCACCTTCTACATGAACACCCCGGGCGGCTCCATCACCGCCGGAATGGCGGTCTACGACACGATGGGGCTCGTCTCGTCCCCGATCACCGTCGTCGTCACGGGCATGGCCGCGTCGATGGGCTCGATCCTTCTTTGCGCGGCGGCGAAGGGCAGGCGCTTCATCTTCCCCCACGGGCGCGTGCTCATCCACCAGCCGCTCATCTCAGGGCGCTTCATAGGGCCGGCGACGGACATCAACATCCAGGCGCAGGAGATGGAGAAACTGCGCGGCGAGCTCAACCTGATCCTCGCCAACGCCTCGGGCCAGCCGATCGACAAGATTTCGCGCGACAGCGACCGCGATTTTTACCTGAACGCCAAGGAGGCGGTCGCGTACGGGCTGGCGGACCGGATCGTGGAAAAGCTCTGAGGAACCCGGGGTGCGCCTAGGGCGCGATTCCGAGCGACTTCATCTCGACGGCGCGGCTCATCTCCTCCTTGAACTCCGCGGCCTGCGAGGGGTCCCCGGCGTCAAGGGCGGTGACGCGCGCCTCCTCGAGCCATTCTGTGCGGACTCCCGGGGGGATCGCGTCGATCGAGAACAGCCTGCGGTAGAGGTCGGTCGCGTCGGCGGGCCTCCCGTGGAGCGCGAGGAAACGGGCGGACTCCCGCATGAGGGCCCATTCGTCGGCGGCCGTGCCCGCCGAGCGCGCGGCCTCCACCAGCCACCGGACGGCCTCTTCCCTGGCGCCCGATGCCCCGAGCCTCTGCGCAAGCGCAAGTCCCAGGGCGAGGTTGGGGGCCCGGCGCAGGCCCTCCTTGCCGGCCTCGATCGCCTCCGCCGGCCTCCCGAGTTTCTCGTAGGCGATCATTCTCCCGATGACGGCGTAGCCCGCGAGCTGCCGGGGGAGCCTGGAGGGATCCCCACCCTGCGACATCGCGAAGGGGCGGTAGAGAGGGTCGCCGATCAGGATCGACTGCCAGCTGAGGACCGGAAGCGCGAAGTAGGCCGCGTCCGCGAGGTCCTCGCCCCGGGCCAGAGCCTCGAAAAGGAGGTCGGGCCGGTGAAGGTACTCGAGGTAGGGTTCGAAGACGTTTCCCACGGTCGCCGTCACGCCACGGGCCACGAGCGGCCCGCACCAGCCCTCGGTGGCCGAGCGGAGGGTGCCGGCGGAGAAGCTGTGGATGTGGATGGCGATCGCCCCCGGGGGGAACCGGAATCCGGGGAGGACAAACGGCCCGTTCATGTCCTTGGCATACCAGCCGAAGTAGAGGGCGGGCGCGTCGAAGCGCGCCGTCGAAGGGAGCGTCCCCGGCCCCCGGCTGACCGAGAGCTCGTAGCCCATGACTGATATGTCCGCGGCCGTGGTTTCCAGCCAGCGGTTGCCGCTTTCATGGGGGCCGGCGATGTCGACATATGCCCGCCCGAGAAGCCCCGTGCGCTCGGCCTCGACGGCCAGGTCGACGAGGCCGCGCGCGTCGCCCGCCGTCGGCCCGTCGAGCCGCGAGACCTCGACCACCTGCGCGCGCTCGGCGTCGGTCGGACCCATGTTTCCAAAAAGGGGATTGGGGACGCTCGCATTGATGGGATAATCCGTCTGCGCAAGGAGGCTCAGCTCCGAGTCCACCGCACCGGCGTTGGTCCGGAACTCGGGGTGGTCCGTGAGCGGCCTCACGTCACGGTAGCGGGCCGGGTCGTTCATGATCCGCAGCGGGACGCCGCGGCACACGACGAGCGCCGCGATCCTGTGCCCCGAGATCGCGTACTTGCGCCTGCCGACCTCATCGATGAGGTCCATCGGGATGGCATCGATCCACCCGCGCCGGACGAGCTCGTCCTCAAGCGGCTGCCACACGGAGGACACGAATTCGCCCCATGTGATCGTCTCGGCGACCGGCATCCTGAGCGCTATCACGTTCGCCCTCGGGACGCCGCGAACGTCCGAGTAATGCCGCGCAATCGCGATCGAGTCGGGGGCGTCGCTGTTTGCCAGGATCACCACGCGGTCGGCGAGCCCGGACCCGCGCGCGCACGCGGCGATCGCAAGGGCCGTTGCCGCTGACAGGGTCTTTGTGGGAAAGTGCACGTCGCCGGAGGTTGCTCGCCCATTCGATCGCCTTGCAATGACCCGGTCGAATCCATTTGGTTGGAATCATGACATGGGTCGCCTGGGCTCTCCTGTCGGCCCTCTTCGCCGGGATCACCGCGATCCTCGCGAAGGTGGGCGTCGAGAACGTGGACTCGAACGTGGCGACCGCGATCCGGACCACCTTCATCCTGGTCCTCGTCTGGGCGGTCGCCCTTTCCACCGCCCCGGCGGGGGCCATCGCCCATCCCGGGCGCAGGACGATGCTCTTCCTTGCGCTCTCGGGGATCGCGACCGGGCTCTCGTGGCTCTGCTATTTCCGGGCGCTCCAGCTCGGCGAGGCCTCAAGGGTCGCGCCGATCGACAAGCTGAGCGTCGTCTTCGCGGTCGTCCTCGCGGGCGTTTTCCTGCGGGAGCGGATCACCTGGCAGCATTGGGTTGGCGGGACCCTGATCGTGGCCGGTTCCCTCGTCATTGCGTGGAGGGCCCGCTAGAAAGACGGCGGCCCCGGGCTCACAGCTTCCATTCCACGCTCCCGAAGGCCCCGAACCCAAGCGCGGGATATCCGTTCACCGGCTGATAGTGCTCGTTGAGCGCGTTCTCGACGCGCGCCTTGAACGCGAGCCGGGGGCTGGCTTGCCATTTCCCGTAGACCCTTGCGACCGCGTAGTCGGGGTCGTTGACCGTGAGGTAGGTCTGCGCGTCCACGTCCTGGCGGTCGGCAACCGCCTGGACGCCGGCGCCCGCGCTGAATCCTCCCGCGAAGGCGCGCCAAAGGTCGGCGCCGCCGCTGTGTCGCGGGCGCCGCAGGAGACGTGTCCCGTCGGTGATGTCGTCGGCCTCCAGGTAGGTGTAGTTGACATGCAGCTCCACCCCCGCCGGAAGGTAGAATTTCCCCTCGAGCTCGATCCCCTGCGTGCGCGCCGCGCCGATGTTCTCGGTCGTCCCCGGGTAGACGTAGAAATTGTAGTCAATGAGGTCGCGGTAGTCGTTTCGGAACCAGGTGGCGCCAAGCGTGCCCGCGCCCCCGGGAAGGTACCAGTCGAACCCCGCGTCGCCCCCGCGCGATCGCTCGGGCCTCAGGTCGGGGTTTCCCACGTAGCCGCTGGCGACGCCGTAGAGCTCGAGGAAGCTCGGGGAATTGAACCCGGTCCCGTAGCTTGCCCGGAGCTTTAGGGAGCGATCGGCCGAGAGCCACGCCGCGGTCGCACGCCCCGTGACCGAATTGCCAAACGTGTCAAAGTCGTCGTAGCGCAGCCCGCCGGTCAGGTAGATCGATTGCAGCGGATGCCATTCGTCTTCGGCAAAGGCCGCGAAGAGCGACTGCCTCCGGTCGATGTTCCCGTAGCCGTCATCGGATGTCGTCTCATCCTCCGCCGTCACCCCTGCCGTGATGCGCTGCGCCTCGAATCCCGTGTAGCTCGTCTGCGCGTCGACGACGGCCCTCCTGTTCTCCACCGTCGTGGTCGACGAGTAGACGCCCGGCAGCTCGTCGAATGAGACGTAGCGCCTGTCCTGCCCGCCGACGGTCACCTTAGCCGTCCAGTCGGGCGACGGCTTGAAATCCGCGAAGAGCGTCCCCAGCCAGTTGCCCTCGGTCTCGTGGGCATAGAGGTCGTCCGTGTAGATGTCGCCCGGGTCGCCGAATTTTCCCTCGAATCCCCTGAGCGTCGCCCCGACATCGGCGCCGCCCGGAAGGTCGCGGTCGATCCGCAGGACGACGTCCGTGCTGTCGAACGTGTTGTTCGGGCGGTCATTCGCGGTGTGCGAGCCGGATGCCGTGACGGACCAGTCCCAGCCATCCCTTGAACCCTGCGCATCCACGGTGCCGGAGACGCTGTCGAAGCTTCCCCCCTCGACCGACACCTGGGCCGACGGCGGCCCCGAGCCCTTCTGCGCCTGGATCGAGACCACCCCTCCGACCGCCTCGCTCCCGTAGAGCGTGCTCTGGGGACCCCGGGCGATCTCGATCGAGTCGGTCGCGCCCAGGCGGGCGCCCCCGAGGTACACCGCGTAGTCGGTGTTGGCGTCGTTCAGGCGGATGCCGTCCACAAGGAAAAGCACCTGGTCCGAGTCCGCGCCCCGGAGGAAAACGGAGACATCGGATCCCGTGGCTCCGTTCGCGAAGGCGGGCGCCCCCGGTACGGCGCCGAGCGCCGCAGCGGGGGACGTGATCTGCTGGCGCTCGAGGTCCGCCGCAGTGATGAGGTCGACCGCCGTCCCGAGCGTCCGCGCGTCGGCGGGCGTCCGGGTTGCCACGACGACGACGGGCCCGAGCTCTCCGCCCGGATCCGACTGGGAAAAGCCCGGCGCCGCGGACAGGGCCGCGGCCGCAAGGGCGAGGAGCCGGGCCGCTGGGCGGACCGGCAGGAATGTAAGGTTCATAGGGAATCTGCCTTCACTTTTGCGATGAAGTTATCGCGGCCGGCGCGCGCAGCCGCGCCGGTCGGATGGATTGGTCCCCGGGCAGGTATTCGGACTCCGCATGTGTCTCCCGCCCGGCCGGTTGACGGCCTTGCAGGCTTTGCCTCGCCCCTCGCCTTCACCGGGGTGAGAGCCCCGATTGGCTTTGTCCGCGCCGAGGGACGGCGCGGTTGTGGGTCTGTGATGCGATACCGCAGCGCAACTGTGGCCGATTTTCACGGCCTTCCCTGTATCCCGGAAGCGAACAAAGAACGTCGGGCGTCGAAACCGTCACAAGGGGCAAAAATGCATGCAAGCACAATCATATCAATAAATGCAGATTTATTGATATGTTGCTTGCCAAGGGTTCCCGCTTGGATTCACTGCCCTGTGCCGGCGAAACTCTCCCTGGCACACGAACTGCCATGCCCACACCCGTTGAATCGAGCTCCTTTGCCGCCCTGCGCGGGCTTTTCGAGGCGCGGATCGCCGTCCTCGACGGGGCCATGGGCACGATGATCCAGGCGGAGGGCCTGGGGGAGGCCGACTTTCGGGGAAGCCGGTTTTCCCGGCATCCCAGCGACCTGAAGGGCAACAACGACCTTCTGTCCCTCACCCGTCCCGACGTGATCGAGCGCATCCACGGCGCCTACTTCGAGGCGGGGGCCGACATCGTCGAGACGAACACGTTCAATTCGACGGCGATCTCCCAGGCCGACTACGGAATGCAGTCGGTTGTCACTGAGCTCAATGGCGCTGCCGCCGCCGTCGCACGCCGCGCTGCGGACAGGGCCCAGGCTGCGGACCCTTCTCGGCGGCGCTTTGTGGCGGGCGCGATCGGGCCCCTCAACCGGACGCTCTCGATGTCGCCCGACGTCAACCGGCCCGATTTCCGCTCCGTCACATGGGACCAGGTGGTCAACGCCTACCTCGAGCAGGCGCGCGCGCTTGCGGCGGGGGGGGTCGACGCCCTGCTCATAGAGACGATCTTCGACACGCTCAACGCCAAGGCGGCGCTCTTCGCGACCGAGCTCCTTTTCGACGAGACGGGCGTTCGCCTTCCCGTGATGCTCTCCGTCACGATCACCGACGCCTCGGGCCGGACGCTCTCGGGGCAGACGATCGGGGCGTTTTACGCGAGCATCGCCCACGCGAGGCCCTTCTCCGTGGGGATCAACTGCGCCCTCGGCGGAAGGCAGATGAGGCCCTACGTGGAGGAGCTCTCCTCGACCGCGCGGTGCTTCACGACGTGCTATCCCAATGCGGGCCTTCCCAACGCATTCGGCGGCTATGACGAGTCGCCGTCGGACATGGCGGCCGTGCTAGGCGACTTCGCGGCGAACGGATGGCTCAACATGGTGGGCGGCTGCTGCGGCTCGACGCCCGCCCACATCCGCGCGATCGCCGAGTCCGTGCGCGCGGCCAGGCCGAGGAGGCTTCCCGAGCTGCCCGTCGCCATGCGCCTGAGCGGCCTGGAGAGGCTGGTCGTTTCCTGAGGCGTCAGCCCTCCCGATGTCCAGCGCCCCCAGGCAATCCGCCTCGCAATTCATCGTAATCGGCGAGCGCACGAACATCACCGGCTCGCCCCGGTTCGCGAAGGCACTCAAGGCCGGCGACTGGTCGGCGTGCCTCGCGATCGCGCGCCAGCAGGTGGAGAGCGGCGCCAACATCATCGACATCAACGTCGACGAGGCCCTGATCGACGGCGAGGCGACCATGGCCAGGTTTCTCAACCTGATCGCCGCGGAGCCTGAGATCTGCCGGGTGCCGGTGATGATCGACTCGTCGAAATGGAGCGTCCTTGAGGCCGGCCTCCGGTGCGTGCAGGGAAAGTGCATCGTCAACTCGATCTCGCTCAAGGACGGCGAGGCGGAATTCCTGCGCAGGGCCAAGCTTGTCATGCGGTACGGGGCCGCGGCCGTCGTCATGGCGTTCGACGAGAACGGCCAGGCGGCCACCCGCGACGAGAAGGTGCGCATCTGCACGCGGGCCTACGGGCTCCTGACCCGGGTGCTCGGCTTTCCGCCCGAGGACGTCATCTTCGACCCCAACATCCTCACGGTCGCGACCGGAATCGAGGAGCACAACAACTACGCCGTCGACTTCTTCGAGGCCACGGGGGTCATCAAGCGGACGCTGGCCCACGCCAAGGTGTCGGGGGGCGTCTCCAACGTCTCCTTCTCCTTCCGGGGAAACAACCCCGTGCGCGAGGCCATGCACGCGGTCTTCCTCTACCACGCGATAGAGGCCGGCCTCGACATGGCGATCGTCAACGCGGGAATGCTCGGCGTCTACGACGAGATACCCAAGGACCTGCTCGAGCGCGTCGAGGACGTCATCCTGAACCGGCGCCCGGACGCCACCGAGCGCATGGTCGCCTTCGCCGACCAGCTCAAGGCCACCCAGGGGGGGGCATCCAAGATCGAGAGCAAGGAGGACCTCTCCTGGCGGGACGCCAGCGTCGAGGAGCGCCTCTCGCACGCCCTCGTCAAGGGGATCGACGCCTATGTCGAGAAGGACACGGAGGAGGCCCGCGCCAACACCGCCAGGTACCCGAGGCCGCTCTCCATCATCGAGGGCCCGCTCATGGACGGCATGCGCGTCGTCGGCGACCTCTTCGGGGCGGGAAGGATGTTCCTGCCGCAGGTCGTGAAGTCCGCGCGCGTGATGAAGAAGTCGGTCGCCTACCTCACCCCCTTCATGGAGGAGGAGAAGAGAAAGTTGGTCGCCGGCGGCGGCGTCGCGCGCACCCAGGGCCGCATCATCATGGCCACCGTGAAGGGGGACGTCCACGACATCGGCAAGAACATCGTGGGCGTGGTCCTCGCGTGCAACAACTACGAGGTCGTTGACCTCGGCGTCATGGTGGCGTGCGACAGGATACTCGCCGCCGCCGCCGAGCGCGGGGCCGACGCGATCGGCCTCTCGGGCCTCATCACGCCCTCGCTCGACGAGATGGTGCACGTGGCCAAGGAGATGACCCGGACCGGCTGCACGGTGCCGCTGCTCATCGGCGGGGCCACGACGAGCGCCGCCCACACGGCCGTGAAGATCGAGCCCGAGTACGCGCACGGCGTCGTGCACGTGCTCGACGCCTCCAGGGTCGTCAATGTCGTCAGCTCGCTCTTCTCGCCCGAGGCAAAGCCGGGATTCATGGCCGAGGTCCGTGCCAAGCAGGTGAAGCAGCGCGAGGAATTTGCGGCGCGCCGCGCGAGGAAGCCGCTTCTTTCGATCGCGACCGCGCGCGCCCGCAGGCAGAGGTCCGACTGGGGCCGGGTCGACATCCCGCGGCCGGATTTCCTGGGGACGCGGGAGTTCCCGGCAATTCCGCTCTCCGACATCGTCCCCTACATCGACTGGGGGCCGTTCTTCAGCGCCTGGGAGCTCCACGGGCGCTTCCCGGAGATCCTGTCGGACGAGGTTGTCGGGGTCGAGGCGACCAAGCTCCATGCGGACGCCCTCGGGCTCCTCGGGAGGATCGTCTCCGAGGGGCGCCTGACGGCGAACGCGGTCATCGGCTTCTGGCCCTGCAACTCCGTGGGCGACGACATCGAGGTCTACACGGACGAGGGCCGTTCCGCGGTCCTGGCGAACCTCCGCATGCTGCGCCAGCAGCTCGAGAAGCCCGCGGACCAGTTCAACCTCTGCCTGGCCGACTATGTCGCCCCCAGGGAGAGCGGCAGGATCGACTACGTGGGCGCCTTTGCCGTCACCTCGGGGCACGGCGTCGAGGCGTTTGCCTCCGAGTTCAGGGCGGCATCCGACGACTACAATGCGATCATGGTGCAGGCGCTCGGCGACCGGCTCGCCGAGGCGATGGCCGAAATGTTTCACAGGAAGGCGCGCGAGGCATGCGGCTTCGGCCGCACGGAGAATCTCTCGCATGCGGAGCTCATCCGGGAAAAATACCGCGGAATCAGGCCGGCTCCGGGGTATCCCGCCTGCCCGGAACACACCGAGAAGGCGGTCCTCTTCGGCCTCCTCGGGGCCGAGGCCGCGACGGGGATCGCCCTCACCGAGAGCTTCGCCATGGCGCCCGCCAGCAGCGTCAGCGGCTGGTACCTCAATCACCCGGACTCAAAGTATTTCGGCGTCGGCAAGGTCGGCCGGGACCAGGTCGAGGACTACGCCAGGCGAAAGGGCTGGCCCGTCCCCGAGGCCGAGAAGTGGCTCGGGCCCTACCTGGACTACGAGACCGGCTAGGGGACGCCGGCCGCGGGGGGCCAACGATCGTTTGCCATCCCGTTGCCGGTTGAGCCAGCCTAGGCGCCCATGGCGCGGTACCTTCTGCTCTTTCTCGGGGTCCTCGCGTGTTCGACGTCCGCGATCCTCATCAGGATGAGCGCGACCGACCCCCTCGTGCTTTCGGCGGTGCGCCTTGTCCTCGCGTTCATTTTCCTTTCGCCGGTGCTCTTCCTGGAGCTGCGCAGGCACGGGGCGGCGTTCACCCGGGACCACCTTCGCCGGACGCGCATCCCGTCCCTTGTCCTCGCGCTCCACCTCATCTCGTGGACACTCGGGGCCCGGATGACGGTTGTCGCCCAATCGACCCTCATCGTCAACCTGGTCCCGATCGCCCTGCCCTTCTTCCTGTACGCGCTCGCCGGCGAGCGGCTCAACGGCGCCGAGATCGCCGGCACCGTGCTCGCGATCCTGGGGCTCGTGGGCCTCTCGGTGAGGGACGCGCTCTCGGGGGGCGGGAGCCTAGCCGGCAACGCCGTGTGCTTCGTCTCGATGCTCTTCTTCGCGCTTTACCTTGCGCTCGGCAGGCGCAACAGGGACTTCCCCTCGGTCTGGCTCTACGTCATCCCGGTGTACGGACAGGCGGCGCTCATCTGCCTGCTGGCAGCCCTGCCGCGTCTCGGTTCCTTCAGCGCGGGCTCCGTGAGGGAATGGGCGCTCATGGCCGGCCTCGCCGCGATCCCCACGATCTGCGGGCACTCGCTCCTCAATTCCGCCATGCGCCGGATCCGCGGCCAGATCGTGAGCCTGTGCAACGTGAGCCAGTTCATATTCGCGGGCCTCATGGGGTTCCTGATCTTCGCCGAGGCTCCACCCGCGGTTTTCTATGCCACGAGCGCCATCGTCGTGGCGGGGGTCGCCATCGTCGTCCTCGCCACGCCGAAGGAGCCGGGGGATCCGGCCTAACCGGAGGTGACCGCCTTCACGAACGCCAGGGCCAGCGGGGGCACCACACCCCTCAGCGCCGCCCTCTCGGGCTGGAAGAGGACCCCGGCGAAGAACGGGTGCGAGGGAAGCTCGGCGCCCCGGATTTCGCCCTCGTCGTCCCATGAGGTGAAACGGAGGCCGGCGGCCTCGAAGGCGGGCCTATAAACAGGGTTAAACCCGTAGTTGCAGCGGTACTCCCCGGCCGCCTCGGGAGATCCGTAGGCCGTGCCGAGGAGGCTGCCAGGGGCAAAATGCACCGCGCTCGACTCTTCAACGAGGGAGCAGCTGAGGGGCGTCAGGATCAGCGCGGATCCGGACGGATCGGTCTCCGCGTGACCGGAGTCGAGAATCCCGACCGCGTTCCGGGCGAACTCGAGGAGCATGTGCTGGAATCCCCCGCAGGTCCCAAGGAAAGGGTGCCCCCCCTCGCGCGCCCAGCGGACGGCGTCGATCGCCCCCTGGGTGCTCTCGTACGGCGAAGCCGGGGCCAACCACACCCCCGAAAAGCGCGCGAGGTCCCGGGCCGCGTCCCCAATCTCGCGTGTCGCAACCCACTCCCAGGCGACGGCCGAATCGGAGGGGTCTCGGGCCAGCTCGAGCGCCCGGGGAATGGCGCGGTGGGCGGTGACCTTCTCCGAATGATCCCCGACGATGGCGATCGTCCTCTGCGTCATCGCCCGGTTCTGTCAGGCCGGGACCCGTCGCCAAGCAGAAAGGCCCCCATGAGGGCCACGCAGGCGCAGGCCGCCTCAAACCAGTCCCCGTGCTCGACGTAGAAGCTCCTGCGGCCCACCCAGCGGCTGTCGCGGGTCACGTCGACGGTCGCGGTTCCGCGAAAATAAACGCTGCCGCGCCCGTCCTTGAGCACGCTGCGGATGTTCCCGAACTCGTCGATCCAGCCGCTCCAGCCCCCGTTCCCGCACCGCAGGACGGGCCGGCGCGTCTCGACGGCGCGCAGGACGGAGCTCGCGGCATGCTGGTAGGCGGCGCCGGCCTCCCCGTACCAGGCGTCGTTCGTGAGGACGGCGAGCGCGTCGGCGCCCAGGCGGACCTCCTCGCGCGCCACCTGCGGGAAAATGTCCTCGTAGCAGATGAGGACGCCCATCGCCACGGCGCCCGTGCTCAGGGGCACGACGAGGGGCGTGGGGTTGTCGCCAGGCGTCGCGTCGTCCCCCAGGGGGACGAGCTTGTCGATCCAGCCGAAGACGGGGCGCAGCGGCACGTATTCGCCGAAGGGGACAAGCTTCTGCTTCGAGTAGTAGGTGGTCTGCAGCCCCAGCTGGGGGTCCACGACGAACGCGGCGTTGTGCCAGAGCTCGCGCGCGGGGTCGGGATGCTCGATCGCGTCGGCCCCGATCAGCATGTACGCCTTCGATCGCGCCGAGAGCTGCTCCACGAACTGGCGCATCGCGGGATCCGTGTTCACGGGCCACGGGGTCGTTGATTCGGGCCAGAGGATCAGGTCGGGGCGGGACGCCCCGGCCGCGAGGGTCGTCGCCTCGAGGACGCGGACAATCCCGGGCGCCTCCGAGGGCACCCATTTCACCCGTGCGGGGATATAGGGCTGGACGAAGGCCACGCGGGCGAAGGGGATCTTGAAATAGGACTGGTTGGTGGTCTCCTGGACCTGGATCGACAGGCAGACAAGGAGGAGGAACAGCGAGAGCAGGAACTCCTGGCTCCGCCGGCGAAGGCCCGTCTGCCCCTCGAGGAAGAGCCGGTGGGCGTACGCGGCGATCCCTATGTTGACCGCGACGAGCACGAACGAGACCCCACCCGCGCCCGTGTAGGCCGCGATCTGGAGCACGCTGATCCGCTCGTACTGGGTCGCCGCGAGGGGCATCCAGGGGAAGCCGCCGAAGAGCCAGGTCCGGGTCCACTCGACGATGACCCAGACCCCGGCGAGCCCGAGCATTGCGACCAGGCGCACCGGTGTCGGTTTGCCGAGCATCCTCGGCATGACCCACCACGCCGCGAGAAACCACGTGCCGGTCCATGCTCCCACGAGGGGGCCCAGGATGAGGAGCCCAACCCAGGTCACCGGGTGGAGCCAGCTCAGGTTGACGGTCCAGGCGACCCCCTGGGCCACGAACATCGTCCAGGCGTAGACCTTGAACCGGGGCCGCATGTACGCCCAGAAGATCGCCGGGACCAAGCACATGTAGGCAAAATCGTGCGCGGGAAAGGGTGGAAACGAGACGACAAGAAGGACCGCGGAGAGGATGCCAGCAACCGCGGGCGCCAGCCTCTCGTGATGCCGCTCCCAGAATGTCGGGACAACGTCGTAGGGATCGGCACTCAAGGCGGTCGACTAACAGTCAATCGGATCCGATCGAAGGATTGGCCGAAGGGGAAGCTGATAGGAGAATCACGCCGGCGGACGCGGCCGCCTTCGCAAGTTCGAGGTCGTTCGTCGCCAGCGATGCGCGGCGACGCATC
>Ga0302326_10001880_pt1 | contig 52262 bp, 58 predicted proteins | sample Palsa_T0_3_FD_202264 | JGI IMG/M metagenome (GOLD analysis project Ga0302326, IMG submission 202264) | Peat permafrost microbial communities from Stordalen Mire near Abisko, Sweden - Palsa_T0_3 | ecosystem: Environmental > Terrestrial > Soil > Palsa > Peat permafrost | place: Sweden: Abisko...
CGGACATTGCCAGCTGCTAGCTGTCGAAGGTGTCGGACGGTTCCGGCTTTACGGCACGACCATCGACGACGCCGTCGGCGAAGCGTTCGACAAGACGGCCAAGCTCCTGGGTCTGCCTTATCCCGGTGGCCCCAATGTCGAGTTGCTGGCGCGCACGGGCGATGCCCGGCGGTTTGCCCTTCCCCGCCCCATGCTGGGACGCGAAGGCACCGATTTTTCGTTTTCAGGTTTGAAAACAGCCGTGCGCCAGTTCGTGCGCGGCGACGGCTTCACGCCATCGGCCCGCGCCGATCTCGCCGCATCGTTCCAGGCTGCGATCCTCGACGTTCTTGTCGCGCGGACACGCTCGGCGTTGACGCGTTTCCGTGCCGAGTTTCCGCAAGAAGGCGCACTGGTCGTGGCGGGCGGCGTCGCCGCCAACGGCGCAATCCGCGGCGCGCTGACGGCCTTGTGCGAGGTGGAAGGCTTATCGATAAAAATACCCCCGCCCGGGCTATGCACCGACAATGCTGCGATGGTCGCCTGGGCGGGGGTTGAACGAAGCCAGCTGGGACTTTTCGATGAACTCGAAGTCGCACCGAAGGCCCGCTGGCCGCTTCAGGACGCGCCTGTTGGGGGGAGCCAAAGGATTGGCGCGTCCGGGAAGTCCTTGTGAGGCGCGGTTTACGACTGCGCGACAAACGACAGCGAAACGATCACCGACATGACCAGCACCGCGGCCGACAGAAAAGCGCTGGCGAGTTCATGGAACCGCGAACTCTGACTCGGCGCGTGAATTGAAATCTGTGTCATAATTTTTCTCCTGAAATCGGGCCGGGCCTGACGTCCCGGCGAAGTCGAAAACTGAGCAGGACTGCCTCGCTCTGCTCGAGCGGATATGGGGATATTTGAAGGCAATTCAATGAATAAATCTGATATCATTTAGTATTTACGAATTTGTAACAGTCGTAAATGCCCCATAAGATATTGATTTATAATAACTATTATAGACATCGCGAGGACGGACAGAAGCACATGGGAGGGTTGCAGAAATTGAAGGTCATCACCTGGAACATCAATTCGGTCCGGCTGCGCCTCGGCCTCGTTACCAGGTTGCTGGAAGAGCAGGCGCCCGATGTGCTGTGTCTGCAGGAAACCAAGGTGATGAACGAGTTGTTCCCGAGGGAACCGCTCGCCAAGCTCGGTTATGTCCATCAGGCCATCAATGGCCAGAAGGGTTATCACGGCGTCGCTATCCTCTCGCGCCTGCCCTTTGCAAAGACGGGCGCGCTGAACTTCTGCGGCAAGGACGACACCCGCCATGTCTCGGCGACGTTCGCGAATGGCATCGAACTGAACAATTTCTACGTGCCGGCGGGCGGCGATATTCCAGATCCCGACGTGAACCCCAAATTTGCCCACAAGCTCGACTTCCTGCGGGAGATGGCGCGCACTTTCGACAAGCGACGCGGGAAGAAAACCGCGCGTGTCGTTCTCGTGGGAGACCTCAACGTGGCGCCGCTGGAAAACGACGTCTGGAGTCACAAGCAATTGCTGGACGTGGTGAGCCACACACCGGTCGAGACGAACCTTCTCGGAGACGTCAAGGCGGCCTTCGACTGGATCGACGTCACGCGCAACTTCATCCCGGAAAGCGAGAAAATCTATTCCTGGTGGAGCTATCGCGCGCAGGATTGGGAAGCATCCGATCGCGGCCGCAGGCTGGACCACATCTGGATCGGCCAGGGGCTCAAGGGCCAGGTCGAATCGCATGCGATCCTCAAGCCGATACGTGGCTGGGCCCAGCCTTCCGATCATGTGCCGGTGGTAGCGACGCTCAGAATCTGACGCCTGCCCTCAGGCGGCGGAGGTGCTCCAGAATTCCGTTGTGCGCGAGAATTTCTTCCAGCGCTTCACGGCGTCTTCCCAAGTGCGCGATGCACGCTCCAGATGCCAGCCATAGACGATGCCGGCAGCGAAATTGAGTTCCGCCTGTGCCGCGAACGAACCTTCAACCGGTTCCGCCACCAGTTTTTCCAGCGTGTTGTGCGCCACCGCCACATCGTTGAGCGCCCCCAGAACATCTTGCATGGCGCCCAGCCGCGAAAGAAATTTCTCGACGCGCGATTTCTCGTAGAACGGCGCGAAAAACTCCGCCGCGTAGCGCAGCTTCTTGAGCGCGATGCGCAGTTTGTGGCGCTGCGCGACAGACAGCACGTCGAGACAACGCGCCCGCTTGCGGGCGCTGCGTTGTCGGTAGGCGAGCATACGATCTGCGAGCGCGAGGGCAGGTGCATCGAAAGCAGCGATATCCGTCGTCGCATGGCCGCCGCTCATGGCGGTGCGCGACCACAACCGCCGATCGATCGCTTCGTCTATGTCGCGCAGAAAAATGCGAAAACCCGCGCCTCCGATTTGCGCGACGGTGTCGTTCCAAGCTTCCCTGCGCGCCGTCTCGGCGCGGGCGCGCAACACTGCGAACGCATCCTTGGCGCCGTTTGCCGACGCCGCCGGCTCGAGCAAGTCCTGCGTGAACACATCGAGGTCGCGCGCGGGCGCGAGCCGGCTCCCGATAGATTTGGCGCGCAGCCTGACGGCTTCGAGTTCGGGCGCGCGAAACTCGCCGCCGAAAGACGACAAAGCCACGCGCAGCCTGCGCAGCGACACGCGCAATTGGTGCAGGCCTTCGGCGTCGCGCGCGTCGACAACGACGGGCACGTTGGCCGTGATGTGCCATTTGCACTGCAGGAGCGTAATGCGGAACGCGTCGGCGGCAACCACGTCCCGCGGCAGAAGAGAAGGCTGTGCCTTCACTGCACGCGATCGCGGACGCGCCGATCCGGACACAGGTTCGACATCGATGACGGCCGGCAGCGCGCCGGCATGGATCGCGCGCCGGCGATGAAGAGCCGCCGCGTCGCTTTCTTCTTCGACGAGTCTGAATTCGAATTGCTGGTTCATGGCGACGACCCGTCTGATGGACGGGGCGGCATTCCCTTGGTCTTCATCCCGGGGGCGCATCATCCACAAATCGCGCTCTGAAGCAAAACTGTCATCGAACGCCGGGAACGGCCGCCCGCACGGGTAGCCCGGCGCCCGCCAGCCTCTCCTTGGCGGCCGCGATCGTTGCCTGGCCGAAGTGGAAAATCGAAGCGGCCAGGACGGCGCTGGCATGGCCTTCCCGCACCCCTTCGACCAGATGGTCGAGCGAACCCACGCCGCCGCTCGCGATCACCGGCACGGGCACGGCGTCGGCGATAGCCCGCGTGAGGGGTATGTCATAGCCCGCTCTGGTACCGTCACGGTCCATCGACGTCAGCAGGATTTCGCCGGCGCCATAGTCCGTGAGCTTCACGGCATGGGCTACCGCATCGAGACCTGTCGCTTGCCGCCCGCCATGGGTGAAAACCGCGAAACGCCCTGAAGCCACCCGCTTGGCGTCGACCGCGGCGACGATACACTGGCTGCCGAATTTCTCGGCCGCCTCGCGCACGAACTCCGGCCGCCGCACGGCTTCGGTGTTCACCGACACCTTGTCGGCGCCGGCGAGCAGGAGCGCACGGATGTCGTCGAGCGTGCGCACACCGCCCCCCACGGTCAGCGGCATGAAACACGCCTCGGCCGTGCGTCGGACGACATCGAGCAGTATGCCGCGACGTTCATGGCTGGCCGCGATGTCGAGGAAGCAGAGTTCGTCGGCACCGGCCGCGTCATAGATCATCGCCTGCTCGACCGGATCGCCCGCATCGCGCAGATCGACGAAATTCACGCCCTTCACGACGCGACCATCCTTCACATCGAGGCAGGGAATGATGCGGACCTTAAGCATCGTTCAGCGCTTGAGCCGCGCCCACGCGGCGACGGTGAACAGGGCGCGCCCGCAGACGGCTTCCGCGGGTACGGCCGTCGTCTTGCACAGCGCTTCTGTGTCAAGAAGCAGGTCCAGCGCTTCGCCTAAGCGATCTTCGCTCCAGCGCTGCAGCTGCGCCCTGAAGGATGCCTGACGGGAGAAATGCAGCCTCGTGCGGCGATAGAGGGCGTCGAGACTCTCGCCCCGTTCCATGGATGTCTTGGCCAGCATGAGACGTTGGAAATGCCCCATCGCGAGCCGCACGATTCCGACCGGCGACATCCCAGCGCTCCACAATCTTTCCAGTTCGCGATCGAGCCGCACCGTATCGCCTTCGCCGGCCGCGTCGCATGCATCTTCGACCCGCGCCTCCGCCTCGTCGCCCAATATGGCCCGTATGTCGGCTGCGCTGACGCGCGTCTGACCGCGAACATAGAGCGCGAGCTTTTCGAGTTCCTGCCGCGTCGTGCCGCGATCCGCGCCGAGCAGCGAGACGGCTTCTTCGAGCGCGTCCTGCGCGATTGTGGCGCCTTCGGTCTTCAGCGTGCTGCGCACCAATTCGGAAATGGCTTCCGGTGTGTCGAGATAGCAGGGGATGGCGGCGGCGTTGTCGGCGCGTTCGAAGACCTGCCGCAGCCCGGTGCCCTTGGCGAGATCGCCGCCCTCCACGATGACCAGCGAGTCGCCCGCGGGATTTTCCAGAAAGGATTCGAACAGTTTTGCCAGCGCATTGCCCGCGCCACGCACGCGCACCACGCGCCGCCCGCCCGTCATCGAAAGCGCTGCGGCCTCGTCGAACAGGCGTGCCGGATCTTCCGAAAGTGTCGAGGCGTCCATCTCGGCCATGCGGAACGGATCGCGCAGATCGGGAACGACGGTCTTCGCCAGGCGTTCGGCGCGCTCGCGCACCAGGCCCAGATCGGGTCCGAAGAGCAGCGCCGCCACGAACCCGGCGGGAAAGCGGGCGACATAGCGTTCGCTGTCGGAAGCCTTGACGATCATTCAGCCGCCGGCATGCTTGGAGAAATAGACGCCCAGATCGATGCGGATGCGATCGGCGATATCGTGCGCGCCCAGCTTCTGCGCAGTCTGCTGCGCCACCAGCGTGGCATAGGGCGACGCGACCACATCATAGGCCGAGACCGTTTTCTCGATGCCTTTGGTGATGCTGGCGCCAGAGTGGATATCGGTGAGCTCGTAGTCGGCAATGAGCGTGTAGTTGTAGCGCGTGATCGAGGCGTTGGTCTGGACGGCAATGCCTTCGACGGTCTGCCTCACCGTGACGTTGAGGCGGTAGAGCGCGTGATCGGGCTTGTCCGCGCCGGCTAGAAGATCCATTAGGGAATCGCGCAACTCGAATCCGGCGCGTTCGGCGGCGATGGGCTCGACATAAATCGAATGGAAGACCTGCTGACCGGCGGCATTGGCTTCCGCGCGCCCATAGAGCGGATGAAAACTGCAACCGCCGGACGGGAGCGCAAGCGCCAGGGCGCCCGCGAGCGAAAGGCGACGCGCGCTCATGCGACGATATTCACGATGCGGCGAGGCACAACGATGACACGGCGCGGGGTCCTGCCGTCTAGCGCGCGCACGACGCCATCGAGCGCGAGCGCAGCGCGGCTGACGTCAGCCTCGGGCGCATCGTGCGGGATGGCGATCTCTCCGCGACGTTTCCCATCGACCTGAACGGCGATCGTGATTGTGTCGGAACGCACGAGTGCGGCATCGGCGACGGGCCAGTGCTGGTCGATCAACATCGTGTCGTATCCCAGGGACTGCCAGCAACTCTCGGCGAGATGCGGCATCATCGGACCGATGAGCTTCACCATGGTTTCGAGCGCTTCGCGCCTGATAGCGCCCGGCAGTGCTTCGCTGCCGCCGAGCGCATTCGCGAGTTCATAGATGCGCGCGACGGCGCGATTGAAACGCAACGCTTCGACATCTTCCGTGACAGCTTGAATGGCGCGGTGTGTGGCGCGGCGCAATTCGAGGGCGGCATTGATGGGCTCCGCCGGAATCTCCGCGCCGGGCGGCGACAGACCTTGCGCTTCCGTCACAAGGCGGTGAATGCGCTGCACGAAGCGCCAGCAGCCTTCCGCGCCGGTTTCCGTCCATTCGATATCGCGCTCTGGTGGCGTGTCGGACAGCATGAACCAGCGAATCGTGTCGGCGCCGTAAATGTCGATGATGGTTTCAGGCGCGATCACATTCTTCTTCGACTTCGACATTTTCTCCGACGGGCCGATTGTCACCGGCGTATCCGTGCCTTTGCGCAATGCCAGGCCGTCGCGCTTCTCGATCTCTTCGGGCAACAGCCATTGCCCGTCGGCATCGCGATAGGTTTCGTGGCACACCATGCCCTGGGTGAAGAGGCCTGCGAACGGTTCGTCGAAACCCACCTGACCGAGTTGCTGCAGCGCGCGCGTGAAAAATCGCGCATAGAGCAAATGCAAAATCGCGTGCTCGATGCCGCCGATATATTGATCGACAGGCAGCCAGTAATTCGCGGCCTCACTGTTCACCGGCGCTGGCGCATCTGTATCGGTGAAGCGCACGAAATACCAGGAAGAATCTGCGAATGTATCGAGCGTATCGGTGTCGCGCAGTGCCGGCTGCCCGCAGGACGGACACGACACATGCTTCCAGCTCGGATGATGATCGAGTGGATTTCCCGGCACGTCGAAACGCACATCTTCCGGCAACAGCACCGGTAGCTCGCTGTTCTTCACCGGCACGATGCCGCAAGCGGCGCAATGCACCATCGGAATGGGACAACCCCAATAGCGTTGTCGCGACACAAGCCAGTCGCGCAGCCGGTAATTGACCGTACGCTGCCCTTTGTTCTGCGCTTCCAGCCGCGCGGCGACTTCCGCTTTGGCAGCGTCCACCTCGAGACCGTCGAGGAACCGCGAATTGGCCAGCTTGCCGGGCCCGACATAGGCCTCGTCGCCGATGACGAAAGCGGCCGGATCCGCGCCTTCCGGAATGACGACCGGCAGCACGGGAAGACTGTATTTGCGAGCGAATTCAAGATCGCGCTGATCGTGCGCCGGACAGCCGAAGATGGCGCCGGTGCCATAGCCCATGAGCACGAAATTCGCGACATAGACCGGCAGTTTCCATGTCGGGTCGAAGGGATGCGCAGCGGTGAGGCCGGTGTCGTAACCCAGTTTCTCGGCCGTCTCAATGGCGGCTTCCGCGGTCCCGGTGCGGCGGCATTCGGCAACGAAAGCCGCCAGCGCCGGATCGCTTGCCGCCAATTTCTCCGTCAACGGATGATCCGGCGACAGCGCGACGAAACTGGCGCCGAACAAGGTGTCCGGTCGCGTCGAGAAGACTTCGAGCGTCGAGGCATTCGACAGGTCGAACGCGAAGCGGAGGCCTTCGGAGCGGCCGATCCAGTTGCGCTGCATGAGGCGCACTTTTTCCGGCCAGCGCTCCAGCCCATCGAGCGCCTGCAGCAATTCGTCGGCGAAATGGGTGATCTTGAAAAACCATTGCGCGAGCTTGCGCCGTTCCACGGAAGCCCCGGAGCGCCAGCCCATGCCGTCGATCACCTGCTCATTGGCGAGCACGGTCCGGTCGACGGGATCCCAGTTCACATCGGCTTCGGCGCGATAGACGAGACCGGCCCGATAGAAATCGATGAACAATTTCTGCTGTTGGCTGTAATAGGCGGGATCGCAGGTCGCGAATTCGCGCTGCCAGTCGATAGCGAGACCCATGGCCTGCAACTGCTCGCGCATCGCCGCAATATTCGCATAGGTCCATTCGCGCGGATTGATGCCCTGGTCCCGCGCCGCGTTCTCGGCGGGCAGGCCGAACGCATCCCAACCCATGGGATGCAGCACATTGTAGCCCTGCGCGCGGCGGAACCGGGCGAGCACATCGCCCATTGTGTAATTGCGCACATGCCCCATGTGGATGCGGCCCGAAGGGTAGGGAAACATCTCGAGCACATAGGCTTTGGGCAAGGACGAGCGATTGCTGGCGGCGAAGGCGTTTCGCTCAGCCCATGCCGCCTGCCAATGTTTTTCGGCTTCTTTGGCGTTGTAACGCGCCATCGATCGTCTCCGCTCGCCCGCCTCATCTTTCGCTGAAGCCGGCGGACGAATCAAAGGGCTTGCAGCAACTGATACCTAGCTGGCGGGTGGTTCGCTCGCGAGTCGAAGCTCGCGCGCACGCGTCAGAATGGCGTCTTCGAGTTTCGTCGCCGTTTGCGGGTTGACCTGGGCATCCGCCCAGGTGTCGCCCGTATGGGTTTGACGGAACACGGCAATCTTGATGCCATCGGCCCTGAGGCGACGGTCGAGGATGTAGATCGTCACCTTCATGCGCTCATTGGGATCCGCCGGCGCGGAGTACCAATCGGTGATGATCACGCCACCGAATGGGTCCGCCGAAGCCAAAGGCATGAACGCCAGGGTGTCGAGTGTGGCGTGCCAGAGATAGGAATTGACCCCCAGCGTCACCCGTCCGCTGCCGCTCTCGATGGCGGTCGTGCCGGTCGTCGTATCCGGTGAGTCGTTGGAAGAACCGCAGGCCGCAAGAAGCAGCGTGCAAAGCACGACAGTCAAAGCCCGCATAGCGTTACGCGTCCCATTCCCTTGCGGCAACCGCCGCCGACCTTCCCCCGTGGGGCGGCCTTATACTTTCCCCCAAGGCCGGGCGCAACGCCATAGGCCGACGGAAGAAAGGCTTGTGCTATAACGTCTTAGGTTGAGGCGGCTGCAAGAATCACCCGGGAGCGGCGCGTTGAATGCGATATCTTCTCACTGTGGCATGCTTTGGCCTCGTTGCCGCGACCCAGGCGCGGGCCGCCTCACTGACCGATTGGAACATATCGCCTGCTTCGGCCGAGCTTGGCGACTGGACGGCAACCCTGGGCGGTAGCCTTTCCGGCGCGGCCTATGATGCGACGCAGGCGGACGTGTCCGATCGGATCGGCGTGACAGGGACATTCCTCCTCGCGCCGCGCGCGAAGATCGAGCTCGACAACGGCTGGGAGCTTGGTTTCCACAGCACCATCCTTGCCTATCACGACGAGCTGTCGGGCGACGCCTATGGCGATCGCGTGGTTGAAAAGGCCTATGCGTCGCTGCAGACGCAATATGGACGCGTGGAAGCCGGCCGGCAGGACGGCGCCGCCACCGCCATGTCGATGACAGGACCGAAGGTCGACGATGCCGTCGCCATCGACGACGGGACCGAAACGTTTTTCCGCGAGCCCACGACCGGTAACGCCTTCGTCAAGATTTTTCCGCTGTGGACGGACGAGTTCGCAAGCGCGAACTTCGCCAAGCTTTCCTACTATTCTCCACGCCTCTTCGGCGTGCAGTTCGGCGCCTCCTATGCGCCAGCCCAAGCAGGCGGCGGACCGGCGCTCATGCCGCAAGGCCAAAACGTCGCCGACCGGCAATCCAATTTGTTCGAGAGCGCCGTCAACTACATGGAAGATTTCGGCCCCGCATCGGTGGGCTTTTATGCCGGCGCCGTGGCCGGTGAGAGCGCGCACACGACGTCCGGCCATGCAGGGCTGCTCGACTGGGCTGTGGGCGGCGAGATCGACTACGATTTCGGCGACGTGAAGCTGGCCGGCGGCGGCGGCTATCGCCAATCGAACGCCTATGCGTTCGCCATCGACGATGCGTTTCGCGAAGGAAATACGCACAGTGCGCGGCTCGGGGTGACGATCACCAGCGGACCCTGGATCGGCGGCCTGGAGTATTCGACCGGTGGCGCGGACGCAGAAGCGACGCTGCCGGCGTTGCACCGCATCGGCTACGAGCCCTCCATCGCCTATGTCGTCAATTCCAATCTGCAATTGACACTCGGCTGGCAATTCCCGCGCTTCACACGCAGCGAGGGCGATTTCTATAGTGGCGCTGCGGCAATCCGGATGCAGGCTGCGTTCCTGCATGTCGCATTTCAGATCTGAAGAACACTTTCACACCGACAGGGCGCCGATCGCCGCGATGCCCGCAACGGGCGCGCCTTTGAGGCGCGCAACTGTCGCGGCGTCGACGCCGCCCAGCGCATAGACCGGCACGCGCGACAACTGCGCGATGCGGCGCAGACGCAATGGACCGAGACAGGGCCGTCCGGGATGGCTCGCGGTAGGAAATATTGCTGTTAGAAAAACCGCATCCACGCCCGATCGCGCGGCCTTGATGCAAGCCGCCAGCGAATGCGCGGCGCAAATGATAAGCCAGCCTGGCCGGCGCGCACGCCAATGGAAGGCGGCGGACATATTCCGCTCTGAAAAATGCACGCCATTGGCTTGTGCACAGCTGGCGAATTCCGCGTCGCCGGCCACAACCCATTTAAGACCACCGGAACGCGCAATCCGGGCAAGCCCCTCGGCGAGTTCGGCACGGCGGTTCGAATCCCGCGCCCGCAGGACGACAAGGCTGCCGCGCGGCAGGGCGCGGGCCGCCTCGAGCGGACAGGAGAGGCGCTCGTCATCCGTCATCAGCACCAAAGCGGGCAAAGACAGCCGCAGATTCTGGGACAGCTGCGAGGCCGCTCTTGCCAGCGCCGCACGGGCGCGCTTATTCGCCACTCCATGTCCTCATCTTTACGCAACCCCCAACCCGCGCCCGCCGAAGCCCTGGCCCATATTCTCGCGCGCATTGCAGCCGCAAGGAAAGCGGCGCTGGCGCCGGCGGCGGACACGACATTGATCGCCGTTTCGAAAACCTTCGGACCTGAGGCCATCCGGCCCTTTCTAGCGGCCGGGCAGCGCGTGTTCGGGGAAAATCGCGTGCAGGAGGCAAAGGCGAAATGGCCTGCGCTCAGATCCGAGTTTCCCGATATCGAACTGCATCTCATCGGCGCGCTGCAATCCAACAAGGTGCGCGAAGCGGTAGAATTGTTCGACGCCATTCATTCGCTCGACCGCCCGAAACTGGCACACGCATTGCGCGACGAGTTGGAGCGGACACAACGCCAGCCGTTGCTGTTCATTCAGGTCAACACGGGCGAAGAGCGGCAGAAGGCTGGCATCCTGCCGGGCGAGGCGTCGGATTTCATTGCGCTGTGTCGCGACGAACTCAAACTGCCCATCAGCGGCCTCATGTGCATCCCGCCCGCCGACGAAGGGCCCGCGCCGCATTTCGCATTGCTCGAAAAAATGGCGCGCATGCATGGCTTGGCACATCTCAGCATGGGCATGAGTGCGGATTTCGAAACCGCGATCCGTTTCGGCGCGACCCATGTACGCGTCGGCAGCGCCATTTTCGGCCACCGGGAACAGGCTGACTTATAGCAGATGCCCCGCCTTCGCCGCCTTGGTCTCGAGATAGGCGCGGTTGTGCACATTGTCGGGAAAGGCGTGGGGGACGCGTTCGACCACCGTCATGCCGGCCGCTTCGAGCGCCAGCACCTTGTCGGGATTGTTCGTCAGCAGGCGGATGGATTTGTAGCCGAGCAGGCCCAGCATCCGTGCGGCGATGCCGTAGCGTCTTTCGTCGGGATCGAACCCCAGGCGCTCATTCGCCTCGATCGTGTCGAAGCCTTGATCTTGCAGCCTGTAGGCGCGCAGCTTGTTGATGAGGCCGATGCCGCGACCCTCCTGGGCAAGATAGAGCAGGATACCGCCGCCCGCTTTGGCGATGGTCTCTATCGCGCCACGGAGCTGGGCCCCGCAATCGCATTTGAGCGAATCCAGCAGATCGCCCGTGAAACATTCCGAATGCAGCCGCGTGAGGACGGCGCGATCCGTGGGCGGCCGGCCAATGATAATCGCAAAATGCTCCGGCTCGCCATTGCCGGCGCGGAAGGCGGCGAGTTCGGTCTGTTCGGCGCCGGCAAGCGGCACGCGGGCTCGGGTGACGAGCGCGAGAGACCGTACGGTGTCCGCGTCATAGTCGCGGATCGCCGCAGCCGGAATGACAGTCATATCTCGCATCCTGGGCGGCGCCTGCCGCACAATCACAGACGGCAACAGCCCGGCCAGCTTCGCGAGCTTCACGGCGGCCGGATAGGTCTCGGGCAAAGCGTGGCGCAACGTCTCGAACGGCCCCTTGAAGGGTTCGGCAAGGTCGGCCGTGGGATCGGCGACGGCCCGCAGCCGCGCAGCCCGCAGCGGGCGCTCCGGCACGATGGCGGCGATCTCGGGCGTGTAGAGCCGGATCTTGAGCGTCCGCGCACGCCAATGCGTCAAAAGGAGCAAGGGCGGCACGTCGTCTGTCGCATCGAAAGCCGCAAGTGCATCGTCGGCTGCCGTTTCGACCGCCAGTGCCAGGATATCCGCGCTATCGGTGCCGCTGACAAGGACGGGCTCGCCGCGACGGAACGCATCCACGCCCCGCGCCACCCGATCGAGGGTGGGGACGACCTTCGTTTTCCGGGGCGGGCGGCTTGGCGTGGCTGGCATCGATCCTCACATACACCGGCGCTGCGAATCCGGGTAGACTGAGGTCCCGCGGAGCGCGACAGGTAAAAGGAATTGGCCGATGCCGAGTGCCAAGAACGTCCTACTGGTTGACGATGATGCCATGTTGCGCGCTTCGCTTGCCGAGCAGTTGGCGGCCGAACGCGAATACAACCCGGTGGAAGCCGGCTCCTGCGCCGAAGCCCGAACACTGGCCCGGGAAGGTCTTTACGAGTTCATGGTCCTCGATGTCGGCTTGCCCGACGGCGATGGGCGCGACCTGTGCCGGGAATTCCGCGCGGCGGGCGTGACCTGCCCGATCATTCTCCTGACGGCAAAAGACGAGGACGAAGACGAGATCCAGGGGCTTGAGGCCGGCGCCAACGACTATATCGCCAAGCCGTTCCGCTTCGCCGTGCTGGCGGCGCGCATCCAGGCGCATCTGCGCAGCCACGAGCAAAGCGAGGAAGCAGTCTACCGCATCGGCCCCTACACGTTCCGTCCGAGCGCCAAGGTCCTGCTCGACAGCAAGGGCAAGAAGATCAGGCTGACGGAAAAGGAAACGAATATCCTCAAATACCTCCACCGCTCGGGCGAAACCGTGGCGCGTGAAACCCTTCTGCACGAGGTCTGGGGCTATAATCCCGCGGTCACGACGCATACGCTCGAAACCCATATCTACCGGCTGCGCCAGAAGATCGAAACGAACCCCGGAGAGGCGCAAATTCTCGTGACAGAGAGCGGCGGCTACCGGCTGGTGGCGTGACGTGCAGGATTTGTCGCTATTTTGTTCCCCTGCGGAAGCGGCATGGCCCGGTTGCAGTTTTTGCGCTCTATGCGCACCAGATCGCGCGGCCTATGTCTGGTCCCTGTAAGACATTAGCTGGAGAAACGAGGGTCATGAGGGGCAACTGGAAATCTTTGTTGGGCGGCGCCGCAGTGGCGAGCCTGCTCATCCTTCCCGCGATTGCGGCCGATAGCGGCTGGGTCGTCTGGCCGTCCCGCAGCTACAACGCCAATTCCCTCAAGATCGACGATATTGTGGGCACTGTGATCGTCAGGGTGACCGGCGGCCCCATGACAGTCGATGTCTCCGGCGCGAAGGAGCGCGTGAACGGGCTTAAAGTCGGCGTGGAGGGTGGCGTCCTCAAGATCGACGGCTCGGAGGCATCCGAGAACCAGGCCGTGTGGAACTGGCGGGACTGGTTCAATTTCCCCAATTATGTCGACCACCGCACCGACAATCTGACCATCAAGATCTCCGTCCCGCGCGGCACGAATATCGACGTCGACGATCTCGTCGGCGACGCCAATATCGGCGACACGCAGGGCGCGCTCCGCTTCGAGGCAGCGGCCAGTAAGGCAACGATCGGTCGGGTTGCGAGCGCCAATATTTCGCTCGGCGGCTCGGGCAAGCTGGACCTCGCGGCCGTGACCGGCGATCTCAAGCTGGAAGTAGGCGGTTCGGGCAAGGTCACCGTGGGACCGACAGGAAGCGTTAAAGCCGACATCGCGGGCTCGGGCACGGGCGTATTCGGCCCCATTGCCGGCGGCCTTCATCTCAGCATCGCGGGCTCGGGCGACGTCACCGCTGCCCGGGTGAACGGACCGGTGCATATCGACATCGCCGGCTCGGGCTCGGTGAAGATCGCCGACGGCACGGCCGATCCGCTGCATGTCGACATCATGGGCGCGGGCAATTTCGCGTTCGGCGGCGTGGCGGTCGACCCGCATATCGATGCCGTTGGTTCGGGCAGCGTGAAACTCAAATCCTATCGCGGTCACCTCGATTCGGAAGGCATGGCGGACGTCAAGATCGGCGACTGACGCGCGTTTCCCTCCAAAGCTGGGAATTTATGTTTAATTTCCGTTAACCCTTGGAGCCTAGAACCGGCTCCGAGGGTTTAGCGGGAAGGCCGCCGACCGATGGCGCCGAAAGAACAGATCCCGCCCCGTACGCGCGCGCGCATCGATGCCATCGCCGCGGGCCGGCCACTACGCAGGCCCCGGAAGAAGCGGACCTGGCCCTACGCGCTGGGGTTGCTGGCGGTCTGGGGTTTCGTGCTCGGCGCCGTTTTCTGCTTCCACGTCATTTCGGAATTGCCGAACATCGACGGCCTGCTCGTCAAAGGCCCGTCGAACGACATTACCATCCTCGATGCGAAAGGCCGGCTCATCGCGCGGCGCGGCTTGACACAGGGGCCGACGACCGCTGTCACGAACCTGCCCGCCTATGTGCCGAATGCGTTCATCGCCATCGAGGATCGTCGCTTCCGCGAGCATCTGGGACTCGACCCGATCGGGCTGGTCCGCGCGGCTTCCGAGAATCTGGCTGCAGGCCATGTTGTGCAGGGCGGCTCGACGCTGACCCAGCAACTGGCCAAGAACCTGTTCCTGGAACCCAAGCGCACACTCGACCGCAAAATGCAGGAGGCCGTGCTCGCGCTCTATCTGGAGTCCCGCTACAGCAAAGACCAGATCCTGACGCTCTATCTCAATCGCGTCTATTTCGGCGCCGGCGTGTACGGCATCGAAGCGGCGGCAGAGCGGTTTTTCGGTAAGCCCGCGCGCGCACTCACCCTCACCGAAGCCGCAATGCTGGCGGGCAGCGTGAAGGCGCCTGCGCGCTATAATCCGCTGGCCGACCCCGACGAATGCCTGGCGCGCGCGGCGACCGTGCTGCGCGCCATGGAGGACGCGAAATTCATCACCGACAGAACACGGGCCGACGCACAGGCGACGCGTCCGCGCGTCCTGCGCAATATGAGCACGCCCGGATCCGGCTATTTCGCGGACTGGGTGGCCGCGCGCATTCCGGGCTATGTCGGCGACATCGCCGAACCTATCGTCGTCGAGACCACACTCGATATCGACGCGCAGACGAAGGCTGAACGCGCCGTCGAACAGGGATTCGCGCGGGATGCCAAAGCCCTGCACGCCAGCGAAGGTGCATTGATTGCGATGACGCCAACCGGCGCGGTGCGCGCCATGGTGGGCGGACGATCCTATGCGGGCAGCCCTTTCAACCGCGCGACGGACGCATCCCGCCAACCCGGCTCCGCCTTCAAGCCCTTCGTCTACCTCACCGCCTTCGAACATGGCCGCAAAGCCGACGATGTGATGAATGACAGCCCGGTCGATATTCAGGGCTGGCAGCCGAGCGACTATGAGGGCCGCTACGAAGGCCCCATCACGCTGACGCGCGCCTTCGCGAAATCCTCGAATGCAATCGCCGTGCAGCTCACGGAAGAAGTGGGCGCGCGCGCTGTCGCCGCGACCGCACATCGCCTGGGAATCGATTCCCCGCTCGCGGCGGTGCCCGCCCTCGCGCTGGGAACGTCGATCGTCACACCGCTGGAATTGACGAGCGCCTATGCACCCTTCGCCAATGGCGGCGAGGGCGTCATTCCTTACGGAATACTGCGTATACGGACGAAATCCGGCCGCGTTCTGTACGAACGCAAAGGCGCAGGAACGGGCCGTGTCATGTCTAAGGACGACGCCGCGGCGCTGACCGGCCTCATGGTCGCGACGGTCACGAGCGGCACGGGCAAGGCCGCGAGACTCGACGAAAGGCCAAGCGCGGGCAAGACGGGAACGACTCAGGATTTTCACGATGCCTGGTTCGTCGGCTTCACCGCCGATCTGGTGTGCGGCGTCTGGGTGGGAAATGACAACAACGCGCCGATGCTGCACGCCACCGGGGGCACCATGCCGGCCCGCATCTTCAAATCCTTCATGGAAGCGGCGGAAGCCGGCCGGCCCGTGCGGCCGCTCATCTCCGCTCCCGTCGTCAGTGAGTCGGAACCCGCGCCGGAAGCCGACGCGCCGAAATCGCCGGACGCCTTCCAACGTCTTCTGGACAGTATTTTCAGCAGCACCTGACGCGGCGTCAGCCCGCTTTCGGCGGCGGCGCATAGCGATGCAGACACGGGCCATTCTCGTCCAGCCAGGCCTGCGGCGTTGCCACATCGCCGACGAATTCGCGGACGAGTTTCCAGAAATGCGGTCCGTGATTCATATGCCGCAAATGCGCGACTTCATGCGCGACGACATAGTCCAGCGCGAAGGGCGGCGCGAGAATGAGCCGCCAGGAAAAGGAGAGCGCGCGCGTCGTCGAACACGAACCCCAGCGGCTGGCGGTATCGCGAATGGTGATGCGTTTGGGTTTCACGCCGATGCGGCCGGCATATTCCTGCACACGCGCATCCAGCGCCTTGCGCGCCTCGCGCTTGAGGAAATCGAGTAGTCGGCGCGGCGCATGCTCGCTGCGGCCCGTGATACGGATCGCGGAGACGTCGCCCTCCCGTTCAATCCACACCGGCGCAGGACCGCCCTCGCCCGGCGTCACCGCATGAATCTCACCGCGAAACGGTACCTGTGCACCAATCCCGAAGCTGACGGGCTCCGGGACATCGGCCAGGCGCTTTGCGATCCAGTCCATTTCCTTGCGCGCGAAATCGAGCGCATGTGCCAGCGAGCGCGACGAAGGCGCAATGACGCTGACTTCCCCCGTCGAGGGGTGAACCTTGACGATGAGCCGGCGCGCCCGCGGATTGAGCCGCATTGTGACTGCCACATGGCGCCCATCGATTCGCAGCAATTCGCGCCGCGGCGTCGAACGGGTCGTGGAACGTGGACGCGGGGATTTGCGCATGGAACGACCTTAACGTGCTTCGGGACCGAACGGAATCCGCTTTGCCGGCGGCAAGTGTGGCTTTACAAAGTCCGCGCGGCGCGACCGGTCTTTTCGTGCCCCCACAAAAAGGCCCGGCCGGATGACGTCGCCGCCCCGCTTTCATCTCGCCTTCCCCGTGCGCGATCTGTCCGAAGCGCGCGCCTTCTATGGCGATTTGCTGGGTTGCCCGGAGGGCCGCTCGTCCGACGAATGGGTCGATTTCGATTTCTTCGGTCACCAGATCGTCGCCCATCTCAGCCCATCGGATATCGCTCACGAAGGTCACAATATCTTGGATGGCGAGGCGGTTCCCGTCCGGCATTTCGGCGTCATCTTGTCACTGGCGGCATGGCAAGAATTGGCGGACAAACTGGCGCAAAGAAAGGTTCGTTTCATGATCGAACCCGGAATCCGATTTGCGGGCGAACCTGGAGAGCAGATGACATTGTTCGTCGCCGACCCGAGCGGCAATGCGCTCGAGTTCAAGGCGTTCGCGGACGACGCCATGATCTTCGCAACGTGACATCGACACGATGAACCGCACGACCATCGCATTCTGCCTTGGCGCAGCCGCGCTTGCGATAATCCTGGGCGCACTCGGCTTTCAATATATCGGCGGCATACCGCCTTGCGAGATGTGTCATTGGCAGCGTTGGCCGCATATCGCCGCTGCGGCGGTGGGACTGGGTGGAAGTTTTCTCATCCGCATGGGTCTCGTCGAGCGTCGGGCGGATCGCGTCATTGCGTGGCTGGCCGCGATTCTCATCGCGACCTCCGGCGTCATCGGCGTCTATCATGCTGGCGTGGAATGGCATTTTTGGCCCGGACCGCAAGCCTGCACGGGCCCTGCGTTCCATTACACCGGCGGCGCGCTCGACCTCAACGCGCCGGTCGTCATGTGCGACGTGGCGGCGTGGCGGCTCTTCGGTCTGTCGCTTGCGGGCTACAATGCGCTGCTGTCGTTTGCGATCGCGGGTTGCGGCATGTTCCTGCTCACACGACGCAGGAGAACCGTATGACCACCACACGAGGCCGCAGGCCCGCGCCGCCGGGAACGCGCGCAGCCGACGAAACGGCCGCGATGATCCGGGTCGATCACGCGGGCGAATATGGCGCCGTGCGCATCTACGAAGGCCAGCTCGCAGTGTTCGGCGAACGGCCGGAAACGAAGAAGACAGCCGCGATCATTCGCAAAATGGCCGCGCAGGAACAACGCCACCTCAAGGCTTTTGACAAGCTCGTCAATGACCGCCAGGTAAGGCCCACGGCGCTTGAGCCGATCTGGCGCCTGGCGGGCTATGCGGTGGGCGCGACCACCGCACTCATGGGCGAGAAGGCCGCGATGGCCTGCACGGCGGCGGTCGAGGAAGTGATCGACGAACATTATGCGCGGCAACTCGAACGCCTCGATGCGGATCCCGAACTCAAGGCCAAGGTCGAGCAATTCCGCGGCGACGAGATCGCGCATCGCAACGAAGCGCTGGCGCATGGCGCCGAACAGGCGCCCGGCTACAAAATCCTCAGCGAAACGATAAAGGCCGGCTGCCGGCTCGCCATCAGGCTTTCCGAAAAAATATGAGCGGGGACCGTCATTCGCTTCTGCTTGAGGCCGCCAATCCGCGCCGCGCTTCGGCAGCGGACGCGGACGGACTCGCGGACCTTTTCACCTTCGCTTTCATGACGGATCCGGTGTTCGACTGGATCGCGCGCCCGGGAGAGACGCGCGCCGCCGGCCTCCGGCGATTTTTCCTCTGGCTGCTCAGCGTGCGCGCCATTCCGTTCGGCGAAGTGTGGCTGGGCGGAGGGGCCGCCGCCGTGTGGCTGCCGCCCGGCGTTCCGGCGAGCCCCGGCGGTGTCGTCGCGCAATTGCGGCTGGTTCCCATGTTTGTGCGTCTATGTGGTTTCTCGCGACTGCTGCGCGGTTCGGCGATGGCGGATGCGATGGAAAAGAATCATCCGCATGAGGAACATTTCTATCTTGCCTTCATCGCCGTGGCGCCGTCGCTGCAGGGAATGGGACTGGGCTCGGCCATCATGGACGCGACGTTGCAGCGCGTGGATGCGCGCGGCGCCCCCGCCTATCTGGAAAATTCAAATCCCAAAAACACGCCGCTTTACGAACGGCATGGCTTCGTCCGGCAGCGGAACATCGCCCCGCGCACAGCGCCACCCCTCGTCGCCATGTGGCGAGAGGCCAGACGAAGCACCGGTCAGGGCTCCAATTCGCTGTCCCAATAGAGAAAGTCCGCCCAGGATTCATGCAGGTAATTGGGCGGAAAGCGCCGGCCATTGTTGCGCAGCTCGTTGATCGTGGGCTTGTGCGGGTGGTGCCTAGGATGCATGCCGATGTGATGCGCCAGCCTGCCGCCCTTGAGGAGATTGCAGGGCGCGCAGGCCGCGACCACATTGTCCCAGGTCGTCCGGCCGCCGCGCGAACGCGGGACGACATGGTCGAAGGTCAGATCCTCTTCGGCGCCGCAATATTGACACTCGAACCGGTCGCGCAGGAACACATTGAACCGCGTGAAGGCGGGATGCCGCGCCGGCCTGACATAAGTCTTGAGCGACACGACGGAGGGCAGCTTCATCTCGAAGCTGGGCGAATGCACTTTGCGCTCATATTCCGCGAGGATGTTCACGCGCTCGAGGAACACCGCCTTGATCGCGTCCTGCCAGGACCATAGCGAAAGCGGAAAATAGCTCAGCGGCCGATAATCCGCATTGAGCACGAGAGCCGGACAATTGTCGGGTACACGATCGGCGGCTAACACGAAATCGCTCCTGTGAAGACGAAGCTCCTTCCTCCGTTATGGGCCTTCATTGCGGGCCGGACTTTAGGGGCAACCCCAGGAAATGCCAACCAGCCCCCTAACTTAGCCGATTCGGTGTGACGGCAAGACGACAGTGTCAGCCGACAACACAGGAAACTTCACCGACCGCGCGCTGCAGAAGCCCACGGAAAGCCATAGCGAGGAAGATGCCGCCCAGCGCGAGGCCGTCGGGATCGATGGAATGTCCGAGACCCGCCGACAGATGCCATTGCACCGTCACACCAGCCCGGCCGAGCGCACCGGCTGCGGCGAATAGCGCCTCAGGCGGTATCATCTGGTCGGAATCGCCGTGAACGAGCAACACCGGCGGCGCCTCCGGACCCAGTTGCGAAGGCACACCGGCGAGCATGCCGGAAAAGCCGACAATGGCCGCGGGCTGCTGCGCGCCACGCAGACCGACATGCAACGACATCATCGTGCCCTGGCTGAAGCCGACGAGCGCCAGACGGTCGCGGCCGAGCTCGAGCCGCTGCAATTCGGCATCGAGAAACGCTTCCAGCGACGGCGCTGCGGACTCCACGCCGCGTTCCGCCTCGTGCGGATCGAGCCGCGAAATGGGAAACCATTGATAGCCCATCGGCGCGCCCGCGCAGCGCTCCGGCGCATTGGGCGCGACGAAAGCGACCGTCGGCAACAGGCTTTGCCAGTGCGGCGCGAGACCAATGAGATCGTTTCCGTCGGAGCCGTAACCGTGACACAGAACGACCAGATGCGTCGCCCGTCCCCGCGCCGGAGGCAGACGCGGACCGCTGAGCATGCGATTGCCAAACGCCAAAGGCTCTCTCTACCCTCCATCACTATGCGGCCCATGATTGTCACGCGCTTCGCCCCCAGTCCAACGGGATATTTGCATCTGGGGCACGCCTTTGCCGCGCTGACGGCGCGCGACGCTGCTGCGGGCGGGCGTTTCCTGCTGCGCATCGAAGACATCGATGCCGCGCGCAGCCGCGAAGAATTCGTGCGCGCGATTTTTGACGACCTCCACTGGCTGGGACTGGAATGGGAAGAGCCGGTGTTGCGGCAATCGACTCGATTTGACGCCTATCGCGCGGCGCTCGACGCATTGAACGCTCGCGGGCTGCTCTATCCCTGTTTCTGCACGCGGGCGGAAATCGCTACCGAAATCGCCCGCGCGAGCGAGGCGCCGCACGGCCCAGAAGGCGCGCGCTATCCGGGCACCTGTCGCGCGTGCACGGATCGCCGGGCGCGCATCGCATCCGGCGCGTCCTATGCGCTCCGTCTCGACTGCGCGAAAGCGGCAGCGGAACTCCCAGCACTCACCTTCATCGAAGAAGGCGCCGGCCCCCATGGCGAGACGGGAAAGATCGCCGTCGATCCGCTCCTGTTCGGCGACATCGTGGTGGCGCGCAAGGAGACGCCGTCTTCCTATCATCTCGCGGTCGTCGTCGACGATGCGCATCAGGGCGTCAGTCTCGTGACGCGCGGTCACGACCTGTTCGCGGCTACGCATGTGCAGCGCCTGCTGCAGGCGTTTCTCAACTTGCCTGAGCCGCGTTACGCGCATCATCGCCTCATTCTCAATAAGGACGGACGCAAATTCTCCAAGCGCGACAGCGGCGTGACGCTGCGCGATCTGCGCGCGGCGGGCGCAACACAGACTGACATATTGGCCAGGCTGGGCTCTGGTTAACCAGAAGCCAACTTGCAAATTCATGTGGCCGCCGGTTAGATGAATAGTGGATGGGCGGTCCTAGTGCGAAGAGGTTCCAATGCGTCGCTACCTGTCGTCGCTCGCCCTGTTGGGTTTGGCAATTTCCCTCACCGGCTGCGTCTACGATCCGCTTTACGGGCCGCCTTATGGCCGCTGGTGCTACCACCATCCGCGTAAATGTCCGCCACCGCCGCCGCCAGCGGATTATGGCCCTCCTCCCCCGCCACCGATGGCGGGACCGCCTATCCCTCCACCACCGCCTCCTCCACCGCGGGCCGAGCGGCCGGAAGCACGGCAATTCGTCGTCTTCTTCGAATACAACAAATCCAACCTGACACCTGAAGCGCAACGCGTGATCGCGCGCGCGGTCAAGGCAGCGAGGGACTCCGGTGCCGCGCGCATAAGCGTGACGGGCCACGCCGACACCGTGGGTTCGAACAGCTACGATCAGGGCCTGTCGGAGCGCCGCGCGGAAGTCGTCAAGAGCGCGTTGGTCAGCGGCGGCCTAGACCGCGCGCGGATCGAAACCAGGGGCGAGGGCTATCACAGGCCGCTCGTGCCGACGGGACCCAATGTGCGCGAATTACAGAACCGCCGCGCGGTGATCGAAATCGAAGGCGGGAATTAGCGTCCGCCGCCGACCGCGCGCGATGACGTCGCCATCGCAGTTCTGTAAGCGGAAAACGGCTGCACTGCAAAAGCGGTGCAGCCGTTCTGCATTCCGTGCCGCCGCAGTCAACAAATTGCGATTGGACTGTCAGGGACGCGCGAAGCAATCTCTCGCCAGGCGTTTCGGGAGGGGTACGGCATGCACGGGTTTGTTCGTTGTACAATCGCGGCGTCGTTTGTTTGCGCCAGCGCAATCGGATCTGCGAGTGCAGGTCCGAAAGAAGAACTGATCGCGGCGGACAAGGCGTTTTCCGCCCTGTCTGTGGCAAAAGGCGACTCGGCCGCATTCCTCGCTTTTCTTGCCGACGATGGACGCCTCTTCGGTACCGGCGATGGCCTCCCTCTGTTGGGCAAGGCCGCGGCGGCAGCTTCGTTCAAATCCGGTGAGTTCCGAAACGGCCCGAAAGCGACGCTCAGCTGGGAACCGGACTATGCGAGCGTTTCATCCGATGGAACGTTGGGCTGGACCGACGGACGCTGGACTTTCGCAGGCGCACCGAATGCAAAAGGCGAGCGCGTACAAGCGACCGGTCACTATCTCACAGTATGGCGCAAAGAGCCCGACGGCGTCTGGAAAGTCGCGGCCGACATGGGGACGACGGATCCGACGCCGAAGGCCAACTGATCCTCAGAAACGGTCGATGACAACCAAAGAAAATTACAAGCAGTGACTGCTGGTACCACTCGTCACCCGCTCGCATGCGGAAACCATTGCGCGAGAGAAGAGTTATGGCTTCAGGACAATCGCCGCATCACCAATGGCGAACAGACTCACGCCCTTGCGGCGCTCGCGATGAAGCGAGGATCGTCTGTAGGCTTCTCAGGATATTGGCAGCATCACGTCAAAGTTGCCTGAGGCTTAGCGGCCAACGCGGCGGCGAACTTCTCGCAATCAGCAACGAACCTCAGTAGGGCGTCCCGCTCTTTGTGGTCATATATGCCCTTCGCGATTTCACGAATCTCGTCGACCCTACAGCCGAAATCGGCGGGCGCTTTCCTGTCCGTCATGCCGTGTTCTGTCCCCGATAAGCGACCGGATTATGCCGGGAATCATGCGGCCCGCTGTTCAAAACAGAACACCTCAGGGCAATGGGTGCATCCCCCTCAGAGAAGCCCTGGCTCTCCTCGGGGGAATGCGGTCCATACCGCAGGACGGGAGCGCTGGCGGCACACAGCCACCATATGAGGCAGTTTTTTAATTTTGTCTGAATGGAAAAATACCCTCGGCACAGTTGAGGAGGGACCAGGGAAGACGCGCGCCGAGGGTCCATCGAATATGATGGCGCGGGCTGCACGGCCCAAAAAGCGCTCCGGATCAGTCCCACCCTTGCAACGGCAACGGCGCCTTGTTTCCTGGGGTTGACAATAGACCGATTTGGTTATATATCAACCGAGAAATTCCCCCGGTGTGCCGGGCCGCTCTTCGACATTGTGAATATTGTTCGGAACCCGCCTGCTTGGGCCGCGCGAGAGGCGCAAAAATTCCCTGATAAAATTCCCTCAGCTGAGGGAATAACAGGGAATTTCAAAACCGGCTTACGACCCGGCTTACGACGCGGCGTCGGGCCCCGCGGCGAGCGCCACGATTTCGCGCATGATCGCGTTGAGATCGTAATCCTTGGGGCTGAACACGGCGCCGATACCCGCGGCCCTGAGCAGTGCTTCGTCTTCGGGCGGGATGATGCCGCCGGCGACGACCTTCACATCCGCCAGCCCCACCGCAGCCAGCCGCGACATGATTTCCGCCGCCAGCGGCACATGCGAGCCCGACAGGATCGACAGGCCGATCACATGCGGTTGCTGCACTTCAGCCGCGGCGACGATTTCCTCCGCCGTGAACCGGATGCCGTCATAGATCACCTGCATGCCCACATCGCGGGCGCGGATCGCGATCTGCTCCGCGCCGTTGGAATGGCCATCGAGCCCGGGCTTGGCCACGAGAAAGGTGAGCCTGCGGCCCAGCCGCGCCGAGGCCGCATCGACTTCGTCGCGCAATTGGCCGATGCGTTCGTCGTTGCGCGCGGACGCGGAGGCCGCGACGCCCGTGGGCGCGCGATATTCGCCGAACACGCGGCGCAGCGCGGCTGCCCATTCACCGGTGGTGACACAAGCTTTGGCGCAGGCGATCGACGGCGGCATGATGTTGGCGCCTTCTCTGGCCGCGCGTTCGAGCGTCGCTAGCGCGGCGGCTGCAGCGTCCCCATCGCGCGCCGAGCGCCAGGCTTCCAGACGCGCAATCTGATCGCGCTCTGCCATCTCGTCCACGACGACGAAATTTCCGTCGCCCGCCGTGAGCGGCGAGGTTTCGGTTTCGGTGTAGGCGTTGACGCCAATGCGCATTTCGCCACCCGTTTCGATCGCTTCCACGCGGGCGGCATTGGAGCGCACCAGACGCTCCTTCATATATTCGAGCGCCGCCTGCGCCGCGGCGCCACCCAAAGATTCGATGCGGGCGATCTCAGCCCGTATCTGTTCCACCAGCAAAGCGACTCTTTGTTCGATGACCTTCGAGCCTTCGAAGATATCGTCATATTCGAGCATGTCGGTTTCGAAGGCGCCGATCTGCTGCAGGCGCAGCGACCATTGCTGATCCCACGGGCGCGGCAGGCCCAGGGCCTCGTTCCACGCCGGCAATTGGACGGCGCGCGCGCGGGCATTCTTCGACAACGTCACGCCCAGCATGCCGAACAGGATGCGATAGACATTGTTTTCCGGCTGCTGCTCGGTGAGGCCCAGAGAATTTACCTGCACACCGTAGCGAAACAGGCGCAGCTTGGGATCTTCGACGCCGTAACGTGTGTGCGCGATGTCATCCCAGATGCGCGCCATCGCACGCAGCTTGCAGATTTCGGTGATGAACTTGACGCCGGAATTGACGAAGAAGCTGATGCGTCCGACCGCTTTGGGAAAGGCCTCCGGCGGAATGGCGCCGCCCGCCTTGCAGGCGTCGAGCACGGCAATGGCGGCGGCCAATGCGAACGCCGCCTCTTCCACCGCATCGGCGCCGGCCTCCTGCAGATGATAGGAGCACAGATTGACCGGATTCCATTTCGGCAGTTCGGCGGTGGTGAACGCGATCGTATCTGTGGTCAGTCGCAGTGCCGGACGCGGCGGAAAGATGTAGGTGCCGCGCGCGAGATATTCCTTGATGATGTCGTTCTGCGTCGTACCCTGAAGGGCCGCGCGGGGGGCGCCCTGCTCGTCGGCCACGGCGATATAAAGCGCCAGCAACCAGGCGGCCGGCGCATTGATTGTCATCGAGGTGTTCATGCGGTCGAGCGGCAATCCGTCGAACAAAGCCCGCATGTCGCCCAGATGGCCGATGGGCACGCCCACTTTGCCCACTTCGCCTTTGGCCAGGGGGTGATCGCTGTCGTAACCGGTCTGCGTGGGCAGATCGAATGCGACCGAAAGGCCAGTCTGGCCCTTCGCGAGATTGGTACGGTAAAGCGCGTTCGACGCTGCGGCGCTGGAATGGCCGGCATAGGCGCGGAAAATCCAGGGCTGGTCCCGGTGCGAGCCGCTCTCTTCGCGCATTACGGCCATCTGTTCCTTCGCCTGCTTTGGACCATCAAACTCTTCGGCGCTGCAGCATCGTGCTGTGCCATGATAGTTGATCCGGGCACGAAATTAGATTCCATTTTTTCATTTCTGTAGTAATATTATAATAGGTAATTATGCTGCGACGCAAAAACTTCTTGCGCCGCGGCGGCGGTCCGCAGCAATGTCCGCCGTCACCTGACCGCCACTCGAAAGCGACGAGGAGTTGACCATGGCCATCGCCGAAGCGAAGCCCACCTTCGAGGTCTACAAGGATCTCTACGAAGTGGGCGAAATCCCGCCTCTCGGTCATGTGCCGAAGAACATGTATGCGTGGGCCATCCGGAAGGACCGTCATGGGCCGCCGGAAGACTCGATGCGGATCGAGGTCGTGCCGACCTGGCAGCTCGATTCCCACGATGTGCTGATCCTCGTGATGGCGGCGGGCGTCAATTACAACGGCGTCTGGGCCGGCCTCGGCAGCCCTGTCTCGCCCATCGACGGTCACAAGAATCCTTATCACATCGCCGGCTCCGACGCGTCGGGCATCGTCTGGGCCGTGGGCTCCAAAGTAACGCGCTGGCGCGTCGGCGACGAGATCGTCGTGCATTGCAACCAGGACGATGGCGATGACGAGCAATGCAATGGCGGCGATCCGATGTTCTCGCCGTCGCAGCGCATCTGGGGCTACGAGACGCCGGACGGCTCCTTCGCGCAATTCGCCCGCGTGCAGGACCGCCAGTTGATGGAGCGGCCGCGCCACCTCACCTGGGAGGAGTCGGCCTGTTACACGCTGACCCTGGCGACCACGTACCGGATGTTCTTCGGCCACCGGCCGCATATTCTGCGGCCCGGCCACAATGTGCTGGTCTGGGGCGCGAGCGGCGGCCTCGGTTCTTTCGCGGTCCAGTTGTGCGCTGTGGCGGGCGCGAACGCGATCGGCGTCATCTCCGACGAATCCAAGCGCGATTTCGTGCTGTCGCTGGGCGCCAAGGGCGTCATCAACCGTAAGGATTTCCATTGCTGGGGCGCCATGCCGAAAGTCGGCACGCCGGAATACGATTCCTGGACCAAAGAGGCGCGCAAATTCGGCAAGGCGATCTGGGACATCACCGGCAAAGGCAACGATGTCGATTTCGTCTTCGAGCATCCCGGCGAGCAGACCTTCCCAGTGTCGTGTCTCGTGGTGAAGCGCGGCGGCATGGTGGTCTTCTGCGCCGGCACGACGGGCTACAACATCACCTTCGACGCCCGTTATGTCTGGATGCGGCAGAAACGCATCCAGGGCTCGCATTTCGCCAATCTCTATCAAGCCAGCCAGGCCAACCGGTTGATGGTGGACCGCCGCCTCGACCCCTGCATGTCGGAAGTGTTTCCCTGGGCCGACATCCCGCGCGCCCATACCAAGATGTGGAAAAACGAGCATCTTCCCGGCAATATGGCGGTGCTCGTCAATGCGCAGCGCCCCGGCCTGCGCACCTTCGAGGATGTCGTCGAAGCCTCGCGCGGATGATTCCGGTTTCTGTATACAGAAGTCTGTTTCTGTATACAGAAATAGGAGTTTCCAGATTTATTGCGCCTATATCGGTTGCAATAAGTCCAAAACGGTTATAGAATTCGCTCATGGAAACGCTCGTCCCGCACCTGTTGAGCCGTTGTGACGAGGCCGTTCTTGCCGCCGAGGGTCTCCTCATCGCGGCAAAGACCGGCTTGCGGGCCGACCTGACCGCAGAAGGGCGCATTTCCCCTGCCGCGCTGGATCGCGAGCAGCGCGCCACACATGCCCTGGCCTGGTACGCGACTTATGTGGAGGCGCTGCGCCAGCTGGCGCGCTGGGCGCGGCTGCTGGCCCATGAGAAGCGGCTGGGCGAGATCGAGCGGCTCATCCTGGAGGCCGCCTTCGGCGAATATCTGGCCCAGATGGCGGGCGGCATCCCCATGAGCCAGAACGAAATCGCCCGTCCGGGCGATATGGGCCTCGGCGAGGACGACATTACAGGCTTCCTCACGCCGGCGGTGAAAGAGCTAATTGCGCTGGGCACGCGGCGGGAGACCAGGGGCGCGATCGCCGATCTGATGGAGCGCAATCCGGGCGCCGTTTTCCACGGCGATCCCGGGCTCGACGACACAATGGGCCTCGTCCGCGAACAGTTTTTCCGTTTCGCACAGGACAAGGTTGCCCCCCGCGCGCATCATTGGCACCTGAACGACGAACTGATCCCGCTCGACATCATCGCGGAGATGAGTGCGCTTGGCGTATTCGGCCTCACGATCCCGGAACAATATGGTGGCGCGGGTCTCTCCAAGACGGCCATGTGCGTCGTCTCGGAGGAATTGAGCCGGGGCTATATTGGCGTGGGCTCGCTCGGCACACGCTCGGAGATCGCGGCCGAACTGATCCTGGGCGGCGGCACGAAGGAACAGCGCGACTATTGGCTGCCCCTCATCGCCAGCGGCGGCAAACTGCCGACCGCTGTGTTCACCGAACCCAATACCGGCTCGGATCTGGGTGCGCTCAAGACCCGCGCGGTGCGCGGCGGCGACAGCTACAAAATCTATGGCAACAAGACCTGGATCACACATGCCGCCCGCGCCGATGTGATGACTCTGCTCGTGCGCACCGATCCTGCAACGCGCGATTATCGCGGCCTTTCCATGTTCCTCGCCGAAAAACCGCGCGGCAGCGAGGCCGAGCCGTTCCCGACGCCGGGGATGACAGGCGGCGAAATCCGCGTGCTCGGCTATCGCGGCATGAAGGAATACGAGATCGGGTTCGACGGCTTCGAAGTTCCGGCGGACAATCTACTCGGCCGCGAAGAGGGCCAGGGCTTCAAGCAGCTCATGCAGACTTTCGAATCCGCGCGGATACAAACCGCGGCGCGCGCCGTGGGCGTAGCGCAGTCCGCGCTCGATCTGGGGTTGCGCTATGCCCTGGAGCGGCAGCAATTCGGACGCGCGATTTTCGGGTTTCCGCGTGTGCGCGACAAGCTGGCGATGATGGCGGTCGAGATCGCCGCCGCGCGACAGATCGCCTATCATGCCGCGCGCGAAAAGGACGAAGGCCGGCGCTGCGATCTCGAAGCCGGCATGGCGAAGCTGCTGGCGGCGCGCGTCGCCTGGTCCTGTGCCGACAACGCCCTGCAGATTCACGGGGGCAACGGCTTCGCGCTCGAATTCGAAATCAGCCGCATCCTGTGCGATGCGCGCATACTCAACATTTTCGAGGGAGCGGCCGAGATACAGGCACAGGTAATCGCGCGGCGCCTGCTCGATGACGGAGTCAATTGACGGCGATGACCGAGCCACACCCCATCGACCGGCTGTTTGCGATCATCCAGTCCCGGGCGGGAACCGATCCCTCAGCGTCCTACACGGCAAAATTGCTGGCCGAAGGACGGGAGAAAATCGCCAGGAAGCTCGGCGAGGAAGCCATCGAGACGGTGATCGCGTCCCTGTCTCAGGACAAAGCGGTCGTGGCCGCGGAGTCGGCCGATCTCCTCTACCATCTGCTGGTGCTGTGGGCGGCGGTGGGGCTGACCCCTGCAGAGATCTACCAGACGCTCGAGGCGCGTAGCGGTCGCTCGGGACTTGAGGAGAAAGCGGCACGGAACCGCTGACAGTCTTAAGGAGAGTCGTCTGCCGCACCGTCCGTCAGGCTTTTTACCAGGTCCAGCACTCGCCTGCGGACCTTGTGGTCCCTGATCCGCATGAACGCCAGCGACAGCTGCAGACCTTCGCCGCTCGACAGGAATTCCATCACAGGTGGCATCGCCTGGCTTTCGGCGACGCCCGGACCGGCAGGCATGTGTTCGATAATGCCTTCATAGAAATAGCCGACCGGGACGCTCAAAATTTGGGCAACTTGATAGAGCCTGCCGGCGCCGATCCGATTGACCCCTTTTTCGTATTTTTGCACCTGCTGAAAGGTGAGACCGAGAAATTCGCCGAGCTTCTCCTGGCTCATTCCCACAAGCATGCGGCGAAGGCGAACGCGGTTGCCGACCTGGGCATCGATGGTATTTGCTTGTTTCTTGGGCACAGCATAACTACGTGAATTATCGTTTCGGTGGGGGACCTTAGTTAGTTTTTTTTCTTATGTAACGCCTTTTTCAGTCGTCTCTGTCGGATCGCTCATTTTTTGGTTGCCGGTTTCTCCACAAGCCCAAAAGACCGCAGGCGGCGAGTATGAGAGCGAAACCGGAATCCCCCAAAAGCGTGTAAGGCGTCATCGATAGCGCGCGAGGCAAAGAGGCGTCCACGACTCCCGCTTTTCCGAGATCTAAGCTTGCGATCACACGGCCAAGGGGATCGATGACTGCGGAAATACCCGTATTGGCGGCGCGCGCAACCGGTATTCCCTCCTCGATGGCGCGAACCCGCGCGGTCAAAAGATGTTGATAAGGCCCGGAGGACGGCCCGAACCACGAATCGTCGGTCACGTTGACGAACCAGCCAGGTCTGGTGCGGCCGACAACGGCACCCGGAAACAGGATTTCATAGCAGATGAGAGGACCGGCGGGCGGCGCGCCCGGCACGGCCAGGGTCTGCGGTCCCGGACCCGGCGTGAACCCTCCGGGCATATCGACCAGCTTCGTGATGCCTAACGCTCCCAGAACTGGTGCCAGCGGCAGATACTCCCCGAACGGGACCAGATGGAACTTGTCGTAAACGTCAAACAATCGGCCGGAGTGGGCGAAGACATAGAAGCTGTTGAAAGCCTTGAACCCGTCATCCGCCGACGCTTCCACACGCACGGCGCCCGTCAGCAGCACGCGGCCGCGCGTGGTGAGAAACGCAACGTCCTCCATCGCCTCGGGATGTTGCGCGAGCAGGAAAGGCGGTGCGGCTTCAGGCCAGACGATATGCGTCGGCAGATGATCCGCGGGCGCCATGCTGAGCGCCACGAGCCGCTGCCAGTTCCGCGCCCGAAATTGCGGCAGGTATTTTTCCTGCTGCGGAACGTCGGGCTGCACCAACCGCAACAAAACGCCGGGAACCGTTCCCGGATCGACCAGAGCAAGGCGCAAAGCGCCACCCGACCAAACGAGCACAAAGAGAGCCGTGAGAGTGGCCGGCAATAGCCATGCCCGCGGCCGGGACGTGCCGAGTTCGGCGAAAGATGCACCCAACAAAATGGTGGTAATGGTCAGGCCATAGGCGCCGATGACCGCCGCGGATTGCAGCACGCCAGGCAACGCCCCCCAGGCATAGGCGGCGAGATTCCAGGGAAAGCCGGTCAGCACATGGCCGCGCAGCCATTCGGCAATCCCGTAAGCCGCAGCAAAGACGAAAATCCGCTGGAAGCCAGGCCGCCAGAACAAAGCCGCCAGCAGGCAGGCAAATGCGGGAAAAAGCGCCAGGCCGCCAGGCAACAGGACAGCCACGAAAGGCAATTGCCAGGCATGCGTCGCCGCGTCGACCGTGAAGGCATAGCCGACCCAATAAAGACCGGCGAGGAAATGGCCGAAGCCGAACGCCCAGCCGGCGATCATGGCATCCCGCCTGGGATGGGCGCCGCGTTGCGCGCCGTCGATGAGCAGCACGAGAACAGCAAAAGCGAAGAGGAGAAACGGAAAGAGCCCAAACGGTGCAAAGGCCAGGGCCGACAAAAGACCTGCGACGAGGGCAAGGGCCAATCTGCGCCAGCCCTGCAGCGCACGGACAAATTCGCCGACACGGCCGGGCGCGGCCCAAAATCCCCCCGCGTCAGGCAGCGCGAAAATGTTTGCCGCCATGCGTCAGTGCCGATCGCCCGGAGCTTTTTCGTCGACAACCGGCGGCGGCCGCAAACGGAGGCGCTTGACGCGTCTGGGATCGGATTCCAGCACTTCGAATTCGAAACCTGACGGATGCGGAATGATTTCTCCGCGCTGCGGCACGCGCCCCAGCAACGACACGACGAGGCCGCCCAGCGTATCGATTTCTTCGTCCGCGCCATCGGGCGCGAGATCGATTCCGGTCTGCGCCTTGAAATCTTCGAGGTCGAGGCGCGCATCGGCTTCGAAGCCGCCATCGGGGAGTTTGTGCAAATGCGGCGTCTCGTCGACATCGTGCTCGTCGTCGATGTCGCCGACGATCTCCTCCACCAGATCCTCGATGGAGACGAGGCCGTCGGTGCCGCCATATTCGTCGATCACGAGCGCCAGATGCATATGCGATGTCTGCATCTTGAGCAGGAGATCGAGCGCGGGCATGGACGGCGGCACGAACAGGAGATCGCGCTTGATATCCGCGATGGGAACATCCGGCCAGCGCAGCGTTCCGTCGGGCGCGAATTGCACCAGCGCCAGAACGTCCTTGATATGTACGATGCCGATGGGATCGTCGAGCGTCTCGCGATAGAGCGGGAGCCTGGAATGCTGCGCCTCGCGAATGACGGCGATCAGTTCCTGCAGCGATGTCTGTTCTTCGATGGCAACGATATCGGCACGCGGCACCATCACGTCGCCCACCTTGAGCTCGCCGAATTTGAGCAGGTTGGCGAGCATGACTCGCTCCTGCTGCGACAGCGCGTCATTCTGCCGCTCGCTTTCCTCGATGACCGCTTCGAGGCTTTCGCGGATGGAATGCGCGTTGCGCCCCCCACGCAGCAGTTGCGCGAGGCGCTGAAGCAAGGAGGTCGTCTTGCCGTTACCGCCCGTTTCCTCGTGAGAATGGGAATCGTCCATTTGATCAGGCGCAGTCATTCCGCCGCGCGGTCGCCCGCATAAGGATCGGGGATTCCGAGTTCGCTCAGGATTTCAATCTCCAACGGCTCCATGATGCGGGCCTCGCTCGCATGCACATGATCATAGCCGAGAAGATGCAAAACGCCATGAACGGCTAGATGGGCCGCATGCGCCGCGATCGGCTTTCCTGCCGCCAGCGCTTCCCGCTCGGCGGCGCCGAACGCGATTGCGACATCGCCCAGATAACCCCGGGCGTTCACAGCGGCAGGAAACGCCAGGACATTGGTGGGTTTGTCCATGCCGCGGAAGACGGCGTTGAGCGTACGCAGCCGCGCGTCGTCGGACAGGAGCAGGGTCATTTCGACGCCGTCCGAGCGGCCATTGCGTCCCCTTGCGAGCGCCAGCCGGACCGCGCGACGCAAAGGCCGCAGATCGGTCCCACGCCATGCGGCGGCCTCGACGGTCACTTCGACATGCGCAACCGACCGCGTCATACTTTCGTCCTGCGCGCACTTTGCGCATTGTCGTAAGCGCGCACGATCCGCGCGACCAGCGGGTGGCGTACGACATCTTTTTCGCTGAAGCGCGCAGTCGCCACGCCTTCGACACCGGCAAGCGTCGCGAGCGCTTCGTCGAGACCTTCCGGCCGGCCGCCGGGAAGATCGCTCTGCGAGGGGTCGCCCGTCACGACCATGCGCGAATCCTCGCCCAGCCGCGTGAGGAACATCTTGATCTGCGACGACGAGCAGTTCTGGGCTTCGTCCAGGATCACGAAAGCGCGCGCCAGCGTGCGGCCGCGCATGAAGGCGATGGGGGCCACTTCAATGACGCCCGATTCCATCAGCTTCACGCATTGCTCTCCCACCGTGTCGAACAATGCATCGTAAAGCGGCCGCAGATAGGGATCGATTTTTTCCTTGAGATCGCCGGGCAGAAAGCCCAGCCGTTCTCCCGCCTCGAGCGCAGGCCGCGACAGGATGAGACGTTCGACACGGCGCTCATATAACAGATGCGCGCCGAAGGCGGCGGCGAGATAGGTTTTGCCGGTTCCGGCCGGACCGATGCCGAACACCAGCGGATGCGTTCGCATCAGATCGAGATAGGCGCCTTGTGCCGGCGAGCGCGCCCGCGTGACGCGGCTGGCGGCGGTCTTTATCGACGGAGCGCCGAACTCGCCTGCCGGAATTTTCTCGGGCTCGTGCTGCGCGAAGCGGATTTCCGCGTCGACATCCGCCAATCCCGCCTCGTCGCCGCTCTCGATGCGCGCATACAGGGCGCGCAGCACGGCGGCCGCCTGCTCGCGCGCGGATGGAGCGCCTTCGACGGCGACAAGATTGCCGCGCATGGCCACACGCACGCCGAGTTTCTGTTCCACACGGACAAGGTTTTTCTGGTGCGCGCCGGCGAGGGTCGCCAGCAGCGCGTTGTCGCGGAATTCAAGCGTGACCTGCTCTTTCGTCGCCGCGGAACGGCGCGCGCCGGACTCTTTCGGGCTCAACGCACCGCCACCTCCAGGCATGTCATGTACGGCACGAGCACGCCTTTCAGGCTGTTGGGCAGAGCGGCTTCGATGCAAACGTCGCGCGTCTGCCCGATCAGGTGCCGCGCGCCTTCGACATGCACCGGTTGCAGATAGGGGCTACGACCGACAGCTTGATCGGATTTGCGTCCGGGTTTTTCGAACAGGACCTGCAACACGCGGTCGGCACAGGATCGATTGAAGCGCGCCTGTTGCACCGAGAGCAATTCCTGCAGCGCCTGCAAGCGTGCGGATTTGATATCGTCCGGAATTTGTTTGACGGCGGCAGAAGCCGGCGTGCCCGGCCGCGGGCTGTATTTGAAAGAGAACGCCTGCGCGTATTCCACCTCCCGCACAAGCGCGAGCGTCGCTTCGAAGTCCCGGTCGGTTTCGCCGGGAAAGCCCACGATGAAATCGGAAGACAGTGCGATGTCGGGTCTGGCGTTACGAATGCGCTCGACGCCGCGCAGATATTGTGCCGCATCGTGCTGGCGATTCATGGCGGCAAGTATGCGATCGGAGCCCGATTGCACCGGCAGGTGCAGAAACGGCATCAGCTTTTCGACTTCGGCGTGCACCGCGATCTGGTCGTCGCTCAAATCGCGCGGATGGCTCGTCGTATAGCGCAACCGGTCCAGGCCTTCGATGCGCGCCAATCGGTGAATGAGTTGCGCGAGGCTCCATGTCTCGCCGTCCGGGCCCGCGCCGCGATAGGCGTTCACATTCTGACCGAGAAGCGTGAGTTCGCGCACGCTGCGCCCGACCAGCCGGCGCGCTTCCGCTTCAATCTGATGGACCGGCCGGGAAAATTCGCTGCCGCGCGTATAGGGCACGACGCAGAACGTACAGAACTTGTCGCAACCTTCTTGCACGGTGAGAAACGCGGCCGGACCGGGCGCGGCACCGTCCTCCGGCAGGGAATCGAATTTGTCCTCCGCCGGAAATTCCGTCTCCAGCACATGTCCCGCGCCGCGTGCGATGCGCGCGACCATTTCCGGCAGGCGATGATAGGATTGCGGACCGACCACAATATCGACCGCCTGCTGTCGCGCGATGATTTCTTGACCTTCCGCCTGCGCCACGCAGCCCGCGACAGCGATCAACATGGGTGTGCCGCTCTGCGCTTTCTTTTCCTTGAGGCGCTTGAGCCGGCCGAGCTCCGAATAAACTTTCTCCGCCGCCTTTTCCCGAATGTGGCAGGTGTTGAGGATCACCATATCCGCATCTTCCGGCACGTCGCTCGGCTCATAACCGACACCCGCCAGCAAATCCGCCATACGCGCGGAATCGTAGACGTTCATCTGGCAACCATAAGTTTTGATGAAAAGCTTTTTCATTCAGGGCGCCTGCCTGCGGCGGCGGGTTATGCAAGAACGGCCCGCGGATGACAAGGATCGGCGCATTACGCGGCGGCTTCCGCCAGCTCGGTCTCGTCGATGTCCCGCTCCTGCGCTGTCGCTGGCTGATCCGCATGAACGAGCCCGGCAAGGGCACGCGCCTGGCCGCGGCGCACGATAGCTTCGGCCGCGTGCGCCAGCGCCTTGCGGCCGCCTGCGGAATCGACTGTCAACGGTGGATGGAACTCCACGATGACTTCGATGGGACCAGTCTTCACCGCTTCCCAGAGATGCGGCACGAGATCCATATCGCCATACCAGGCGAACAATGGACGATATTCCCGCCCCATCGGAATGCCGTGCAGGCTGACGTAGGAAATCGAAACGGGTTGCACGGGAACGTAGCGCACGCGACCTTCGCCGTCGGTTTCCATTTCGGATTCGGCGGCGCCCATCAATGCGCTTTTGAACGGCAGCACGCGGTTGCCGTCGTTCGACGTGCCTTCGGGAAACAGAACCAGCGCGTCGCCTTCCCTGAGCCGCTCGCGAATGAGGTCGCGCGCCTCCGCAGTTTGCGAGCGCCGGGTGCGTTCGACAAACACCGTTTCCTGCAATTTCGCCAGCGTGCCGAACAGGGGCCAGTTCGCCACCTCGCTTTTCGCCACGAACGATACACGCACGATGGAGGAGAACGCCAGAACGTCGAAATACGAAGTGTGATTGGCCGCCATCAGCACGCCGCGATCCCTGATCGGCTGGCCCCGAACGATGACTTTCAGCCCGAACAACCGGCACAGAAAGCGGTGATAGCGATTGGGGAACGTCTTGCGCCGCTTGAGGTGGAAGCGCACCGACGCCCATTGCCAGGGGATGCAGACAAACGTCACCAACAAAAAGGTTGCGAGAATCGCTGCTGCGCGCAGGGACGGCATGTCAATGCCCGCGATTCTTCGCGCCCTTCGGCACGGCATATAGCTCCAGGCGATGGTCGACGAGCTCGAAGCCGAGTTCTTCCGCAACGCGGCGTTGCAGCCGCTCGATCTCTTCGTTGCGGAATTCGATCACGCGGCCGGTCTGCACATCGATCAGGTGATCGTGATGCGAATCGGGGACTTCTTCGTAGCGGGCACGGCCATCGCGAAAATCATGGCGTTCGAGGATGCCGGCATCCTCGAACAGCTTCACCGTGCGGTAGACGGTGGCGATCGAAATATGCGGATCGATGGCGGACGCGCGACGGTAAAGTTCCTCGGCGTCGGGGTGGTCGCTGGCGTCCGACAGCACGCGCGCGATCACGCGGCGCTGATCCGTCATCCGCAAGCCTTTTTCCGCGCAAAGTTTTTCGATCCGGCTCAGCGGATCATCCTTTCCCGACATAATTTGACAATTCTAATCGAGTTCGCCGCTCTTTCCCATCCCGGAATCCGCGAGCGGCAAAATTGCCCTGAGGATCAATGCGTCTTTGCCCACACCCGACGCACCCGGATAATAGCCGGGCCTTGCGCCCACCTGGCCGAAGCCGAGCGCCCGGTAGAGTGCACGCGCCGCCACATTTCCGTCTCCGACTTCCAGAAACAGCTCCGTCGCCCCCAATTCGGTCACCCCTTCGGCCGCCGCGGCCAAAAGATGGCTGCCGAGGCCCTGACTGCGGCTTTCGTGGCGAACGCCGATCGAGAGGATTTCTCCCTCCCCCGCCGCCACGCGAACCAGCACGAACCCTACCGGCTTTCCATCCTCCTGCGCGAGAAGCGCAAAAACGCCGGCAGAGGAGAGAAAGCTTTCGAAAGCTGACGCGTCCCAGGCCGGCGTGAAACACTCGGCATGCAGGGATGCGAGGTCCGGTACGTCCTGCATCGAGGCCCGGCGTAAGCGTTTCATGGTCCGGAACCGGCCGGCAGCTTCGCATCCGGTGCCCGCAGATAGAGCGGTCGCGGGATTTCCCGAGGCTCGGGCATGCGGGACGACAGATGCGCCACGAACAGCGCATCGGGTTGCTGCACATGCGAGAGCAGGACCTCGGATCGAACGCCGCGGCACGCGTCCGCCGCCTGATGTCCGGCAGTACCCGCAAAAGCCAGTGGTCCAGGCGACATTTGAGATATGGCATCGCGAATGGACGACACTGCGACGTCGAAGGATGCGAGACCGACAGGGAGAACGACACCGTCTTTTGAGACCAGCGCGAAATAGACCTCGCCCCGCCGGGCATCGTGCAGCACGGCAACAGCCGCGGCACCCGTCTCCTCCAATGCAGCAGCCGCCATCGCTTCCAGAGTCGTGACCCCAATAAGCGGCAATTTCAGCGCCAGGCGCAGACCCCGCATGAACGCATAGCCGATGCGCTGTCCGGTGAACGTGCCCGGCCCCGTCGTGACAGCCAGACGGTCAAGTGCAGCGAATTCGATCCCCGCGGCATTCATGGTTTCACGCACCATGGGTGCCAATCTTTCGGCGTGGCCGCGTTCCATTGGCTCGAATGAGTGCGCGCGCACGACGTCGCCGTCGAGCACGCATGCCGAGCAGGCGCCCAGTGCCGTATCGACCGCCAGAATTTTCACGAACTCGTCCTCATCGCGTCACGGCGCGGACTGCATCACAGGACCTTGCAGGCCTCGTCGAAAGACAGCCGCGGATTGCGCGGGAAGAGAGCCTGCTTGTCGCCATAGCCGACATTGCAAAGAAAATTCGACTTGACGGTTCCTTCCGGAAAAAATTCGCGATCGACGCCTGCGTTGTCGAAGCCTGACATCGGGCCACAATCGAGCCCGAGAGCACGCGCCGCCAGAATGAAATAGCCGCCCTGCAGCGAACCGTTGCGAAATGCAGCGATGCGTGCGATTTCGGGATCGGCGAAGGCCGATTTCATCTGCGGCGCATGCGGGAAGAGCTTCGGCACCAGTTCGGCGAATTGCAGGTCGTAGGCAACGATCACGGTGGCCGGCGCCGCCATCGTCTTCTCCCGATTGCCTTCGGAGAGGTATGGCTGCAGTCGTTCCTTCGCGGACTTCGAAACCAGATAAAGAAAGCGAGCCGGCGAGATGTTGGCGCTCGTCGGCCCCCACCGCATCAGATCGTAGATCGCCATCAGCAGTGCCGGGCTGACGGGCTTGTCCTGCCATTTGTTGTGCGTGCGCGCGTCGCGAAACAGAATGTCGAGGGCTTCGTCGTTCACGGCATGGGACATGGCGTCCTCCAGATCGAGGCCCACAATTAGAATCGAATGGCAGACCGCGCAATCGCGCGTCTAGACGGCCTCTACCGCATTCACTTCCGGAATGTAGTGCCGCAGCATGTTCTCGATGCCGTTCTTGAGCGTCAGTGTCGAAGAGGGACAGCCCGCACAGGAGCCATGCAACTCGAGGAACACGACGCCTGCGCCGCCGTCGAAACCTTTGAAGACGATGTCGCCGCCATCGCCCGCCACTGCCGGCCGGACCCGCGTATCGAGCAACTCCTTGATCTGGGCGACGATTTCCGCGTCGCCTTCGCCGATGGCCATTTCGTCTTCGGCCTTATGGCTGCCGGGCTCGATGAGCGGCGCACCATGCGTGAAATGATCCATGATCGCGCCGAGGACTGGCGGCTTGAGATGCTTCCAGTCCCCGTCCGCCTTGGTGACCGAAATGAAATCATTGCCGAAAAAGACCCGCGATACGCCCGGAATTTCGAACAGCACCCGCGCCAGCGGCGAGCGGCCGGCGGCTTCGCGATCGGGGAAATCGGCCACGGCGCTTTCGCCCATCACCTCGCGTCCGGGCAGGAATTTGAGGGTCGAAGGGTTCGGCGTGGATTCGGTCTGAATGAACATGGCTGTTCCTGTCGCTGAGATGGCGGCTAAGCCAATCCTACATGGCGCGGCGGCGGCCCACGATCAAGACGAGCGGGCAGGCTTCAAAAGTCGGAAATCAGGCCCTTGCGTTCCCAATCCCCGTAACGTGTCGGATCCGGTGCTGCGGGACCGCCAATTTCCTTGGGTCTTGCGTCCGTCGCCGTCTGCGCGGCCCGCCGCGCATCTGCCTCGGCCTTGGCCCTTTCTCCCGCCGCGCGGATGCGCGCTGCGATCTCCGTCGTGTTTTCGTTGCGATCCGTGCTGTTCTGGGCCATGCGAAACCGCCGTTCTTGACGCGGGCGCGCCCGCGCCTAAATCACCATTGGCCAGCCATCCTTCTATTCAATTTAGGATAGTCTGGCGCAAAGGACAATTCTTCCATGCTGAACACGTTTCGCACCGGTCTTCTGATGGCGGCCATCACCGGGATGTTCCTGGTGGTGGGATTTCTCATCGGCGGCGAGGCGGGTATGTTCATCGCCTTCCTGTTCGCGGCCGGCACGAACCTGATGGCCTATTGGAATTCCGACAAAGCCGTCCTTTCCATGTATGGCGCGAGACCTGTCGACGAGCAGTCCGCTCCGGATCTCGTGCATCTGGTGGGCCGGCTTTCGAGCGCCGCGGGACTGCCGATGCCCAAAGTGTATGTTGTCGAAAATCCGCAGCCCAATGCCTTCGCCACTGGACGCAGCCCCGAACATGCCGCCGTGTGCGTCACCACGGGCCTGCTTCAGCGCGTCAACCAGGAAGAACTGGCCGGCGTGCTCGCCCACGAGCTCAGCCATGTGAAAAATCGCGACACGCTCACCATGACAATGACCGCCACGATTGCGGGCGCGATCTCCATGCTGGCGAATTTCGCGTTCTTCTTCGGCGGCCGCCGCAATCCTCTGGGTCTTGTGGGCATCCTGCTGGTGACGCTGGTAGCGCCCTTTGCCGCCGTGCTGGTGCAGATGGCGATCAGCCGCACGCGAGAATTCGAGGCCGACCGGTCCGGCGCGGAGCTTTCGGGCCGGCCCTTGTGGCTGGCCTCGGCGCTCTCGCACATCGACGAAGCGGCCCAGCGCATCGACAATCCTGAGGCCGACGCCAATCCGGCAACCGCCCATATGTTCATTATCAATCCTCTGCATGGTGGATTTTCCGGCCTGTTCGCGAGTCATCCGCCTACGGAGGAACGTATCGCGCGGCTCAAGGCGCTGGCGGCCCAGATGGGACAGGGACCGAAGCCCGGTCCCTGGTCGTGACATCCCCGCCGGGCATCGAAGCGCGCGCCATAGCGCAGAAAGCCCTCGGAGAAACGCTGCGTAAGCGGCGTCCGCTCGATGCCGCCCTGGATGAGATTCTTTTGGACTCTCCATTGGCGGCGCGCGATAGCGGCTTTGCACGTGCCATCGCCAACGAGACATTGCGGCGGTTCGGCCAGCTCGACGATCTCGTGCGCCGCTTCGTGCCGAAATCGCCGCCGCCGCATCGGGCCGGCCCGACATTGGAAATCCTGCTTGCAGGCGCCTGCGAACTGCTGTTTCTCGACGTGCCCGCCCATGCCGCGGTGGATGCCGCCAACAGGCTCGCGGCGCGCGACACAAAGGCCGTCCACTTCAAGCCTCTCATCAACGCCACGTTGCGGCGGATCGCAGGCGAAGGGCGCGCAGTCGTCGCGGCCCAGGACGCCCTTCGGCTCAACACACCCGATTGGCTATGGTCGCGCTGGTGTGCGGCGTTTGGCGAAGCAACGACACGCGAGATCGCGCAGGTGCATGCAACGCCCGCGCCGCTGGATGTGGTGATGAAATCACCTTCTACCGTCACTTCGGATGAACACCGCGACGCAATACGTCTGCCCGGCAATGTGATGCGTCTCGGTGAACAGGGTGCTGTCGATTCGCTTGCGGGATTTGCCGAAGGGGCCTGGTGGGTGCAGGATTTCGCGGCATCGGTGCCCGCGCGTCTGTTCGGCGAAGTCGCCGGAAAACGCGTGTTCGATCTGTGCGCCGCGCCGGGAGGCAAGACCGCGCAATTCGCCGCAACGGGTGCGGAGGTGACCGCCGTCGAGCGCGAGCCGTCGCGGCTGGCGCGGCTGGCGGAAAATCTCGAGCGGCTGGCGCTCAGGGCCACGCTTGTTGAAGCCGACATTCGCGATTTCGCGCCCGACACGCGCGCCGAGTTCGTGCTGCTCGACGCGCCCTGCACCGCCACCGGCACGATCAGGCGACACCCGGAGTTGCCCTGGATCAAAAGCGCGGCGGATGTCATGTCCTGCGCGCAGGCGGCAGCCGAATTGCTCGATGCGGCCGCCGACCTCGTCGCGCCCAGCGGATTGCTTGTCTTCGCCGTATGTTCGCTCGAGGAGGAAGAAGGCCCGCAGCAGATCGGCGATTTCCTGCGCCGTCATCCCGAATTCCGCCGGGAGCCGGTTGCCGCTGCGGAGCTGTTCGGATTGACTGAACTCATCAACGACGAAGGCGATCTGCGCACGCTGCCATGTCATCTCGCCACGCAAGGCGGAATGGACGGCTTCTACGCCGCGCGGCTGAGGCACATCTAGGACAGGCGGCCCAGCGTATACGCCATCGCGAGGTAGAGCTTGCCCGTATCGCTGCTCAGAATGGTGGACATGAGCATTCCGTCGCCATCCCCGGCTCGAGCGCGCGCCAACAACAATTCGAATTCGGCAAGATAGGCGTTGGCGGCTTCGCGGAACCGCAAATCCTCGCGATAGGCGCTGGCGATGCGATCGACGGATTCCGCATCGATCGTTTCGGCCAGCCGCCGCGCGAATACCCCGCGGTCTCCGGCAATATAGTTCCGCCACTCCTCTTCACGCGGCGCGGCATCCGCGGCGATTGCCTCGAGATCGATGGCAAGATCGGCAAGGGCCGCTTCCAGGGCGCCAAGTGCCGCGGCCGTGACGGGCTTGAGTTCGGTGTCGTGCGATTCCGTCGTTTCGGCCGCGGTCAGCAGCGCGCGCATGTTCCAGGATTTCTGTTCGATCTCCTTGCGCCGGGGACGTTGTGTCAACCGCCGCGCGAGACCCATGAGCCCTTCGCCCTCGGGCTCCTGCTGCGGCGCTGCGGCTTCGCCCGGCTGCGGCCGCCCGCCGGCGCGCGCCGCCGTCCGGGCATGAATGGTGGACAGCGTGCGCGCCGAAATATCGAGAATCTCTTCGCTTTCGGCACGCACCATGTCGCGCACGCGCTGCGCTTCCTGCCTGGCCACACCTGGCAGGGACAGAACATGTTTCTCGACATCGGCCGCGACGCCGGAGAGAGAAAATTTGATGTCTTCGGCTTCCGTTGCGAGTTGGGCTGCCAGGCGAAGCAGCTTGTCGCATTCCGCCATCGCTTCGCCGACGAGCGATTTCGCGGAAGTTTTCGCTTCCGAAACCGTCTGCGCGATCAATGTCTGTGCGCTGACGCCCGCTTCGTGCAGCGAGTTCGCGAGCCTTATGAGCGTCTCGGTTCCGTGCTCGCTCGAATCGCGCAATTTCTCCACTTCGCGCGCGAAGCTTGTGGCCAGTTGCTGCGTGCGCGATGCGGCGTTGACCATGATCAGTTCGAGCCGGCGATCGGCATCGTCGGCCAGGACGCCCATCTTCTGCGACTGGTCGCCCAGCGCGACCAGGGCTTTTTCCATGGCGCCGTGCTGCGTGCCCAGCGCGGCTTCGAGAGCTGCATCTTCGTCTTTCATGCGTTGCAGCAATTCGCCCATCGCGATGCGGTGACGCTCGTGACGGCCCAGCACGAATTCGGCACGCGCCAAAGCAGCATCGGAAACGGCTTCGATACGCTTGGCCTGATTGTCGATCTCGACCGCGACGGAATGTGGCGCCTGGGCCGCCGCGTCCGCCGCGGCGCGAAAGCCCGCGGCCTGCGTTTCGAGCGAGTGGCCCGCGGTCTTGAGTGTGCCTTCGGCCGACTCGATCATGGCCTTGAGCTGCGCTGCGCGACCGGCAATGGTCTCGCTGGCGCGCGACGCGGTATCGGTGAGGCTGCCGGCAACCAAATCCAGCCGCTCGCGCTCCTGCGACAGCAGTGTGGCGGCGGTATCGGCGCGGACGCCCACGCGGGCGCCAGCCTCATCGAGGGCCGCAATCTGGTTTTCCAGGACCGTTTCGAGCGCCCGCAGGCGTGTAAAGGCGCCGTCCAGCCCAGCGTTCAGGGCATCGATCTCGCGCCGCACCGTGCGACCGAGTCGCGTTGCCGTACGCGATGCGGTTTCGTCGGCGGAAAAAAGCCGGTCCGCCGCATCGACAAGCGATTCCGCAGTCGCCGAAAGCGCCTGGCCGCGCGTAAAAGCCCATGCCGCAACAACCATCAGCAGGGGCGGAAAAATGGCCGCGAACACAATCAGTGCCGTTTCCTGGATGTCGAGGCGAAACAGCGCATTCGGACCGAAATAACCCCACAGATAGGCGCCGGCAGCGCCGAGCCAGAAGGCACCCAGTACGATGGCAAAAATGATGGCGCCCGGGCCCGGTGCAGCGGATCGGGTGCCTGGAACGGGGGTCGTACCGATCGCATCCGTCGCCTGCCCCTGCAGAACCGCGGCCTGACTGCGTTCTGAATCGATCATCGAGAACCTCACTCCAATAGATCTTGCATGTTAATGGTTTCGCGCCTTCCCGGCGAGGGCCTTGCAATGAATCTCCAACGAATCCGGCGGCTTATCCCGAGGCGTCTGGCGAGATACCGGCGAAACCGTTAAGGATGAGGCTTACGCTTGGAGCGTTCGCCGCATGGAGCCATTTCAGCCGAGCCGAACCGCCCAGGGCGCAGCAATGCATCGCGCCGCGCATCAGCTGCTCGATCGGCCACCCGTCTTCCCGGACCCGTTCGCCTTGCGAATCGTGGGCGCGGAAGCCGAAGCCGATCTGCGCAGCGGTCGCGACTGGCATGGATATGCCGCCGCAGGTCTGAGAGCATTCATCGCCGCGCGCAGCCGTTTTGCCGAAGACAGTTTCGCAGCAGCTATCGCCCGCGGCGTCGATCAATATGTGCTGCTGGGCGCAGGCCTCGATACCTTTGCCTATCGCGCCGGCGCGGATTTCCCGGACATCCATGTGTTGGAGATCGACCATCCTGCGACCCAAAGCTGGAAGCGCGCGCGGTTGAAAGAAGCTGGCATCGTCGAGCCGGCGAACCTCACTTTCGCACCCGTCAATTTCGAGTATGAGACACTTGCCGAAGGCCTGGCGCGCACATCTTGCGATGCTGCGAGGCCCGTTTTCTTCGCGTGGCTGGGCGTGACACCCTATCTATCCCGCGACGCCATATTCGCGACGCTCGAATTCGTCGCCACCGCGAACTCACCTGGCAGCGAAATCGTGTTCGATTATGCGGAGCCCGTCACCGATGCGGCACGTCGCGCCGGTTTCGATGCAATGGCCGCCCGCGTGGCGGCGGCCGGCGAGCCATTCCGTAGTTTCTTCAAGCCGGCGTTGCTTGCGGATGAACTTCGTCGCATCGGATTCTCGGATATCGAGGATCTCGATGCGACGGCGCTCAACCGGCGCTATTTCGTCGGCCGTGCCGATGGTTTGAAGATCGCAGGAGGCGGGCACGTGTTGAGGGCCCGCGTCTGACAGAAATCCGTGACGCGCAGTCTGCGGCACGGGATTGGGAGAACACATGTCAATGCTCATTCTGGCCGCAGCCGTTTTTCCCGGCCTTCACCTGTTCATCGCCGGAACACGGCTGCGCGACGGCATCACGGCCCTGACGGGGGAGCGTGCCTATCTGGGGCTTTTCTCGCTCGCCTCGCTGGGCGCGATCGTCTGGCTGGCGCTGGAATACAACGCCGCGCAAGCAGGCAGCGACAATCGGGTTCTATACGATTTGGGTCCGGGGATCCGGCACCTCGGGATTCCCGTCATAGCCCTTGCGTTTCTGCTCGGTGTGCAGGGCCTGTTCATGCCCAACCCCACCTCCATCCAGCAGGAGGGCGCAGTGGCGAAACCCGACACGATCAAGGGCGTGTTGCGCATCACGCGGCATCCTTTCCTGTGGGGCGTCGCGATCTGGTCGGCCTTTCATCTGGCCGCGAACGGCGATCTCGCATCGGTCATATTCTTTGGCACCTTCTTCGCGCTGGCGCTGATGGGCACGATCTCGATCGATGCCAAACGACGGCGAAAGCTTGGTGCCGCCTGGGACGCATTCGCCGCGCGGACATCCAACATTCCTTTTGCTGCGACAGTCGGCGGAAAAAACGAATTGCACCTCGCGGAAAGCTTCGGCTGGCGCTTCTGGGTGGCGCTTGTCCTGTTCGTGGCCGTGCTTCTCGCCCACGTCCATATGTTCGGCGTGTCGCCCTTCCCGAACGGCTGGGTGCCGATTTGACTTATATTTTAAGTTGCAGGGTCGTGTTAACGCAGTTTTGACGGAACCGGCTCATGGTGGGACCTTGTCCGGGGAAGGACGTCGATGTCACTTATTACGACTTCAAGATCGGTCGATCTTGAGCATCTGTCACGCTATACAGGCGACGATTCCGAACTCAAGGCGGAAGTGCTGGGGCTTTTCACAACCCAGGCGAAGGAATTGCTGCAGCGATTGGGTGCCGCGCTGGAGAAGCGAGACAGCAAAGACTGGTATCAAACTGCTCATTCGCTCAAAGGAGCCGCGCGGGGGATCGGTGCTTTTGCGTTGGGCGATGCAGCCGCCGCCGCGGAAGAAGTCGATCCCGCCGCACAACCGGACGAAGCGGCGGTCTGTTTGAAAACGATGCGGAACAGGTCACAATCCGTGCAACATTTCATCGACGCCTATCTTGGCGTCCAGCGAGCCGGAACCTAGCTTCCCTTTTCGCGGTCGAAAGCCTCGAACTCGTGCGCGATCGAGCACTCGACAAGCAGGCGCCAGACCGGCATCGCAATCGACAGGCTGAGCCCCGCAGCTTCGGCCTCACGCGCAATATTCGACATCACCTCGGCGATCCGTCCTTCATCGCGCACGTCACTGCGAGAGGCTTTGATTTGGGCGGCGCGTTCGATATAGGCCTGCCGCTCGGCAATCAGGCCGACAAGCACGCAGTCGAGGCGATCGATCCCGGCGCGCACTTCGGACATGGTATGGCACTGAGCAGCTGGCCTCGAACTGGGCGACATTCGAAATCCCGTCTGGTGAAGCCTGCCCGTCTTATCGCGGAGCGGCGCTGTCGTGGCCGCGACACTTTCGCGGCGGTCGTTCGGTTTGAATTGCCGCGGCCTGTATTCTTACATATAAAGTCGTAGTTTTTTACTTATTACATAAACAGTGTGTGGAATAAGCGATGGCGATTGAAACCGATGTGGCGATTGTGGGTGCAGGACCTATCGGCCTGTTCGCGGTTTTCGAGCTGGGGTTGCTCGATCTGAAGGCCCATCTGGTCGACATCCTCGACAGGCCCGGCGGCCAATGCACGGAGCTCTATCCGGAGAAGCCGATCTACGACATTCCCGGCCTGCCGATTGTGACCGGGCAGGAATTGACCGATCGGCTGCTGGAACAGACGAAGCCCTTCGGTGCGCAGTTCCATCTGGGTCAGATGGCGAGCGGATTGGAAAAACTGCCCGACGGGCGCTGGAAGCTGTCGACCGATGCGGGGACAGAAATCATAGCGCCAGTTGTTGCGATCGCCGCAGGCGCAGGCAGCTTTGTGCCGAAGCGGCCGCCCATCGCGGGCATCGATGCGTATGAAGGCAAGAGCGTCCACTACGCCGTGCGCAAGATGGATGCGTTCCGCGACCGCGATATTCTCATCGCCGGCGGCGGCGATTCCGCGCTCGACTGGACGATCAATCTGGCGCCGATCGCAAAGAGCCTGACGCTCGTCCATCACCGCGATGGTTTCCGCGCCGCACAGCACAGCGTCAACCAGATGCGCGAACTCGTTGCGGAGGGCAAAGTAAAATTCCATGTGGCGAGCGTCAAAACGCTGCATGGCGCGGCCGGCGAACTGGAAGCGGTGACGCTGGCCGGCGCCGATAAAAAGGAATGGACACACGCCTGCGACGCGTTCCTTCCCTTTTTTGGGCTCACCATCAAGCTTGGTCCAATTGCGGAATTCGGACTCAACCTGCACGAAAATCTGATCCCTGTGGACACGGCAAAATTCGAGAGCAAAACGCCGGCCGTCTTTGCCATCGGCGACATCAACACCTACGCGGGTAAGCTCAAGCTTATTCTGTGCGGCTTCCATGAGGCGGCGCTAATGGCGCAGGCGGCATTTCATGTCTGCCGACCGAACGAAAAACTGCGCTTCCAGTACACGACCTCGTCTTCAAGCCTGCAGAAGAAACTGGGTGTGTCCTAAAACACGTTGAGGTTCCCATGAAGATCGTCGCCACCGACCGCAAAGGCGTGGAACATGTGCTGGAAGGCCGCGAGGGCTGGACCGCCATGGAAATCCTGCGCGACGCCGGGCTGCCGATCACGGCCGAATGCGGCGGTGCCTGCGCCTGCGCCACCTGCCATGTCTATGTCGCGGAAGACTGGTACGCGAAACTTCCCAAACCATCGCCTTCAGAAGTGGACATGCTCGATATGGCGGTTGCCGTGGAACCCAATTCCCGGCTCTCCTGCCAGGTCGTCTGCACCCCGGAACTCGATGGCATCAGGCTCACCGTCGCGCCGGAATAAACGGTCGCGTGTTGCCGGCGTTGCCAGCCCGGCGACCTTCTGGAATACAGACCCGTATCCTGATCGGCGGAGTAGCCGATGGACGATAGGAACGCGCGAAGATACGCCGTCGGCGCCGTTGTCGTTATACTCCATATTGCCGTTGTCGCCGCGCTCATCGCAGCTCTGAATTCCCACTCCAGCCTCTGGCAGTCCGTGCGCGAAATTCAGCTGCTGCTGCTGAAACCCTCGCCGCCCACAAAGACGGAAATTCTCCTGCCGCCGGAGCCGCTGCCACAGATGCGGTTCCACGCGCTCGAGGCGCCTGAGCCTGAGGTCCTGCCGCCATCGGCACCATCGCTTTCCGCTATTCCCATGCCGCCGACCGTGACCAGCATCGGCAAGGCGCTGTTCGGCTGCGACAGGCTTGGAGGGCTGCCGCAAGAAGAGGGGCCACAATGTCCTCAGACGCAATTCGGCGCACCGCGCGAGCAAAGCGTGGGCCTGGGCCCGCCACCCGATCCCGATTCGCCCTGGGCGAAAGCCATCGCCGAGCGCAACACGCTGCCCCGCCCGATCAACCAGCTCTGCCCGCTGGGCAGCTATCAGGACACGCATGGCCTGCCCTGTTTCAGCTTCGACCAGCAGGCGCCGTTGCTGGGTGCCCTGCATTGAGTTTTTGCACTTGCCAGGTTTATACAAATGTTATAACTTGTTGTTATAACAAACGTTAGTGAGGTGTGCTATGCATTACCGCCTGAAAATCATCCAGATCGGCAATTCCCTCGGTGTCACCTTGCCGAAAGAAGCGCTGGCCGAGCTCAATGTAGACAAAGGCGACACGATCACGCTGACGCCCGCACCGGACGGGTTTCGGGTGGCACCTTACGATAGCGATAAAGCGTCACAGCTCGAAACCGTGCGCAAGATCATGAAGAAACGACGTCATGCTCTGCGTGAGCTTGCGAAATGAGCGATTGGATATGGATCGATCGCGACGTCCTTCTTGCGGCTCACGATGAACAGCTACACGAGCATGGCGGGGCCGCTGGCATCCGCGATGAGGGAATGTTCAACTCGGCGCTGGCCCGGCCGCAGAACCTTGTCGCCTACGGCAAGCCTGACGCGGCCGCATTGGCTGCCGCTTATGCTTTCGGTTTGGCGAAAAACCACGCGTTCATCGACGGCAACAAGCGGACCGCGCTCGTCGCGCTGGAATTGTTTCTCGACCTGAACAGTTTCGAATTGGCCGCAGACGATGCACAATGTGTACTCGTCATGCTGTCCGTCGCGTCGGGCGCGTTTTCCGAGGCGGAACTGGTGGAATGGATCCGCAAATATACCAGGCCCGTTTGATGCTATAGGTGGCAGTGAGGGAGTGCCGCCATGGGTTTCTACGACCGCCACATCCTACCTGTGCTGCTGTCGGCTGCGATGGGCGCGAAACCCATCACCTATCAACGCCGCAAGGTGGTGCCGCGCGCCGAAGGCCGCGTGCTTGAAGTGGGATTTGGTGCCGGCCACAATCTGCCGTTCTACGACAGGGCAAAGGTGAGCCATCTATGGGCTCTCGAACCCTCGCGGGAAATGCGCGCCCGCGCAGCGGCGCGCGTGGCCGCAAGTCCCATCGACATCGAATTCCTCGATCTACCCGGCGAACAAATTCCGCTCGAGGACGAAGCGGCCGATACGATCCTCATCACCTATACGCTGTGCACGATCCCTGACGTGACGAGGGCGCTGAGCGAGATGCGGCGCGTGCTGAAAAGCGGAGGCCGCATGATCTTCTGCGAGCATGGCGAGGCGCCGGACCCCAATGTGAAGCACTGGCAGGAACGTCTCACGCCGGCCTGGAAGGCGATCGGCGGCGGCTGTCATCCAGGGCGCCCGATTCCGCAACTCATTCAGGCTGGCGGTTTTCGCCTCGACGATATGCAGACCATGTACCTGCCGGGAACGCCGCGCTTTGCCGGATTCAATTATTGGGGCGCAGCCGCAAAGGGGTGAGCCGATGACGGAACTGTTTCCGGGCCGCTTTACGGCCCGCCTCGAAAAACCGGTGGTGCTGTTTCTCATCGGCGCGCGCTTCAACAAGCTCTGGCCGGTCCAGCGCTGGTGGTGGTTCTCCAAGACTATGCCGGCCATGCTCAAGGAACTCGGGCAAAAACCGGATGCTGGACTCCTTTGGTATCAAACGCACGTCTCGTGGCGCATGCTCACCGTGCAGCAATATTGGGAAAGCTTCGACCAGCTTCTCGCCTACGCGCACGACAAGTCGGGCGAGCATTTTCCCGCCTGGGCCGAGTTCAACCGGCGCGTGGGCAGCGACGGCACGATCGGCATCTGGCACGAGACCTATCTGATCGAACCGGGCAAATCCGAGTGCATCTACGGCAACATGCCCCTGTTCGGGCTGGCCGCCGCAACCTCTCATGTGAAGGCGGAAGGACGGCTCGCGGCCGCCAAAGACCGTATGGCGGTGTGATCGCGCTTAGGAAGAACTAGGCCGCCGGTTGCCGCCGAGATCGTAGGGCCCTCCCTTCTCGATCGCGCGTCGATAGGCGGGCCGCGCCTGCATACGCTCGAGATATTTCGCCAGCGCAGGATAGTTCTTGAGCTGTCCGCTGGCATCGGCAGCTTCCAGAACGAATGTGAGTTGAATGTCCGCGCCGGTGAGCGCGCTTCCCACCAGATAGTCACGACCGTCCAGGGCCTGCGCGATATAGGAAAGATGGTTCGCGATCTCGCTGTCGATGCGCGGCCGGAGCGGCGCCGAAGCTTCGCCCAGCATGCCCGTGTAGAGATGCAGCATCAGCGGCAGCATCGCCGAGCCTTCGGCAAAATGCATCCATTCGATATATTTGATGTGATCGTCGGATTTGGCGTCGGGCCGCAGGCGGCCATTGCCGTATGTGTCGAGAACATATTCGATGATGGCGCCGGATTCTGCGATTGTGTGCGTGCCGTCGGTTATCACGGGCGATTTGCCCAGCGGATGCACCGCTTTCAATTCCGGCGGCGCGAGCGGAACGGGGCTCAGGCGCTTGTAGTGGGCAATCTCATAAGGCACATCGAGCTCTTCCAGCAACCACAGGATCCGCTGCGAACGCGAATTGTTGAGATGATGGACTTTGAGCATGAGCGTTCTCCGTTTTCCTGGACGCCGCTACCGGTTTAATTCCTTCATCGCGCTGTCCAGCCCGCCTAACGTGAGCGGATACATGCGGTTCGACACGATCTGCTGGATGAGGCCGATCGAAGGCGTGTATTCCCAGTGTTTTTCCGATACAGGATTGAGCCAGACGACATGCTCGTAGATCTGCGCCACGCGATCGAGCCAGATGGCGCCGGCCTCTTCATTCCAATGTTCGACGGAGCCGCCGGGATAGGTGATCTCATAGGGACTCATGGTCGCGTCGCCCACGAAGACCACTTTGTAATCGTGCGGGAATTTGTGCAGCACGTCCCACGTCGCCGTCTTTTCGTTGTGGCGACGGCGATTGTCCTTCCAGACCGATTCGTAGAGGCAATTGTGGAAGTAGAAGAACTCCATGTGCTTGAATTCGGTCTTCGCCGCGCTGAACAGCTCCTCGCACAGCCGGATATAGGCGTCCATCGAACCGCCAATGTCGAAGAAGATAAGCACCTTCACCGTATTGTGGCGCTCGGGGATCAGCTTCAGATCGAGATAGCCCTTGTTCGCGGTGTCCTTGATCGTGCCCGGCAGATCGAGCTCGACTTCGGCGCCGGTCCGCGCCCATTTGCGCAGGCGGCGCAGCGCCACCTTGATGTTGCGCGTACCGAGTTCCACCGAATCGTCGAGGTTCTTGTATTCCCGCTTGTCCCACACCTTGACGGCGCGGCCATGGCGGCTCTTGTCTTGACCGATGCGCACGCCTTCGGGATTGTAGCCATTGGCGCCGAAGGGCGAGGTACCCGCCGTGCCGATCATCTTGGAGCCGCCTTCATGGCGTTTCTTCTGCTCTTCGAGCCGCTGCTTGAGCGTCTCCATGAGCTGCTCCCAGCCGCCCAGCGATTCGATGAGCTTCTTTTCCTCCTCGGTGAGGAATTTCTCCGTGAGCGCGCGCAGCCATTCCTCGGGAATTTGCGCGATCTCGGTGCCTTCGAGGGTTTCGAGCCCCTTGAACACGTGGGAGAATACGCGGTCGAACTTGTCGAGATTGCGCTCATCCTTCACCAGAGCCGTACGCGACAGATAGTAGAATTCATCGATTTTCATATCGATGACGCCCTTCGACAACCCGTCCATGAGCGCCAGATATTCCTTGAGCGTTACAGGAACCCGCGCAGTCCTGAGTTCGTCGAAGAATTTGAAGAACATGCAGAGTCTCTCCTCCCGGATCAGAACGCCATGGCGTTGCTATTTCGCGTGGATGTCTCGAGGCGCGTCCACATAGACGGCATGCAGGAAATCGTCCGCCACCGGCGTGTCGCGCGGATCGGCATATTCGATCGTGGCCTCGACGGCCCAGTTCTTGATCTGCGCGCCTGCGAACAGTACGCGATAATGCAGGTCTTCAAGCTTCGCAGTCTCATAGGTACGGGTAAAGATCGAGAGCGGCTTTCCGCATGCGGCGGGGCCTTCCGCGATCTGTTTGCCGCCTGTGCCTTCCTGTTCCGCGAAGTCCAGCGCCAACGAAGCCTTCGGATCATAGGCGCCCATGAGGGGCGCGAGCTTGATCGTGCCGTAAACGC
>Ga0302326_10001881_pt1 | contig 52239 bp, 47 predicted proteins | sample Palsa_T0_3_FD_202264 | JGI IMG/M metagenome (GOLD analysis project Ga0302326, IMG submission 202264) | Peat permafrost microbial communities from Stordalen Mire near Abisko, Sweden - Palsa_T0_3 | ecosystem: Environmental > Terrestrial > Soil > Palsa > Peat permafrost | place: Sweden: Abisko...
AGCATCCCTCACTGATGAGCCCGGATCACGGAGCACCCGGCAACGGCCTCCTGTTGTTCTTCCGTGTCGATGATTTCGACCTGGCGCTTCAAAGGGCACGCTCTCTCGTCACTCGGCTAGAAGAGGAGCCACACGTGAATCCGAACACTCAAACCAAGAAGTTCTCGCTCCGAGATCCGGACGGATATTACGTTACGATCAGTGCGCTCTCTGCGGCCTGATAAGGCGCCGCAGCTGCCGAGCGCTAGCCTGGGGAAACGGGCGCTCCGCGCTCCAATGGGGCGTGATATGCTCACTCGTCGGCGATGCTTCGCGACGCAACTTCCAAAGGCGGCTATCATGCGCAACTTCATTAATATTGTTATCCTCGCGGTCCTGATGGTAGGTCCTCTCGCCGCGGCTATCCAGCAACCTGTCCAGGTCGCCGGCGGACTCCTCTCTGGCGTTCCGGGGAAGGATGCGTCGGTTCTGACCTTCCAAGGCATCCCCTTCGCCGCGCCTCCGGTGGGTGACTGGCGCTGGCGCGAGCCGCATCCTGTTCTAGCTTGGCAAGGAGTGCGGCGGGCGGACAAATTCTCAGCCGGTTGCATTCAGCGCATGGTGAGCGAACGCAAGCCTTGGACCTACGAATTCATGACCCATGGCGAGATCAGCGAAGACTGCCTGTACCTCAACGTGTGGACCTCGGCCGCGTCCGCCGGCGAGAAACGGCCGGTCTTCGTCTATATTTACGGCGGCGGCTTCTCTGAGGGATCGGCGCAGGTGCCCGTCTATGATGGCGAGGGGCTGGCGAAGAAGGGTCTGGTGGTCGTGACGTTCAACTACCGCGTGGGCGTGTTGGGGTTCCTCGTTCACCCCGCTTTGGCGGTCGAGTCAGCGCACCATGTTTCGGGGAACCACGGGATGCTGGATCAGGTGGCGGCGCTGCAGTGGGTGCATGACAACATCGCGGCTTTCGGCGGCGATCCAAACCGGGTGACCATCGCAGGACAGTTGGCCGGCGGGATTTCGGTGCATGACTTGACGGCCTCCCCGCTGGCAAAAGGGCTGTTCCAGCGCGCGATTGTCGAGAGCGGTGGTTCCAGTATCGGCGGCATGAAGCTAGGCCCCCAGACGATGGCGGAAGCGGAAGCGCAAGGGCAGGAGTTCGCAAAAGCGAGAGGCGTAAAATCGCTGGCGGAGCTGCGTGCCATGAGTTGGGAAAAACTCATGGAGCCTCTGCCCAGTGACACGCCGGGCGGCGGCCTGCCCAGGCTGTTTTTCGCACCCATTCCGCACGGCTATTTTTTGCCGGCTCCGTTTGTGGAAGTCATCGCCCAGGGAAAACAGAACGATGTGGTGACATTGACCGGCGCAAACAAGGACGAACTCGGAGGCTTTGGCCCTCCCCAGGGGCCGGTGACGGCGGAGTCATTTGCCAAGCAGGCCCGGCAGCGCTATGGGGAAGCAGCCGAGGAATTTTTGAAGCTTTATCCCGCCCAGACGGATGAGGAGGCGAAGATGGCACAAAGCCAGAGTACCCGCGATCAAGCGCTGGTCTCCATGTATCTCTGGGCCAAGTTGCGAGCCAAGACGGCGAAAACCAAAGTGTACGAGTATTTATGGGACCACGCCATGCCCGGGCCCGACGCGGCACGCTTCGGGGCGTTCCACACTTCAGAAGTTCCATACGTGATGAACACTCTGTACATGTCCGACCGCCGTTCACCCAGGCAGACCGGAACATCGCCGGCGAGATGTCCTCCTACTGGGCGAATTTTGCCGCCACCGGAGATCCGAATGGAAAAGGTCTTCCTCACTGGCCAGCCATCGGCGATGAACCGCAAATCATGGAGGTGGGCGACAAGATGGAGACCATCCCAGTCGCGGGCAGCCCCGCGAAGTTTGCGTTTTTCAAAAACTATCTCCTTAAGTGAGGATAAGAAAAGGGGGACACGCCTGCTGAATCCGTTTCGGCGGAAGTGCGGTGGGAAGCCCGGAGTGTCCCACCTTTTTCTTTCATCATCATGGGTGGGCCGCAGGTCCATGCGCAGGCCTATGATAAGGTCACGGCTCAGACGCGCCTGAATTCGCAGACGGTGGCAGGATTACCCACATTGCGAACGAATGTGGCGGGAATGGATTTAGGCAGCGAGGAGCACTGGGTCTGTGCTCCGGCGCTGGAGGGAGCGGGCCGGGAGATAGCCCGTTTTGGGGAACCACGGCGGAACTGCTGCGGTTAGCCGCGTGGCTCAAGGAGCGCCGAGTCGAGTCGGTAGCAATGGAAAGCACCGGGGTGTATTGGATTGCGCCGCACGAAGTGCTGGAGGGGCAGCGTTTACAAGTGTTGCTGGTGGACACGCGGCTAGACTCGTTAAGTGGCTATCCGCTCAACTGCCCACAGCACTCCCCTTCAACACCCGACTTAGGGCGCTTACGCTTCCGGCTCAGAGTCGGAAATGTAGAGCCCTGAGGCAGTTGCATCGACCTGAGTCAAGTGGATAGCCGAAACCGTTCATTTCCTCTGACTTTTTCCTGACGCCAAGAATTAAGGCGGAAAAGCTTTTACCGTACACGTGTGCGCAGCCCCGATCGAGCTATCGCGATTTCCCGTCATCCTTAAAGTTAATCGCGAAATAGGGGTAGTTGTAGTTCGGGGCCTTCGTGGTGCGCTGCAGGAACTCCGCGCCTTGCAAATGCCCGACCCCCACGCCCACGTTGACATGGCGATTGAGTTCGTACCAAGTGTAGGCGTCATATTCCTGACCGATGTGCGTTCCGGACTTGCCGGTTGAATCGCGGACGATGGCGCCGCCGGATGTGTTGTAAAGCGCGTCACGGCCTCTGGCGAGCCAAAGGTCCAAATACTGCCCGGTCACAGTCCAGCGGTGGCGCGGCTCGATGGTCAGACCGGCTCGTTGGGAGACGATATTCTGCCAACCGAACTGATCGCTGATGCCGAAACGGTCGTGCGCCGTCGGATACATAGTGTCAAACGTGCCATGCACGCCGTCGGTCGGATTCTTATCACCGGACGCGTAGTCGTATTGCCAGAAGACTCGCGGCTTCCACCACAGCTTGTCGAATCTGTACCCCAGGCCATCGATGGTTGCCCAGGCATCGATGTCGTTAGGGCCGTCGTTGCCACGCTCGCCGATCCATTCGGCGGAGTAGTCGAGATTCTTCAGCATTACGCCTTTGAAGCGGAACCCATAAGCCCATTCGTCTTGTTTGCCGGTTTTGACTTTGCCCGTAGTTTCAATCGCCACGCTCGGCTGCAAGCGCCATAAGGCGAAGGGTTCCAGGACGGAGTTGGGAACAATGTGGTCGATGCTGCCATAGGCTCCGTTGATGTTATTGCCTTCCTGATGATGGCTGATGCCTTCCGCCGAAGGAACAACCACGGAAGCGGCGAAGAGACCCAGACGGTAGCGATCATAGTGCAGATTCGCCACGACGGCGTCATAGGAGCGCGCCTGGTTGCGCCATTCCGAGTTGGCAATAATGGTGCTATTGTAATTGATCAACTGGCGACCGACGCGCAGGCTGATCCATTGCTTTTCCGGATCGCCGAGTTCGGCGTAAGCGAGTTTCAGATCCCAAGCGTTCAAGTTCGGCGGACCCCATGGCGGCTTCTGCATGAAGGGGCGCGCATCTTGCACCTGTGCCACTAGTTTGAACCACTCTGTCGCCTTAAGATTCAACTGCAAACGGGAGCGGAGGAGGATATAGGAATCGTTGTTATGCGATTTGAAGCTGCCGTCATGATAGCCCTCGTAGCGGAAGCGCTCTTCCCAGCCGAACCAGATCCAATTCGGCAGTTGTTGATCCAACAGGCTCGCCGGGCGGAAGTCCGGGAAATCATAAGGCGTTGTCTGCCCAAATGTGCGATAGGCCGGGCCGTTGAGGAAACTGAGCGGGTTTGAGGCGGGACCGGTGATGAATCCACCGGCATAGGCAGTGGAACCATTTTGCGTCGTCACATCGTCCTGCGCGATCAGGGGAATGGCGACCGTCAGCGGCATGAGTAAGGCGGCGCAACGCGCAAATACCCGGATCTTTGAAGTCCTGGAGCTCATATGCAGGTAAGTCTATCTGATTTAGGGCGTTTCGCGCAAGGAAAAAAGCTGAAGCGTTGCGCTTATAATTACGCCCATGAGCGATGCCAGCGAGCGGCGCGATCCGTATCTGCGAATTCACGGTGTGAACGTGTATGTTCGCGACGTTGAACTGAGCTTACGGTTTTATGTGGATTGCCTGGGATTTACCATCGCCTACGATGCCCGTTCTCCTTCCGGAGAGAGATGGGTGGCGGTTGCGCCGGCGGACGGTTCCGCCGTGCTTACGCTTCTCGGCCGGCAGCCTGGTTCCGAAGATTACAGTTTGATCGGGCGACAGCAACAGGTGGTTTTTGTCGCTGACGATGTGGCGGCTCAATTCGACGAATGGAGCAAACGCGGAGTCCGGTTTGCGCATGCTCCTCAGACGGAGTCCTGGGGCGTCACGTTTACCAGGTTCGAAGATCTGGACGGGAATTCGTTCGTGTTGGTGAGTCACGATATCATGAGCGAGGCCATAGAAGCGCAGCGCCGTGCGGCCGCTGAAAAACTGGAAGCGGAACGCCGGCTGACGCAAGAGCTGGCCATTGCCAAACAGGTTCAGGCCCGGCTGTTCCCGCAAATTTTGCCGCCGCTCACAACGTTGGAGTACGCCGGGGTCTGCGTGCAGGCTCGGCAGGTGGGCGGCGATTATTACGATTTCCTGGATCTCGGTAGAGGGCGGCTCGGACTGGTGATCGGCGATATTTCCGGCAAGGGAATTGCCGCAGCGCTCCTGATGGCGCATCTGCAGGCTAACCTGCGCGGGCAGAGCGCCCTCGCTCTGGGTGACCCGCAACAGCTATTGCGGTCGGTGAACCGGCTTTTCTGCGAGAACACCGCCGATAGCGCTTACGCGACGCTCTACTTTGCGGAGTACGACGATCAGTCGCGCCGCTTGCGTTACGTAAACTGCGGGCACTTGCCGGCTCTCCTACTGCGGAGTGACGGCACTTGCAAACTACTGTCTTCCACAGCCACGGTGCTGGGGCTATTCAAACAGTGGGATTGCGGCGTAGAGGAAAGCGAAATCGCTAGCGGAGACATGCTTGTCCTTTATACAGATGGAGTGACTGAGTCGTTTAACGACGCCGGGGAAGAATTCGGAGAGGATCGCCTGGTTGACGCGTTGCGGCGGCATCGGCGGGAGCCTTTGCAGAGTTTGATCCACTCAGTCATCGCGGAGGTTCGTGAGTTTAGCGCTGCGGAACAACACGACGACATTACGCTGATTATCGCGAAAGGGCACTGAAAACTACCGGTATAGACTATCCAAGGCGGAGGTCTCCATGGTGTTGAACGAAAAGCTGGAATTCTCCAGCGTTTCAAGCGAGGTGAAAACAGCGTTCCTGGGCGTGCCCGCGAAGATCCTGCTATCGACTGGCACAAGGCTCTACAAATGGACGGACTATCCTCTGTCGGGTCGAGTGGGCATTACGCCGTGGTGGTGCTTCGTAGAACGGAGGACGTTACCGAACGGAAAAGTGGCGGAGGGATTTCGCAATTCGGAAACCGCCGCTGGACGACTGGGAGTTTCGCATCGCGACTATCAGAAGGTTCGCGCGGCCGTCGGTGAGAAATTCAACAACAAAATGGAGAATTTGCAGATAGTGGAGTTGACGACTGCGGCCTGGGGCTTCGCCGGCGTTACGCGTGGCCAGCCGGAATTCAAAGACCCCAAGCTGGCGAATGTATACTTTATCGGCGGCAAAGGTCAGTTATGGCTGCCGAATCTGACGTCCGGTAATGTCCGTGAGATCCCGTCGCTCGGATGACCTAATTATGCCCAAGGCCACTAAGAAGAACAGCCAAATCCCGGCCGACAAATTGGAGCTGTACGAGAAGCTCATGGCTACTCTTCCGGAGATTGAACGGAAGGGCGCGGTTCATCCCTACACCTCCGTGAACGGTCACATGTTCACTTATTTAGACCAAAGCGGGACGATGGGCATCCGGCTGCCAACGGACGAACTGGAGGCCTTCCTCACAAAACACAAAACCACTCTGTTTGTGTCGTATGGCGTCGTCAAGAAGGACTGGGCGATGGTCCCCGAGGCACTGTTGAAAAACAAAAAAGAATTGAAGAAGTATCTGCAAATTAGTCACGCTTACGTCAAAACGCTCAAGCCGAAATAGCTATGGGTTAGCGGCTTCGACTTATGAAGAAGTTTATTAACCGTGCGGAAGATGTGGTCGAAGAGATGCTCGAAGGGTTGGTCATCCTTCACCCGGGATTGGCGCGTCTCAGTGGACACAAAGTTATCGTGCGGGCAGATGCGGACGAAGCGCGCGATCGGCAAGTAGCGGTCATCTCGGGAGGCGGGAGCGGCCACGAGCCGGCGCATGCGGGCTACATCGGCGCGGGGATGCTGAGCGCCGCGGTGGCTGGAGAAGTCTTCACTTCGCCTAGCAGCGATTCGGTCTTGGCCGCCATTCAGGCCGTCGCCGGGAAGCCCGGTGCGCTGCTGGTGGTCAAAAACTATACGGGCGACCGGCTGAATTTCGGACTGGCCGCCGAAATCGCGCGGGCGGAAGGCATTCCGGTCGAAATGGTCATGGTGAATGACGACGTTGCGCTGCGAGGAGCACAACAGGCGACCGGTGCGCGCGGTTTGGCCGGCACGGTTTTCATTCACAAGCTGGCAGGCGCTGCCGCTGCTGAAGGCAAGAGTTTAGGCGAATTGGCGGTGATCGGCAAAGCGGCGGTTGCATCGCTCGCCACTATGGGTGTTTCCTTTTCGGCGGGAACGTCGCCGGCGGTGGGCAAGCCTAGCTTCGAGCTCGGCGAGCGTGAGATGGAGTTAGGCCTCGGCATTCACGGAGAGCCCGGCTTTGAGCGCGCCGAACTGCAGCCTTCGACGCATCTTACAGAGACCTTGCTGACCGAGATTTTCAAGTATGGGAACTTCGGAGACGAGAAGCGCGTGGCTTTGCTGGTGAACAATCTAGGAGCGACCACGGAGATGGAACTGGCGATCATAGCTCGCGACGCTTTATCTCTCCTACAGAGGGAGGGATTTGTGGTCGAGCGCCTCTATGCCGGCACATTCCTCTCCTCGCTCGATATGGCTGGGATTTCCCTCTCGGTTTTGGGTGTGAATGATGAATGGCTGCGCTGGCTGGACACGAATACGACCGCTCCCGCCTGGCCCAACCTCCTGAAGCAACCACCGGGTACCAGGGTCGCAACAACGCTGAGCGCATCCATGAGTTCGCCGGCCGGCCGTAGCGCGCCATCGGAGACGGTCGGGAAAACGCAGCGCGCGATTGAGGCCGCATGCCGTTCACTCATCATGGCCGAACGAGAACTCACCGAACTGGACCGCATCACGGGAGACGGCGACCTGGGCAGCCAGCATGGAGCGCGGGGCAAAGGCAATTGAGGGCGAGATCGGCTCCTATCCTTTGGACGATCTTCCTGCCACTCTAAAAGCACTCGGCCATACGTTACGGCGTGAGTTAGGCGGGTCGTCAGGCCCTCTGTATGGTGTGCTTTTTCTGCGTTGCGGCAGTGTTCTCGAGACGGCGGGTCCCATTGGCGTGGAACAGTGGGCCAGTACCGTTGAGCAAGGCTGCCGGGCTATTAGCGAATTAGGCGGTGCGCAGCCGGGCGATCGAACCATGCTGGACGCGCTTGATCCGTTTGTAAAAGCTCTGAAGAACATTCCAAACGGAAAGGCATCGAGCGAAACTCTCATCGCCGCAGTAGAGGCTGCGGAACGGGGCGTGGAAGCAACTGCACAAATGAGACCGCGCCTGGGTCGGTCCAGTTATCTCGGAGATCGTGTACTCGGTCATCCCGATCCCGGTGCCAAGGCGGTCAGTATTTGGCTCCGAGCAGCGGTGGAAGAGTTGGTTCACGCAAGCTAGGCGAGACTTCGACTTGCCAGCGTTATTCATAGAATGCGTTTCGCCATTCTCGCCTGAATCGGCTCGTGAGGCGGTTGGGCTAACGTCGTTTTGTCTTAATCACCACCGGCGTTCCTTGAAAGCCAAACCGTTCGCGTAAGCGGTTCACTAGGAACCGTTCCGTCGAAAAGTGCAGATCGTTGGCTTTATCGGTAAAGACGATAAACGTCGGTGGCCGCACGGAAGCTTGCGTCATGTAAAACACCTTGATGTCTCCATCAAACTCCACCGTCTCCATAAACCGATTCAGCTCGCCCGTTGTGACTCGCTTGGAGGCATTGTCAAAACAGCTTCGAATTGTCGAATAAATGCGCCGGATACCCTCACCCTTCTTTGCCGACGCAAAAATAACGGGCGCGTATTCGAGGAACTTCAGCTCATCGCGCAGATTCTCTTTGAAAGTCCGTTTCCCCTTCTCGTCGTCCACCGCGTCCCATTTATTAACAACAATGATGACCGCGCGGCCTTCTTCATGCGCGTAACCGGCGATCGTCGCATCGGCGCCCAGCACCCCTTCCGTCGCATCCACCACCAGCAGTACAACGTTGGCCATGCGAATGTTCCGCCGCGCCATCACAACGCTCATCTTTTCCGTCAGCTCTGTGGTCCTGCCTTTGCGACGGATGCCGGCGGTGTCCACAAAGCGGTAAGTAGTGTTTCCTTCTTGCACAGTTTCATCCACCGCATCGCGCGTGGTGCCCGCCACCGGAGAAACAATGGCACGCTCGGAACCCACCAGCGCGTTCAGCAGAGTCGATTTGCCCACATTGGGCCGGCCAATAATAGCTACTTTGATACGCCGTAGATTTTCTTCCGCATCGGGCTCCTCCGTCTCGGGCTGCCAATCAGGGAAGGGCGCAGTCACCTCGGACAGCAGATCGCCAATTCCGAGTTTGTGCTCCGCGGAAACAGGCGCAGGATCTCCCAAACCCAACGAATAGAACTCGTGAACGAGGTTTTCGCGCACTTGATGGTCTATCTTGTTAACCACAAGTGTGAGGGGCTTACCGAGTGTTCGGAGGAGCTTAGCCAAGTCGCGATCGGCAGAGGTGATCTCCGTCCGGCCATCGATCACAAACAAGATGTGAGCTGCCATGTCGAGCGCGACCCGAGCTTGTTTCAGGATTTCGGTCGGAATCAGCGCGTCGTCATTAGGGATGATGCCGCCAGTATCGATCAACCCGAAACGCTTGCGCCGGTATTCGGCCTCGCCATAAATCCGGTCGCGGGTAATGCCCGGCTCGTCACCCACTATCGAGCGGCGTTCGCCAACAATCGCGTTGAAAAGCGTTGATTTACCGACGTTGGGGCGTCCTACAATCACAACTACGGGCAACGGTTCGTCTGACGCCATGGTGTTTACAGGTTCGCACAAGCAGCGGCTTTAAAGCGTGGCGATGCGCGCTCATGAGACCATGAAGCTTACGAATGGCAGCAGACAACGACTCACTCAACACGCGCAACATCGCTATTATTGCGCACGTTGATCACGGAAAAACCACGCTGGTAGACGCGCTTTTGAGGCAAAGCGGTATTTTCCGGGCAAACGAAGCAATGACGGATCGCGTCATGGATTCGAACGATCTGGAACGTGAACGCGGCATCACGATTCTGGCAAAAACCACCGGCGTGCGTTATCACGGCACCAAAATCAACATTGTGGATACGCCCGGCCACAGCGATTTTGGCGGCGAAGTGGAGCGGGCGCTCAAGATTGTGGATGGCGTAATGCTGCTGGTGGATGCCAGCGAAGGTCCGCTGCCGCAGACGCGCTATGTGCTGATGAAGGCGCTCGAAGCAAAGCTGCCGCCGGTGCTGGTTATCAACAAAATCGACCGGCCCGACGCCCGCATTCAAGAAGTGCTGAATGAAGTTTACGATTTGTTCATTGATTTGGATGCGACGGAAGATCAACTGGATTTCCCGGTGGTCTATACCAATGCCAAGGCAGGTATCGCAAAGCTCGATCCCGATGGTCCGGGAGACACTTTGGAAGTATTGTTCGAAACCATCGTCAATAAAATCCCCGCGCCCACGGGCGATCCCAATGCTGTGCTGCAATTGCTGGTTGCCAATTTGGATTACAGCGACTATCTTGGTCGCTTGGCGATTGGCCGCGTATTCAATGGCACGTTGCGGCTTGGCGACGATGTGGCCATTGTGAAACTGGACGGCAGTCTCCACAAAACCCGCATCACCAAACTATATTCTTTTGAAGGCTTGAAGAGGGTGGACGAAACGGTGGGTAAAACCGGCGACGTTCTGGCCATCGCCGGCGTGGAGGGCATCACCATTGGAGAGACGATCACCAGCGCCGAAACACCCATGCCGCTGCCGCAGATTCAGATAGATGAGCCCACGATCGCCATGACCATGACGATCAACAATTCGCCTTTTGCAGGCCGGGAAGGCCAGTATGTCACTTCACGCAATCTGCGCGACCGTCTCGACAAAGAGTTGTTGACCAACGTTTCCATTCGCGTGGAAGAGGCGGGCGGCCCGGATGCCTTTAAAGTGATGGGCCGCGGTGAACTGCAACTCGCCATTCTGATTGAGATGATGCGGCGTGAAGGTTATGAATTGCAAGTGGGCAAACCGGAGATTCTGACCAAGACAATCGACGGCAAGCTGCATGAGCCGCTCGAATTGTTGGTGATCGATTGCCCGGAGGAGTTCATCGGTGTGGTGATCGAGAAGTTAGGTAGGCGCAAGGGAAAGATGTCGAAGATGGTGAATCACGGCTCAGGGCGTGTGCGTTTGGAGTTCCTGGTGCCTTCGCGCGGGCTCATTGGTTTGCGCAGTGAAATGCTCACCGACACCAAGGGGATGGCCATCATGAACCATCTGTTCAATGGCTACATTGAGTGGCAGGGGGAAATTGAGATGCGCCCCACGGGATCGCTGGTTTCCGACCGGCCGGGTATGGCCACCAGCTACGCGATTTTCAACATGCAGGAGCGCGGCGTCATTTTCATTTCGCCGCAGACCGAAGTGTACGAAGGCATGATCATTGGCGAGAATGCGCGCAATAGCGATCTTGACGTGAATATCGTCAAAGAAAAGAAGTTGACTAATATGCGCGCTTCTACTTCGGATGAGGCTATTCGGCTGATACCGCCGAAGCTTTTGAATTTGGAGCAGGCCATCGAATTCATTCAAGAGGATGAGTTCGTGGAAGTGACGCCGAAATCGATCCGGCTGCGGAAGAAGATTTTGAAATCGAACCAGCGTTAGACCGAAACTGATGTGCCTATGTCTAGTGAAATTGAGCAAATTTTGAGCTGGATCGGATCGGGCTAAAAGGTTTTGGGTTCCGTGATCTGATAAGACGTCCCGGAGCACGCCGCTGTGCTGCCGGGAAGAACCAGCATAGCCTTCAGGACGTCCTGCCGAAGTCGACGTCTTTGGTTTCGACTATCCCGGCCGTGCGCCCCGGCGCCGTTTGGTAGCGCCAATACAGGTTTGTGTGCGCGATGATTTGGTGAGGCGTCGGCGCTCCCCACGCTGTCCGGTCGTCCGTCGTGTGGGCATCGCTGACAAGGGTCACGTCGTATCCCCTGACGAACGCCCCGTGGAGCGTCGAGCGGATGCACGCATCGGTCTGCGCGCCGACGACGACGAGTCGCCCGACACCGAGGCCCGACAGCACAGTCTCAAGGGTGGTGTCCTCGAAGGAGTCGCCGTAGTTCTTCTCGATGAGCGGCTCGGTGCCTCCTGGAGTCACCTCGGGGACGATCCGCCAGTCGTCGCTGCCCCTCGCAAGCTGCTCGTCCGAGTGCTGGACCCAGACGACGGGGACCCGTTCCCGCCGCGCCTTCTCGACAAGCATGCCTACGTTCACGACGACCGCATTGCGCTTGTAAGCGCCCTTAACGACGCCGTTCTGCACGTCCACGACGAGGAGTGAGGTATTCGGCCGGTTCTTAAGTGTGCTCATCTTCTCGTTTTCGGTGCGGCGATTCCGCGATCACTCGATTTAAAAGATCGAATGTCCATTTCGGGTTCTCCTGAACGACTATTTTATGTAACGAGCGCCGTTGTGACGGTGCGCGGTGACGATCTTGATAGCCAATCCAAAGAAAGAAGGGAATTAAGATGAGAATTACCACACGGAAGGTAGGGCCGGAGAGCTCCTTCAATAATAGAAAAATCGCCCGAATCGGCGCCCTGGTAACCTTCGTACTGATGCGGGCACGCGAGGTTGTGGACGCTATCTACCGTTCTGACTCGCGCCGCATCCTTGCTACTCTGATCCGCCTGTTGGGCGACTTTGATCGGGCAGAAGAAGCTATGCACGATGCCTTCGCCGCAGCGGTGCAACAGTGGCCGCAGAGTTGTGTGCCCGCTAACCCACCCTCCTGGCTCATCTCCGCAGGACGGTTCAAAGCCATTGGCGCGATGCGTCGTCACGCCAAGTTTGAGACAGCGCTAGGCGAGTTCGAGCAGCACTTTGCGCTGGGAAACGGCGACCCTGTGGGATGGGATGAACAGAACATCGAAGACGACCAACTGCGGCTGATTTTCAGGTGCTGTCATCCTGCTTTGGCGGCGGATGCCCAGGTAGCGCTCACATAGCGTGAAGTGTGTGGCCTCACCACTGAAGAGATCGCGCGCTTTTCTCACCGCTGCCCCGACGATTGCCAAGCGCATCGTGCGCGCCAAAGCCAAGATCCGGGACGCGCGCATTCCTTACGAAGTGCCATCGGAGGCTGATCTTCCACGACGGCTGGACAGTGCGCTTCAAGTGATCTATCTGGTGTTCACCGAGGGCTACTCGGCATCGTCTGGTGCGTCGCTGGCGCGGGCCGATCTCTCTGGCGAAGCCATCCGTCTCGGCCGCTTGCTGGTCGAACTATTACCGCAACCCGAAGCGCGCGGACTTCTCGCACTGATGTTGTTGCAGGAATCGCGGCGGAACGCACGTAGCTCGCCCGAGGGCGAGTTGGTCCTATTGGGCGATCAGGACCGTTCTCTCTGGGACCGCGCGCTTATTGCTGAAGGTGTTGCGTTGGTGGAAAGTGCACTCGCATCGCGCCGGGTCGGCCCCTATTCGTTGCAGGCGGCAATTGCGGCGGTCCATGCCGAGGCGCCGTCAGCCGCGGCGACGGACTGGAGCCAGATTGTGGGACTCTACGATGTGCTGTTACGAGACAGCCCATCACCCGTCGTGGAACTGAACCGTGCCGTGGCGGTCGCCATGCGCGACGGCGCGTTGGCTGGCCTCACGCTGGTCGATGCCATCCTGGCGCGCGGACTTTTGGACGACTATTACCTGGCGCACTCAGCGCGGGCGGATTTGTGTCGGCGGTTGGGAAAGACAGCCGAAGCTCGCGCGGCCTATGAAAAAGCTCTGCGCCTGGCACGCCAAGAACCGGCGCGGCGGTTCCTGGCGAGAAGGTTGGAGGAACTAGCCGAGAGCTGAGGTTTTGAACAGCGCCTAGCCGCAGTTCGTGACCCGAAGTCGCTGCCGGTCTTCATCCCGATTCGAAAGCGGGTTGCGTTGGAGGACGATCCGATCAAACGCGTAAATCAGTTCCTCACGCGCGGAATAAGGACCGGGCGTATAGGCGCGTGATTGCATACCGGCTTGTGAGAGCTCGACGATGTGCCAGTCCTCGCGGTTCGTGATATCCCAGAACTCAATGGCATCGTCGCCGACAAAGTCCGGTTTCGCCAGCTCGTCAGGATGGAAATACCATTCGCAGATAATTTCGGTGCGGTCCACGGCCCGCGGCCAGAGAGTATGAATCATCATGTAGTCTGGGTGGAGGCTCAACAGCATATTGGGATAGACGGAAAAGTAGCAGACTTTCTTTCGCTCGGTCTCGCTCAGACCGGGTAGGTAGTCACGCCTGCGCTTACCGTCCATGCTCATCGTTTCAGCCGCGCCGCGAAAGCCCATGGAGCCGCCCATGTAGGTCGTCTGTGGAGTTTCATTATCTGAGCCTAAATAATCCGTCAGCCGGTTAAGAGCCGGGTGTAACACCGGACAATGCAGGCACTCGTTGTAGTTTGCTACGATGAGCTTCCAGTTTGCGTGGATGTCGTAAACAATTCGCTTTTGCAGGCGCAGTTCCGCCATGCCCCAAGCGGCAAATCGCGCGGGCAAATCAGCAAGCTGAGCCGACAGCGGCCCAGGATGGGGCTGCGCATTAAGAAAGATGTGGCCATCCCAAAGACCGGTGCGAAGCTTGTGAAGCGGGTAGTCTTGGTGGTCAAACACGGACGAATCCATGTGGGGCGCGCCAAGGAGTCGGCCGTCGAGTCCGTAGGTCCAGCCATGGTACGGACACTGGATCCTTCCCGCGAAGCTGCCCTCCGGCTTTGAACATAAGCGGGTGCCACGATGACGGCAGACGTTATAGAAAGCTTCTACCGAACCGGCGTCGCTGCGCACGACGATCAGGCTTTCGCCGGCGATCTCCCGCAGGAAGTAATTCCCCGGCTTTGGAATGACGTCCGCGCGCCCCGCACAGATCCAATCTTCAAAAAAGAAAGTGTCGATCTCCCGGCGAAAAAGCTCCAAATCGGTGTAATAATAGGCCGGTAGTGTTTTCAAGACGGTGCCCAAAATGATCTCCTGATTAATATGACATTCGGTTTAGATGGTAAGCCATAGAGGATGAGGATCCGTGCGTCAAACGCGCACTCTTGGCCCCGGCATCAGAAGCGGGAAACGGCATGCTATCTTCAGAGCCGAGTAATTGAATATGCAGCAACTGACCAATAAGACGGCGCTCATTGTCGGAGCGAGCCGCGGAATCGGCCTCGCCATTGCGCGCGAAATAGCTGGGGCGGGCGCCCACACAATACTGGCCTCCAGGAACTTAGAAGTGTTGGAGGCGGAAGCAGCGGCTTTAACAAAGGATGGCCAGCACGCTACAGCCATGCGTCTTGACGTCAATGACGCCGGGTCGATTCCGGAACTGCCGGATATCGACATACTTGTGAACGTCGCCGGAACAAACATCCGCAAGCCTTTCGAGCAATATTCAAAGGAAGAAATCGATTACTTGCTGCATACCAATCTCACCGGACTCACGATGGTGACGCAGAAGGTCGGCCGCGGACTGATCGAGCGAGGAACGGGCGGCAAGGTCTTGTTCATCGGAAGCCTGATGTCCCTGCTTGGGTTGCCCTATTTGACCGTTTACGCTATGACGAAGAGTGCGCTCGCGGGCCTAACTCGCAGCCTTGCGGCGGAGTGGGGCCGGCACAATATTCAGGTCAACTGCATCGCTCCCGGATTCATTCTCACGGATTTGAACCGGCAGATGTGGCAATCTCCCGACTTGCGGAACTGGCTGGCCGGATCGCAGGCGAATCCACGCCTGGGCACACCGGCGGACATCGCCCCCATGGCCGCATTTTTGTGCGGACCAGGCGCAGACTATATCACCGGCCAAGTCATTGCCATTGATGGTGGGTATACAACCACGGCGGTGTGGCCTTTCCAACCGTAGTTAATGGTCTTCTACTCTCTTAGGTATGCCGTTTATGCGTCGCCGCCCCAATGCAAGCGCTCCCCGGCAATGGAACACGCCGACGGTCATGAGGCGACCAATGATGTGGCTGCTACTGGCCACCCCGATCATCTTAGCCAGTCCCGTGAACTTCACAAGTCTTGAATCAAAACCTTTGGCCGACCTCGTTGTTACCCATGCATACGTCGTGACGATGAACAGGTCGAAGGATATCTATGAGAATGGTGCCGTAGTCGTCAAGGGCGGCCGTATCGTGGCGGTAGGTCCGGCCGCGATCGCGTCCGGCTATGTTGCAACCCGGGCCATCGACGCTGCCGGCGACATTGTCATGCCCGGCATGCTCAACACTCACACCCACGCTTCGATGACTGTATTTCGCGGTTTGGCCGACGACGTGCCCGACCGGCTCCAGCGTTTCATATTTCCACTCGAGCACAAGCTGGTTGACCGTGAAATTGTCTACTGGGGCGCCCTCCATGGAATGGTGGAGATGATTCAAGGCGGTGTCACGACGATGGCCGACATGTATTACTTCGAAGATGAAGTGGCGCGTGCAGCCCAGCAAATCGGCATGCGCGGCATCTTTGGAGAGACGGTTCTCAACGCTCCGGCCCCAGACTCAAAGGAGCCCTACGGCGGAATTGCGTATGCTCAAAAGTTCATTCAGCAATTCCATGGCGACCCGCTCATCACACCGGCGTTCGCGCCCCACGCCCCTTACACCGTAGATGCGGAGGATCTGCGGATCATTCAAAAAGAAGCTGACACGCAGGACGTGCCCATCCTGATGCACGTAGCCGAAATGCCCGATGAAGTTGCAAGTATCAGAAAGAACTTCGATAAAACGCCCGTCGAGTACCTGGATAGCATCGGCTTGCTCAGTAAACGCCTGGTCGCAGCTCATTGCATCTTCATCGGCGATTCCGATATCGCGCTGCTCAAAGCGCGCAATGTAGGCGTGGCGCACAATATGGTGGCCAACATCAAGTCCGCGAAAGGCGTTGCACCGGCATGGAAGATGTTTAAGGACGGGGTTCGCGTGGGGCTCGGTACCGACGGCCCCATGAGCGGCAACACGCTGGACATCATTGGGCAGCTTGGTTATGTCGCCAAGGTGCAGAAACTCGTCAACCGCGACCGCAACATCATGCCCGCCATTGACGTGGTGGAAATGGCCACCATGGGGGGCGCCCGTGCGCTGCACATGGAAGATCGGATCGTTTCCCTGGAATCCGGCAAGCTCGCGGACATGATCGTCCTCGATCGTGATTCCACGACCATGACGCCGTTTTACGATGTCTACTCGACACTGGTGTATGCCGCCGGCGCTCATGACGTCAAGACCACCATCATTCAGGGCCGAGTGATCATGGAGAACCGAAAAGTCAGCACAGTCGACGGCGTCGATGTGCGCGAGCGTGTGCGCGCCCTCAGCCGCAGAATCACTGCCGCCGTTGCTCAATGAATACAGTAGAGGGGCATCGACCATTTTCCGAGCATCGCTGCGCAATGAAAGCGCTCGTGAACTGCCGGACAGGAGAAATGGCGGTCATTTCGAAATGTCTAACAAGTTTGGCTTTGAACACGGGCACTTTCATAGCCGTCGGAACCGAAACTGCCGAAGTGCGGGTCACTGCCGCGCGCAAACTAGCGTGTTCCAAAGCGGCGAAAGAAACTGGAGTCTTTCCAAGCTGGACGAGAGGACTCGTCCGCCACCCGCACCGTAAGGTTCAACATAAGACGATTGAATTTGTCGGCGGCGGCCAAGTCGACCGGCTGATTGATGTCATCGGACGGAGCATGATAGCGATGAGTCAGCCATTCCTCGAAAGCCTTCTCTTCGGGCGAGCCTTTTTTGCTGCCAAACGCAGGCATGAGTGAGGGAACGCCGGCTCGGATGAAGTTGTATTGGTCGCTACGAATAAAGACGTTGCGATCAGGCTGGCGATCGGGAATGATTTGCACATCCAGAGGAGCGGCCACCGCTTTAATATCGTCGCCCAGGGTGGATTCTTCGCCTCCATAAACGACCAAATAATTCAGCGGCACGATAGGAAGGAACATGTCGGTATTCAGATCGGCAACCATCGCGCGGGCGGGAACTGTGGGTTTGGCGGCGAAATAGCGGGAGCCAAGCAGTCCTTTCTCCTCCGCGCAGACAACCACGAACAGGACCGAGCGTTTGAGCTTTGCATGCGACTGATGCAACGCTCCGGCCACCTCCAGCAGGCTGGCGACGCCGGAAGCGTTATCCATGGCCCCGTTGTATATTTTGTCGCCGTCAATCGGCTCCCCAATGCCGAGGTGATCGAGATGGGCGCTATAGACTACATATTCGTTCTTCAGTTGCGGATCAGTTCCGGCGAACACGCCGACGATATTGGGCGATTCGACAACTTCGTTGCGAGTACTGACTTCGGCTCGCAGAATGGATGGAAGGGCAAAATGGGGAAGCGGCTGACCGGCGTCCGCAAGCGCGAGTAGTTCGGAAAGGGTGTGACCCGATCCGGCTAACAGTTTGTCGGCATGCGCCGGGTTAAAAGCCGCTGTGAACATCGGGCCATTGCAATCCTGCAATGCTGGGTCGGCCAGACGCATTCCCGGCTGCGAAGCACTAAGTTCTATGCGGGACCAGGGAATGTCCATTGACTTGGGACTTGCGATAGAGATGACGCCAAGCGCGCCCTGCCCTGCTACGAACTTGATGAACTCCTGCGCGGCGCGCGCGTTTGATTTCAGCGGACCGACAATGGAGGAGGGTCCGCCGTTAATGTAGACGATGATCTTGCCATGGATGTCGAGATCCTTGAAATCGTCGTATGAAGCCTCAGGAATGTGTAAACCGTAACCAACGAATAGTAAGGGCGCTTTTATGGATTGGGGCTGTGGGAGGCGGCTTCCAAGAATGGCGTCTTCACCCAGAGAGAGGGTTTCGGTATTTCCGCTTTGCAGCAAGCGCAGGGACGAATTGGCAGCGATGATGCGTTGGACGTCGAACTTTACCGGTTGAAAGTAACCGTTGGTGCCGGCGGGCCGGAGTCCATCGATTTTGAACTGATCGGCAACGTAATCGGCCGCTTTCTGATATCCGGCGGTGCCGGTGAGACGCCCTTCAAGGGCGTCGCTGGCGAGATATTGCACGTGCGACCACCAATGTTGGCCTGGCGATGGTATATCTTGTGCCGCCGCTGCGGTGAGGAAGACAAAAGCAAGAAGGGATGGTTTGGTCACGTTTTTCCAGTTTATACGGTTGACGCGGCACGCCTATGGCCAGCGATTCGGTGTTGCGATAGAAGGTTCAACGGATCGATCCGATTTGTTTTTCTATTTGGTTGATGGGTTTGATGACGTTTGCACGAGGCTTGCCAGCTTCTCGTCGAGTTCTTTGGCCACTGCATCGACTTGGGAGTTATGAAATTGCCCAAAGAGAGTGGAAGGCAAATCGTACTCTACATGAAGTTTTGATTCGGCATCCTCGTAAACGAGAACACGAAGTGGCGCGTAGAGTGCGGCCCGAATATCATGTTCGGTCATTCGAGCCGCGATAAGCGGATTTCCGACGACATATTGTTTCGCCTTTTGGGGAGCGCGTTTTATGTTGAGAAGAGCGCCATGATCATAGGTCGCAAAAATCATGAAGCCACTGGGGCCTGCCTGTGCGCCGATGACTTTTTCGGCAGTGCTCTTTTTTTCGGGATCAGCCAGCAGAGTTTGGTAGGCCTTAATGTCGTGAACACCGCATTGGCCTTCGAAGTTTGCCGTAAAATCCTCAAAGCTGAGGTTCGGCGAGTATTTTACGTGTGTGACTGAAAGTATTGTCACGGTGAGTATCTCCTTTGCATTAGCTCAGGTCGTCGACGTAAATCTATGTCGCAAAAAAAATTTCTAACGGTGCGGTTCACGAAGTGCCCGCAGAATTGAAAAAGCGCTTGCATGCGACCCGCAAGCTTTATCAGCATGGGAGGATATTACGCCGCTCGCACACAATGAGCGGATTTGTTGGATTCGGGCGCCGCTACTCCTTCGCCGCGGCCTCCAGTGTAGCGATGTCGAACTTCACCATTTTCATCATCGCTGCCATGGCGCTTGGATGCTTCAGCATCTCGCCAATCTTCTCCGGCACGATTTGCCAGCTCAGGCCGAACTTGTCCGTCAGCCAGCCGCAGGCCATGGGCTTGCCACCCTCAAGCAGCTTGTCCCAGTAGCGGTCAATCTCGGCCTGGTCTTTGCACGCGACGGAGTATGAGAAAGCCGGCGTGAGCGCCTGCGCGGAGCCACCGTTGAGGAACGTCATTTGCTGACCCATAAGTTCGATGGCGATAGTAGCGATCTTTCCGGCGGGCCAGGGCCCGACACCGCTCGAACGCAGCTCCCCCAGCTTCTTCGCTTCCGGAAAAACCGAAAGATAAAACTCCGCGGCATCTTCGGCGTTGTCGTTGAACCACAAAAATGGTGTGATCTTGTTCATGCTCTGACCTCTCTTTCGATGCGACCCATCCCTACTCTTTCCAGTGCCCGATTTCGCGTTTATAGTGTAGGTATCTCGGGCTTACCGCTTAATTCACTTCCAAGTGATCCTTGTCGGGTAGCGGCGGAAACACAGCGTGCGGCTCGGTCTGATACCAGAACGCCACCGAAGACATGTCGTCCTGCAATGGGAGATAGCGCCCACCGCTGCGCCAGCCCAGATCCTGCATGGTCACTTTCAGGTCGCTGTCAAACCGGATCGGGTCGGCAATGTGCCATCGATAGAGACCGAATCTCTGCTGCGATTTGTACAGTCCGTCCGGCTTGATCACCTGAATCAGTCCGCTATAGGGCGAAGTGAACTCCTCGTACTGCTTCTTGTCCTGATTTTCGAAATTGTACGAACCGCAGAAATAGTCTTCCGTACCGGTCCCGTTGATGGTCGGAAAGTCCTTGTCGCCGTCCAGGTAGAATTTGATTTCTCCTTCGCCCCACCAGCCGTCGTTGTGGACGCCGTAGGCAAGATAGGTGCCCACATATTGCCCCTTGCCTTTTACGCCGTCGAGGATCGTGTACACGTCCTTGTAAGGAAGTGGATTCACCCGGCGGAACTGCGCGTGGAAATACGCGGCGTCTTTCGGCACTTCTGTTTGGGTGTAGTCAATCTGATAGTAGACCACCATGTCCCGGTCATCCAGGTTTTCCATGGTGACCTTCGCATGTTTCCGGAAAGGCATTGGCCAGTAAGAATTGAACGCGCTGCCGGGATTGACGCACACCGCCAGCGACTGCACTTTGGCGTAAACTCCCCAGCCCATGGTGAAGAAATCGCCCACCGGCACTTCGATGGACGGATCTTTCTCGCCGTCCCAGTACATTCTCAGAATCGAGTACCGCCAGGTTCCAGTGGGCGTCATCCAGATGTGCTGGATCGCTCCCTGTCCGTCGATGTTGGCAAGAACAAATGTCTGCTTCGATTTGATGACGATGGACGGGCTGATCTTCCAGCCTCGTCCGAGTTCGCGAGCCGGACTCTCGCCCGTCCCTTTCGTCGCCATTCCGCCCTGACCTTTGGCTCCCGTGACGTTTTCCGGGCTGACGGAGAACGTCTTGGCGTTTGAAAGCCTGTAGAGATTGCTCAGGTCACCGGTGAGGCCGTAAGGAGCGTCCTGCCCCATGAGCGCGAGGCTGGCAATCGCCAGCGACGCAATGATCCATGAATGTTTCAACATCATCGTGAACTTGTCCTTTCCGAGAATTGGCGCCCCAGTTACCAGCAAACGTTCGGCAGGCACTTCCCCGTGCAGGGAACTGTTCCTCGAACGGAGGGCTTGCTGAATCAATAAACCAGTCTAGTGATTTAGAAAACCGACAGCGCTGTCGAGGAGCAATAGGTTTTTCTTTCAATGCCGCGCCTTGACTTGATATGATCGCCCCTGAGATGAGGAGTCTCCTGCCCTAATGGCTAATAAAACATCTCGCCGATTTTTCCTTGGCGCCGCGACGGCTGCGGCGGCCGTTCGCGTTTGGGGTGCGAACGACAAAATCAACGTGGCTATTGTCGGCTTGGGCGGCCGCGGTTCCAGTCACTTGAACATCTACTCCAAAATGGCTGATGTGCGCGTCTTGGGACTTTGCGACGTTGACCAAGCAGCGCTTGAGCGGGCGCAGGCAACGCTCTTAAAAAACACCGGGGCCAAGGCCAAGGAATTCGCGGACATGCGCGAGGCGTATGCCGATCCGGACATTGAAGCTGTTTCCATCGCTACCCCAAACCACTGGCACGCGCTGGCGGCGATTTGGGCCATGCAAGCCGGAAAAGACGTATACGGCGAAAAGCCTGCTTGTTACAACATCTACGAAGGGCAAAGGATGATCCAGGTGGCCCGCGAAACGAAGCGCATGATGCAGGTGGGGTCGCAACATCGCAGCACGCCATTCAAGATGAGGGCCATGCAAGCATTGCAAGGCGGTCTGATCGGCGATATTTACCTGGCGAAAGGACTTTGCTTTAAGCGGCGCGCCTCCATCGGGCACGCTCCCGATGGCCCGACGCCGCCCGGCGTGAATTGGGACATGTTCCTCGGACCTGCGCCGCTCCGGCCTTTTAATCCGTTGCGCTTCAAATACAACTGGCACTGGTTCTGGGACACCGGCAACGGGGACATTGGCAATCAAGGGGTGCATGAAATCGGCCTGTGCCGCTGGGGAATGGGCGATCCGGAATGGCCGCAAACGGCCTTTGCGCAGGGCGGCAAATACGCCTATGTAGACGATCAGGAAACGCCGAATACTCTGCTAGCCAGCTACAGCTACGGCAATCGCGAGATCGTATTTGAAGTGCGCGGTTTGTTGACCGGAGGAGAAGGGATTCCCGCTCCGCACCGTCCGGGACCGCCGGCGGCCGGTGCCGTAGCGCCGCCGCCGTCTCCGGCGCCCACTACCACAATTCCGCGCGCTGGAGCGCCGCTCAATATTATGATTGGCAATCTCTTCTACGGCACCGGCGGATGGGCGGCCATGAGCGATGCGGGGTTTCAGGCATTCAAAGGAGAGAGCGACGAACTCAGCATGGATGAACGGCCGGAAAAAGGATCCGACACTACGGCGCTGCACATGCAAAATTTCCTGGCAGCTTGCCGGTCGAGAAACGCCAAGGAACTGCATGATGGTCTGGATAACGCTTACCTGAGTGCTTCGCTGTGCCACTTGGCCAACATCAGTTATCGGGTGGGCCGTAAGCTGACATTGGAATCCGGACCGACGTTCGCAAACGATGCCGAGGCGAACGCGTTACTGACGCGCAACTATCGGAAACCGTACGTTGTCTAGCGCGGCCGCCTAGCCATCAATCGAAGAAGTGACGATCCTCGTCCGCGAGGTGCGCCTTTGCTGCCGGAATATTGAACGTAACACCGAGGCCCGGCCGGTCCCAAACGTCGATGAAGCCATCCTTCATGATCGGGTCTGGCAACCCGTCCACAATTTGATACCACCAGTCGGGTTGGCCCACTGGATACTCAAAGGCGATGTAGTTTTGCGGCAGAGCTGCCGCCAGTTGCACGTGCGCGGCGAGCCCGATCAGCCCGTCGAAAATCCCGTGGGGAGCGATTTGTATGCCGTGGAGATCGGCGTATTCCGCGATCCACTTCATTTCCGCTAGGCCGCCCACATCTTCCGGATCGGGGCCGACAATATTGACGGCCTGTTTTTCAATCAAGTCCTTGAAATTCTCGCGCAGGTAGATCTCTTCGCCGGTGTGAATCGCAAGCGACGTGCTCTGCGTCACTTCGCGAAAGAGCTCGGCATTAGGGTAAGGCATGTAGTCGCCTGTGATCAGGTCTTCCAGCCACGTGATGTGGAGCGGCTCAAGCGCCCGCGCAAACGTGATTGCATCCTTCACCGCCCAGCCTGGCCCGCAGTCCAGCGCCAGCCCGATCTCATCGCCGAGGACTTTCTTCATAGCTTCCACGCAAGCGACGATCTGGTTGAGGCCGCGTTCCGTCAACAGACCGCGATCCATGTGCGAAGCGCCCGTCCGTGGTTCGTCGTACCAACCATTCGACATGGCGCGCATCATCGCCGGATTGTGAAAGCCAACGGCCTGCTTGATCAGCGTGAAGCCTTCCTTGGCTTCTTTCATCTTGGCCATGTTCTCCGCGTAGTCTTGCGGCGTTTGGCCAGCCATGGGGAACCGCACGCCGCCGTTGTAGGCGCGCACGCGGTCGCGAATCTTGCCGCCCAGCAGTTTATAAACCGGCACGCCGGCCACCTGCCCAGCGATATCCCAGAGAGCCATCTCGATGGCGCTGACCGCCGACCCCCAGGGTTTGAACGCGCCCAGCCGGCGGATCTTCAGCATCACCCGCGCCACGTCCGTTGGGTCCTCGCCCAGAACGTAGTCTTTGTAAAAGAGCACCATCGGCTTGAGATAAGGCTTGGTCGACTCGACTTGGCCGTATCCGGAAACGCCCTGATCCGTGACAATGCGAATGACCGGATTCTTGCCGATGATGGCGCATCTAAGATCGGTGATCTTGATGGCGGGACGCCGAGTGCTCTTTTCGAGGGGCAGCGCCATTGTTGCCCCACCCGTCGACAGTGCTGCGATAAATCCTCTTCGGGTCCAATCGAACATGACTTCCCCCCGTTAGAAGATATCGCGAATCAACGAGGTGGTGTGGTTGGGCTGGGGCGGCTGGTGGGATTTGAACCCACGACATCCAGAACCACAATCTGGCGCTACTACCGACTGAGCTACAGCCGCCGTATTCCGTCAGTTTAACATTCGGCGGTTACATGAGGCTGATGGGATCGACGTCAATGACGAGCGAGGTGGCTTTCCATTTTTCCTTTTCGGCGAAGGAGCGGAGTTTTTTCAAAGTGTCGCGCAGGGTGGTACGACGGGCGGCTTTGAGCAAAATTTGGTAGCGGAATTCGCTCTTGACCCTTAGCACGGGAGCCTCGGCTGGACCCATCACGCGAATACCTTCGGGTTGGGGGTCGAGCAGGTAGCCGAGCTGGGTGGCCATGCGAAGGGCTTCCTCCTGCTTATCGGCGCGCACGATGATATTGGCGAAAGCGGAAAACGGGGGATAGCGCAGCCACTTGCGAAATTCGATTTCCTTTTGGTAAAAGCCTTCGTAGTCTTGAGCGGCGGCAAAACGGATGGCGTAGTGATCGGGATTGAGAGTTTGAATCACCACGCGGCCGGGTGTATCGCCGCGGCCGGAACGCCCGGCGGCTTGGGTGAGGAGTTGAAAGGTGCGCTCAGCGGCGCGGAAATCGGGAATGCTGAGACCTATATCGGCGAGGACGACGCCGACAAGGGTGACATTCGGAATATCGTGGCCTTTGGCGATCATTTGAGTGCCGACGAGAATGTCGATCGCGTTGCCACGAAAATCGCTAAGAATGTTTTCGAATGCGCCTTTCGCTCCGGCGCTGTCACGATCAAGGCGGGCGATGCGGGCGGTGGGCAGATATTCATGCAGCTCAGTTTCGACGCGCTCGGAACCGGTGCCGAGGAATTGGATCTGATCGCTGGAACACTTAGGGCAGACAGTGGGAACTTTGGCGGCGAATCCGCAGAGATGGCACAGCATGCGGCGTTCGCCGCGGTGATAAGTGAGGACGATGGAGCAGTTTTCACACATCATGCGATCGCCACACTTGCGGCAGACCATGAAACTGGAGAAACCGCGGCGGTTGAGCAGCAACATGGTTTGTTCGCGCTGTGCCAGGCGTTTGGCGATTTCGTTCAACAGAGTTCGGGAAAAGGTGGCCTGGCGCTTGGTTTCGAGAAACTCGACACGCATGTCGACGATTTCCACCTCGGGCATGGGCCGCTGTGCAATGCGTTCCGGCAGACGCAACATTTCGTACTTGCCTTGATCGGCGTTGTGGCGCGTTTCGACGGCGGGCGTGGCAGAACCGAGGACGGCTACGGCGCCAGCGTTTCGGGCGCGCACTAAGGCCACATCGCGACCGTGATAGCGCGGAGTTTCCTGTTGCTTATAGCTGCCATCGTGCTCTTCGTCGATAATGACCAAGCCCAGATTCTGCACTGGGGCGAAAACCCCAGAGCGAGTGCCCACAATCACGCGAGCTTGGCCGCGCTGGATGCGACGCCACTGATCGGCCCGTTCGGCATCGCCGAAAGCGGAGTGGAGAATGGCTACCTGCTTGCCGAAGCGCTGGAAAAACTGTCCTGCGACGGCAGGGGTTAAAGCGATCTCGGGGACTAAGAGCAAGGCATTTTTGCCGAGCGCTAGGGCGGCTTCGATGCTGCGCAGATAGACTTCCGTTTTACCGGAGCCGGTGACGCCCTGTAAGAGAAAAGTCTTGAACTCGTTTTTTTGGAGAGCGGTCTGAATGCTCTGGAAGGCGGCTTCCTGGAAGGGATTGAGGACGGGCGTGGGGCGCTCGTAACCGGAGGGAGGACGGACGCCGAAAATTTCAAGCTTGATCAATTCGTGTTTTGCTAAAGCGCGGGCGGCTTCGCTGGCGCGTTTTACTTTGGCGCCGAGTTCGCCTAAATTGTGAGGACCGGGATGCAGTTCCAAGAAGGCCAGCAGTTCGCGCTCGGCTTTCTTGAGTTTGATGGTCACGTCGGCGCGGTGAAGGAATTCGGCTTCGAGGCGTTCGGCGGAGGCACGCATGGGATCGCGCTCCTCTTCGCGTTCTTCAGCGACGACCCAGCCGCGTTGCATTAATCCGCGCAGGAGGGTGCGGGCGTTGGGAATTTTGGCAGTCAGTTGGGAGGCGGCGCGGGAGCGTTCTTCGAGCAGGGCGAGGAGACGCAAGGCCGCATCGCTTTCGGGTCGCAGAATCAATTGACGAGCGACTTGGCGACCGGCATCGGTGAGAGTGTATTGCGTGGAACGGCGGGTTTCGCCTCCTAGCGGCAACATGCCCTTCAGCACTTCGCCAAGCGGTGCGCAGTAGTATTCGGCGATCCATTGAGCGAGGACGAGGAGGTCACGATCGAGAACCGGTTCTTCGTCGGTGAGGCCGAGGACTTCGCGGAGATTGCCATGATCTGAAGCGGCGTCGTGGACGCGCAAAACGAAGCCGGTGAGTTTTCGGGCGCCGAAGGGAGCGACTACCCGGCAGCCGGGTTGGACGCGATGACGGAGGGCGAGGGGGAGCTCATATGTGAAGAGCCGATCAAGAGGAACGGGGAGGGCCACATCACAATAGCGGAAGCTGCCGGTATTGCTCTCACTCATCTAACTCGCCGATGTTGTGAAATACCTGCCGGAGCGCGGGATATAGGGAGCCGTAAAGTTCATAGCGTTTGGCATAAAAGGCGGCGGCTTCCGGATCGGGCTTCTTCACTTCGACCTCTTTGACAGCGATGTGGCAGACTTCGGCGGCGCTGGAGAATTCGCCGGTGCCCACCAAGGCGAGCAGCGCAGCGCCATACGCCGAACCTTCCTGGGTTTCGAGAGTGGCGACGTCTTGCGCAAAGATATCGGCAAAAATCTGATGCCAAAACGGACTCTTAGCGCCACCGCCGGATAAGCGGACCTGCTGTGGCGTGGCGCCGAGAGCGTTGATGATTTCCAGACCGTCTTTCTGGCTGTAACAGACGCCTTCGAGGAGGGCACGAACCAGATCGGCGCGCCGATGGCGGGCAGTGAGACCGACCCAGGCGGCGCGAGCTTCGGCGTCGAGATACGGGGTGCGCTCGCCCATCAAATAAGGCAACCAAAAGAGACCGTGCGCGCCCGCGGGCGAGAGCGTGGCGTCGGCGGTGAGATCGTCGTAAGCGACTTCGGGAGTGAATTGATTACGGAACCACTGCAGGCTTAGGCCGGCACCTTGCGTCACGCCCATGACATGCCAGGCGTTGGGCACGGCGTGACAAAAGGTGTGAACTCGTCCAGCCGGGTCGTAGGCAGGTTGAGCGAGATAGGCGAAGACGACACCGGACGTGCCAATGGTGCAAGAGACTTTACCGGGTTCGACGATGCCATTGCCGATGGCGCTGGCGGCTTGATCGCCGGCGCCGGCGACGACGGGAGTATTGAGAGTTAAACCAGTGGCGACGGCGGCAGCGGCGGTGACTCTGCCGGTAAGCTCATGCGATTCGCAGGCCTTGGGCAAATCGCGCGCATCGAGCTCGAGACCAGTCACCATTTCGGCGGACCAGCAGCGGTTTACGACGTCGAAAAGGGCAGTGCCGCTGGCATCGGAGACGTCGGTAGCGAATTCACCGGTGAGCTTGAAGCGCAGGTAATCTTTCGGCAGAAGGATCTTGCGAATGGTGGCGAACTTTTGCGGCTCGTGATCGCGCACCCAAAGGAGTTTTGGAAGAGTGAAGCCGGTGAGAACGGGATTGGCGATATGCCTCAATATGGCGGCGCGGCCGAGTTTCGCTTCGATGAAATCAACCTGCGGTTGGCTGCGCTGATCGCACCAAATGAGAGCGGGGCGAATGACTTTGTCGTCGTCGTTGAGGAGCACTAAGCCGTGCATCTGGCCGGTGAGGCCGATGCCTTTGATGGCTGTGCCGGTGATGCCGGCTTCGCGGATGACACCTTGAATGGCAAGTTGACTGGCGTGCCACCAATCGTCGGGGTCTTGCTCAGCCCAAAGGGGCTTAAGCATTTTCATATCTTGATGGGGAGACGTGAACGAGTAGCGGACGATGCCCGTTGCGTCGACAAGGAGAGCGCGCGAACCACCGGTTCCAACATCTAGGCCGAGCCAATACATAGGGTCTCCAAAAGAGATAGGGAGCTAATGGGTGACAGGTTCGCGCGCCATGGTTTGCTGGAAAGGCAAGTAGGCGGCGCCGAGCAGTCCGGCATCGCCGCCGAGCAACGCTTTCTCAATGCGCGTGGCCGTGCGGGCGAAGGTGAAGGAACGCTTGCGGACCTCCGCGAGCATAGGCGGGGCGAAAAAATCCCAAGCGGGCAAGGGGCCGCCGGTGAGTAAGTAAAGCGGGAAGTTGAAGGCGTTGATGAGACTGGCGAGCGCAATACCCAAAGCGCGCCCCATGTATTCGAACACCCAACGGGCGCGTTCGTTGCCGGCGAGAGCGAGATTGTAGACATCCTCAGCGCTATTGATTTCCTGGCCGAAGTGCATCATGCGACCCATGGCGGCGATGGCCGTGGCGGAGGCATGCTTTTCCAGGCAACCGTTGTTGCCGCAGCCGCAGGGATTGCCGTCTGGAAACACCGTCATGTGGCCGAATTCACCGGCCATGCCATGCGAACCGTGCAGAATTTTTCCATCGGTGATAACGCCGCCGCCGATGCCGGTGCCCAAGGTGAGCAAGATGAGATCTTTGACGTTCTGGCCGGCGCCAATCCATTTTTCACCAAGTGCGGCGGCGTTGGCGTCGTTCTCGAGGATGATGGGAATGCCCAGATGTTTTTGGATTTCGTCTCGCACGGGGAAGTCGTTGAAGCCGGGAAGATTCGAGGAGCCGATAATCACTCCGGTATCGATATCGATGAAACCCGGAACGCCGATGCCGACGCCGCGGAGGAGCACGGGATCCAGGCGGTCGCGCACTTTAGCGATGGCGCCGACAATCTCGCTGACGACGTGAATGGGGCCGGCGTGAAAATTGGCCGGAACGGAAACACGCTCCAGCACTTTACCCTTTTCGTCGACTGCCGCGGCACGTAAATTGGTGCCGCCAAGATCCACACCGATTGAGTAAGGCTCCATGCCGCCTGAATGATAACAAATGGCGGAAGGGCGGGCGCTGCTGCGCGAGTAGACCGTCTCCGCGGGTGGCGTTTCAAGCGCCCAGGATTTCAATGTCTGGTTAACCGGGTTAGCGCCGCGGGTGGCAGTTGGCCGGTGCCGAGGGTGAATGGGAGCGGGAAAAATCGGGGTGTCCGCGAAGGATTCGGTCCCGCGTATAAATAATAGCGGCGAGTGGCGGGAAATGATCGGTTTTTCGGGTCCCTGGGAGGTGGGTTTTTCCCGCGCGAGGTTATGGCCGGCGAGCGGCGTGGTGCGGATTCGGTGCGAGGCGGTTTTTTGCATAAAATTTTGAGCGGCCGCGAGTGAACGCGGGATGCGCTTTCAAGAGAAGAATAGAATGGCGGGGCAAGGGGACGCTGATTGAGTGAAAGTGGGGACGGCGGGTAAGTGGCTGATGGTGCTGGGGATGGGAGGAATGAGAAATTTTTGAAAGTTTGTGACTGAAAAATTCGGGCGCGCCTCTGAACGACGGTTATAGAGCACTTCGGTAGATTTCATAGCGGAGCGCCTGGCGAAACTCCTCATTGAGTTCGAGCACGCGTACCGTCGCTCGCCCGACTGGGGTCAGTCCTGCCATTTCAACCCTTCCTACTTTGGATTTCAGTTCTCGGAAAACGAGGTGCTCTGCCCAGGTGTGGATCCGCGGATGAAATAGCCCAGTGAGCTGGCCCGTTTCGGGATCTATGCCAGACAGGTTTGGACCCTTCTTCATATTGCATTGCCAACATGCTAGCGCAAGATTATCAAGGCGCGTAAGTCCGCCATGCTGCTTGGCCACAATGTGCTCGAGATGGAAACGCCGTCCAAACAGAGCTTGCGCAATCAAACAATATTCGCACCGATGACCGGCTCGCCGGCGAACTTCTGTCGCGACATCGCTCACGAATTCTGCTGTAACGCTTGTCTGGCTTTAAGCTGCCAATAGGCAAGCAGATCGGCGACGTTGGCATAGACCTGCAGTTCCTCCCGCTCGCCATCGGTCAGCAACCCCTCGTTCGCTTTCTCGTTGAGTTCTGCCGCACGAACGGCATCGCTTTCTGGAAAATCCAACGAAAGAAGGCCTTCAGCGAGCGGTTTTGACAACCCTCGACCTGGCAGATCAAAGACCCTTCGCAACAAATCGGCATACGGTGCGGGACTAGTTGAGACTTGCGCCACTACAAGACCAATTTACCTTCGTCGGCTTAGGCGGAAGTTCGTTAGGCCCCAAGCGGCGTTGACAATGGCGGCGGCGCGGCCCCAACATCAACCCCGCTCTCAACTCGCTCTTTCAGTCTGATGTATGCCGCCTCAGGGCCAAGCGCGGCTCAATCGTAGAATCAAAGAACCCGGCACAAATCAGTCAAGTTTTGCCCCCAGGCGACATTTCACCCTGTGCGTCCGGCTCCCGTTAGAGAGCCTGTACGGCCATTCCGATTGCAGGCTTTTCCAGGAAGCTTGCTGCCTGCTAGTAAGAGGCAAGCGGGGAGCGCACTTCCTGCGCCAAGGCATCGTCGCGCGGGAATGCGTGCCGCAGCCACGCCTCGCGCTCGCCGGCCGGGCGCTCCAGCGCGGGCTGCAGCGAAAGATCTCCCCGTTGCGAACATTCAGGATTCATCGCGCGTCCCACCCGTCGGCTCTCGGCGGAGCCGCGCCTTCGCGCTGCTCCGGGCGATGCCGAAGAGCGTGAGGCGCATTCTCGGAGAGGCGGAGGTCGATTTGCCGCTTCGTGTTGGGGGTGGGAGGCGAATGACGCCGGGAGCGGCGCAAGCGAAACAGCCGAAAACGAGGATTGCCAGCGGGAAGGACTTTCTTTGCGTGGTTAGCCGGACTATCGCTACGCTTGGCAGTTGGCTTGGGCAGGGGGTGGATCGGAAAGGGAGAAATCGGGGTTTGGGCGAGGAATTCTTGTTCGCCTATAAAAAATAGCAGCGCACGCTGGAAGTAATCATTTTTTCAGGTCCCAAGAAGGCGAGTTTTTCCCGCGCGGCATTATGGCCGGCGAGCGGTGTGGTGCGAATTTGGTGCGAGGCGGTTCTTTGCATAAAAATTTTGAGCGGCCGCAGGTGGAACGCGGAATCCGCTTTCAAGGGAAGAACAGAATGGCGGCGCCTTGGGGGGAGGTTGGGTAAGATGGGGCGGGCGGGTAAGTGGTTGACGGTGTTGGGGAAGGGAGGAATGAGAAATTTTGAAAGTTTGTGACTGATAAATTCGGAGCCGCCCCCATGGGCGTAAGCTTAAGGCCAATGGCTTCCGGATGTGCCGTCATCCACGGAGGTGACCGGATGTACCTCTGCACGGGCGCTTTCCCTGTACTATTGAAAGACAGCAATGCGTGGCATGCGTATGCGCGGCGGTCCGTCGAGACGACCCACCTATTTGTTTGGCGAGCGTGGCTCGCCCTACGAAATCACACTGATCTTGCGCGACCACCTCAACAAGGAGCTTGCGAACACGGCGCCGGACGTTCTGCTGAGGTCTTCACCCGATGCGGTTATCAACGACATCGTTCAGCGCTATACCCTGCAGGTTCCGGTTCTTGACAGAGCAAATATTAGCGAATTCGAACCCTCCGCTATTAAGGTTGAGGTCCCCCAGAACAGCCAGTATGGTTTCTTTGCTGGGTCCGGACCGCATTTTATAGACGCGACCGAATTCAAAATCCAAATCCCGTTCGTTGGTGACGAGAACCTTTTCCGCTATTCCACAACCGGCTACGGCAATCCCATCGAGGGTGAGGTCACCGATGGAGCCGTGGTTCTCGCCCATGTGGCAAGGGACCCCGACGTTCAAGCTATCAACCGGGAATTCAGTGCGCGATTGGACCGAATCGAGGAGACGTTGCGGTTTTCTCAAGATTCGGTGCGTGACTGGAACAGCGGCCTAGCGAACGTAGTAAAGCCAGCAATCGAGAAGCGCCTCGCAGCGATCGAGCAGAACAAGGTAACCACCCTCGGCTTCAGGAGAGTAGAGAAACCCGCTGTCGCTCCGCCCATACGCGGACCAGTTCAGCCTCATTTGCATCGCCAAACGGCAAAGCTCGATGTGTTCCTCTCACACGCCTCGGAGGACAAAGACGCCATTGCGCGGCCCCTCTATCAGGCGCTCATCGAGGCGGATTTAACCGTGTGGTTCGACGAAGCCGTCCTGCGCTTGGGGGATAAGTTGCGGCGCAAGATCGATGAAGGCTTAGCCCGCTGCAACTACGGCGTTGTCATAATTAGTCCTAATTTTCTCGATAAGGAATGGCCACAACGAGAGCTTGACGGCCTTGCGGCTCGTGAAATCGCTGGTGGCAAGACGATGATTCTCCCGGTCTGGCACGACATCGATCATGCGGCAATCGCCCAGAAATCACCTACGCTTGCGGACCGCGTTGCAGCGAAATCAACCGAAGGAATTCCGGCGCTCGTAACCAAGATAGTCCAGGTGGTCCGCCAATAGCGAACGTGAGCCCTCGTGTCACCATAGCCGCGAAATACCTTGTCGCTGGCATCTCCCTGAACGCGGCTTCCGGCTCGCGTCGTCAAGTCGAGCGGATAGTTTCCTAAAACGCGTGACCCGATGCTGCCTGACTACTTACTCATGTTGCCGCTTTGCGGCGGATACACTCGGTTGAGTAAATGCCCCTCGGTTACCTTAAATGATTATGGGCAAGGCCGTAGTCAGAAGCATCAATGAGTTTCTCGACGCCGAACGAGCAGTCGAATTCGATGGCAATCATAGCCTCTTCACCTCGCTGAGACTTTATCGAGGCCAGCAGCAAGACTGGCCGATCTATCCTCGATTGTTTCGTAAGGTCATTGGAGAAGGCACCGATTAGAATCGCGGCCTGGACGCTCGAATCGATGAGCATATCAGCGAGATTGAGCAAAAAGCGATTCAAATGTTTCGGCAAGAGGTCGGACCTTTCCTGCCATATGTTCCTTCAGACGATCAGGTATGGGATTGGCTCAGCCTTGCTCAACGCTATGGTCTACCAACCAGGCTCACAGATTGGAGCTATAGCCCGTTGGTCGCGCTGTTTTTCGCCGTTTGCGATTCGGCGCAACCTGCGAGGAGCCCAACCGTCTACGTTTTTAACCCGAAGATCGAACAGCTTCCCAACCCATTACCTCTGGTTCCCTGGGCGATTCGGACACCGGTTGCTTTTCAACCATTTGGGCACAGCTTGAGACTTACGATGCAAGCGGGCTGGCATCTTTCGCATAATCACTTAAACATCGACCCCAAGTGGCCTGTTGGCCCATTTGACGAGAATGTGCGAAAGGTTCAAATTGATCCAGAGTTCGCATCCGTCATTTGTATTGAGCTTCAAAATTGGAACATTCGCCCCGCTACGATTTTCGGCGATCTGGGCAAAATCTGCGAGTCAATCAGCTATCGTTGCGAGTTGTAATCGCGGGCGATCGATGGCTTCTTTGCAGGTCTCCGCTACTGGCAAAGCGTTTACGAATTTGACGGCGCGACCTGCTCGGAATGGTTGTCCGGTGCTACTCAGGTTCAAATAACCGTTCGTCAAATTGAAATGGCACCGGTGATTCAATCGAAATCTGCGCGAAGTCAAGGTGCCGCGGATTGATCATGTAATTCCAGTCGCCTGCTACCACGGCTGAGGGAACTCGTAAGACTGCCGATTCGCCGCTCAACAGCCACTGGTCCCCCGCTGTGCGTTCTCTCGCGGCGTCGGAGGACGTCGAATCGAGATAGCGAAGGTGTTCAACAATTCGCACATGGTCGGGCACGGTTGCCGCGACAACGACGTACCCGGTTGGATAATCCTGGCGCGACATATGGACCAAGTTCTCCAACATCGCGAGAGCCGTACTTTGGGCCATGTGAACAACCGGACGGCCCGGAGAATCCAGCAGCCGCCCACTGCGCGCCCCCTCCCCATCCAGGCTCGCGAAGATCCGGCGGCAAACCCGATAGACGGTAATGGCCAATCAGGAAAAAATGTTGTCTTCGATCCTGGTAAGGATCTCCTCAACACGCTGAATGCCCTCAGTGGAATTCAGTAGTTCTGAGGGAGCGCGCTTCTCCGAAAGCGGCAGGGGCGTGGACAGCCAATGTGACGCTTTATGTTCGTCACCGAAGACAGCCACGGCGTGCGCCACAACGGGAACGATGCTGGAGATCGGCAGTTGGGGAGCGGTCAAGTCTTGTACTCCTTCGTTAAGATTAGCTGAAGCAAAGGCTCGCTACCGCACGTACTGTGTTCCCAAACGGCGATATGGGAAGAGTGCCTTCCGTCGGAATCGTCCTCATCACGGAAACAATCCGCGCCTCAAGTTGACGCTTATGCTGGGCGCGCCCGAGGCACGCCCGGCGCCGTGATTTGCCGTAGCCAATAACCGTTGATGGCAAGATGGGCGGCGGTAGCGCCAATGAGTTCGGAGCCAATAATCACTCCGGTGTCGATATCGATGAAACCCGGAACGCCGATGCCGCCGCGGAGGAGCACGGGATCCAGGCAGTCGCGCACTTTGGCGATGGCGCCGACAATCTCACTGACCACGTGAAATGGGGCCGGCGTGAAAATTGGCCGGAACGGAAACGCGCTCCAGCACTTTACCCTTTTCGTCGACTGCCGCGGCACGTAAATTGGTGCCGCCAAGATCCACACCGATTGAGTAAGGCTCCATGCCGCCTGAATGATAACCAATGGCGGAAGGGCGGGTTGTGGAGAGTCGGCTGAGTGGTTTTAAGATCGCGCTACTGCGCGAGGCGGCCATCTCCGCGGGTAGCGTTTTAAGCGCCCAGGATTTCGTTGCTTGGTTAACCGGGCCAATAGACGCAATCGGTAAAACGTGCCGCCAGTGTCAATTGCGATCTGCATTCTCTATCCTATTGTGTTGGATACTCCTTTGCCGCTGGCCTTCCGCTGGGCCAACACTTCGTCCGCGCAACGCCGAACCGTGGTGGCTGCCGGCCTCGGTTGGATGCTCGATTCCTTCGACGTCATGTTGTACTCGATTGTGCTGGCGACGCTGATGCGCGAGTTCGGCATGACGAAATCGACGGCGGGGTTTCTCAACACCTTAACGCTGATCGCGTCCGCGCTGGGCAGCTTCTTGTTCGGCTTTTTCGCCGACCGTCTGGGACGGCGCCGCATGTTGAGGATGAGCATTCTCACGTATTCTCTGTTCACTTTCGCGTGTGGCTTTTCGACGAGCGTATTCATGCTGGGTTGCTTTCGCTTCCTGCTGGGTTTGGGAATGGGAGGCGAATGGAATGCGGGCGCGACTCTGGTGGCGGAAACGTGGCCGAGCGCCTGGCGTGGGCGGGCGCTGGCGATTGTGCAGAGCAGTTGGGCGATTGGCTACGCTCTGGCGGCGCTGGTGGCCAACTTCGTCCTTGCACGCACTACTTGGCGGTGGGTTTTCTTTGTTGGCGTCTTGCCCGCATTGGTTACGTTCTGGATCCAGAAAGGAGTGCCGGAGCCAGAGTTGTGGCGGCGTTCACAAGAAGTTCCTGTCAGCGCGAATGAGAAGCGGCTGCTTTGGCGCGCCTCGATGCCGAATTTGTTGGGGCTGCTGCTGATGAATATTTTCGGGATGTTCGCGTGGTGGGGGCTTTTTACCTGGATTCCGGCTTATCTGGCACTGCCGGTGGCGCGTGGTGGTCGCGATTTCGGGCTGATGGACTTCACCACTTTTCTGGTTGTGCTCAATTTGTGCGGCATGTTTCCTGGATATCTGCTTTTTGGCTCCATTGCCGATAAATTCGGGCGCAAGCGCGCGGTGATTCTCTACCTAATTCTGGCGGCGATTGCGGTGCCACCGTTTGCGCTGGCGCGCGAGTCATGGATGATTCTGCTCACCGCCTCGATCACGGCGTTCTTCGGAACGGGCTTCTTTGTAGGGTCGGCGTTGCTGGGCAGCGAGCTTTTTCCCACGCCGATTAGAGCGACGGCGCTGGGGCTCTCCTACAATACGGCGCGGGGAGTGAGTTCACTGGCGCCTTTTATCACTGGGGCGATCGGAGAGAAGCGTGGTTTGGGGTGGGGCTTTGGCGCATGCGGCGTAGCGTTTGCGTTGGCAGCGGCGGCTGCCGCGCGCGTGCCGGAGACGAAGGGGAAAGAACTCGTTTAGAAAGGCGAATATCCGCTTTGACAGGTTGCCTTCTGGATCTGTCCTCCTTCCTGTAGCTTTCACCTCCAGCGTTGCTCAGTGTATATACGTCGCGATACACTATCGACGTGGCCCAGGATATTGAATTTGACTGGGACGAGGAAAACAGAAAGCACCTTGCGGCGCATAAGGTCACGCCCGCGGAGTTCGGGTACGTGCTCACCAATGATGCGATAGATCTGGGTTATGAATTGACCGGTGAGGAAGAGCGGTACCGCGCGGTTGGCCTGACGAGTGCCGGTCGTTTGTTAACCGTGGTGTGGACACCGCGCAGTGGCAGCATCCGGGCGGTGACTGCATTCCCGGCAACTGTTTCAGACAAGAAAGCTTTTCTGGAGATGTCTCAATGAGGAAACAAGTAAAGAAGCCAACGAAGCGCATCGCGCCGGCTTTCGCGACCGAAGCTGAAGAAGCCGAGTGGTGGTACAAGAATCGTAACGCCCACGGCAAGGAATTACTGGCGGCGGTCAAGAGCGGTGAAGCGCAGGTTTTAACGAAGGAGAAGTTGCTCGCCCGGTTGGCGGCGTCGAAGAAAGCGCCGGCACCGGTCGTCGCGTTGCGCATTCCGGCTGCAGATCTGGCTTTAGCTCGAAAACAGGCCGAACAGAAAGGTCTGCCGTATCAAACCTACATCAAGTCGCTGTTACATGAAACTCTCGCCGAACGCGAAAGGCGTAAAGCGGGGTAGCGAATTTACGCGAGTGATTTGACATGGGGTGCTAGATTGATGCGTATGGTTCGAACCCGGGTCTTTGTTGCTTTATTTGCGTCGGCTGCCGCGTTTGCTCAGCAAGAGCCGCTGTTTCAGTTCGCGGAGAAGCCGGGACCGCACCCTGTGGGGCTAAAGGTGGTGGAGCAATACGACTATTCGCGCACCTACCGGCGGTTGACTGACGACCTCGGCAAGCCCTATCAGGGGGAACGCGCCCGGCCCGTACAGACTCTGATCTGGTATCCCGCTGAGAAGAGTAGCGGCAAACCCATGACAGTGGGGGACTATGGCGATCTCATGGCCACGGAGACCAGCTTCGGCAAGCCAAAGATGACGGCCGATGCCAAGGAGTGGATCGACGGGATGAAGCCGACACTGGCGATGGCTCTATGGGCCATCCGCGATGCACCACTGGCTGGCGGGCGTTATCCAGTGGTCATCTATGCCCCCAGTTACTCCGCCATGTCATGGGAGAACGCGGATCTATGTGAGTACCTGGCGAGTCACGGCTATGTGGTGATTGCGAGTCCGGACATGGGAGAGCAGACTAGGGACATGACTGACGACCTGGCTGGGATCGGCGCGCAAGCGCGCGATATCTCCTTTCTTATCGGTTACGCGCAGAAGCTGCCGGACGCGGATCTTTCGGAGGTCGCGGTGGCAGGGTTCAGTTGGGGCGGGATCTCCAACCTCTTTGCAGCGGCGCGGGACAATCGCATTGATGCTTTAGTGGCACTGGATGGCAGCATGCGCTACTATGCGGGGCTTGTAAAGCAGGCCGGCGATGTTCATCCCGAACAGATGACGATTCCGCTTCTCTTCTTTGCGCAAGGCGAGATCACGCTGGAAGATCAAGCGCGCTACTTTACTAATGGAAGTAAGAGCGAGGGTCCGAATGTCCTGAACGCGTGGACACACGGCGATCTGGTTACCGTGCATATGCTGGGACTTACACACACAGAGCACAGCTCGATATACCAGCGGAACGAGAAGGTGTGGAAACACTTCCCGGAGGTGCAGAAGGCCGACTACGAGCGCGAAGACGGCGTTACTGGATACGCGTGGATTGCCCGTTACACCTTGCAGTTTCTGAATGCATATCTGAAGCATGACGCGACAGCGATGGCGTATCTCAAGAAGACTCCGGCGGAGAATGGTGTGCCCCGGCATTTTATGACCGTGAAGTATCGGGAGGCCAAGGGTGTACCCGTGTCGTTCGACGGCTTCCGCACAGAATTGGGACGGCAAGGGTTCGATCGCGCGGGCGATGTCTATGCGGCAATGCGAAAGGAGAAGAGCGACTTTAAGCTAGATGAGGGGGCGGTGAACGCATGGTCGCAGGAGCTAATTGGAGACAACCACTTGCCTGAGGCGATCAACCTGCTCAAGTTGAACGTCGAGATGTATCCGGACTCGAGCGGAGCGTACGAGAGTTTAGGCGAGGCTTACGCGAGAGCGGGACAGAAGGAGTTGGCGATTGGGAGTTATCAGAAGGCGCTGGAGAAAGACCCGGGGAATGAAGAGGCAAAGAAGAAGTTGAAGGAGTTGGACGGTGGGGCGGCGAAACGGTGAGTAAGGGGATCCGTGGAGCTGACGGGCTTTGAAATAAGGCTCGCGGCCAAAAAAGACCCGGCTGTTCGATCCAGTCGCGGCCCGCTTTGGTTGCGACGTCCCACATGCCGTGTCGGGGCAATGTCCGTCTAGTCGCGGAATCAGCCAGGCCTTCCGCGAGCACGGCGCACCGGTGGCAGCCGCCCGAAACGAAAAAACGCGCAGGCTTAATAGCTTTGGGAAAATCTGCTCGGCCGATTGAGCCATGTGCGCGCATGATCGCATTCTGCTTTACGCAGAGTCACAAAGACAACCTGCCACAAAGCCTGTGTACGGATGATTTGGGCCGAGTGTTTTCGTAAAGCCCTCGAGTGCCCGGCGATAGAGAGCTGCAGCGTCGTCATCTCTCCCTTGGCTTCTAAGCCCGTGCCCCAGGTTGGTAATCGCCATGAGTGTATCCGGATGGTCCTGTCCGAGGATTCGCTCATAGCCTTCGAGGGCGCGCCGACAGAGCGCTTCGGCCTCGCCGTAGTTCCCCTGCTCGCGGAGCGCAGTTGCCAGATTATCGACTGATGTCAGGGTCTGCGGATGATCCGGACCCAGAGCCCGCTCACGGCCTTTTAACGCGCGCCGACAGATTGCTTCTGCGTCGCGATAGCTCCCTTGCCCGAAGAGCACGACTGCCAGATTATTCAGCGAAGTCAGCGTATCCGGGTGGTCCGGTCCGAGGGTTCGCTCGTAACCTTCGAGCGCGCGTCGACAGAACGGTTCGGCCGTCCGGAATTTCCTTTGTGTCTGGAGCAGAATTGCCAGGTTATCGAGCGCAGTAAGCGTACGTGGATGATTCAGGCCCAAAAGCCGCGCGGAATCCTCCGCGGCCCTAAGGTACAGGGGCTCCGCCGCGTCAAAATCGCCCAGATATCGCAACGCAGCTGCCAGCGCCGATACGCATAACAAGCTGTCCGGGTGGTCGTCCCCAAGCTGGCGATCAAAATTGCTTAGCGCGCTGTTGAGAAGGTTGACCGCCTCAGCGTAGCGGCCCACACACACTAGGGTCCAGCCGAGCTCGGAAGCAGCACGGGTTGTTTCTAGATCATTTTGCCCTTTCAGCTTCTCCAACACCCTAACTACGTGACGCCGCAGCGGCTCCTCTTCGCGGTAACGGCCGCGTTGCCGAAGGAGGCCGGCAAGCCGCGCCTCGAGGGAACCACCGCCTGAAGGATCCAGCTCCATTAAATGGACAGCCCAGCGCCGCAGTGCTTCTAATTCCCAATCGCCCGCGCGATTCTCCGAGTCATGTTCAATCGCGCTACAGCGGCGGAAGGAGAGATCGATCAAGCGTTTCCTCAATTTCCCGCCCTGAAATCCGTAGCTTGAGGCGATCACCTCTTGAACGAGAGAATGAATCCGTCCCGCCCAAGATTCCGAGGAACCTGTGACCAGACGCAGGTCGTGCAGGCGCTCTTGAATGGCCGTCCAGCGTCCCACTTCGCCAAGCTGCTCCGCCCTCTCGACCTCGGGGAACTGGTCTCCGACCAGATACTCAATCCACTCCCAAATCACGGAGTCCGCGGGCATCACAGCAGCCAATTGGAGGGTAAGCAATTCGTCGGGCTCCAAGCGCTCCAGAATTGGGCCGAGCGTAGCCGTGAGTCTCCTTTCGTCATGCAGGAACAGGTTTTGGTTCAACCGATCGGCGACCGCTTCGAAGCCGGCGAGGCCTTCTAATTCGATCTCTTCTAGTAGACGGGGGCCGTCGCCCGGAAACCGCGCGAGAAAAATGCCGGCACATTCCAGCGCCATCGTGAAGCCGCCCAAATAGGCGGATATCTTGCGCGCCAACTGTTCGGCAACGGGTTCGAAAAAGGAGCCTCCGGCCTGGAACTGTTCGAGAATACGAAAGGCATCCTCGCCCGGGAGCCGGTCAACTGCGAGCCAGGCATCCTGCTCGATATCGGGCGCGTCCGAAGGACCAAACTGAGATGTGACGATCACGTGCAACCATCCCGCCCACGGCAGGACGCGCCTTCGGCTGAGCGCCAGGAGCGAAGCGTCATCGGCGTTGTCCAGGATCAGAAGGCAGCGGCTTGGAGTACCGCTCACTCCTTCCATTGCGCGCTTCTGAAGTTCAGCGAGCACACGTTGTGCGCGATAGTCCCAGTCGGCGGGCTCATTTAAGTGGAACTCGATTCCCAATTCCGGTGCTAATCCGGCTAACGCTTCGTACAGGCCTTTTCTTCTGCCGCACTTTGCCTGCCACCGCCCGGCAAGGTATTCATGAGCAAAGTTATGCGCATACTCCACGGCAAGGGACGTCTTTCCCATCCCGCCCAGCCCGTGCAAAACTACCAAGTCAGCGCAAGAACTAGGCGAAGCCAAGCGACGCCGCAGCCATTCCATTTCGTTCTCACGACCGACGAAGCGGTGATTATGGGGATCAACGAAGCCGGGGCTTTGTTCACTCCGCTCCGAGCGGCTGATTTGCTCCTTAAACCGCTTGAGCAGCCGCCTGAACTCCTTTGCAACCGCGCCGCTTCCTTGCTCCTCCGACGAGAAGTAACACGTCATGTCAAAGAATTGGCGGTTGCGCAAGTTCAGGACCCATTCGGAGGCAGGTTGAGACTTGCTGCCGTCCGACCATTCCGGAACCTGGAACGCATAGACAGGCGCGACTCCAGCTCCGGCCACGCCGCGGCGGACCTCACCCTTACGATATTCGTTGAATTCACGTTGGCACCACTCACTCTGCAGGTAGGCCGGAGACACGCAGGCGAGGAAGATGTATGAGGAGCTGAGATCGGAAAGGATTCTGTGCTGCCACTGGTCCATGCCTTCGATGTCTTCTTGATCGAAGAACACACGCAATTCTCCCCCAGTGAAGTCAAAGTATTCGTTTCTTAACCGCTGAATGAAACAGGTAATGGAGCCTGGGGACCGACCACGCGGGAGGTTGTCTTTGCGAGCGTAGGATATAAAGACGTGGTGGGATTTAGGTGGCATGTTGCGTCAATCAGCTGGAGTTGGATATGGCAAATAGGTTTCCGAGTTAAAGCATAGCAACGATCAGGCTGCTCTGGAAAGTGAGTTCAGAGCTGTCTCTCGGTTATAAAAAATCGCGGTCGGTCACCTTGACTCGATCGAGCTTTCGTGAGTCCGGGCGCCTGGAGCGATTCGGCAAGATACACGTGGGGAAGTGGTGGAGGGTGCTCGCCCGAATCGATTTAGATACTCGGACTTGGACGAACGCTGCGCAGAAGTAAACCCTATGGGCTTTCGATCTTTCTGCGTTGCCTCCTGGACGCTCACGGGGTACGTGTGGGTCAGAAGTTTCCGAGCGCGATTCACTCGCCCAAGTCACCACACGCGCCACCTCGTCCACTTGGGGAGTCTGAACGGCAACGCGTTATTTTAACGCCTATGTGCCTGGAGCTACGGTACCCGTATCATCAGCAACTCGCTCAGATTCAAGTAGGCGTCCACCCATTCTTGCGCTTTCGGATCGCCGCGTTGGGCCCGCCGCTTCGTCCGCGTGTATAAGCCGGCCTGTATGGAGTAAACGTGATTCTGCGGTGCCCACAAATTCACTGGAAATGGCATTTGCTTGACGATTTTCAACGCGCTCTGCAATTCGCCAATTCGCTCCAGGTTAGATGGTTCCTTGGCCAAGCGGACGGCCAGCAATTCAAGTTTACGTCGCAACAAAAATTCTGTCGTCGTCTTGTCCAGGCTCACATTGCTGGCCTGAGCTTCGCGCAGCAAACTGCGAATCCGATCTCCATCCAACTCTTCCGCCGAGCAGGCTTGGCGCATCAAGCTGTTGATGGCGTATTCCATGGCGGTGGCAAACTCGCGCGGCATGGGCGTGCCCAGGCTGGTGATGAAGCGCATGAGCGCCGCGTGGTGATCGTAGAGTTGCAGGTAGGCCGCTTCGGCTTCCGCCACGGTAGTGGATAGAATCGTCTTCACAATGCGGCGCTGCTCGTCACGGAAAAGCGAACGCAACGAATAGGTCTTCTCGCCGAAGCGCTTGTCGAGCAGGCGCACCACCTCGGGAATGTCCACCCGCTCGAACGAACCGCTGATGGCGGTGAGCATGTCCTGATATTTGGCGGTGCCGTCGGCTTTCTGCACGCCGCCCGCCACGTTGTGATCGCCAAAATGCACCACCCAGAAAGTGAGTACTTCCGATTCCTGCGTCACCTTCGACGTGAAGCGCGCCTGGCCCAGCGCCATGCGCAGCTTTCCCGCGTCGCCGGTGTGATAGTCGAGCCGCTTGACCGAATAGGCGAAGACATCGGTGCGTTCTCCATAAGGAGCGAAGAGCGAACTGATGGAATAGTGAGCGCCCACCTTTTCCAGATCCACGATTGACGGTTTAACGTAGCGCTTATAAATGGTCGCTCCATCGCCATACTCGGGCAGATTGCTATGGGCGGCGGCAACGCGTTCCAGAAACTGGTCTTCTAATGGTTCTTTGAACAGTTGTTCGGCGAGTTGCACCACGCGCCCCGCGTATTCGATCACCTGCACCGTCTCAATCCCGGAAAGCTCGTCGAAGAACCAGCCGCAACTGGTATACATGAGCATGGCGTTGCGTTGCAGCTCCATCAGCTTCCAAACCGTCACCTGCTCATCCATGGTCAGATCGCGTTTGAAAAACTGCTCGCCGAATCTCTCTCGGATCTCAGGACTGCGATTAAGAACAACCGTGATGTAGCCATCGCGCGCGTCCCACGGATCGTTGAGCAGTGAGCTTGCCAGGTTTTCAAAGCGCGGCGTGATCCAATCCCGCAGCCAGTCCAGCGCTTCCCGCAGCGGACGACGCCATTCCTGGCTCCAGCCGTGGCGTCCGGCATTGCAGCCACAGTTGCTGCGCCAGCGCTCCACGCCGTGCACGCAGCTCCAGGACGTGTTTTCGAAGATCTGCGCTTCGTGGGTTGGCGGATTCTTTTCCAGGAACTCGCCGTAGTTGGTGATTTTTGCCAGCTTTTTCGATTCAATGCAATCGATTGCATAAGCGAGCGCCATTTCGCCATGCCGGTGGTGATGGCCGTAGGTTTCGCCGTCGGTGGCAATATGCATCAGTTGGTTCCAGGTGCGATTGCTCGAAAACGCGCCGGTGAGCCGTTTGGCAAACTCTTCACCGTTGTGCAGAAGCTTTTCGAAGGCGACCGCTTGCGAAATGGGTCCGTCGTAAAAAAACAAGGCGATGGATTTCCCGCTGGGCCCTTTGAATTCGTACGCGCGGCTGGGGTCGACCTTCGCGCCCGCGACGTCCTCCCAATCGCCGCCCGCCAACGGACGCACGGCTTTGGCCTGGTGAGGAGCGAGGATCGCATAAGGTATGCCGGCTTGCGCCATCAAATCGAGTGACTCAATATCAACGGCGGTTTCCGGCAGCCACAAGGCTTCCGGCTGGCGGCCGAACCGGCTGCGAAAATCTTCGATACCCCAGCGGATCTGCGTCACTTTGTCGCGGCTGTTAGCCAGCGGCATGATCATGTGGTTATAAGCCTGAGCGATGGCCGATCCGTGTCCCGAAAAACCTTTCTGGCTCTGTTTATCGGCATTGATAATGCCCTCGTACATATCGGGCGCGTGCTCGGCTGCCCAGGAAAGCAGAGTAGGGCCGAAATTGAAACTTATCTTGGTGTAGTTATTAACGATGCGCGTGATGCGCTGCTGCTCGTCTAGAATGCGGGCGGCCAAGTTGGGCCCATAGCATTCTGCGGAGATGCGTTCGTTCCAATCGTGGTACGGATAAGCGGAATCTTGTAGCTCAATTTGCTCCAGCCAGGGATTCTCACGGGGTGGCTGATAGAAGTGGCAGTGAATACAGAGGTAGTTCATCCAGGGCAACTGTCTTCTTCATCATAGTAAGGAGGCTAACCAGAGGATGGCAAAGAAATGGTAAACACCGCTCCGTTACCGCGTTCGCGGTTGGCGGCGGTTACACGGCCGGAATATTGCTTCACAATGGCGGCCACGATATGCAAGCCGCGGCCGGAACGCGAGCGGCTGGTCTTGGTGGAAACGTTCGTGCGAAAAATGCGCGGCAGGAGATCCGCTGGAATGCCGGGGCCGTTGTCTGAAACCACGATGCAGAGAGTACCTTCCAGCTGTTGTGCTTCGATATCGATGCGCCCCGGCTTCTGCATGATTTGCGCGGCATTCAGAAACAGGTTGAGAAACACCCGTTCCCAGTCTTTAGCCGAGCCCGGCAGGCGCGTCTCATTCGCAATCTGCCGCACGAAACGGAGTCGCGGTTTGCGCGCGGCGATGCAGTAATCGGTCACCGATTGAATGGCGTCTTCGACGATGGCCGCCAAGTAGGGCGTGCTATCCGGGATGGCGCCCAGCAGGCGTTTGCCGCGCATCACGCTACGCCCGAGGGTAGCGGCCAAACTTTTCCACCGCCGGTCGGTACTCAACAGGTCGGCTGCTTCGGTGATGGTTTCGAAGACGTTGTTTAGATCGTGAATGAGATCTTCACGCGTCAGTTCCGATTCAGCGGTTTCGTCCATGACCGGCATCTCTAGCGCGCGATATTGCGAAGCGTTGTGTAGAACTCGGGATATGACACCGACGCCGCCTCCGCGTCGTGAATGCGGCAAGGGCCTGACGCTGCCAAGGCCGCCACCGCGAAAGCCATGGCAATGCGGTGATCGCCACAGGATTGTATTTCGGCTGCGTGCAATTTTTGCTTGCCGGGAATTTCGAGCGTATCGTGCGTAGTGGTGATGGTACCACCCATGCGGCGCAGATTGGTGGCGATGGTTTCAATGCGGTCCGTCTCTTTGACACGGAGTTCAGCGGCATCGCGCACTACCAGGCCGTTCTGGCTGAGCGCGCCGAGAATGGAGAGCACCGGGATTTCATCAATCAGCGCAGCGGTGGTTGCGCCTTCGATGGACCCGCCTTTGATGACCGAACTCTTGATTTGCAGATTGCCAATGAGTTCGCCGTTGACCTGCTCAATACGAAGAACTCTAATGTCCGCTCCCATGTAGCGGAGAACATCGAGCAGCGCCGTGCGCGTTGGGTTCAATCCCACGTTGGTGATAATCACATCGCTATCGCGCGTGATCAGTGCGGCCACGATGAAAAAGGCGGCGGACGAAATGTCGCCGGGAACCACCAGCATTTTGCCGGTGAGTTTAGCCCCGCCACGGACGCGAGCCACGCGCGGCTCTATGACGATCTCCGCGCCTAGTTCGCGCAAGGCGATTTCGGTGTGATCGCGCGTAGTAATGGGTTCGCGAACAATCGTTTCTCCCTCGGCATAAAGGCCGGCCAGCAGCACACAACTCTTGACCTGAGCGCTGGCAACTGGCAGCGAGTAATCAATGCCGTGCAGCCTCGCGCCGTGAATGGTGCCGTGAATAGTGATGGGGGGGAACTGGCCGTTGGTGGCTTCGATCTGCGCGCCCATCTCGGCCAGCGGCGTCATAATGCGGCGCATCGGACGCTTGACTAAAGACTCGTCGCCGGTCAGGGATGTGGTGAACGGCTGCGCGGCCAGGATGCCCGACAACATGCGAATGGTGGAACCGGAGTTACCTGCGTCGAGCGTCGCGGCGGGAACAAGCAGTCCTTCCATGCCTTTGCCGTGAACAGTGAGAACGCGCCGGCCATCGTTCTCGCTAAAAGTGTGGCTCACACCCAGCGCTTGCATGCAGGAAAGTGTGGAACGGCAATCTGCGCCGGTGGAGTAGTTATGGATTTCGGAATCGCCCTCGGCAATGGAGGTTAGCATCGCGAAGCGGTGGGAGATTGACTTGTCGCCGGGAATGCCAACCACGCCATGAACGCCATTCACTGGCGAGACTTCTTCGGTCATCGAACTTGTATTGTAACGTTCGAGCGAGGGTTGGCTTGTGATACAAAGCACTTATCATGATGAATCGTCGAGAGTGGTTGGCCGGTTCCGCGGCGGCGGCAACAGCAGCCGCGGCAAGGGGACAATCGGGAAACCGCAAAAAGCCGGTGGTGATTTCGAGCGGCAACGGATTAGCTGCCTGCGCAAAAGCCATGGACTTCATTCAGGCGGGCGGCGATCCGCTGGATGCGGTTATCGCGGGTGTCAATATTGTTGAGCTCGATCCGAACGACACTTCGGTCGGCTACGGCGGCCTACCGAACGAAGAAGGCGAAGTGGAATTGGATGCCTGTGTCATGCATGGGCCCACGCGCCGCGCCGGTTCCGTAGGCGGAATTCATGGGATCAAGACGCCATCGAAAATCGCCAAGCTGGTGATGGACCACACCACGCACGTGATGCTGGTGGGCGAGGGCGCGACCAAATTCGCGCTGACGCACGGCTATCAGCGTGAAGATTTGATGACGGAGAAATCGCGCACCGCCTAGCTGGTCTGGAAAGAATCGCTGCGTGCGCCGGAAGGGTTCAATAACTGGACTTCGTTCGACAAAAATCTGCGCGCGGATGCCGAGCCGCCTCTGAAACGTCTGCGCGAATCGTTTCCCAACACCGATGAGGATACCCTGCGATGGGCATGGCGCATGGCAATTCATCCAACGTACGGCACCATCAACTGTCTGGGCCTGAATGAAAAAGGCGGGATTTCCGGTGTGACCACGACGAGCGGTTTGGCCTGGAAGATTCCAGGAAGGGTGGGTGACTCGCCGATCATTGGCGCGGGCTTGTTCGTCGATCCCGACGTTGGCGGTGCCGGGGCGACCGGTATCGGCGAGCTGAACATTCGCGTGGTTGGCGCACACACGATTGTCGAAGCCATGCGCCGCGGATTGACGCCGCAGGAGGCAGTGCTCGAAGCCCTGAAGCGCGTGTCGAAGCTCTTTAACGACGACAAGAAACTGCTCAGCAAGTTGGGCATCGAGTTTTATGCGTTGCGGACGGATGGCGAACACGCTGCCGGATCGCTGTGGAAAGCGCCCGGCGATTATCAAACCTACGCGGTGAATGACGGCGGGGAAAGCCGCTTAGAAAAGCCGGCGTTTCTATACGAAAAGTAGGCCGTTTGGGAGCGCCTGCACATCAGGGCCGCGGCTGTTCGCGAGTGGAGGCCGGCTTCGGCTTCAGATATTTATCGAACCAGGCGAAAGCCCGCTCGTCGGCGCGCTGAGCGTCGGCGCCTTTGAAGCCATGACCCGCGCCGCTGATGGTTTCAAGTTCCGCGGGAACGCCGGCCGCAATGAGCCGCTCAACCATCCACAAAGACTGCTCATACGCTACATAGGTATCAGCCGTGCCATGGATGGCAAGGATAGGCGCGGCATTGGGCGTGACCCAATTCAGCGGGCTGGCGCGCATGTGCTTGAGGCGTTCGTGCTCGAGATCGCCGCCCAAAAACAGGGGAAGCACTTCGGCGGCATCGACGGATTTGGAGTAAGATTGCGTGAAGTCGGTCGGCCCGTAATCGTCCACCACGCATTGGACCGCGCTCGATTGATCGCGATTCGGCCCGGAGCCTTCGAATTCTTCCACACCTGCGGTAAGGCCGAGCATCAGCACAAGATGACCACCGGCGCTTCCACCCAGCGCGCCGATGTGAGTGGAATCGATGTTGTATTTGGCGGCGTTGGCGCGCAGAAAACGTACGGCCGCTTTGACGTCTTCGACAGCGGCGGGAAACTGATTGCGCGGCGCGAGCCGGTAGTTGGCGCTGGCAGCCACGTAGCCGCGCTCGGCTAGTTTGATGGCCAGAGGAATGTAGCCTTCCTTTGAGCCAGCCCGGAAACCGCCGCCGTGAACCAGCAGAACGGCGGGCCGGCCGCTCTTACCGGCTTCGCTCGAAGCTTCGCGCGGACGAACGATGTCCATGGTTTGCGAGCCGCCAACGGCGGAGTATTCAACGTCGCGTTCAATGAGCACAGTGTCGGGAATCTTGGGAACCTCGGGCGCTTGGGCGATTGCGAGGCTGGAGGATGAAAGGAAGAGTGCAAAGAAAAGAAGGTCCACCGAGTGACTATACGCTATGAGAGTGCGCCCGTCAAAGGGCATTGCTGCTCCAGCCCGGCGCGCTGACCGTTCTGCTCGAGAATGTGGCGCACTTCGTCGTCGGTAACTTGGGTAAAGTCCAGGTAACATGGCCCAACGGCGTGAAATCCCTGCGGAGTCGCCAGACAGACGCAGGCATCGGTGAAATTTTTGAGACGTAAGCACGCTTCCTCAGTTCCAACCGGGGCGGCTGCGATGACTCTCGCAGGCTTAAAACTGTTGACGTGGTGCACAGCCGCCAGCATAGACGAGCCGGTGGCTAATCCATCGTCCACCAGAATGACGGTCGAATCGTGTAAGTCAGGCGCTGCCCGCTCCGCGCGATAATAGCGTTCGCGCCAACTTGCTTCTTCTATGGCTTTGGCGGCAATTTTCTCGACCTCACGGGATTGAATCCGGTGTTCTTCGATCAATTCGTTATCGAGCACTTGCATACGGCCGCCGGCGACCGCTCCCATTGCTAATTCCTTCTGTCCCGGAAAACCCAGCTTTCGGACGACCAGCACGTCGAGCGGCAAATGAAGCAGCGCCGCCACTTCCGCCGCCACTGAAACACCTCCGCGGGCGAGGCCAAGTACAATCGCCTTTTTCCTGAAATCGAAGTGGAGTTGTGCCAAATAGCCGCCCAGCTGTTGGCCGGCGTCGCGCCGATCGCGAAAGGGGAGTTCAACCATCTTGCACCTTCCTTAAGGGTAGGAGCATGCGACTCCCTAAGCAACGCCCCCATTCGCTCGCACATCGCCAAACAGCAGGTAACACTCTAGCTATCTAATCATCTACTGGTTGGGGGCATCCTACATTGGCGGCAAAAAGCGGCGGCTCAAAGGGCAAGAAGAAGGTTCACAAAGTGATGAGTGAGTTCAAACATGGCGATTTGAAATCGGGCAGCGGCGGAAAAGTTAAGAATCGCAAACAGGCCGTCGCCATTGCCTTGAACGAGGCTCGCGCCTCAGGCGCCAAAGTCCCGGCTAAAAAGGGCAAGTCTTGATGACCAAGGCGCGAGTTGTTGAAATTGTTGCCTCACGAACCAGTAGACGAAATGGGTTCAGGCAGAACAACCCGATACTTGCGGAACTCCGGGAGCGCCCAGCTGATTAAGATTGAGCCAACGATGCAAAGAACTCCGCCAGTGACGATCGATGGGCCGAGTCCCAGCAGACGGGCGGCGAAACCGGCTTCGGCGTTACCGAGATAAGGACCGCTTAAGTAGCTCACCATCTCAATTGCTGCGGTGCGCCCACGGAGGCGGGCGGGGATAGAATGGTTCCACACCGTCATGCGGAAGATGCCGCTTACCATGTCCGCGGCACCAGCCAAAGCGAGGAACATCAGCGCCAGCCACAACTTCGTCGACAGCCCGAAACCGATAATAGCGACACCCCATAAGGCTGCCGCGCACGCGATGGCCATTCCGTGGCGCCGGAAGCGGCTGGTCCAGCCGGAAGTGAGGCTGAGCAACAACGCTCCCACTGGCGCGGCCGAGTAAAGCCAGCCGACATTTTGGTTTCCAAACACGCCTCCGAATGCCGGGAACAGCGCGTTGGGCATGCCGAAGAACATGGCGTTCATATCGATGAGGTACGTCCCCAGCAGGTCCCTCCGCTCGAACGCATAGCGCCACCCTTCGCCCAACGCATGCCAAGAGAGGCCGCCTTCGTCTCCTCCCTTGAATTCCTTCTGGCGCATGGCCAGCAGGGCGCCGATCCCGCAAAGATAGGTCGCGGCGTCCACGCCGAACGCAGCGGCCGGACCGAAGGTCACTGCGATCCAGCCGGCGATGCCCGGGCCCGCGATGAACGCGGCATTGCCCCGTATGGAATTGAGCGCGCTGACTGCGGTCATTTCCTCCGGGCGGACGAGTTGGGGCGTCATTGCTTCGATCGCTGGCCGGTGCATGGAGCTAAGCGCGGCGAGTATCGCGGCGGCTGCGAACAGAAGCGGGACATGAGGATGAGGAGCGAGCGCATTTTCCGTCAGCACCCCGAGCACCACCGTCAGCAGCGAGTCGCAACCGAGGATAATATGGCGGCGGTTGAAATAATCAGCCACGGCCCCACCGAAAAAGGCGACAAGCAGCAAGGGGACGAACTCCGCCACACCCAGAAGGCCCACCATTACTGTTGACCGCGTAAGCTGGTACATCTGGATGGGCAGGACCACGTAGGTCAGCGCGGAGCCGAAGCCTGAAATCATCTGACCGAAGTAAAGCAGCCGGAAGTCTCCAGCGCGCCGAAGGGGAGAGAGATCGGGGAGCAGATCATTCAGCCTGCCGAACTTCGAACCGTTCCGCGACTTCATAGGTGCCATTGTGGCATCATGGCCCTTCAGCCAGATTACTCCTTCCTCACGGCGCGGCTGGCCAGATTTGGGTTCGTATCGTAAATGGCGCGTTTTCCAGTAACGCGCCCTCCATTCACAGGAAAGCCGCTAGCCGAGCCGTGACTGGGAAGGAGCGGCTACGATCTTTCGAAGTCCACCGAGTTTCTGTCTCTGTCAATGCAAAGTAGAAATGTCCTAATTTCCGCAAAGTAGAAATGTCCGGTTTTAGGGGTGAAGTTTGGGAAGAGGGTTTAGTGTAAAGACGATGTTCCAGGGAAGTCGCGCTCCCTGGAGCAGATCCGAAGACCGCTGCGACGGGGCTGGCTCCGAAGCAGATGGCGCCAACCCTCCAGTCAAACCGGGCCCAATGCTGCCCGTTCTGGAGGGTTTGGTCTTTGTGAAGGAATATGCTTTGGTGAAGTTTCGGAGCAGCGGTTTCCGGATAGAGTAAGCGCGAAGATAGCCGGGCCGGTTTTGCCCGGCTTACCGAATGGGTTTCGCTTTGGGTTTTGGAATGGCCGAGAGCGCAGCCTTGTCCGGGCTGGTGAAGTGAAAGTTCTTCATCCACTGGCTTTTCGGACGGGGCCTTTTCGGGCGTGAGGTAACAACTGGGCGAGGCGGCTGTGCAGCTGGAACTTTGGGGCGCGGTTGACATTCGGTTATGCCTAGGTAGTGAGTGCGGAAACGAACCGCCAGCGAACCATCGAGGCGAGCTTCGACTCGTACGTCGGCACCTCGCAAGCCGGCGCAAATGCCAGCCTTGGCAATTTGATAGGTTTTGTTGTCCCACTGGATCGTGTAGTCGTTGGCTACCCGCCGGCTCTCCACATAACTCAACGAAGCCGGCAGCGAATGTGTCGGCTGGAGCGGACGATGCGCATCGGTGGCGCTGCCCGCTACCACAGTCAGTGTTTTGTTCCACCACGGAATAAACTCCTTTTCGAGATAGTCGTTGGCTTGTTCGAGCGTGTTCGCAGCGGCCACACGCAGGCCCTTCACCAGCCGATCCTGCGCGGTGCCGAAACTGCGTTCCACACGGCCTTTGGCCTGCGGCGAATGCGCTCCAATCCACACGATGTCCAGTTCCTGAAGCGCTCGGCCAATCTGCGTGGGCGGTAACGGGTCTTGCTCTTCGGGAGGCAGTGGTTTGCGGTCCCTGGCTATTTTCGGAGCGGTTTGAAACAAGGCCGCCTTGTCGGTGTAAAAGCTCAAGGGCCGGCCATTCTGTTCCAGATAACTCCACAGCAGCCGCATGTTCTCCTCCGTGGAATCGTGCTTCACAAAGCGCGCATGCAGGCGGCTGGTGGCGTCGTCGATCATGGTTTCCGGTCTACCGGTTGGAGATTGCTTCGCAATCATGCTGATCAGATAGAGGTTCTCGCCGCGCTTCTCCAGCCAG